>Ga0265320_10000419_pt1 | contig 33711 bp, 34 predicted proteins | sample 4827metaG_FD_202087 | JGI IMG/M metagenome (GOLD analysis project Ga0265320, IMG submission 202087) | Rhizosphere microbial communities from Carex aquatilis grown in University of Washington, Seatle, WA, United States - 4-8-27 metaG | ecosystem: Host-associated > Plants > Roots > Rhizosphere >... | reverse complement strand
GCGACCGCCGGAGAAAGGTATATGAAACGGTGCTTTGTGCTGACCCGCTCCGCCTCGCAATTTTGGCGGTTTGCCCAGTTTGCCCCGGACCAACCCCGTCCATCCGCGGTGGAATTAGCCCGGCAAATCCGCAGTGTGGTCGCCCGGCCGGTATGGAAGACCCGGAATTTTCGCGCGCGCGTAACGTTCGGGGGATTTGCCAATTTACGCGAAGCGAGTGCAACGGAACCGGACGTTTTCCGCGCCACCCTCGGCGGTTGGTGGCAGTCATACTTTCGCTTCGGCAATTGGCGTATCATTCTGCCGATGGGGCCACCCAACCAGCGCGCCACCGTTTCACTTTTGCGGCAATTGCTTGCGCGGGACGGGCCGGTCGTGCTTTGGTTGATCAACTTTCCCTGGCTGAGCATCAATCACGCCGTTCTCGCCGTGGGCGAAAAAACCGGTGACCCGGGGCATTTCACCGTCTACGACCCCAATCTACCCGACAAACCACAGATCCTCGTGTTTGACGAAAGCGTGGGCCAATTTCACTATCCGCCCACTTTCTATTTTCGCGGCGGTGCGGTCGGCGTTCGGGCCGCTTATCACAAACCATGGCACTAAGATACATCGCTGGAGGTCGCCCCCGACCGGTATTCGTCACCGGCATGGGTGTGGTCAGCGCCGCCGGCGCAACCGTCGGCGCCGTCTGGGACCATATCGCCACCGGTCGGCCTGTGGTCGAGCCCGTGCGGCATTTTGATATTCGCGGATGCGCATGTCACGTTGCGGCGCAAGTGGCGGAGGAAGCCATGCTTCCTGCGCCCGCCCGCGTGCGCTGGCCGCGCTGCGTTCGAATGGCGCATACCGCTCTGGATGCAGCGCTCGTGCAAGCGGGATTGCGCGGGGCGGAAAACCGTTGCCTCGATCCGGCGCTGCCCATGTGGTGCAGCACCACCGGCGGCGGCACGGAATACGGGGAAACCTGCATCATCCACGCACGCGCGGGCGAGCGCAGCGGCATCATCTCGTCAGCCATGCGTTATCAAGCCCGCTACCTGCCGCACGCCCTTCAGGAAACTTACGGTCTGCAGGGCGCTGGCGTCACTTTGAGCAATGCCTGCGCCAGTGGGGCGGATCTTATCGGCACCGCGGCCAGTCTCATTGCCTCCGGCCGTGCGGAACGCATCGCCGCCGGTGGCACGGAATCCCTCAGTACCTTGCTCTTTCATGGGTTTTCCTGCCTGCGGGCGATGAGTCCGACGACGTGCCGGCCATTCTCGGTCTCGCGCGACGGGCTGTGGCTCGGAGAGGGTGCTGCCTATTTGATCCTCGAAAGTGAAACCGCCGTAATCCGGCGAAAAGCCACCCCGCTGGCGCGGCTGGCTGGATACGGCCAGTCCACGGACTTGCACCATCTCACCCATCCCCACCCCCAAGGCATTGCCCTCCAGCGGGCCCTTCACCAAGCGCTCGCGCAGGCGAACGTGGCTCCGGAGGAAGTGGCTTATGTCAATTCGCACGGAACTGCAACACCCGCCAACGATGAAGCGGAGGCGCATGCTTATGAAAGCGTTTTTGGCGGTCATTTGCCGGCTGTGGGAATCAGTTCAATCAAAAACATCACTGGCCACACCCTGGGGGCCGCAGGAGCCATTGAGGCCGTGATGACCATTGAAGCGCTGCGCCGCCACGCCCCGCTGCCGGCCCTGGCTGTGGCCGATCCTTTGCCAAATCTGGCGGCGAGTCTGGTGCGATCCCGTGAATCACGCGCGAACGGTCGTGCCTTTGTCTCGTGCAACTCCGGCTTTGGCGGCGCCAATGCGGCGTTGGTATTCTTGCCCGCCTGATCATGAAATTTACCTTCAATATCGCCGGCATCGGCGCGGTCAGCCCGGCGGGTCCGGGTCTCGAGCGCTTGCTCGATGGCACTGCGGCCCGCCGGCAGGTCTGGCCAACGCTTTCGACATCCGCACCGAAAGTGGCCGCGGGTTGCGTTGATCTCACCCAACCCTGTTGGACCCGCTGGCGCGCGAACCCGCGTCTGCGCCGGGTCGGATCACAGACCCTTTTTCTGGTCGAAGCGGTGGACGAAGGCATTCGCCGGGCAAATTTGCCGACCGACGCCACGATCGGCCTGGCGGCTGCGTTTGGCAACGGCGTGCTGACTTTGACCCGGAAATTTTATGAGGGCGTGGTGCGGGCTGGCTTGGATGGCGCGAATCCCGCATGGTTTGCAGAAACGGTTTTCAACGCGCCGTTGAATCATGCACTGGGTGCATTGGGCCGTGAGGGACCATCATCCGCCTGGGTGGGTGATGCCACCGCCCTGGCCCAAGCCTGGGTCAACGCCGCGCTCTGGCTCGAACAGGGCACGGTGGATGCCGTAGTGGTCGCAGCCGCGGAAGAAGTGGACGAAGCGATGATGGAAATATCGCTGCGGGCGGGCTGGTTTCATCAGGCCAGCGAGGTTTTTCCGGCGGAAGGCGCCGTGGCTTTTGTCCTCACACGGGACGGTCCCGCATGCTCCCAGGGAAATCTCCAAATTCATTCCGGATTGCCCTGGGGTCGCCTCCCCGAAGCACCTGGCGCACTGGCCGAAGTTCTGGCGGCGTTTGACCCGGCGTGGCCGGTGCACGCGGGGCCAATGCCGCCGCCCGGGCCCGCCCAGCAGGCGTGGAAACAGCGGCCCGCGCGTTCGGAAATAAATGCGGATTGGCCATACCTTGGCGAAGCTCACGCCACTTCCGCCGGTTGGGCTCTGGCGCGCCTGCTGTCGTCTGCGCCAGCGGAAAAAAAATCGTTTGTGTTGCCCCTCTGGGGCGCTGGCCACCAAGTCGCCGCTCTGGGGTGGGAATCATTTCACGGTTGCGTAAAAATGGAATAAGCCTTTGGTTGCCACTCTATGGCAAAAGACAAGGCAACGCTCGAAGACTTGCGGGTAATTCTGCTCGAGAACACTTTATTGCGGATTGAACCGCAAAATATTGGCGCCGATCATTTGCTCTTTGGGCCCGAGGGATTGGGCCTTGATTCCATTGATGCGCTGCAATTGGCGGTGGCGGTCGAGCGGCGTTACGGCGTCACCCTTAAGGATCCGGCGCTGGTTCGCCGGGTCCTGGAAACGCTCACGACACTGCAGAATTGGATCAATGGGCAGCCCTAACCGGCACCTCCACTCCGGTTTCATCCATGCATCGCCGGACCGCCCATTTTGCCCTGCGCGGCGCCCTGCTGGCCGCCGGGCTCGGTTTGGCCGTCTGGGCTTTGCTCACGCTCCGATGGCAGGGCGATTTAGTTGATTTGTTTCCGGCTGATTTGCCTGCGGTGCGCGACTTGCGCGCGCTCCAGGCGCGGGGAAGTGATGACTTTAGCCTGCTCGGCGTGGTCGTTGAAATAAGCCGCGACGGTTCCCGGCAACTGGCGGCACGGCTTACCCAGGTGGCTGACGAACTGGCCGCTTCGCCACTCGTGGCCAAGGCGGAGGTGCTGACTGATCCCTCGCGGCTGGCACCCGACGGCTGGGCGGCAGTCTTCATCGGATTGCCGCCGGATAAATTTGCGCAATTTACCAGGGCCACGAGCGAAGCCGCAGTTCATGCACACCTCCAAGAGGCACGGGCGGCGTTGAGCGGCTGGCCGGACCCGGCGGCGTGGGGTCGCATTCATTATGATCCGCTCGGACTGTCGGATTGGGTGGTAACGACGCCAGTGGCGGGGACGACGGGTGCGCCACTGGCGCCGCCGAATCCCATTCTTCGCGTGGCCCCGAAAATCCGCGCCAATACCCTGGCCACGGCGGCGCCGCTGGTGGCGTTGGTGCGGGCTGCGCTGACCGCCCATGGATTTACCCCGGGTAGTGTCGCCTTGACCGGTGAGGCAGCATACGTCGCGGAAATCGCCAGCCAAATGCGCCGCGAAATGATCGGCATGACCATCAGTTCCGCCATTCTCATCGCCCTGGTTTTTTTGGTCGCCTATCGCTCTTGGTTTCCCTTGATGGCGTTGTTCGTATTGCAAGCCGCTGGATTGCTCGCCGGGCTGCTGGTGGCCCGAATCGTTTGGGGCAGCATCAATTTGCTCTGCGTCGCATTTGCGTCAATCGCCCTCGGCCTGTGTTCCGACTATGGCGCGGTCGTTTACCATCATTTTGCCCGGGGCGGGCGAAAGGACGGGCCCCGCTGGCGAACGTTGCGACGCAGTCTAATTTTTTGCGTTCTCACGACCGCGGTCGGCCTCGGTGGGCTGGCGGCCAGCGCGCTCCCGGGCTTGCGGCAGTTCGCGGTGCTTATCAACGTCTGCCTGATGGTGGTGGCGGCATTGGCCATCGGCCCCTGGGCCAGTTGGGTTGAAAAACACATCGGCACGCATGCCTCCCCCTCCCTAGAAAAAGACGAATCTGAACAACCCGCCCCGGCTTGGCTGCGGAAATGTGGTTGGGTTTTTCTCCTCGGCGGCTGGCTGCTGCTCGGCTGGGCGGGATTGCATCCGGATGGTATCTATGACTTTTCCTGGTCACGGATGTCGCCGCCGGGACTGGAAGCCCAACGCGGCCAGGATGTTCTTTCGGCCTATCTGCCGGCTCAATTTATTTCTGGCGACGAAAACGCATGGGCGTCCAATCGCCAAACCTGGGCCTCCCGGACCGCGTTTGACCTTGCGCCGGTATTCACCGCCGAGGGATTTCAACCGAATTTGGCCGAACCCTACCGGGACCTTTTTTATGCGCTGGACCACTGGAGCCACGGCGACCCCGATGTGGAAGTGTGGTCGCGCGGTTCCACCGCCTTTGCGCGATTGCAGGCAACGCTGCCGGCATTGATCAAGAGCAATGTCCTCACCACTTCGGTTTGGGCCATGGTCATTATTTTGGCGTTGCTGGCATGGGGGCTCGGTTCGATCACGCATTTGATCCGCATTTTATTGGCCATGGCCGCCGGGGTCGGCTGGTGGCTGGCGGGCCTGGCGCTGGTGCACGAACCACTTTCACTGGCTGCTTTTGCCAGTTTGCCCATTTTATTCGGTTTGGGGGAGGATTTTTGCATCTTCATCATGCTCTTCGTCCAGCAGGAGGGCCAACGCTGGGGAACCGCCCGGCAACGGTTGGGCCAGCCGCTCGCGTTGGTGGCCATTATTACGATCATCGGTTTTGGCACAAGCGGCTTCAGTGCCCAACCGGCCTTGCGCAATTTCGGGGTCGTGTTGGCACTCGGGATATTAAGTTCCTTTTTGGCGGCCGCGCTTGGCCTGCCGGCGTTACTGGCCAACATCAAACCCAAGGGTAAGTAGTTGCCTTTCCCGCACCCGCAGCCAAGCTGCCAGTAATGATTTCGAATCTCGTAATGGCGGTATGCATCCTCGCCGCGGCCACTCCGGAAACGCCCCTCCCAGCCACGCCGCTGACGAATACGGAATTGGCAGCGTTTCAGAAAAACTATTCGGACCATCGCCTCAACACCGCTGGTTGGAGTGGCAATTTCCATCAGGAAGCACGGAGCCCCGATTTGCTCGCGCCCATAACGAGTGACGGCAACGTGGCTTATCGCGCTCCAGCCTCCCTGGAAATGGCCTACACCGCGCCCGTGGCGGGCCTGGTTTGGGTTCAAAAAGACAAAGTTGGGCAAAAATTTTCCGGCCGTCCGCCCCAGGTTGCTGCTGAACCGATGGTGCGTTCGCTGCTGGATTTCTTCCGGCTAGCCCCTGACGCCTGGCAGAAAGACTTTGCCCAAAGTGCGCAGCACGATCACGACCTCGTGCGCATCGAATTGACGGTCAAGCCCGGAGCTGCGGCCTACCAGCCCGGTCGAATTGTGATTGAAGTCAATGCGACGACTTTCGATCCGATGCGTCTCGATATTTACTTCGCGGACAAGGCTTCCCTGACTTATATCTTCAGTGATTGGAAATCACTCGGTCCAGTTTCGGCCATTCCACTCGAACCTCCCGTCCATGAATCAACCCCAACTCCCACACGGTCCGGGTTTCCGGCTGGTCGATGAAATCGGTGTGCTGGAACCGGGTCCTTTGCTCCGGGGTCGCGTCTGGCTTGACCCCGATTGGCCGATTTTTCGCGACCATTTTCCCGCCCGGCCAATTCTGCCGGCCGTTTATTTTGTGGAAATGGCCGCGCAAACCTCGGGTGCGCTCTGGGCCGGCCACGCCGGATTTTCGCCCTCCACTCCCCTGCAACTGGTGGAAATTAAGAAGTTCCGGGTTCGGCAACCGGCTTTCCCGGGACAAAATCTGCGAATTGTCGCCGGGCTTGACGCAGCGTGGCCGGAATTGGCGGCATTTGAAGTTCAGATTCTTCGCGACGACGAGATGCTGGCTGAAGGCAGGGTGATCATGGGCAAAGGCAAAACAGCGTAAGTCCCGCGCCTCAGACTCCGAGCCTCCGGGCCAACTCGCGAGTGTCGGTCTTGCCGCGGGCGGTGCGCGGAAATTGCGGCAGAGCCAACCAAACGCGCGGTTGCTTCCAAGCCGGCAGCCGCAGCGCGGCGAATTTGGTCAGTTCACGAATGGAGCATGTGGTCTCCACCGCGACTGCGAGAAAATTGCGTCCAGCGCGTTCCCCCACCCCGCACCAGGCATCGGACACCCCGGGCAAGCCGCGCAAATTGGATTCAATTTCTCCCGGCGAGACTTTGCGCCCGGCCAAGTTGGCTTGGCGCCCCACCCGGCCCGTCAACACCAGTTCGCCCTGTTCATTCCATTCTCCGCAATCCGGCAACAAATATTTTCCACCGGAGGTGGCGACCGCCGCGCTATGGACCTGCACGCGTCCTGCCCGCAAATTTATCCGGACACCGGGCAAAGGTGTCCCGACGCTGCGGCCCGCCAGCGAAGCATCGCCCGTTTTGTCATAGCAAATTCCACCCGTCTCGGAAGCGCCGTAGAAATTATGAATTTTCCGGCCAAAGCGCCGCTGGAAGGCCAGGGCAATTTCGGCCGGCAACGGCGCGCCCGCCGAAATGGCCAATCGCAGCCCATCCAGGGTTTGACCGTTGCGGGTTTCGGCCAACAGTCTAAAGATGGCCGGAACAGCGGGAAAAATACTCGGCTGAAAACGTTTCGTCCATTCGCCAATTTGGGCAATCGTGTAAGCGGCGGCAGTGATGATCGGAAGTCCATCAACCAGTAAAGGCAGCACCAAATTTCCCAAACCATACGAATGACCAAAGGGAATGAGCCCGAGATTTTTGTCGCGAGCTCGCAGCCCCATGCCCGCCCGGATGTGTTGATAGTCCGCGAGCAGTTTCCGCGCCGGACAGGGAACCGCCGTCGCCCGTCCGGTCGAACCCGAAGTCGCTTTTACCACGGCAATTCGTTGCCAGCTATGCTTGGCCGGATCCAGCAATGACAGGATTTGTCCATTCCACCAATGGGTTGCCCCAAGTTGCGTCGCCAGTTCCATTCCATGGTGCGGGTCAAAGCCGGGATCCAGCGGCAAGGCGGCCCAGTTCGCCTTCTGCGCGGCCAGGAAAATCGCCAGCCAATCCACTCCATTGGGCAACACCCAGGCAACGCAACCACCCGCCCGCCCAAAATGGCTTGAACCAAACACAGCCTCGGCGGCAAAAGTTATCTCGGCTGCGCCGAAGGTACGTCCGGTCGGGGCATCCGTGAGGAAGGTCCGCCGCGGCCGGCGGGCCGCCGTCCGCTGCCATTGCTGCCATAATTCGCCGCCCTGATTGCCGTGACTTTCCATGGATGGCTGGGAGAAATCAATTTTTTCTGGCGGTGTATTCGCTGAGGCAACCGTATTTTAACCGGTGGGCAGCCAGCGCGAAACCCACCTGATCGAGCGCGGCGAGTACTGCCGCTGGCGGTCGCGCGACCGCCATGGTGCGCCAGTAATAGCGGTAAAGCCGCCAGGCGCTGAGTCGGCCCGTAATCAGCCCGCCCAGCGCGGGCAGTACTCCGCCAAAATAACCGTCAAAAAAAATCTTCCCGAGTCGGCCCTCCGGTCGCGTGATCTCCAAAAGCACCACCCGGCCATCCGGACGAAGGACCCGGGCGAATTCGCGAAAGGCGCGGTTCCAATCCGGCACATGGCGCAAGGCGTAACCCATCATCACCAAATCGAAGGCGGCATCAGGAACCGGCAGGGATTCCGCCACTCCTTCGTGAAATTCGAGCGGCAATTTGGCGCGGGCCCGGGCCGACATGCCGGGACTGGGATCCACCCCAACGAGCGTCACCTGGCCGCGGGTCAGCCGGATGGCCGCCTCGCTCATCAAGCCGGTACCGCAGGCCACATCCAGCACTCGCGCGCCGGGTTGCAGGCCGGCGCGGGCCAGGGCCTCCTGCCGGTAGAGCAGCCCGCGCCCGCCGGAACCCAGTGCGTCAACGCGATCATAGATTCCCGCACTTTCATCAAATAATTGCCGCAGTTGCGCCGAGTCCAGCGCGACCGGGGAATGCTCGATGCTCATGAAGCCACCTCTTCGCCGTGCCGATGGCGCATAAAGCGATTGATGGTGCACGCCATCCGAAAAAATTGGAAACGCCAGCGTACGGACCATGGCAAAGTGTGATGACCGGCCAGGACCGCGTTAACCGCCGGAAAGACCCTCCAGCGGTTGGTGGGCTGCATGAATATTTCAAAACTGGCCGAGTCGTAAAACGACTCCACCAACTGGCGCACGATGTGCACCCGGTTTTTCATATATTGGGTGTAGCGCGCCTGCGCCCGGCGGTCGAAGGGCCGGCCGGTGCGTTTCAATTGCAGCAAAGTCTCAACCGCACGGCTGGCGGAGGCGCAGGCGAGACTCACGCCGGAAGAAAACACCGGGTCAATGAAGCTCGCGGCATCGCCAATCATAAACAGTCCATCATCCGCAAACCGCGAGTGGCAAAAGCAGTAGTCCGCGGTGACCCGGTACTGGTCCAGCGGCTGGGCCTTTTCCATCATTTCCGGCAGCAGCTTGGTCGCGCGCACGGTGCGCCAGAATATTTCCTCCGGATTCCGCAACTGTCCCCGGCCCGCTTCATCCAGCGGCATCACCAATCCCACCGAGGTTTTGCCGCCCGCCAGCGGAATCAGCCAAAACCAGCCGCCCGGCAGGCGGAAAATGTGAATGTTGCCGCCCCGGCGGTCGGTTCGGCGCGGAATACCGGTAAAGTGATTGTAGATGGCAATGCGCTTGGGATAGTTCAATTGATCGCGGGACATGGAAACCACGCGGCCCATCACCGCATCCCGTCCACTGGCATCGAACACCCAATCTGCCGACACCGGGCCGGGCGTGGCGCCGGCCAATTCCACCTGCCAAACCTTTTGCTCGCGCCGGGCGGTGGTCACACGGGTTTCCAGCCGGACTTCGCAGCCGCAGGAGGCGGCATGGTCCAACAAAACCTGATCGAAGATCGCGCGCTCGACCTGAAAGGTCATCGGGGGACCGCCAAAGTAGCCATTCGCAAAAATAATGTGAATACCCCGCCCGGTTTTGCCGTCGTAGAACTCCGCGCCATATTTTTCGACGAAACCGGCCCCGGCCAATTTTCCCCACACGCCAATCTCCTCGAAATATTGGTTGCCTGCGGGCAGAAGTGATTCGCCGATGCGAAAGCGCGGAAATTTTTCCTTGTCCACCACCAGCACTTTAACCCCCGCGCGGGCGAGACGCGCCGCCGCCGTGCTTCCCGCCGGACCGGCGCCAATAACGATTGCCTCGTAATGCATTGCTTGTGCCAATCTTATTGCGCGCTTTCCTCCAATGGCAAATTAAATGCAAGATTCCGGGCTCGGCCGGCAATTCTCTCCCGTGGAACATTAGGGTTTTACCCCATGCCGCAACCTGCCGTAGGGCTTGCGTGGCCCGGTGCGAAAAACTATTTTATTGGAAATACCGGCATGCGTTCGCTTGAGCATTATTCAAAATTAGCCGCGCCAACCGCCCCACCCTGGTGGATCGGCCTTGTGCCGTGGGTGGCCTTTGGGCTGATGCATGAATGGTGCGCGCCGCTGGCGGCGCCGCTAGCCTTGACGGTTTTTATCCTCCTGAACTGGCGGACACGATGGACTTGGCCGCCGCTGGATTTTGGCATGGCTGCATATTTTCTAATTTACAGCGTCATTAGCCTGACCGGGCTTGACACAAGGCTGGCGCCACGACTGCTCTTTGCTTTGTGTCCGGCGATACTGGCGATGACCGCGGCCTTGTCCGTGGCCTTGGGCCAGCCCTTTACTCTCGCCTACGCCCGTCGCTATGCCCCCGAACACATTCGTATCCGCCCGGCATTTTATCAAGCCAATCAGATCCTGTCCCTGCTTTGGGCCGGAGGCTTCGCCACTGCGGCCATCGCCCTGGTCACTTGGTCGGCCGCCTGGAACCCGGCCCGCGCGGCAATCATCCTCTTTTCTGTAATGGGTGCAACCGTAGTCGCGTCCGTCGTCCTTGGCCGCTGGCTGCACGTCCGCGTTTCCCGATCTGCCATATGAATACTCTCCTCTCATTGCGCCACTCATCCGCGGCCTCCCTGGAAGATGGCCCAACCCTGTCGGAGATGCTGCTGATGCGCGGGATGGATCAATCCGCCCTACTGGAGCAGGCGGAAACCCTCACCCGGGCGGAATTTGGCAATCAAGTGTTTGTGCGCGGGGTGGTCGAAATTTCCAATTTTTGCCGTCAGAACTGTCACTACTGCGGTATGCGGCGCAGTCGGGCGGACTTGGAACGGTATCGGATTCCCTTCGAGGTCCTGTGCGATACCCTGATTAACCGGTGCCCAGCCTATGTGACCGATATTAATCTGCAAGCCGGCGAGGACCCCAAAGCCGTCCGCGAAATTGTGCTGCCGTTGCTGAAGGAACTAAGGAAGCACACGAAGCTCGGGTTGAGTGTTGGGTTGGGCACCCTTTCGCCCGATTTGTGCGATGAATTGCGCGCCGCCGGTGCCACCTTTTACATCATCAAATTTGAAACCGCCAGCCATGAAACTTACCAGCGCTTGGAAGCGCCGGGAAAATTGGCGGCACGCTTGGATACCATTCGCCGACTGGCCGCCACCGGCTGGAATGTATCCTCCGGGTTTATTGCCGGCTTGCCCGGCGAAACCGTGGACAGCCTCGCGGCTTCGCTCCAGCTGATTTCCGAGTTGCCGCTGGCGGGATCCAGCGTGAGCCCCTTTATTCCCGGGAGTCACACCCCGTTGGCCCACGCGCCCGCGGGCGACTTGGAAACCGCGTTGAATTGCGTGGCCCTGTTGCGGCTGCGCAACCCCCGGCACATTATTCCCGCCGTCAGCGCCTTCGGCAACGGGGACATCGCGGGCTATGTCCGCGCTTTGCGCTCCGGTGCGAACTTGACCACCGTCAACCTCACCCCGGATGAATGGCGCGGAAATTATCCAATTTACACAACCAAGCGCTGGATTCTCGATGAAGAACGCCTGACTCGGGCCATGGATTTGGCCGGCCGCGAGCCCTTTGCCACTAGTATGAGAGATCACCTTGCCCAGGAATAAACAGCGGGCGAGCGCGCTGGCTGGCACCGGGTTGAAAATAGTCGTGGACTTTGGGTTGCGGAAAAAAAGCCATACACCGTTTTTAAATCGCACCCTTGAGGCCATGGTGCCAGGCATGGGGTTGGAAGGTGATTCGGATTTGAGCAGGAATTTTTCCTTAATTTGAGACCGGGCGGTACAGTAGGATTTCGCCGCATGGTGGAGTTGGCCCTTCCAGTATAACATGGATTCGACAAAATTGCCCGTGCGCCATGATCAGCCATACCATCCGTAATCTCCGGGGCCAAGCCATGCGCTAAGTACCGGGGGCTGATTTTCCGATGAACGATTCGACCAACAAACCTGCTCGGATCGACCGCGCAAAAACTATGGAAAATCATGCGATTGTTGCAACCGGTTTGACCAAATGGTTTGGCGAAGGTGAAGCCAGGATACGCAAAGTCCTTAAAATCGAGCCCTTCGACATCTTTAGGGGGTAAAACGCCGTAATGAAGGCCCTCTTCAAATGTGTTAATGGAACAGACGGCCAGTAGCCGCCCCGGCTTATGCGGTCGTTGCCTCAAGAGTGCCGTTACCCTAACTTTGTTTGAGGGGGGCAAGTTCATGCAGAATAAGTAATGTAACGGCGACTTTTAGTAAATAGTTCTTTACTTTATGTAATCTATACATTACATTTCGGCCATGAACTTTAACTCTCATCCCAATCCCGTGGAATATGCCCGGCGCTCGTACCTTTGGTGGTTCGGCCTGTCGATGATCGCGTACGTCGTAGCCATCTTGTTCAGCCGTATGGTCCTCAATGCCCATTCGATTCCCGGCTCTTGGGACACGACGGTCGCCGTTCTCCCGATTTTTCCAGTCATCTTCGTTTTTGTCGCGATCGTGCGCTTCGTTCGGGGCACCGACGAACTACAGCGGCAATCGTCAATTCCCTGGCCCTCGCCGGGGGTGCCACGGCCCTCCTGTCCGTCACGTATGGTCTGATTGAAGGCGACCGCTTTCCACCGCTTTCAGCTTGGTGGACGTATCTCGTGTTTATGTCGTCCTGGATTATTGCGGGCATCTTCGTGCGGCGACACTTCCGGTGATCAATCGATTCCACATCTTTTGCATAATCCACGACTGATTCATGATCCATGGATTCCAATTCCGCCATGAACCCAATTCCCAATCCAACTGCCAGCGCCAAGCGCGCTTACTTCCGGGAAGTCGGCCTTTCCGGAATTGGCTACGCCCTCGCGGCCATCATCAGCCTGGGCTACGCTCACCAGTTCGCGGCCCCTTGGCGCTTTGCCATCGCCGCCCTGCCCATCTTTCCCGTGGTCTTCTTTTTTGCGGCCACTGTGCGCTACGTCCTCACCACCGACGAATTGCAACGGCGCATCATCGTCGACTCTGCCGCCGTCGCTGGCGTCGCGACGGCGCTAATTTCCTTCAGCACCATTTTCCTGGGAAGCGCGGGCGTTCCCAATTGCCCCGCCTGGTGGTCCTTCCTCGTGTTCACGACCTCCTACGTGATCGCCATCTTTTCTGTCCGCCGTCACTACCACCGTGGGGCGTCCGCTGGTTCATGATTTCCTCGATGATCACCGTTTTCTTCGTCCGTCGCCACGCCCGATGAAAAACCGTCTCCGCATGCTCCGCGCCGAACTCGACCTCTCCCAGGCCGAACTGGCCGATCGCGTCGGCGTCACCCGCCAAACCATTATTGCCTTGGAGGCGGAAAAATACGCACCCAGCCTGCCGCTCGCGTACAAACTCAGCCAGGTTTTCAACAAACCCGTTCAGGAAGTATTTATGCCCGACCCGTAAGGCCGCGGTCTTGGCGGGGCCCACAGCGCCTCAAAAGAAATTTCCAATATTTAGCCGTGAACCCGATAAAATCATGAAATGCTTCATCCACCGGAATTCCGACGCCGTGGCCGTATGCCGATCCTGCGGACGGGCATTGTGTCCTGATTGCATTGCGGAAGTCGGACTGGCTTGTGCCTGCAAAAACCGTTGCGAATCGGATGTCGCCCGCTTCAATGCCATGCTCACTCGCGGCCGACCGGGGCTTGGAACGGGACCCACGCCCCCGTTTGACTATTTCCGGGTGATTTTTCTGATGGTGTTGGGCCAGGCCTTCATTTGGTTCGGCTTGTACTTCTTTGCCGACCGCGGCGTAAATTGGTTTTTTGTCGTGATGGGTGCACTCTTCGTTCTATTCGGCATTTCTCAATACTACTTGAACAAGAAAATGCGAAGTTTTCTCGTCAATCAGAAGGAATAATCACCCCCTGCCAATCCCTATCTACCTCGCAAACGAAAATTCCAAACAGTCACACCTCGTCGCGGGATTCAACCCCGCAATCCGCCGGCTTCGTGAATTTCAATGCGATTGCCAAACGGGTCGCGCACAAAAAAACGCCGCCACGGGGCCGGTCGGCCGTCTTCAGTCGCCACGCCGGCCGCCACCAGCTTGGCGCGGATTGCATCTACCTTGGTGCTCTCCAAGCCGAAATGCCGGTAGGTGTCGGCACCGGCCCTCAGCTCCTCCACCGAAACATGGACATCCAATCCACCCGCCTCAAACCACACCCCGCCGCGACCACGAATGGATTCCGGCTTCGGAATTTCCGGCAATCCCAACAATCCGCCGTAGAAGAAACGGGCGAGATCTTCGCCGCCCTTCGGCATAGTGATATTAACGTGGGAAAGGCGCATGGGGAGTTGATGCCTAATTTGTGCTTAACCGCCGGATTGCGGAAGTAATCGGATTAATCCCACCCCCGATTCAACGCAATCCTGGAAGATTGAGTTTCCGACATCCAGGCAACTTTAAAGCCTCCGACGGAAAATCCCCGGACCCCTCTCACACAACGCTGGCGCCAAGGTATGGCGTTGACGCCCACGGCGTGAAAATCATCCTCCAAGGTATGCCCCTGTCTTTGATTTTCTTGGCCAAGGCCAGTTCGGGCGTAATTTACCCCCAGTCGGGGTTATCCTCCCTGCGTGCTCTCGCTGGGATGATTCTGCAAACTGCCGTCGTGCTGCTGCTGGGCGCCAACGCCAGCTATGCGCATGACCCCTACGTTTCGAACACCGACATCTGGCTGCGTCCGGATGGTTGTGAGATTGATATTGTCATGAACCGGACGCTCTACCGCCGACTGCTGGACAGCCCGCCATCCGCAGTACTGAGTGACGAAAATTTCGACAGTCTTTATCGCCCGCTGCTGGTGAAATGCGCCCCCACCCTGCTGGAAATCACCGTGGATGGCGTGAAGCTCGAACCCCGGCAGGTTGAGGTTTCCCTGGCGGAGCAAACGGACCTGCAATTCACTTTCCTCTATGCGCGACCGGCCGGAACCAAGTTTCACCTCTCCGCTATCTTCGTCAAAAAGATGGACGTCGGGTTTATGAACTCTCTCGTCATGAACGAGAGCCGCAACTTCCTCGGCTACGGCGAACAGACCGCGGACAAGCTTGCATGGGAAATCAATCTCCCGGCGGCGGGCGGACGGAGCGCCCCGGCCAACTCCCCGGTTCCCGCCCAGTCCGGCTCCCATGCAGCCGGTATCGGCGCCGCCTGCGCTACCCTCGCCATCGCAATTCTTCTCGTGATATTTTTGTTGCGGCGAAAATCTCCGTCGTAAATTTTTTCTTTCACGACTGGGTCGGCAATTTTTTTTGGCGTGCGGCGGCTTGGCCCCGGAGTTGACTCAGGGTAAATTTTGCGGCATTTTCCCGTTAGTCCCCCCCCAATTACCCCCTCCATGAATACTCCGAAATCCTTTGCAAAATTAATTGTCGGTTTTGGTTTGTCGCTGTCGGTGTTCGCGGCGCAACCGTTTCAAGAAATCACCACGCCGACGGTGGCCGACGCCGCGGCGGCATTTGCCCAGCCGCCGAAGGAATACAGCGCCATCCATTGGGCCATCTGGGGAGGCCCCCAAACGAAGGAACGCATCCTGGCGGATATTGAAAATATTTACGCCAGCGGCGGCGGCGCCTACATGATCAACAACTCGCGCGGGGTGCAGCCGGACTACCTTTCGCCCGGATACATGGACTTGGTGAAATTTGTGGTTCAGGAATGCAAAAAACGCGGCATGAAAGTGTGGATTGAAGGCGATTGCGGATATCCCGATGGTTTCGCCGGGGGTATGATCGGCCGGGATTTTCCGCTCTTGGGGATGCAGGGAATTGTCGGCGACGCGCACGCGACCGTCGCCGCCGGGCAGACGCTCGATATTCCCCTGCCGCCGGACACGTTGGGCATTGTCGCCAACTCGCGCCCGACCGCCGCGGCGGCCACCGACCTTTCCGCCGGCCAGGCCTTCCCGATTCCCGCCGACGGCAAGTTCCAATACACGGTGCCGCGGGGTGGCGCGGGAACCTTGGTGGTCCAATTGCCCGCAGGCGAGGTACGGTACGCGCTGACCGTGGGCGAGCCATTCACGATTCAGGTACCAGCCGACACCAAAAGCATCACGCTGGTATCGGCCCCCGCTGGGGGTGGCGCGCGGGGTGCACGTGGCGCGGGCGCCGGCGGTGGCGGGCAAGCGGCAGCACCCACAGTTGTGCCCATGGCCGCCGGCAAACAGCTCAAATGGACAGCCCCGGCGGGCAATGGCTCCTGGGAACTCACGTTTATCCGGCACGCCTACCGCACCTCGCCCACGCGGAACGACGCCGGCTCGGACCGCGGCGCCACCAAGGACGGGCTCTACACACTGATTGATTACCTGGATCCCGCGGCCACCGATGCCTATTTGAAAACCATTTACGGCGCCTATGAAAAGGCGGTCGGCGACGAGTTCGGCAAAACCGTCCTCGGATTCCGCGCCGACGAGACCGATTTCACCAACGTCAATCCTTGGACGCCCAAACTGCTGGAAACGTTTCAGTCGATGAAGGGGTACGATTTCCAACCTTATATTCCGCTGATTTTTGGCGGCGGGGCGTTGACGCCCGAGGCCCAGCGCGCCCGCGCCGATTACTTTGACGTGTGGAGCGCAATTTTCCGCGACAATTTCTACAAGCGGGTCTCCGATTGGTGCATCTCGCGCAACATGGAATTCATGATTCACCTCAACCATGAGGAAAAAATGCTGGGCCGGGGCGAAGGCATGATCAGCAACGAAGGTTCCTTTTGGCGCGATATGCGCTACGTCGGCGTGCCGGGCATTGACAACCTCAACCAGATTGGCCCAGGCATTATCGCCGATTTTCCGAAGATCGCCGTCTCCGCCGCGCACGTTAACGGGCATCCGCAAGTCTGGGAGGAATCCGGCGGCGGTACGGGTCAAAACGGGAAATTCATCGCCGACTACCAGCTCGTGCGCGGGGTGAACTACATGAACATCCGCGGACTCAACACCGCAGGCGGTGCGGCCATCGGCCCCTATGTCAGCCGCTCCCAATATCTCCTGGCCATCGGCCGCCCCGCGGCGCAAGTCGCCTATTTTCACCCGACCGACAGCATGTGGCTGGGCGACGAGGAGTCCGATGACGTGCTGGCCCGGCCCAAGGACAACCTCGTGACCCAGTTGCTCGAACACCAAATAGATTTTGACCATGTGGATTCGGACGCCCTGGCGTCGGTCCTTCAGCTAAAGGGCGGCGGGCTGGTCAATTTGAGCGGCGGAACCTACCGCGCAGTCATCTATCCGACGTCCACCGTCATCACCAAGGCCGTGCTCGATCGCTTGCGCGCGTTCGCCACCGCCGGTGGCAAAGTCATCTTCGTCGGCCGAACCCCCACCCTCGTGGTGGACCGGAATTTTCTCCATGCCGGCGGCCCGCCGGACTTGAGTTTCGCGACGCTCGTGGAGCCGTCACCGAATATCACCGACCGCGTCGTTGCCGCGCTGCCGCCGCCAGACGTGAAGCTCGACCAGTCGTGCCCGTCCTTTAAATACATTCACCGCAGCCTGAAGGACGGCGAAGTTTATTTCTTCTTCAACGAATCCGCCGATTCCCAAACGCGGACGGTGACACTCGCCGGCACGGGGCAGGTCACGGTTTGGGACGCCGCCTCGGGCGCGATTCACCCCGCGGATGGCGTAACGCCTGCGGCCGGGCATGTCACGGTGCCGCTGTCGCTCGCGGGCCAGGAAGCGCGCTTCATCGTGGTGGAGGCGCTGCCGCCGGGGGTTAAATGAAGGGCGCTACGGTCCCCGCACCCAAGCTGAAGCCAAAGCGGTGCCTTACCGCGTTTCAGAAATAATCCGCACAATAACCGATTTGGCGGGAACCAAAGGCTTTGAGGCGCCGCATTTGGTGGATGCCATCCAACTACCGCCGTTTGGATCGAGCGCTGTTCAATCGACAGAAGCATTCAGGGCCGTCATCGAGAGATTGGATTTCCGGAAAAAGTCAGGCTCGATGGTGACTCGATCCCTTGAGACTCGCCTGCCCAAGCGCATTCGACCAGCAATTAACGTTCACAGGAAGGAACAATTAATGTCCGGGTGATTGCCAAAGGCGTATTTTTTGCGAATTCGCGGATATGCAGTGGACAACTCCGGTCGGGAGGGCAATGATGACGGCTTCCCTAAATGAGGCCAGTTTGGCGGTTGGCGACGGGCCTCACGCATTATCGTTTTTGTCCGCCGCTTATCTCGTAAACGTACCTTTGTCCACCTGTCGAGCGCCCCACCTTCCGGCCTATGAAAATTCGCGCCCCGCTTTTTGGCCTGCGACACACTGCTGATCTACGGGCACTGGGTTTTTTGCTGGTCCAGACGCTGCTCATGGCGGGTCTGTGGACGGGGACGTTTCATAATATCTTCGCGTGGTATGCCGTGGCCTGGCTGGCAGTCATCGCAGCCAATGTGAAGCACAATCACATGCACCGGCGCATTTTTCGCCGGGCTCTCCCAAACCTGCTGCTCGATCACTGGCTCGGTCTGATGACCGGCAAAACCGCCACGTCCATCCTGACCGACCACAATATCCGCCATCACGGGCATCCTAACGGCGACGACGATCTGGTGCGGTCCAGCCTTGTTGGTTACCGATCCCAATGGCTCAATTTGCTCTGCTTCTTTCCACGGGTAGTCTGGGGCCTTTTCGTGCATAAGCCTTTCGATTTCCGCGTATGGTGGGGCGCCAACCGCGCGCTTTTTTGGCGTGGCCTCGGCGAACAGTTTACGCTGTGGAGCACATTCAGTTTACTGCTGATGCTTAACTGGCAAGCCACGCTGCTCTATGTGGCGCTGCCGTGGCTGCACGGCCTCTGGTGGATTCTGACGTTCAATCTCGTGCAACACCAAGATCTGGCCAACGAGGATCCCTGGCAAAACAGCCGCAACGTCACCGGGCGCTGGTTTAACTGGTTCTTCTTCAATAGTGGGTTTCATACCGCGCACCACCTGCGCCCCGCCCTGCACTGGAGTGAACTGCCCGCTTTCCACACCCGCGAAGTGACCCCCCGCATAGACAACTGCCTTGTCGCGCCGACCTTGTGGAGCTTTTACTACGACTGGTTTACCCGGCGCAGCCTGCCGATTGCCGCTCAGCCATGATTACCGTTGATTCGACGCATCTAAACTTGCCGCCCACGAAAAACCGCACCCCGCTTTTCGGCCTGCGGCACCCTGCCGATATCCGGGCGCTGGGTTTTTTGCTCGTGCAGACGCTGCTCATGGCCGGGCTGTGGACGGGGGTGTTTCGCAATATATTCGCGTGGTATGCCGTGGCGTGGCTGGCGGTCATCGCGACCAACGTGAAGCACAATCACATGCACCGGCACATTTTCCGCCGCGCTCTTCCCAACCTTCTGCTGGAACACTGGTTCGGATTGCTGACGGGCACCACCGCCACGTCCATCATCAGCGAACACAATCTCCGGCATCATGGCCACCCCAATGAGGAGGACGATTTTGTGCGCGCCGGCCTGGTTGGCTTCCGCTCGCAGTGGCGCAACATCCTTTATTTTTTCTCACGGGCGGCATGGGAACTTCATGTGCGCAAGCCGCTTGATTTTCGCATTTGGTGGCGCACGAATCGTCGGCTGTTTTGGCGCGGCCTCGCCGAACAGGCAACGCTGTGGGGCACCTTCTCCGTGCTGCTCATGTTCAACTGGCAGGCCACGCTGCTCTACGTGGCGCTGCCCTGGTTGCATGGCCAATGGTGGCTGATCACATTTGGCTTGTTCCAGCATCAGGATCTTGCGGGCGACGATCCCTGGCACAACAGCCGCAACATCACCGGGCGATGCTTTAACTGGTTCTTTTTCAACATCGGTTACCACACTGCCCATCATTTGCGGCCGGCCCTGCATTGGAGCGAGCTGGCGGCTTTGCACCAACGCGAGGTGGCACCGCGCATTGACCCACGTCTGGTCTCACCGAGCCTGTGGCGTTTTTATGCCGACTGGTTTACCCGCCGCAGCCAGCCGGGGTTGGCCACCCAACCATGAACACCGCCGACCCCACCTGGCAGCGACCGTTCATCCCGGAACGACTGACGCCGCTGCCGTTTACGGCGGTGTGGCACGAGCTGCAACCGGCCGAGCAATTGCGTTACAATCAATTGCACGGTCTTTATTATCACGAGCAAATCATTTTTTTTGAACAAACCATGATCGTGCCGCTCTTGCGCGCCGCCCATCCCCACGTGGCCGACGTGGCGTTACGAGCATCCCTGGACACCTTCATCGCCGAGGAGAACACGCACTCGCAGCGTTTTCACACGTTGCTGGCGGATTTGCGGCCGGAATGGTATGCACGCGACTGGCGGCACTTCGTGGCGGCCGGGGCGGTCGGCAAAGCTGGGTTGGCCGCAATGGTGCGCCACCCGCGGGTGTTTCCCTTTTTAATCTGGCTCGTCCAATTGCTGGAGGAGCGCACCATGTTTGCAAGCCGGCTCTATTTGCTGGATGCGGCCCTCTTTCCTCAAGCGATAATTGGCGTCCAACGACAACACCTGGCGGATGAGGCTGGCCATGTGCAATGGGATCAGGCGTTAATCAAGCAGTTCTGGGGCGAGACACCGGCGTGGCTGCGCCGGATCAATACCCACCTGCTTAATGGGATGCTCAGTCAATACATTGCCCTGCCCCGTCGCGCCGCCTTGCGGGTGATCGACGCCCTGGCGAATGACCTTCCCGCCCTCTCGGTGCCACCGGCGCGCCTGAAAACCGCGCTCCGTTCCCTTGCGCATCAAGCTGATTTCCGCAGCGTGGTATTCGGACGCGATGCCGTGCCGCGGACATGGAGACAAGCGTCAATGGCACCTGATCTCGGTGCTTTCGTGAACACCTGGCTTACCCATGAACACACCGCTTAAGCCCGAATTCAGACACGACCTGGCCAGCTCGCGGGCGATCCCAGGGCGATTGAACCTGGTTATTGCCGCCAGCCAATTGGGAGTGCTGTGCACGTTATTTGGGCTCGCGGCATGGGTGCCATTTTGGCCTTGGGTGCCAGTGCTCGCCGTGCTCTACGCGCTCGTGATGAATTCCGCCTACCTCATGCTCCACGAAGCCGAACATGGGATGCTGCATCCAAACAAAAGAGTCAATGACGCCATCGGCATATTGCTCGCGCTTTTCTTTCCGGCGCCTTTTCACCTGCTGCGGCAGGGGCACCTCGGCCATCATGTGCGCAACCGTACGGATGACGAAGCGTTTGATTATTATTTCGAGGGCGACAGCGTCCTCTGGAAGCACTGGGCTTTTTACAACATTCTGTGCGGTGGGTTTTGGTTTTGCATCGCCATTAGCAACCTGATTCTACCCTTTCGACCACGCCTCTGGTCGACCAAAGCCGCGGCGTTTGACCGGCCCACGGCAGCACTGATCGAGTCACTCAACCCACGCTATGATCGGCTGATTCGCCTGGAAGCAATCGTGATCCTGACGCTGCATGCCAGTCTCGTGTGGGTCGTCGGCGTGTCGTTATTGCACTGGGTCGTGATGGTGGGCGCATTTGGCGTTACCTGGTCTTCGATGCAATATATGCACCACTATGGAACTGAGCGCGATCCGCATAAGGGTGCGCTTAACTTGCGGACTTGGCGCTGGCTTGACAGCCTCTGGCTGAACCACAACTGGCACCGGCGCCACCACGAGCAGTCGCAAATACCTTGGATTCACCTGCCTAATCTTGATAATGGCTCCGACGCACCGCGCGAGTCCATGACCAAGGCCTGGCTCCGCCAATGGCGCGGTCCCCGCCCCGCTCCCGACCATGTCGCCAACCCCCATGCCGACCGCCGTATCAGTTGACAGCCTGCGCCGTGCTCTGCGCGTACGCGTGAAAGTGCAAGCCGCCGTATTCACGCCGCGGCAGAAACTGTTGTTGCTGCTGATAAACGCGTGGCCCCTGGCGCACTTGGCTGGCGTCATGGTCCTGGCCGTGCTGCCACCATGGTCTGGTTGGTGGCGCGGACTCGCAGCGGGGACATGGACTTTATTGGCGCCTCCGTTGCTTTGCCGCCAAGTTATCGGCACTGGCCTCCCGGTCGGCACCGCCAAAATACCTTCAAGCCCTTTCTTCCGATGGTGGATCTCCTGGCAGTTGCAAATGCTGTTTAATCGCCTGCCATGGATTGAGGAACTCATGCGCTTGGTACCGGGTCTCTATTCCTTCTGGCTGCGCTTATGGGGGGCGCGCGTGGGCCGCCTCACCCTGTGGTCGCCCGGCGTGCGAATTTTCGACCGTCCGCTCCTCCAGATCGGGGATGATGTCGTGCTCGGCATGGATGCGCGCCTTGCCGGCCATTTCGGCGGACTGGACGCGCAGGGCGGGGTCACGCTGGTGCTCGGCCCGGTGAGCCTCGGCGACCGCACCACCCTCGGAGGCGGCGCGATGCTCGCGCCGGGCTGTACCGTGGAAGCCGACCAAGCGACGGAAGCCTTGTTTTTCGGCGCGCCCTTCACCCGCTGGCGCCATGGCCAGCGCGTTGACGAGGACGACCATTCTCCCAACCCATCATCCACCGCATCATGAAAATATCCACCATGTCCCGACTACCATCCACCGCCGCGGCCGTTTTCGCGGCCGTTCTGCTCTCGAATCTTCCCTCGGCCCGCGCGGCGGAGGTGCTTCCCGATGAAGCAACGCTTCATGCCGAACTGCGCCTGTTAACGCCTATTTATGAAAAAGCCGTCAGCAGCGGTGATTTCTCGCCGCTGGAATCGCTCTTCGATGCCGACACCAGCGGGGTGACCGTAAATAATGAGACGTTTAAATCGTTTGCCGAACTCAAGGCGGTTTTTGAAAAGTTCCGTACGTCGTTTCCCGGCGTGGTTTACCAGGTCACGTTGCACCCCGTCCTCAGCCAGCTTTACGGCAACGTCGCGGTGGCCCGTGGCACTTGCGATGAATTCGTCAAAACGGCGGCGGGTGAATTCACCTACACCAGCACATATACCGCGGTATTGCGCCGGGTGGACGGTAAATGGAAACTCGTGCGTTCGCAAGTGACCATGGATCCCTTCCAAAACAGCGTCGTGCTTTATTTCATCAAGAAAACCGAAATGGGCTACGGGTTGGGTGGATTGGCTATCGGTGCCGTGGTCGGTTTGCTCCTTGGCCGTTTGCTGAAGAAACGATCGGCCGCTGCGTAAAACCACGGCCAAAAACGCAAACGCCGCGAGAGCAGCAGTGGATAAAGTGCGAGCGAGGCCAATACGTCCACGAGGGCGTGGGCCCCCGTGATGACGCAACTCACCATAACGGCCAGCGCCCAGAGCCAGCCGGCCCAGGCCCAGCGTGGGCCGCGGCTGGCAAGCAAATCGGCGCACAGCATCGCCCATAAGGTATGGAAAGAGGGACAGGCCGCGGCGGCGAAGTCCCCACGCGACGTGTCCCAAGCGAGCAATTGACCGGCAAACGATGACGGGGTGAACGGCCGCGGCGGCGAAATAATGGGGAGCAACAAAAAAGCGGCCGTGCTCACCGCCAGCAGCAACCACAGACCCAGGGCGTAACGCCGCAATGCACCCCGCGTGGGGGCCAGCCACGGCATGGCTAGGGGAACCAGATAAATGCTTGCATAAAACCATTCCGCAGGCTCGACGACTGGCCAGGCGTTTTCAAAGGAGAAGTGTACATCCCAGGCTCCCGCCGGAGGGCCACGCACAAGGATTGATCCAAACCCAATGGCCCAAACTCCGTAAATGATCAAGTGGACCGAAATACGCTCCCAAAATGCCGGCCGTGCGGCCTCCCCGCCGGGTGACAATATCGAGGGGCGCCCGCCAGGGCCAAAGATCAGCGCGCCCGCCAGGAGGACGGCCGCACCGCCAAAAACCAGATACGCGGTCATGAAGCTCATGGTTTAGTTTCTTTGCGCGGCGGCAGGTGGCGTGGATTCCGGCGCCATATCGGAAAAATGTTTGGCCCAGCCCGGCTGTTGGGATAGCGCCCGCGGTTTTATGTCACCTAATTTTCGGCCGGCCGCCATTTCGACTTTGGCGAAAGTTTCGAAGCCGGCATGACCAATAAGAAAAATTTGGATTGGTTGCAACTGCCCCAATTTGCGGCAATAGGCGTAATGCGGATTGCGGCAGAGAATGTCGTCCAGTTGTGCAGCCAGATTCCCGGGTGCCGGCCCTTCAAAATAGAGGGTGTAATGCCAACTGGCGGAATCGTTGTCCGGCGCCAACATGGCGAAGCGCGGAGGCACCGCCATGCCGGCACAAGCCTCGCCCATGGCTTGCGCCACAAACGCCTCCGACAACTTCTCCCCACAGCAATCGGAAACATTGCCGGCCCGGCCCAAAAAGCGCAGCGAAGGTGTCTGGCTGACGAAACCCGTAACTTCCACCTGGTCCCCCAGGCGATAACGCCACAACCCGCCGCTGGTGGTGACCACGACTTCGTAGGCTTCACCCAGGCGCAACTCGTGGGCAAGATGAATTCTTTCCCGGTCGTCAAGGAACTCAAAAAAGTGGGAGTAGATGGCCAGGGGATGTTTACCGGCAAACGGGATGGTTACGCAGGCTTCGGTGGCCAGGAGGCCTTTGGGCTGAATCCAAATGCCGGGAAAACGGCGCTGCAATTCCCCTAGGGGACCTGCGGCCTGAGCATCGCCCCAGCAACTGATGACTTTCAGATTCGGCCAAATCGATTCCGGCTGGTGCGGATCGGCGCCGCGCAATTCGCGGGCCCGGCTGGGCTGCGGGCGCAACTGAAGCGCGCGCAGTAACGCCATGGGGCATGCTTCTTCATGGCGACAGCGACCCGTGCGAATATCGTCCCGCAGGGCATCCCAATTGGCGGGCAGGGCGTCGAGCAGGAGGGTTAAAAACGCCGGATGCCACACCGAAATAAGCCGCAAATCCCGTGCCCGCAACAGACAAAGCAAGGCCAGATAGCGGAATTGGTCGAGGTCGGGGGCGAGGCTTAGCGCTGCGGGTGCGGTCATCACCGCGTCGACCAGCCATTTGGTCGCTCCGCCGAGGTAAGCGCTGTCCTCAGCGAAGCCGATGGGGATGGCCGAGGGTTCAGGATCGCGGGGTTGCACCGCCGGAGTGACGGACCAATAGGCCGGGCCAAAGGCAATCGCGGGCTGGCTACGGGCCAAATCCACCATCCACGGGCCGATCGCGGCGTTAAAATCCCGTTGCAAACCGGAGGTAAATGGAATTAGTTTGCGGGCGCTGGTTGAACCGCTGGTGGGAATTAGATGGCTGACGGGGTCATCCGTGAGAATTTGTCCTTCACCTTTCCGAATGCGTTCAACCCAAGGCGCCAAATCGTCGTAGTCAATCAAGGGCACGTTTTCGACAAAGTCCGCGTAGGTGCGGATTTTTGAGAAACCGTATTCCTTGCCGTAAGCGGACCCGGCATGGCGCGTGAGCCTTTCCCGCAGCAAGCGGTTCTGCGCTTTCGCCGGGTGCAGGAGAGCACTACAAAAACGCCTATGCGCTGGCAGGCTGGACGCGAGCCACGCGGAATTAGCGATGGTGGCCGTCAAATTCATGGTGGGGGGAATTCAACCATGCGTTGACCGGCTGGGGTGAGATTGCCCGGGCACAATTCAGTCAAACAGGCCAATTCGTCCCCTTCACCATGACCGGGATTGCGGGAGAGAAAGAAGGCGACATGCGGGTTGGTCACGCGGGTCGGCGGAACCTTGCCCAACGCCCCGTTCAATCGCTGGGGACGCGCGAACCGGACAATGCCGGTCGCAGAATCATACTGGCCGCCAAAGCGGGAACCCGCGAGCTGATCGAGCAGGCGTTTTTGGCGGGACGGGATGTCCACGCCAAAGCGCGGAAAAAATTCCCGCCAAAAAACCGGCAGAAACCGGTAGGTGCGAAATCCCGAAGTCAAAAGGAGCCAGTATAATGGGCCTCGCGGAAACTCAAGGCGCAGTTGGTTAACCGTCGCAATCCAGGCGCGGGCAAGCGCAGGGGTGCCCCACGCTTCGGGGGCAACGATGGTATCGCCTGAATAGACGACGCTCACGGGGTCGCCGTCAAAGACCGATTCGTAGGCATGAAGCGTGGAAAATCCAACGAGGCGGTTATTTTGGCGGATTTGGATCACCCAGTTCTTTTCTTCCAAATCGGTATCAAACTGCGGGCGGCTCACCCCGTCGAAATATCGCGCGAGCAAGGCAAACATTTCATCGCGTTGCCCTTCCGATATCTCAGAGCGCGGCAACGCGTATGGACCGGTCAGCATGAGATTTGCAGTCATAAGAGCCCGACCTCCGGCAGGCAGGGAAATTGACCTTCGTCATGCAGCACATCGGCGTCATCGGGCCAATTCACGCGATACAGGCGGCTCCCGTAAGAGCGGCAGTAAAACTGCTTTTTCAGCAGAGCCAGGCGGGCATCGCCTGCCGCCAAGCCCAGCGTGAGGTATCCGATGCCGCGCTGCGCGGCGGCCTGGCCGAAAAGTTCAACCAGTATCGGCAAACAAGGTTCGTGGCCGGGTGCCGTCGCAAACGGGGACACAAACGCTTGCGCCAAAATGGAGCCGGGATTTGGCAGGCGCGGCACAGACAGAAATCGCCCAACGAAGTTTACCCATGGTCGGATTAAACGGGTGGTGGTCCCGTATCCTCGAATGACGGTTTGGCGGAAGACGCGTTGGTCCCATAGTCCGGCACATGCCACAATCTTCCCGCCGTCGCGCAGGAGTTGGAAATGCCCGGGGTCCAGACCGTGGTTGGCCAGGGAGCGAATCTCGTCCTCGGACCAATGGGCGGCAAGTTGCTGCCGGCCTGCTTGGGCGTTCAAAAAAACCGTCAATTCCGGCAAGCTATGCTCCGAGCCCGTCTCCACCCTTAATCCGGTAGCCAAAGATTCCGCCCCGACACGGGAAAACCTTCGCGGCGACACGGGAATGACCAGGGTGACGAATTCAGCCAAAAAGCGGTAGTTCGGCAATCCCCGCAAACCGCGCTCGAACAGACGAATCGCACGCTGATTATCTGCCGCGATGCTGGTGAAATAAAAGTCCGCGGGAAAATCGCGATGCAATTCGCGCAAAAACTGGTAGCCGCCGCGCAGAATATCGAAGCGCCCCTGGGCCGAAGCATCGAGTCGAAGCTCGGCCAAATACCCCACCCGGCGAATGGTGCCGTTAATGTAGCGGCTCCGGATGGAACTCCGCCCCATGCACAAAAGCCGGTCGCCTTCGAAGGCCAGAATCGTTTGATCGTCTGTGTCGGCGATGCCCGTGCCAAGAAAATAATGGGGTTCGCGCTCGAACGACAGGCTGATTTCGCCGCGCATGGGATTGTTGCGCAGGAGCCGGCGCATGGCGGGGTCGTCCGCTTCGGTCGCAAGCGCGAAGCGGAGGCCGGCCCGGTTGATCCCGGTTAGTTGGCGGTCAACAATGGTCCCTGCCATGATTCGTCCCCCAGGGGATAATGGTCGCGCATGGTGACATCCGTACGGTGCATCGCGTTGATGAGAAAAAAATTGCGCCACATGAAGAAGTTGCCGCGATTCACCGTGTCACAACTCCGGCGCAGAATGCTCGGCCACGCATAAAAATCGCGCCGGGCGCCCAGGCAATTACTTTGTAAATCCTCGGGGCTCATGCCGCGCGGTTGAAAGGGGATGCGGTTGTAGCTGTAGCGTTCGTCCAGCCACCACGCCTTGTAGAGGAGGCGGCCTTCGGATTCAAGGCGTTGATAAAGGGGCGTGCCGGGAAACGGCGTCAGGTGATTGAACGCGGCAATATAGAGGGCGTGATGTTTGGCGAAGTCCACGGTCTCGGGAAAGCTTTCTGGGGTATCGCCATCGTAGCCGAAAATAAACGTGCCGTAAACCCGGACGCAGTGCTTGCGCAAATTGGCGAGGGCTTGGTCGAAACCACCGCGCATGGTGTTGAAGGACTTATTCATCGACTTCAGGTTGGCGGGGTTCAGGCTCTCGAAACCGATCAGCACGCCCTGGCAGCCACTGCGGACGAGTAAATCGAGGAATTCGTCGTCATGGGCGGCGTTGATGCTCGTCTGGCTGACCCATCGAATTTTTAGCGGTATGAGGGCGCGAAAAAATTCCTTGGCCTGCGCGAGATTCGAGGTGATGTTGTCGTCCACAAAGAAGAACAGCTTGCGGGTCCCCTTCAAGGCTGCGAGTTCAGCCAGCGTTTCATCGATGGGCCGGCGGGTTTGGGTCGAGCCAAACACCGTCTGCACAGCGCAAAACTCGCATTTAAAATGGCAGCCCCGACCGGCTTCGACCAGTCCAATGGGGAGGTAGTGTTTCCCGCGAAAGATTGAGCGGTCCGGCCGCAAGCCGGCGAGGGAAGGCCGGCCTTCGGTGCGGTAGAATTTTTCCAATTTCCCGTGGCGGGCGTCATCCAGAACGCGCGGCCAGAGCTTCTCGGCTTCGCCGACGACGACGGCTTCGGCATATTTGGCGACTTCATCCGGGCACAATTGCGCATGAAAACCGCCCATGACCACGGGTACGCGACGCTTGCGATATTCTGTCGCAATCTGGTAGGCGCGTTTGGCGGTGTAGGTCTCCACGCTGATGGCGACCAGGTCCGTTGCTTCATCAAAGGGGATGTCCTCCATGCGGTCATCGTAGAAACGCAGTTCGATATCCTTCGGCGTCAGACCCGCCAGCGTGGCGGCGGGCAGGGGCTCCATCTGCCAACTGCGGATGTAGGGCTGACCGGGCTTTCGGCCAATACACGGGTGGATGATCGTCACCCTCATGGCGCAAGAGACGGCGCCAGCGGTTTGGCCGGGGTCGGTGGCGACGCTGGCGCGCGGCCGATGATCCAATCGCAATTATAGAATTGGCTCAAGCGATGGGCATAGAAACGGTAGCCGAGATTGGTGCCGAGTTTTACCGGCCAAGGCGCAGGAGAATGCCAGATGCGCCGGGCCATCGAACGAAAGCTGTAGGCATGCTTCCACGCCTCCTCGATGCCCCATTGCAATTCATCCACGGTCATGTTCTTCGGTTGAAACACCACATGCTGGGCGTCGTAGAGCGACCAATCATGGGTGAGAATTCGCCCCTCTGATAGCAGGCGCTTGTAGAGCGGAGTATTCGGGAACGGTGTCACCACGGCAAATCGCGGTAAATCTATTTTGGCCTGAACGGCGAACTCCGCCGTCTTCAAGAATATATCCGACTCGTCATGATCCAAGCCGAAGACAAAGCAGCCTTGCAGCGCAATTCCGTGTGCATGAAGCCGCTCCACCACCCGGACATAGTCTTCCGGCGAATTGAACCCTTTGTGATTGTCACGCAAGTTCTGTTTGGAGATGGATTCAAGCCCCATCAGCAGGCCCTTGCAGCCGCTACGCCCGGCCAGTTCGAGTAACTCCGAGTCATCCGCGAGCAACACCGTGGCCAGGCCATACCATTGGACGCGCAAAGGCACGAGGGCCGCAAATAACTGCAGCGCGTAACCCCGATGGGCGACCAGGTTCAAATCGATGAAAATCAGTTTTTTCGCGCCGTGCTGGCGAATGTCCGCAATAACTTCTTCCACGGGCTTGTGGAAGGGTTTGCGCCCCCAAGCCGTCGGCACCACGCAAAAATCGCAGGCATGCACGCAGCCGCGGGTTGCCTCAAATACATTGTTGGTCAGATAATTTTCGGAGGGTAGCAAGTCGCGGCGCGGGAACGGCCGCCCACCGATGTCAAGGCCCGGCTGCTGATTATAGCGCGGCTGCAATTGGCCCGCGGCGAAATCCCGCAGCAACTGCGGCCAAGTATCCTCGGCGTAGCCCACCACAATGGCATCGGCGTGAGGTTGCGCGTCATCCGGAATCAGCGTCACATGCGGGCCGCCGAGGACGACGGTAATGCCGCGCGCACGAAAATGATCGGCCAGTTCATAGGCCCGCTTCGCCGTGCCCGTGATAACCGTGAGGCCGACCAAATCCGCCGCCAAATCGAGCGAAACGTCGGCGATGCCTTCGTCAATGAGCTGCAATTCTATGGGCAGTTCCGGAGGAACCAGCGCGGCCAGCGTGGTCAAGGTCAGCGGTTGGTAGCGCAACGACTTCTTCCAGATTCCCCCACGATGGCGGTAGAGTGGCCCCTTGGGAGAAATCAACGCCACACGCAATGGACGGGCTGGAACGCAATTTGGCATGGCGGTTGAATCAGTTATTGACGCATTTTGCCGAAAGGCAAAGGGTTAAATCACCTTCTTTAGCATCGCGTATCGCAGTAACTGTGCCACAAGGGCAACCTTTCGTCTAACCTGTTGCTCAAAAACAAGTTGAAAACATGGTGGCTTTGTGCCCGGCAAACAATGTCGGCAAAATTTGGCTAATGGTCGCAAATAGTAACCACTCCTTCCCCGCTCGGCCCATCCGAACGACCATATCTTCAACGCCCGCACCAGCGCCGACCTCGGCGGCACCGACAACCACGGAGCCCTCCAGTTACTGGAAGCGATTCATTACCGCAGCTTCGGCCGGGAGTTGCGATATTGAGTCCCCCTCCTCACTCCTGTCTACTGTCTCCTACTTAAGCGCCAATTGCACGGCCCTTGCCAGCGCCGCGCCGAAGCTCGACCAGTCGTGCCCGTCCATCCAATACATTCACCGCAGCCTAAAGGACGGCGAAGTTTATTTCTTCTTCAACGAATACAACGATGCCCAAACGCGGACAGTGACGCTCGTCGGCGCGGGGCAGGTCACGATCTGGGACGCGGCGTCGGGGGAAGATTCACCCCGTGGCGGGCGTGAAGCGTCAGCGCCGGCCCGTCACTTCGCCGGCGTGTAACCCTGCCACAGCCATTCGAGGGCCCGCGGGAGCGTTTGATTGACCACCTTTCCGTCCACATGGCCGGCGCCCTGGGCAAAGACGAATTGGTAGTGATAGCCCTTCGCTTTCATTACGCCCGCCATGCGCTCGTTGGCGATGACCCAGTTGTGCAGGTCTGCGGCGGTGTTGGTCGAGCCGTTGTCGTTGGCACCGACTTCCATCCAGACGCGCAGGGGTTTCGCGGGGTTCTGGGGGATGAGATGCTCATGATATTCCCAGGCGCCGTTCGGCAACTTGGGGTCCTTTGGAGTCTCGTTGTTGGTGTAGGTGCCGGAGTAGGTCAGCACCCGGTGATACCACTCGGGATGAAACCAGGCCATGGTGAAGGCCACCGCGCCGCCCGAGCTGCCGCCCATCGTGGCGCGGCCGTCCGGATCTTTAGTGAACGTGACACCAAATTCCTTGGTCACTCGCGGCAGCACTTCCGCCTCAATGAATTCTGCGTACTTGCCGGAAGCGGTGTCATATTCCAGCCCGCGCTCGCTGCCGCGGGCGTCGCCGCCGCCATGGGGAACCATCACCGCAACCATCACGGGCAGCCGGTGGTCGGCAATCATATTATCGAGAATTGTGGCGAGCTGGTTGTTGGCCGAGCCCATCGCGTCATGGGTGAGCAACAATGCGGCTGGCGTGCCGGGAACATATTGGCTGGGGATGTAGACCGTCACCACGCGGGTGGACTTCCAGTCGCGCAGGCCAGTGTCAGGGTAAAATTTGCTTTCGGCCGACTGCATCGTGAACTTCACCACCTTGCCCTTCGGCACCTCGGGTCGCACTTTCAGCTCCAAGGCGGGAGCATAGGGCGGTTTCAATTGAAAATCGCCCTCACCGGCGCCAGGCGCCAGCTCGGGAAGTGTGGAGAGCTTGGCCATTTCCGCGAAGTCAGCAGGGGTGGCCGGCCCGCCGCGGTAGTGCGGCACCAAATCCGCCGGGTCAACTTCGGTGGCTGGCGCGGCCTTGGCCGCCGATGCCGATGCGGCTGCAGGCACGGCAACCGGAGGGGCAGCAGGCACGGGTGCGGCCGCGGGCACATGTACCGGCGCGGCGTCCGCGCCGAACGTCGGCCGAGCAGCCAAAGCCATTCCCAGCGCTACTGCGGCCAGCAAGGCGGTGGTTTCTTTCGTAAACATGGAATTTCAGGGGTGAGGGGTGTTTTTGGGGAAAGTGATGACCAAGAAGGGCACTAAATCCCCTCCTCCGCAACCCGGCAACCCTCAAAAATCCAACTCAACAAAGCCGAAACTTTGGGTCGCCCTTGGACTACTATTCAGTGCGTCGAAGCACCCTTACGCGCTCGCGGCCTTCGCGGCCTGTAAAAGCGACATCGGGCACATAGTCCTCGATGATTTCGTAGCCGTGGGCAAAGAGGGCGGTCAGTTCGGCGACAGGGAGTGGAAAAGGCGGGCCCTCCTCGCCGGGATCGAGACCCGGATTGATATACCACACGCCAATGAGCAAGCCGCCGGGGCGCAACACCAAGTCAATGCCTTGACGGTAACTGGTCCGCAACGCGGGAGGCAGGCCGCTCAGGCAGGTGTGTTCCAGCACGACATCAAAGGAGCCCCGCATCTCTGGCGGTGGATCAAATAAATCGGCTACCACAAACCTTTCGGCCAAGTGCGGGTACAGGGCACGCGCCTCGGCGACGGCGGTCGGCGCGATATCCAAGCCGATGGCACCGAGCCCATGGGCCACGGCCAGAACCACTTCGTGACCGCGCCCGCAGCCCGGCACCAGTGTGCGCCCGCTCACTGGATGGCGCTCGAGATACTGCCGCATGGGCAGGGATGGCATGCCCTTGTCCCAAAATACTTCACCATTTAGATAACAATCGTCCCAATTCATGGATGTGCCGGTGGAATTGCGCCCGGCCGACGCGCCGCAAAGATTGTGGGGGTTGGTTCTCGGCGAGCGCTGGATGATTTACATCGTCCGGGAGCCGCTTATGAGCGCAATCCATTTCAGCAACGTCCGTCGCCCCCATTTTCTTCCATGGAACGGACCCGATCAAGGAAGAAAGACCTGCGGCCGTAATCCTTTCGAATTACATTATTCGATTTTTGCCATTCCCCCTCCGGTTTCGTTACTCCTTACCCCCGTTTCCTGTTTGGTGCCCAAGCACTATTTGCACCTCGCGCGCCAGCGCCGCGCCGTCCAAATCCTTGGCGAGGATAATGCCGTCGCGGCTGAGGAGGTAATTCTGCGGCGTGAAGTGGACGCCGTAGCTCGCCGCGAGCGCGTTGTCCCAATACTTTCCGTCGTAATATTGCGGCCAGGGAATATGGGTTTCCTTCAAGTAAGTGGTAAGAACGATTCGGTCTGCCTGGTCCAGGCTGACACCGATAATGTCGAATCCTTGGGCATGAAATTTTTGGTAAGTGGCCATAATCAAGGGCATCTGGACACGGCAGTCCGGGCACCATGCGGCCCAAAACTCGACCAAAAGAATCCGGCCGCGGTAATTAGTGGTCGATAGCGGCTGGCCCTGCAGATCGGTCACGGAGAAATCGGGAAATTTCGTGCCGACCGCGAGCGAGCGGTGGATGCGGTCGTCTTCGACTTTTTTCTCCAGCGCGGGCAAGGCGGCCGCGACCTCTTGGCTGACGGCGGTGCCGGGATAGTCGGCCACAATTTGCCGGTACAAGTCGAGGGCCCGGACGGGTTGATGCAGGGAGGTAGCCAGTAGTTTCGCGCGGGCCAGGGCAATTTCCGCGACGGCATTGCTTTTGTCACCCGCATGGGCGGACAGGAGGACGTCGAACTGCTGCAACTCCGCCGCCATGGACTCCTCGAATTTCTGGCCGGCGTCGACCTTGGTATTGACTGCGGACATGAGTGCGGCCAAATCGGCGGTGGCATTGCCGGTGTTCGGATACCCGACCGGTACGAGAGCGGGCCGGGAGGATTGCATCACAAGGCAAATCACCCATCCAAGGCCGATGATGCCCGCGACGAGCAGAATTGGTTTCTTGGGCATTTTGCGAAAGGGGCTTTGCGAGACGGCGGGAAGTTTCACGGGCCGGGTCGGGATTGTCCATTGCAGACTTATGCGG
>Ga0265320_10000416_pt1 | contig 33809 bp, 25 predicted proteins | sample 4827metaG_FD_202087 | JGI IMG/M metagenome (GOLD analysis project Ga0265320, IMG submission 202087) | Rhizosphere microbial communities from Carex aquatilis grown in University of Washington, Seatle, WA, United States - 4-8-27 metaG | ecosystem: Host-associated > Plants > Roots > Rhizosphere >... | reverse complement strand
CAAATGGTCTGCCAACACGCGCAACTGCTCAAAACTTTCGCGTACGGTCGCCAAATCCCAAGCCTGCGTGGCGGGGGCGGCGCCCGGGGCGGCAGGTTCACGCAGGCTCACCGTCAGGCGCACATGGCCGCGATGCAGGCGCGCGCGCGCCAGCTCGGTCAGCGGCGCTTCATGGGCATTCCACTCGCGCGGCAGCGAGACCGCGATTTCAAGGCCTTTGCGATTCACCGATGAAGCCTCCACGGCCACTTCGCGCGCCGTCCCGCCCGCCAGCGCGAGCGCCGCCGTCCCCGCCCCAAATCCGGTCATGCTATTCATAAGAAAAGTGTTTTAGTGCTTAGTGTTCTAGTGCTTGGTGTCAAAAAGCGTGAAAGAGAGCGCCATTCAAAAATTACTAAAGGAGTGTCACATTGAACTAAGAACTAGAACACCAAGCACTAAAGCACTTGCTTGAGTCGCGCCACTTCCTGCACGTCCTTGTCGCCGCGGCCGGAGAGGTTGACGAGCAGGATCTGGTCGGGGCGCATTTGCGGCGCGCGCTTGATGGCGTAGGCGACGGCGTGGGTGCTTTCCAGCGCGGGGATGATGCCTTCCGTCCGGCAGAGAATTTCAAAAGCTTCCATCACTTCGGCGTCCGTCGCGTAGGCGTAGTCGATGCGCCCGGCCTCGCGGTAATATGCATGTTCCGGCCCCACCGCCGCGTAGTCCAGGCCCGCCGACACCGAGTGCGTGCCCAAAATCTGGCCATCCTTATTTTGCAGCAAATACGTCATGCAGCCCTGGAGCACGCCGAGGCGTCCGCCCGCGAACCGCGCGGCGTGTTCGCCAGGCGTAATCCCGCGGCCCCCGGCCTCGACTCCGGTCAGCTTGACGTTTTTCTCCTCGAGAAATTCGAAAAACAGGCCGATGGCATTGCTGCCGCCGCCCACGCACGCCACAGCCTCATCGGGCAAGCGGCCTTCCGCCGCCAGCATTTGCGCACGGGCCTCGCGCCCAATGACGCGGTGAAAATCCCGCACCATCATCGGATACGGATGCGCGCCGTAGGCCGTGCCCAGGATGTAGTGCGTCGTGCGCACGTTCGTCACCCAGTCGCGCATGGCCTCGTTGACGGCCTCCTTCAAAGTCTTCTGCCCGGCGTGCACCTCGCGCACTTCCGCGCCCATGAGTTTCATGCGAAAAACATTCAAGGCCTGCCGCCGCGCATCTTCCGCGCCCATGTAAATGACGCACTCGAGGCCGAATTTCGCCGCGACCGCCGCCGTCGCCGTGCCGTGCTGGCCCGCGCCCGTCTCGGCAATGACCCGCCCCTTGCCCATGCGCCGCGCAAGCAGCGCCTGGCCGAGGACGTTGTTGATCTTGTGCGCGCCGGTATGCAGGCCGTCCTCGCGCTTGAGATAAATTTTCGCGCCGCCCAGCCGCGCGGTCAGGCGCTCGGCAAAATAAAGCCCGGTGGGCCGCCCGGCATAATTTTTCAGCAAGTCGGCCAATTCCTTTTGAAACCCGGGATCGTCCTTGGCGATGCGATAGGCGCGCTCGAGGTCGAGGAGCGGAGTCATCAACGTCTCCGGCACATACATGCCACCGTAGACGCCAAAATGTCCGCGGGCATCCGGCAGGGATTCGCGGTCGATTTTTTTGGGGAAAGGCGTGATCTCAAGCTCGATGCCACCTCCCGCTTTAATTTCACCGTTCTCGTTAATTCCAGCATTCTTCTTATTTGCAACATACCTCCGGGCGCTGTTTGCCGCGCTGGATTTCTGGGGTAGGGACGCCTCTCCGAGGCGTCCGTTTTTGATTTTCTGGCCACTTAGTTTCAATTTTTCCTTGGAGCGGACGCCTCGGAGAGGCGACCCTGCTTTGGCACGTGCCACCTTCGTGCGGGTAACCTTTGCGCTTTTCACCTTCGCGCGCTGAATCGGCCCGCGAACGTTGACGCGGGTGCGTGCTGACTTAGTCTTCTTGGCGGCGGCGCTCATGGGAAAAGGATGAAAATACCGTTTTCCCCACCGCTGGCAAGGCCGGGGTGGAACGCGACCTCCGGGCGCGTTTGCCTTCAGCCGAAGCCGCACACGGAGCGCTCCCTCCACTTCAAAGTGCCGTCTACGGAAAGCGCACGACCGGAAAAAATCCTTTCCCCCGGCCCGCGCGCGCGGTATCGTCTCCGTTTCCCATGAAGAAGATGACCCCGCTTGAGGAGCTGCGCCATTCCAGCGCGCACGTCCTGGCCACCGCCGTCCTGCGGCTTTTTCCGCAGGCGCAGCTCGACATCGGCCCGCCGACCGACACGGGGTTTTACTACGACTTCGACCTCGACCACAAATTCACGCCCGAGGATCTCGAGAAGCTCGAAAAGGAAATGCGCCGCATCGCGGGCGAGAACCAACCGTTCACCCGCCGCGAGGTCTCGCGCGACGAGGCCAAGGAAATCATCCGCGGCATGGGCCAGACCAAGTACAAGCTCGGCCGCCTCGATGACATTCCCGAGGGCGAAGCCATTTCGTTCTACACGAATGGTAAGTTCACCGACCTCTGCGCGGGCACGCACGTCCCCACCACTGCAAAAATTTCCGCGTTCAAGCTCCTTACCATCGCCGGCGCGTACCACCGCGGCGACGAGAAGAACGCCCAGCTCCAGCGCATCTACGGCACCACCTTCCCCAACCAGAAGGAACTCGAGGAATGGTTGAAGATGCAGGAAGAGGCGAAGAAACGCGACCACCGCAAAATCGGCCACGAGATGGGGCTGTTTGCGATGGACGCGGAGTTTGTCGGCCCCGGCCTGCCGCTGTGGCTGCCCAAGGGCACGGCCATCATCGAGGCCCTCGAGGAACTCGCCAAAGAAACGGAATTTTTGGCGGGCTACGTCCGCGTGCGCACACCGCACATCGCACGCGAGATCATGTACAAGACCAGCGGGCATTTGCCGTACTACGCGGAGAGCATGTTTCCCCCGATGGAGTTGCAGGCGGAAGGCCAGGAAAACGCGTTCCTCCAAGAAATTAAGAAACAAACTTTGGAACAACAAGTGGCGCTCGCCAAGGATATTGGCGTGCCGTTCGACATGGTCCAGCTCGCCCACGCGAAATCGGCGGACGATGTCAACCAAGTCATTCAGTCCGGCCTCGACAAAATGCCCGAGGACAAACGGTTTGTGTTCGTGAATGGAGCGCTGCTCCGGCAGGCCCAGGAAATGAACACCACGGCGATGGGCACCGTGGAGCGCTACTACCTCAAGGCCATGAATTGCCCGCACCACCATCGCATTTATGCGGCGGGGCCGAAGAGCTATAGGGACTTGCCGCTGCGCCTGGCGGAATACGGCTGCTGCTATCGGTACGAGCAGTCAGGCGAACTTTTCGGGCTGATGCGCGTGCGCTCGCTGAACATGAACGATGCGCACATCTATTGCACGCCGGAACAGTTCGCGGCGGAATTCAACGCGGTCAACGAGATGTACCTGAAGTATTTTAAGATTTTTGGGATCGAGAAGTACGTGATGCGTTTCAGCACGCACGACCCGGAAAAGCTCGGCCAGAAATTCGTGAACGAGCCCGCATTGTGGAAGCAGACCGAGGACATGGTGCGCGAGGTGCTCAAGAGCAGCGGCATCAATTATATCGAAGTGCCGAACGAGGCGGCGTTCTACGGGCCCAAGATCGACGTGCAGGTCTGGAGCGTCATCGGCAAGGAATTCACGCTGGCCACGAATCAGGTGGACTTCGCCGTGCCGGCGAAATTCGGCCTGGTGTACACCGATCGCGACAACGCGCCGAAGACGCCGCTGTGCATCCACCGCGCGCCGCTCGGCACGCACGAGCGCTTTATCGGTTTTCTCATCGAGCACTTCGCCGGCAATTTTCCCACCTGGCTCGCGCCCGAGCAGGTGCGCTTCCTGCCGCTGAACGACGACCTCGTGCCCTTTGCCCGCGAACTGGCGGCGCAACTCATGGCCGACGGCGTGCGCGCGGGCGTGGATGCCCACCCCGACAAGCTGGGCGCGAAAATCCGCCGCGCGGAAACGGAGAAGGTGCCGCACATGCTCGTGCTCGGCGCGAAGGAAAAGGAAAGCGGCGCGGTGTCCGCCCGCTCGCGCGTCAACAAGACCATGGAAGGCACGTTTCCCTTCGCGGAGTGGCGGGAGAAACTGCGCGTCGAGATCGAGACCCGCGCCCTGCCGGTGCGGCCGTAAGTGAAGAAGGTCTCGCCGCAAAGGCGCAAAGCACGCGAAGGGAAGCCTGCAAAGGAGAAGATTCTTCCACAGATTGCGCTGATTAACACAGATTATTTGAGAGAAATCGGTGCGAATCTGTGTAATCTATAGAGAAAGATACTCGGCTTTCCTTCGCGCCCTTTGCGTCTTCGCGGTGAAAATTCTTTCCTCCGTCACGGCTTCCATCCATGGCCTGCTGCGGCAACGCTGGCTGGTTTACGGTTTGTTGTTTCTCGCCGGCACGGCCCTGGCCGCCCTGCCCTACCGGCAACTCGGCTCGCCGCCGCCGACGGTGCATGATGAGTTCGCAAACCTCCTCATCGCCGACACCTTGCTCGACGGTCGCTTGGCCAACCCGCCGCATTCACTCCACCAGCTCTTCGAGACGTTTCACGTTTTGCAGGAGCCCGCGTACGTCGGCAAATATCCGCCCGGCCAGGGTCTGCAACTGGCGGTGGGGCAATGGCTCGGCGGCGAACCGATTGTCGGCGTATGGTTGACGGCGGGCCTGCTCGCGATGGCGTGGTGCTGGATGCTGGAGGCCGTGACGCCGCGCGCGCGGGCCGTCGCGCTTAGTCTCGTGCTGGTTATTTATGAAGTCGCGGCGACGTACTGGGGCGGTTCGTACTGGGGGGGCTCGCTGTTCGCGCTGAGCGGCGCGCTGGTTTTTGGCGGCGCGCTGCGGTTGTGGCGCTGGCCCCGTTTCCCCTGGGCTGCCGCGGGGTGGAGCGGCATCGGCGCGGGCCTCGCGCTGCTTACCCGACCCTACGAAGGATTCTTCTTCTGCCTCGTGCCGGCGGCGGCAATGGCCTGGAAACTCGGAAATTTTGCCCGACAGGGACTTTTGCGGCGGGCGCTGGCCATCGCTCTAGCCGCCGCGGTGCCGCTGGCTGGCGCGGCGGCCTTTGTGCTCGCGTACAACCACGCGACCACCGGCTCGGCCTTTGTTTTCGCCCACCAGCTTTATGAGAAAACGGTCATGCCGGACCGCGGTTTGTTTGTGTGGGACAAACTTGGCGCACCGGTCGAAGGCCGCCCGCCGGAGATGGATTGGTACTTTCGCGATTTCAAGCCGGGCCAGTGGGGCCAGGCGGATTTCCGCATGGTCGACGTGCTTAAGCGCGTGGTGAAAATCGACCTGCGCATGTTGGTGCAAATGTTTCTCCCCTGGTGGCTGTGGCCGTTTCTCGCCGCGGGAATCGTGGCCGCTTTGCTGCGCCGCCGAGGCGCGCGTTTGGCACTGGCTACGCTTTTCACGCTGCTCTTGGTGATGGCCAGCGTGCGCTGGTTTTATTTTCCGCACTATGCGGCGGCCTGGACTGCGCCCGTCGCCGTGCTCGCCGCCACCGGCGAACGCGAACTGCGCCAATTGACCGCAAAAAAAATGGGCTCCAGCCTGCTGCCCGGTCTGTGGTGGCTTGCCATTTTCGCTTTCGTGCTGGCGGACTATGCGCCGTATGTGAAAGCCGAGGGCTCCATCACGTCGGTGCCGCTGGAGGGCAGTAATTTCCGCAACCTCTGGCGCGCGCGGTTTTTCGAGGGGCCGATGCGCCAGCGCGAAGCCCTGGAGAAAAAACTGCTCGAACGCGCACTCGCGGGCGGCCGCGGGCAGGTGCTCGTGGTTGAATATCCGCCGGATTATAAGCGCGAGATCGAATGGATCCACAACGGACCCGATATTGACCGCCAGAGCGTGATTTATGCGCGCTACCGCGATGCGCAAACGATTCCGCTCTTGCGCAGCTATTATCCCAATCGCGACCTCTGGCGCGCGCGGCTGACGCCGGACGGCACCCTGCAAGGCAGCGTGGAATTGATCGGGCCCTAAAAGTCCCTTGATAATATTTTCGACAGAATTTACAGAATTCACAGAATGAAAAACCTGGCTTCGATTTCTTTCGACGCTCACCCGTCCATCTTCCCTGCTCCGGCCGTCGTTTTCATTCCGTAAATTCTGTTAATTCCGTCCACCTTCTTCATGCGCCAGACCTTCCGAAATCTGACGGCCTATTCGTGGCTGGTGGCGTTGTTTTTGTTTTTGATGGGGGTCGTGCTCACTTCCCTGCCGACCACGTGGTACGGCGCGCCGCTGCCCATCATCCACGACGAATTCGGCTACATTTTACTCGGAGAAACGTTCGCGCACGGGCGGCTGACCAATCCGCCGCCCCCCGGCCCCCTCGAATTTTTCCAGACCTATTATCAATTTCAAACCCCACGCTACTACGCGATGTATCCGCCCGGCCAGGGGTTCGCGCTCGCATTGGGCGTGCTGCTGGGCCAGCCGATCATCGGCATGTGGATTGTAAATGGCGCCTGGGCGATTGCGCTGTATTGGATGCTGCGCGGGCTGATGTCGCGCGGGTGGGCGCTGGCGGGCGCGCTCGCGGGCATGGCGGGCTACGGCGCGTTTTCCTATTGGGGGCAAAGTTTTTGGGGCGGCAGCGTGCTGGCGCTCGGGGGCGCGCTGACCTTTGGCGGCGCCGTCCGTCTATGGCGAAAACGCGGGTCGCCCCTCAGCGCGGCGGCCTGGGCGGGCGTCGGCTGCATCATCATGGCGCTCACCCGCCCGCTCGACGGCTGCATTTTTGCGCTGTGGCCGACGGCGCTCATTTTGTGGAATGGCCGCGAACGCTTCCAGCGCGGCGAGAAAGCGAGCGGCGTGGGCGTGCTGGCCACGTTTGTCCTTTTTGCGCTGCTCGGCGTGGGCCTCACGCTGGGTTACAATGTCGCCACGACGGGCGACGCCTTTCTCTTTGCGCACCGCCTCTATAGTAGCATCTACCAACCCGCATTTTCGATGTTCGTCTGGCAGCATCCGCATGGTGACACCGCCGCCGTGCCGCCGTTTATGCTGGGGCTGGAAAAACTCATGCCGTCCTATTTGACTGAAGACCCGCTGACGTGGGCAACGCGTTGGGACAGCCTTAAAACCGCGTGGCACACCGAGCAGCCCTTCATGCTCCCCAAGTCGCTGTGGCCGCTGGCGGCGCTGGGCGTGCTGGCCGGCTGGCGCGCACGCGATGCGTGGGTGCGCCGCTCGCTCCTCAGCGTGGCCTTCATCGCGCTGCCGCTAGCCATCGTGCGCTTTTACGACAAGCCGCACTACCTCGCGGCGTGGACCGCGCCACTGTTGATTATTATCCTGCAAGGTGCACGCCATCTGCATGCCTGGGTTCTGCGCCGGAAATTAAAACCCCGCTGGCTGGGAATGGCGGCGGCGCTGGCGTTGTTGGCGGCGTTCCCGGTGCTGCGCGTTTATTATGACTTCCACTTGAGCGCGCCCTACTGGGCCACGCAGCCTTGGGCCTCGGACCGGCACAATGTTGAAATTTCCCTAATGGAGCATGCCGCGGCGACGGGACGCCGGCAGTTGGCCACCGTCGTTTACCCGGCCCTGCATAATTTCCACCACGACTGGATCTTTAATTCCGCAGACCCGGCCTCGCAATTGGTGTTGTGGGCCCGGTCGCTCGGCGAGGCGCGCGACCCGGAGCTTTTCGCCGCTTTTCCCAATTACGACCATTGGGCCGTGTTCACCGATGCCGACGGCGGCCTCGTCAAAGCCGTGCTCCTGCCCAAGCCTGCGTCCACCGCAGCCACTCCGACCGCAACGCCTGCCGCCCCGCAACCGTAATTTAATACCCGACTTCCCGCTTGACGCACCGGCCCTGCGCCGAAACGCTCGCCCACTGCCGCCATGCACCTTGTCTGTCTTGACCTCGAAGGCGTCCTCGTGCCGGAAATCTGGATCGCCGTCGCCGAAAAAACCGGCCATGCCGAATTGCGCCGCACCACGCGCGACGAGCCGGACTACGACAAGCTCATGCGTTTTCGCCTCGAGTTTCTCGACCGGCACGGCATCACGCTGCCCGCGATCCAGGAAGTCATCGGCACCCTGCGGCCCTTGCCGGGCGCGGTGGAATTCATGGACTGGCTGCGGGCCCGCGTACCCGTCCTCATTCTTTCGGACACCTTTTCGCAATTCGCCGCGCCGCTGCTGCGGCAACTCGGCTGGCCGGCGTTGTTGTGCCACGAATTGGAAGTGGCTCCGGGCGGGCGCATTACCGGCTACCGCCTGCGGCAGGCTGACCAGAAACGCCACGCCGTCGAGGCCCTGCGGGGGTTGAATTACGAAATCACCGCCGCCGGCGATTCGCATAACGACCTCGCGATGCTCCAGGCCGCCCACCACGGGATTTTGTTTCGTCCCACCGACGGCTTCGCCGCCGCCAACCCGCATTTTCCCGTGACCCGCGAGCACGCCGCGCTCCGCGCCGAGATCGAGAAGATCATTGTATGAAAAAGCCTGTCCAGAAACTGGCGGCTGAAATCGGCCGTTACGCCGCCCGCGGCGCCTCGGCCACCAAGCGTGAAGTCCATGCCGCCGTGGACCACCTGGATCGCGGACTCTTTCCCGGCGCCTTTTGCAAAATCACGGCGGATTATCTCACGGGCAATCCCCGTCTTTGCAACGTCATCCACGCCGACGGCTCCGGCACGAAATCGGTGCTCGCCTACCTGCATTGGCGCGAGACGGGCGACGCCCGCGTGTTTCATGGCCTCGCGCAAGACAGCCTGGTGATGAATCTCGACGACCTGCTGTGCGTCGGCGTCACGGGCCGCGTGCTTTTTTCCAGCACCATCAACCGCAACGCCCGGCGTTTTACCGGCGCCGCCCTCGCGGAACTGATCGCCGGGCACGAGGATTTTCTCGCAAAACTGCGCGACCTCGGGGTCGACGTGGAAAATGGCGGCGGCGAAACCGCCGATGTCGGCGACCTCACCCCAACCTTCACCCTCGATTCCTGCGCCGTGGCGGTGCTGCCGCGCAAAGCTGTCATCACGGGCGAAAAAATCCGGCCCGGCCTCGCGATTGTCGGCCTCGCCTCGTTTGGCCAGGCAACCTATGAAGACGCCCCCAACAGCGGCATTGGCAGCAATGGCCTGACCAGCGCCCGCCATGATTTGCTTAGTGCGCATTATCGCAAAAAATATCCAGAAACGTTTGACCCCGGCATCAACCCGGCCCTCGTTTACTGCGGCCCCCACCGCATGAGCGACACCTTGCCCGGCAGCGATCTGACCGTCGGCCAGGCCCTCCTGAGCCCCACGCGCACCTACGCGCCCGTCATCGCGCAGTTGTTGCGCAAGCATCGCGCGTCCATCCGGGGCCTCGTGCACTGCTCCGGCGGCGGCCAGACGAAATGCCTGCGCTTCGGTCGCGGCGTGCATTTCCTCAAGGATAATCTCTTCCCCCCACCGGCGATTTTCCGCGCCATTCAGAAAGCCAGCGGCACCACCCCACACGAAATGCACCGCGTGTACAACATGGGCCACCGGCTGGAAGTTTTCTGCCCGCCCGCGGCCGCCGCCAAAGTCATCGCCACGGCGGAAGCCTTTGGCATCGAGGCCCGCATCGTCGGGCGCACGCTGCCCTCGCGCCTGCCCGGCAATGCCAACCATGTGACTATTCTCACCGGCGGCGAGGAATTAGCATACACGTTGTAACTTGCCATTGCCCGCCGGAAAAAGGATTGAAGGCGCGGGCGGATTGGGCGAGTCTGCCCGGGTGGCGCAAACTCCGTTTCCAGTGCGAAAAAACCCCACCCCGGCGCGGCCCGTGCCCGCGGGTGCCAGTGTGAGCGCCCGTGCGTCCGCCGCCGCCCGCCGGCCCCGCCTGTTTCTGCAACTGGCCGGTTGGTTTACGGTCATCTCCCTCGTGCCGTTGTGCGTGGTGGGCTATTCCAATTACCGCTACGCCGCCAATGGCATGCTGGCGGACAACAAGGACAACCTCGAGGCGCTCGTCAAACGCCAGGGCAGCGAAGTCAGCGGGTACTTCCACTCCATGCGCGAGGCGACCGACCTCATCAAGGGCTCGCCCGTGATTCGCGACTCGATGGCGGCGCTCGGCAACGTCACCCCGGCCAATTATGATCAATTGCGCGGCAGCCCGGCGGCCCTGGCGGTGGACGCCCAATGGGGCCCGCGGTTCCATGCGTTCGTGCACAATTTGCAGTTCGCGGAGCTTTACCTCGTGAATCCCGCCGGTCTCGTCGTTTACAGCGCGGGCCCGCAGGGCCAGGTGCAGATGAATCTTCTGGCCCCCGAGAATGCCAAGCTGGCCATTGCCGATATTTTTAAGGATGTCCTGCAAAAGCACGCGACCATCCCCTCCAGCGTCACCAACGAAACGCCCGACCACCACATCGCCTTTTATTTCGCCGCGCCGGTGCTGACCGGCGAGGACACCGGCGATTTTTTGGGCGTGCTCATCCTGGGCTTGAGCAGCGCCAAGTTCGAGCCGTTCCTGAACAACAAAGTCGGCCTGGGCGAATCCGGCGAGACCCTCGTGGTCACCCGCCACGATGGAAAATTCACGCTTATCAGCCAGCTCACCACGGCGACGATGCCTTCCTTTTCCCCCATGCAACCGTTGAGCGGCATCGCCAAGTTTGGCGATGGCATCACCGACCCGGGCGTCGCCTACTCGGCCATCTGCCAGGACTTTCGCGGGCATGAGGTGCTCGCCGCGTGGACGTACCTGCCCGATTTGGAATGGACGCTCATTCAAACGACCGATACCGCCGAACTCTTTCAGCCGGTGACGGATCTGCGCAATTTTTCCGTGGACGTGGGGCTCTTTACGCTCTTGGCCGTCTTGGGCGTGGCGGCCTGGGTGGCGCGCGGCATCACCCGGCCCGTGGTGCAATTGACCAGCGTCGCGGAGCAAATTGCCCAGGGGGATTTGTCGCCCGTGGTGCACGTGTCGTCGCATAATGAAATCGGCCTGCTCGCCCACGCCGTGCGCACGATGGCGCGCAGCCTGAAATCGCTCGTCGGCAAAGTGCAGGAATCCGCCACCGTCATTTCTGGCAACGCCGTGCAAGTCGCGGCCTCCGCGCGCCAGCAGGCCGAGGCCGCCCAAACCACCGGCACCGCGGCCCTCGAGGTCGCCGCCACCGCCAAACAAATTTCCGCCACGTCCCAGGAACTCACGCGCACGATGGTCGAGGTCAACGGCGTCGCCCAAGGCACCGCCCAACGCGCGGAGGCCGGGCTCGACGGCCTGCAAGCCATCCAAACCACCATGGGCGAACTCGAGCAGGCCCGCGCCATCATCGCCGAGCAACTCGAACTCATTGCAAAAAAAGCCGAGGGCATTTGCGGCGTCACCATTGCGATGACGAAGGTCGCCGACCAGACGAACCTGCTCTCGCTCAACGCCGCCATTGAAGCCCGCAAGGCCGGCGAATACGGCCGCGGCTTCAGCGTCGTCGCCCGCGAAATTCAACGCCTCGCCGACCAGGCCGCCGTTTCCACCCTCGAAATTGAAAACACCATCGAGGCCATGATGGAAGCCGTGCAGGCGGGCGTGGCCGGCATGAAGGGCTTCGCCGCAAAATCCGCCGCCGGCATTGAGCGCATCCAAACCGTTTCCCAGCAGCTCACCGAAGTCATCCAGCAAGTGCAAGGCCTGCCGCCGCGCTTTGAAATGGTGTTGCAGGGCATGACTTCCCAATCCGAAGGCGCCCGCCAAATCACCGACGCCATCACCAACATGAGCGACTCCGCCCAGCAAACCGCCACCACCATCCAGGAAGCCCTCCGCCTCCTCGAACAGCTCCGCGACGCGACCCGCGGCCTCCAGGCGGAAGTGACGTTTTTCAGGGTGTGACGCGCGTTCTGAGAAGGAAAAGCGGAAACCGCAGAGGGCGCAGATGAACGCAGATGGAAATTGCTGGATTCAGTTCTGTTCTGAAGCTCCACAAAAAACCACGGATGACACGGATCACACGGATTGCGGACCGGAGCAGATTCATCCTTTCATTCTTCTTATCCGTGCCATCCGTGTTATCCGTGGTTATTTGAGAGGTTCCAAGCACACCCTAGAGGCGTTGCATTTTCTACGATGCTAAAACCTGCGTGCCTCTGCGCCATCTGCGGTTTCCCTCCTCCCCTCTTTTCCTCCCTTCCTTCTTTCCAGTTGCCTCACGCCCTTCGTTCCGTGAGCTTGTTTCGACGCAATTTTGAATTTTCAATTTTCAATTTTGCATTATCATTCAGGCTCCATGGTTTTAAGAATCACCCACTACGGCGAGCCCGTCCTCCGCCAGCGCGGCGCGACGGTCGAGAAATTCGACGCCGCCCTCGGCGCGTTCGTGCGCGACATGTTTGAAACCATGGTGGCCGGCGAAGGCATCGGCCTGGCCGCCCAGCAGGTGGACCGGGCCGTGCGCGTGTTCGTGGTCGATTTGCAGGGCCGCACCGCCGAGGCCGACCCCGTCCTCTTCGACGGCAAACCCATTCCCCCGGCTCTCCTCTTCCCGCTCGCGGTCATCAATCCCGAAGTCGAATACACCACCCGCGAAACGAAGGCCGTGGACGAAGGCTGCCTCTCCTTTCCCGACCTCCGCGGCGCGGTCACCCGGCCTTTCGCGATACGGATGCGCTACCAGGATTTGCAGGGCCAGCCCCATGTGCTGGAAACCAGCGGCCTGTTTGCGCGCGTCATCCAGCACGAGTACGACCACGTCGAAGGCGTGCTCTTCATCGACCGCATGGACGCCAAACGCCTCGCGGAAATCGACGGCGAACTCAGAGCCCTCAAGAAGCAGACCCAGTTGGCGTTGAAGGCGGGGAAAAGTATCGCAAAATAATATCTCTGAGTTTTTCTCCGATGCCTAAGAAAACCAAAATTATGCACGGAGAAAGGATTGGCCGCGAAGGGGACATTTCCGTCGGTGCGTGTGCAGCCGTCTTCGATTCGAAAAAGCGCCTGCTCTTGATGCGACGCTCCGACAACGGCCAATGGTGTCTGCCCGGTGGGAAAATGGAACCGGGTGAAAATTTGCAGGAAGCCTGCCTGCGCGAACTGAAAGAAGAAGTTGGCCTCACCGGCAAAGTTACAGCATTCATCGCTCTTTACTCCTCGCGGGACTGGCTCGTGGTTTTCCCCGATGGCAACAAGCGACAAATTGTCTGTGCCTTGTTTCTAGTAGAGACACACGAAATACTCCCGCAGACCTCAGAGGAGGCGACGGACGTCGGTTTTTTTGCGCAGACTGAATTGGCGGCACTTGACATCATTCCAAACCATCGAGAGCGCATTCTGGACGCATTTAAGTGGCCCGCTGCCCCAGTCATCAATTAAAATCCTTGCCTGGCAGTCGCGACGCGTTGCCCCACCTTTATGGACACTCAAAAACTGATCGAACGGGCGATGGAAATTCGCCAGCACTATGCTGAATTTGAGTTGAAGAAATATGGCCGAAGCTGGACGAAAGAGGAATTAGCACTCGGATTGGTGGGTGACGTCGGTGATTTGATGAAGCTGGTCTTGGCGAAAAGCAACATCCGTGAAATTAACGATGTTGATGATAAGCTCGCCCATGAAATCTCGGACTGCCTTTGGTCGTTGCTCGTTCTATCGAAAATGTATGACCTAAATATCGAAGCGGCATTTATGAGGACTATGAATGAATTGGAGAAGTCCATTGCTGCAAAAATGAAGAGTTTATGAATCAACTGCGCGCCACCAACCGCATGGCCCTGACTACATCCTCCCGGCGCACATAAACCAGCGGTTTCACCACGACCGTGCGATGTTTGTGCCCGGCGGCATCGGTCCAAAAAATGACGGTGCGGCGCAGGGGGCAGGAGGGGTCCGGGCAATGCGCTTCCTCGCGGACCTCGACCACGGCGTCCGCGCCCAGGCCCGCCACCTCGCGCATCCAGTGCGAGATAGGGTTAACGGGACCCTGATTCTGGTTTGAGGTTTCCATCACAAGTTCATGCTCCAAGCCGCTAGGCGCGTCCGGAGGCCGCGCCCTACCCTTTACTTGCACCGCAGTTTGCCGTTTCACCTTGCACCGCCGCTTTCCTTTTCACCTTTTACCTTATACTTTTCACCGACCTTCCGATGCGCCTCCGCCACCTCCACATATTTCTCCGCCGATTCCTTTAACGCCGCCCGTTCTGCCGCGCTCAGCGCCCGCACGACTTTCGCCGGCGCGCCGAGCACCAGCGAGCCGGGTGGTATTTTCGTGCCCTTGGTCACCAGCGCTCCGGCGCCGACGATGGACTGCGCGCCGATCACCGCGCCATCGAGAATGGTCGCATTCATGCCGATGAGGCATTCGTCCTCCAGCGTGCAGGCGTGAATCACGGCGGAGTGCCCGATGGTCACATGCCGGCCGATGACGACCGGAAAATCATCGGCGAGGTGCACCACCGTGCCGTCCTGGATGTTCGTGCCCTCCCCGACTTCGATAAAATTGATGTCGCCGCGCAGCACGCACGCCGGCCACACGGAAGAGCGCGGCCCGAGGCGCACAGCCCCCAGCACCGTCGCCTGCGGCGCGACATAGGCGGTCGGATCAATCCGCGGCGCCTGGCCAAGGAATTTTTTGAGGCGCAGGGCGAGGGTCATGGGAGCGGCGCTCATGGTTGGGCCGGCGGGCGGGGCGGCCGGGCGCGCGCCAAATCCTCCGCGGCAAAGTGCAGGATGTACTTCTCCTTAAAATACTCGTCTTGAAAAAAGCCCTCGAGAAAAAATCGCTGCCGGGGCTCGACGCCGAGATCCGCCAGTTCCGCCGTCAAATCGCCGCCCTTCCAGATGAGGACGCCGTTCGCCAGCGAATGCTGGGCGCCGGGCCGCAAGCGGGCCTTGATCCAGGAAACAAAAAGCGGCAGGGCCGTCACCGCCCGCCCGAGCACAAAATCAAAATGTCCCGTGAGCGTCTCCGCGCGCACGGGCCGGGCTTCGACATTGGTCAGCCCGAGGCGTTGGGCGATGTCCGTCACCGCGCGAATTTTCTTGGCGGTGGAATCCACCAGCAGGAATTTCGCCTCCGGATAGCAAATCGCCAGCGGCAACCCCGGCAGCCCGCCGCCCGTGCCGACGTCGAGCACCGTGGCGCCCGGCGCGAGTTTGAGGAACTTGAGCGGCGCCAGGCAGGGCGCGATATGCCGCTGCTCCAGGTTCTCGATGTCCGTGCGCGAGACCAGGTTCAGTTTCGCATTCCACTCGCGCAAAAGCGCCGCCAATTCGGCCAGCCGCGGGCGCGCGGCGTCGGGGAGGGGCAGTTGGGCGTAGGGATCCACGAAGCAAGGATGAAGGAGGAAAGGCAAAATGTAGAATGCAAAATGTAGAATCCCGAACAAAGCCAGACGTTCCAGGTCATTCCGGTATTGCTTCCTAAAATCAGCGATTAATTTCTTCTCTGCTTGCTCCTCTTCGCGCTCTTCGCGGACTTCGTGGTAGTTTCTTTAGCTTCTTTCGTTTGTCTTCTTCCTTCCTCCCGGCTCCGTTCTGGCTCATCCTTCATTTTTTAACTTTTCACCCTATACTTTTAACTCATCTATTCCTTGACATATCAACGCATCAAGATAGGTTGATACGTTAATCTAGATCATGCCGGACTCCGCCTCCATCGTGCCCAGCCACCGCCTGCCGTTAACGGCCCGCGGCGAGCAACTGCGCGCCCTGCTGGCCCGGCGCATTGTTTACCTCGACGGCGCGATGGGCACGATGCTCCAGCGCCACAAGCTCGAGGAGGCCGATTACCGCGGCGAGCGTTTCCGTGATCATCCCTCGGACCTCAAAAATAACAACGACCTGCTCGTGCTGACGCGCCCCGAGCTCGTGCTCAACGTCCACCGCCAGTACCTCGCCGCCGGCGCCGACATCATCGAGACCAACACCTTTAACGCCACGACCATTTCCCAGGCGGATTTTCATCTCGAACCGCTTGTGCCGGAAATCAATGTCGCCGCCGCCCGGCTCGCCCGCCAGGCCGCCGACGAAGCGGAAAAGACCGAGCCCGGCCGCCTCTGTTTTGTGGCCGGTGCCCTGGGGCCGCTGAGCCGCACGCTCTCGATGTCGCGCGACGTGAACGACCCTGGGAAGCGTGAGGTCACTTTCGACCAGGTGCGCGATGCGTATTACGAGCAGGTGGTTGCCCTCGTCGAAGGCGGCGTGGATTTGCTCCTGCCCGAAACCGTGTTCGACACGCTCAACCTCAAGGCGTGCCTCTACGCGATTGATCTTTATTTCGAAAAGCACGGCGTGCGCCTGCCCGTGATGATTTCCGGCACGATTACCGATGCCTCTGGCCGCACCCTGTCCGGCCAGACCACGGAAGCGTTTTGGAATTCTGTCGCGCACGCGCGGCCGATCAGCGTGGGGTTCAACTGCGCGCTGGGCGCGGCGCTGATGCGCCCGTACATCGAGGAACTCTCGCGCCTCGCGGACTGCGCCGTCAGTTGCTATCCCAACGCCGGCCTGCCCGACCCGCTCAGCGAAACCGGCTTTCCCGAGGGCCCGGACGACACCGCCGGTTTTCTCGAAGACTTCGCGCGCGCCGGGCTGGTGAACATCGTGGGCGGTTGCTGCGGCACCACCCCCGCGCACATTCGCGCCATCCGCGCTCGCACCGAAAAATTTCCGGCCCGCGTGCCGCCGGCGCGCGCGGAAGGCCTGCGGCTGAGCGGGCTCGAACCGCTGACCCACGCCGGCCCGAGCGCGCCGTTCCTGCTCGTCGGCGAACGCACCAACATCACCGGCTCGCCGCAATTCAAGAAACTCATCAAGGCGGGTGATTTCGACGGCGCGCTTGCGGTCGCCCGCCAGCAGGTGGAAAACGGCGCGAACATCCTCGACGTGAATTTCGACGAGGCCCTGCTCGACGGCGAAGCGTGCATGACGCGCTTTTTGAATCTGCTCGCCGCCGAGCCCGACATCGCGCGCATCCCGCTGATGGTGGACAGTTCCAAGTGGAGCGTCATTGAAGCGGGCCTCAAATGCGCGCAGGGCAAGTGCGTCGTCAATTCCATCTCCCTCAAGGAGGGCGAGGCCAAATTCCTCCAGCAGGCCCGCGAAGTCCAGCGTTACGGCGCGGCGGCCATCGTGATGGCGTTTGACGAACAAGGCCAGGCCGCCACGAAGGCGGAGAAGGTGCGCATCTCCACGCGCGCGTACAAATTGCTCACCGAGCAACTGGGCTTCAATCCGGGCGACATCATCTTCGACCCGAACATTCTCACCGTCGCCACCGGCATCGACGAACACAACAATTACGCGGTCGATTTCTTCCAGGCCATTCCGGAAATCAAGGCGGCCTGCCCCGGCGCGCGCGTGTCGGGCGGCGTTAGCAATGTCTCGTTTTCCTTTCGCGGCAACAATGCGGTGCGCGAGGCCATGCACAGTTGCTTCCTCTACCACGCCATTCGCGCGGGGATGGACATGGCCATCGTCAACGCCGGCATGATTGCGGTGTACGATGAAATCAATCCCCTCCTCCGCGAGCTGGTGGAGGACGTGCTGCTCAATCGCCGGCCCGACGCCACCGAGCGCCTCGTGGCCCAGGCGGAACTTTTGAAATCAACCGGTGCTTCCGCCGGTGGAGTGCTCGCCGTGGACGCCGAAGCCATCGCGTGGCGCGAATTGCCCGTGCGCGAACGGCTGGCGCACGCGCTCGTCAAGGGCATCACTGATTACATCGACGCCGACACCGAGGAGGCCCGCCTAGGACTGGGCCGTCCACTCGATGTCATCGAAGGCCCGTTGATGGACGGAATGAAAATCGTCGGCGACCTTTTTGGCGCGGGCAAAATGTTTCTGCCGCAAGTTGTCAAAAGCGCCCGCGTGATGAAGAAGGCCGTCGCGCACCTCACGCCTTTCATGGAAGCCGAGCGCCTGGCCAATCCCGCCGCGCGCAAGCAGGGCGTCATCGTGCTCGCCACGGTGAAGGGCGACGTGCACGACATTGGCAAAAATATCGTCGGCGTCGTGCTGGCGTGCAACAACTACGAGGTCATCGACCTCGGCGTGATGGTGTCGTGTGAAAAGATTTTGGAAGCCGCCCGCGAAAAGAAAGCCGACATCATCGGCCTCTCCGGCCTTATTACGCCTTCGCTCGACGAGATGCAGCACAACGCCGCGGAGATGGAGCGCCTGGGGCTGAAATACCCGCTGCTCATTGGCGGCGCGACGACCAGCGAGACGCATACCGCGCTCAAGATCGCCCCGAAATATTCCGGGCCGGTGGTGCACGTCATCGATGCTTCGCGCGTTGTTGGCGTCTGCTCCCAATTGCTGTCGCCGGAAAACACCCAAAAATTCCAAACCGACCTCTCCGCCAAATACGAACAGTTGCGCCAGCGCTATGCGAATCGCGACGCCGTCAAACTCCTGCCCCTAGCCGAAGCGCGCGCGCGCGGGCACCAGCTTGACTGGGTTAAGGAACCGCCGGTGCGCCCCGCCGCACCCGGCCTGCACGTCTTCAAAGACGTGCCGCTGGCGGATATTTTTGCGAACATCGACTGGTCGCCCTTCTTTCATTCCTGGGGCCTGCGCGGCGTATATCCGAAAATTTTCCAAAGCGAAAAATACGGCCTCGAAGCCAAAAAGCTTTTTGACGACGCAGAAAAGATGCTCGCGCGCGTCATCGCGGAAAAGCGCTTCCATCCGCGGGCCGCGGCTGGCCTCTGGCCCGCCAACCGCGTGGGCGACGACGTGGAAATTTATGCCGACGAAAACCGTTCCAGCGTGGTCGGCGTTTACCACTTCCTGCGCCAGCAGAAGGAAAAGGACAGCGACCGCCCGTATCAGTGCCTCGCCGACTTCGTCGCCCCGCGCGCGGCGGGCCCGGTGGATTGGGTGGGCGGCTTCGTCTGCACGGCCGGCCACGAAGTGGAGGAATTTGCGCGCGAATTCGAAAATAATCGCGACGACTACACCGGCATCCTCGTCAAGGCGCTCGGCGACCGCTGTGTCGAGGCGTTCGCTGAATATCTGCACAAAAAGATTCGCACCGAGTTGTGGGCGTATGCCCCGGGCGAAAAACTGTCCACGGACGAATTGATCGACGAGCAATACCGCGGCATCCGGCCGGCGATGGGTTACCCGTGCATTCCCGATCACTCGGAAAAAGCGCTCTTGTGGGAACTGCTCGAGGCGGAGAAAAACACCGGCGCGCGCGTCACGGAAAATTTCGCCATGTGGCCGGCGAGCACGGTGTCGGGGCTTTATTTTGCGCATCCGCAATCGCGCTATTTTCATGTCGAGACGATTGGCCGCGACCAGCTCGACGACTACGCCACGCGCAAAAAATGGAGCACTGCCGAGGCGGAGAAATGGCTCGCGCCGTGCCTGGCGACGTAAGCCCACGAAACACTCCTCACGGATACTGTTTCAGCATAAAGTCCTGGAGCATTTCCTTGTCCACCAGGGCCGGGATGACCGGCGAGGGCAATTCCGGCGTCGGCGACGTTTTCCAGTCGGGATTGAAACCGGTCACGCGCAGAATGCGGCCGAGCAGGGCGGTGTGCAGGCGGGTTTCGGCCACGACCTCGGTTTGAATCCCTGGATGCAATTTCCAGGTGTTAATTTTTTCCACAACACCGGTTTCGGGGTTAACTCGTTCTTCCGCTTCGGGCTCAAATTTCCCCGTGGTCGGATTGAGTTTTAACGGCTGCAAAATATAAATGTCGTGGTACATCCCGAGATCCACGGCGTTTTTCAATTTTTCAGGATGCTTGTTCGCCTCCTCCAGGCTGATGCCCGCGCGCCGGTAAACAATGAACGGCAAGGGCGAAGCCGCGACGGCGAGGGTATTGGGGCCGGCGTGGGTCTCGAGCCAGTTTTCCGCCCAGGCGTGCATTTCGCGCGGGTACAAATTATGCGTGGCCTGCGCCTCGGCCATGTTGGGCACGGCCAGACCGTAGGCGTAAACTGCCGCCAGCCCGGGAATCCACCACGGCGGCGGCCGCGGTTTTTTCCAGCGCGACAAAAGCCAGAGCGCGCACCACGTGAGCCCCAGCAAAAACGGCAGCGCGTAACGGGAAATGCTCGGGTCGTCCCACCGGCCCCAATCGAGGCCCATCAGCAGCGCGGTATTCAGCAGCACGAGCGGCAGGAAAATCAGAAACGCCTTATCCGCGACTGACCAAACTTTGGAGGTGGCCGCTTCCCGTCCGAGCACCACGACGGCCATCACCAGCGCCACCACGCCCACCGCCGATAAGAGCAGCGAGTTCGGTTGGTCATGGCCCCACTGAAACAAAAAGTACAGCGCGTGGGCCACGTTGTCGGGCGCGTGACTCAAATCGAGGAAATTGCTCCGGCTCGTCTGGAAAAAATAATCGTTGGCAAAATACACTTGTTGCGAGGCCAGCGGCAGCACGAGAAACAGCGGCGAGCAGGCCGTCCACCAGGTCAAGCGCGCCGCGCCGTCACTCCGCCAACGCAGGAGCGCGAGCACCGGCAGTGCGAGCAGAAACAGCAGTGACTCATAACGCACGCTGGCGAGCAAAATGGCCGTGAACACGACGAGGTCCAGTCCCTCTGCCTCGGGTGCCGCGAGATACTGGACGGCAGTCAGAAAAACCGCCGCGAGCAAGACCATATTCAAAAGGTCGAAGCCGGCGCCGGTCGCGTTTTGCGCGAGCAAGGGCAGGCCGGCCATGAGCAAAACGCCCGTGATGCCCACCCGCGGTCCCGCCCATACCAAACCCGTCGTATAAACCAGACCCAGCAAAACCGCCGCGAGCACGCCGTTGACGAACCAGACGTTGCCCGGGCGGTAACCCGTCAGGTCGTGCATGGTTGCCACCAAAAAGGGAAACGCCAGCGGCCGCTTGTCCACGATGGCGCCCTGGGGATAAAGGCGGCCATTCACATAATGCATGCGCTCCGGCATCGCCGCCTGCCGCAGGAAGTGCATGTTATGCGCCACGCCCCCGAGCATGTATTCGTCGTAAAGCACTTTGTATTCGTGCGGCTCGTGCACTTGCAGGACGACGGTGACCAAGGCAATCGCCGCGAGGCCCCAGCGATGGGTCCACAAGCCCGTCCAGCCACGCCACGCCTTACGCAGCGCCCGGACGACAAAAATGACGAACACCACATACGTCACCAATTCCACATACCAGCCGCCGCGCTGCACGAAAACCGTTGCCCAAGCCGCTGGGCAAAGGACATACCGCCACAGCAACACCACGATGCCGCAGGCCACGGCCACCGCCAGTTGGCGGCGCGCGGTCGTCGTCGTGGTGGACCACCAGGAAAAAAGGTTGCTCATGCGATAAACGTCAGCGGAAGCGAACTTTGCGCAGACCGAAGACCGTCATGCGCAACAACAGCCAGCCGTGCTTCCAGCGCGAAATATTGGTTTTTCCATAAGAACGGTTTTGATAACGCACCGGGAGGTCACGCAGGCGCAACGCGAGAAAGGCCGCCGCGCCAAACAGCAGGTTGAAATCGCCGAAGGGATCGAACTCGCCCAACTCGGGCAAGCGCCGCAACAGGCGTTCGTAGTCGCGCCGCGCGAGCATTTTGGTGCCGCACAGGCTGTCCTTGATCGGCTGTCCCAGCACGAAGCTCAACGCGGTGGCAAAGAAATGGTTGCCGAGCATGTTGAGAAACTGCATCGCCTCGTCTTCCATCGGGTAGACCAGACGGCTGCCGTTGGCGAATTCCGCCGTGCCGTCGCACACCGCCGCAAAAAATTTCGGCAAGTCCTCCGGCGGCGCGGTCAAATCGCCGTCCTGAATGACGAGCAAATCGCCGGTGGCGTGGGTAAAGCCATGGCGCACGGCGTCCCATTTTCCCTTGCCCGGCTGCCGGGTGATTTTAATTTGCAGCGGGCCGCGGTATTCCGCCACCGTGCGCTGCAAGACCTCCCAGGTGTCGTCCTTGCTGTGGCCCTCGACAAAGATGACTTCGGTGGCGCGGCCGAGCTTGGGAATGCGGTCGAGCGCCGGCTGGATGTTGCCGGACTCGTTGCGTACCGGCACCACCACTGAAAGACTCGTCTCGGCCTCCGCCGCCAGCCGCACCCGCGGACGCGCCACGATAAAGACTGTCATGCCCAGCGCGTGCAAACCCGGCAGGCGCGCGAGGAAGCGATTGCAAAATGGTTCAAGTAGCGGCACCTCGAACGGCAGCCATTGCTCGCCGCGCGCAATCACCACTTCCCAACCCGCCAGTTCGAGCAAGTTCACCAAGTCGCCGCGCGAGAGCCAGTTCCAGTAATCGCGCTTCACCACTCCGCCAAACGACGCCGCGGCCTTGATCGCCGGCATCCAGATGTGGTTGAGCGAGGTGACGTACAGGCGCGTGCGCGGGTGGCTGTTCGCCAGCAAGGCGGTAAACGCTCTTTGCACGTCATGCAAATAACCCGGCAGGTAGTTGAGGACGACATGGTCCCATTGGCCTTCCACCGTTGTGTCCGGCAGGCGCCCTTCGCGAAATTCGCAACCCGCGTCGGCGTGGCGCGCGCGGGCTGCGGCGACGTTGGCGGGGTCGGCATCAAGACCCAGCCCGGTGCCCGGGCGCAAGGCCGCCAGGAGGTCACCCACCCCGCAACCCCATTCCAGCACGCGTTCGCCCGGCGGAATATAACGCGCATGCAGCCGCGCAATCTGCCGGCGAAAGCCCGCTTGAAAACGGTACGCAAAGCTCGTGCCCGGCGCGGCCCTCCCGGCCGGAGGGTCGGCGGGAACAGGCAAGGACGTGCTTTTCATGGGCATGGACGAGATAAAATCAAAAGTTTACGGCAACTGCCGGATGATCATCTCCCGGAGGTCGGAGTAGTCTTCCGGGATTTCCTGCACGGACTGCACGGCGGCGGGCTCGCCCTCTTTGCGCGCAGTGAGCACCCGCTCCGTGTTCGTTTGGGCCTCGCGTTGATAAATCCCGCCTGCTACGTTGGGCAAAGTCGCCGCGGCGGTGCCCACTTCGCCGCCGAGCAGGACCGTGCCGGCCGGTTTCGTCGGATCGAAGCCCGTGACCCGGCTGATGCGCACGCGAATCGTCGGGCTCAGGGGATATTCGATGATGGGCTCCAGCGTCAGGCGCTGATCCAGCCGGGCCGATTGCAGCTCGACCCAGGCATTCAACTTCCGGTTGATCATGTATTCCTGAATGGCCCAGACTTCACGATATAGCCCCAATTTAGTCAGATTCGCCACTTTTTGCGGCGCGACATTGACCTTGCCGATGGAAACACTCGGCTGGCCGTATAAGGTGAACATCAAGGTCGAACGCGAGGCGATCAACACATCATCGCCGCCGTGGTCCTGCATGTATTGCCGCGCCCAGCGGAAAGTCTGGTACGCCTCGGACTCGCCTGTCGCGAACGCCCAGGAGGAAACGGGCGCGGAGGCCGCGACCGCCCAAACTCCCAGCCCAATCAGCCAGCAGCCCGGCAGCCTCCGCCCCCGGTTCACCCAAGCAGCCGCGGCGTACATGACGCACCAGACGAACACCAAACTCAGTGGAAGCGAAAAGCGCGAGACCATCGGTTCGTCCCAATGGCCCCACGCCAGATTCAGGGCGATGAAAACATTTACCAAAACGGCGGCCACCAGCAACAAAAGCGGTGTTTGCAGTCCTGATGCGCGCCAAGTGGTCCGCCAATGCCGCAGGACATTGAACAACGCCCAGCCCAAGGCCAACACCCCGACCACCGACAAAAGCACTGAATTATTCAGTTCCAAGCCGGGCAGGAAAAGAAACCGCAGGGCATGGTTGATATTGTCCGGGATGTGCCGCGGATTCAGGAAATTCTCCGGCGTCGTTTGGTAAAAGCTGTCTTCGCTGGCAAATACTTGATTGCACAGTAGAGGCAACAGCGCGAAGACCGGCAGCGCCGTCACACACCAACTGAAGGTCACCTCTTTTTCCCGCAGCCATTTCGCCAGCACCAAAACCGGCGCCACACCCACGTAGAGCAGCGATTCGTAGCGGCAATTCGCCAGCAGCACCGCCGACATGATCCACAGGTCGAGCCCACGCGTGCCCGGCTGCCGCCAATAATTCCACCCGGCCAGCAGCAGGCCCGCGAGGATGGTTATGTTAAGCAGATCGAACCCTCCGCCAGTGGCGTTTTGCGCCAGCAGCGGCAACCCAATGAAAAGCAGTTGGCCCAGGCACCCCACCCGCCAACCGCCCAGCGCCTGGCCCGTGATATAGACCAGCAGCAGCAGGACAAACCCCAGCGCTCCATTGACGATGAATGAATTCTCCGGCCGGTAACCCGTCAAGTCGTGCACCATTGAAACCGCAAAGGGGTACAGCAATGGCCGCTTGTCCACCGCCGAGTACAACGTGTAAATACGTCCGTTGACAAAGTGGCCGTTCGAGGGATAGGCCGCCTCGCGCTCGAAGTGCATTTTATATGCTGTGCCGGCGAGAACGTGTTCGTCGAACAGAACCTTGAATTCATGCGGCTCGTGCACCTGCCAGTAAAGCGCGCCGAGCGCCGCCACCAGCAATCCCAGCCAGTGCCGGCGGCACGCGCTCCAACCGGGGCGGTGCCGCCAAAGCTCCCCCGCCAGCACCACGCCAAAAATCACCACGGTCGCACCGATGAGCCAGTAGCCGCCGTACTGCACGATGGCGGTCGCCTGCTTCGAGGTGGAAAACAAAAACCGATAACCCGCCGCCAGCACCGCCAGCAAAACCGCCAGCAGCAGTTGCAGGCGGGTCGCGTACGGTAATTTGGGCCAGGAAAGTGCCATCATAGCCTGCAACGGGAGACGCCGGCCCGGTCGTTCGCCGGAATTCCCGGCGGCCGAACCTGGCGCGACCCCATCAATAAGGAAAAGGTCTTTTCCGGCGAGGGAAAACGGCTGGCGGGAAGGAACCCGCCGCGCCTTTTCACCCGCTCCTAAAAAAGCAAAGGCCGCCTCCCGTAAAGGAGGCGGCCTGATGCCAACAGCCGGACAAAACTACATATTGAATGTAATCGTGCCGAAGGCGGTCGCGGAGATCGTCAAGGCGCTCATGCCCTGGTCAATCGTGATGCTCGAATAAACTTCGCCGGCCACCGGAGAGATGGAGCGGATGTAAGCGTCCGTCGCGGTGCCGACGAGGTCGGAGTAAGCCGCTTGGGTGACGCCCTTATCGAGCATGTACTGGGCCGCAGCCGACGCCAACTGGCGCAGGTTGTTCGTCACCGCTTTCTTGCGGGACTCCAGGCGGACCTTGTTAAACGCAGGAATGGCCATCGCGGCGAGCAAGCCGATGATGACGACGACGATCATGATTTCCACGAGGGTGAACCCCTTTTTGTTCTTATTATTCATATGATATTCAGTTTGATTGGTTGAAACCAGCCAGCCGGAATGGCGAGCTACCCCCATTCATAGCCAGTTCCATTCCGCAATGCCATCCCAAAGATTATTTTTAAGGGTTTTTTACTTTATTCTTAAGTATTTGACCATGAACGTTTTATTGCTAGCTCAAACCTAACGTGATAAGACGTATTCCCTTCCGCAAGGAACAATGTAAAGGCAAACCCCTGGCAGGTGTGCCGAGCATCCCCTCACCTCAATGAAAAGGCCGCCTCCCTGAAATGGAAGGCGGCCTGTTTCCTCAGCACCGGGCCCACTACATGTTAAAGGTTATGGTACCGAACGCGACCGCAGAGATCGTCAAGGCGCTCATGCCCTGGTCGATCGAGATGCTGGAATAGTCTTCCCCCGCCACCGGCACGATGGTGCGCACATACGCATCCGTCGCAGTGCCGACGAGGTCGGTGTAAGCCGCCTGGGTCACGCCCTTGTCGAGCATGTACTGGGCGGCCGCCGAAGCCAATTGGCGCAGGTTGTTCGTGACAGCCTTCTTGCGGGACTCGAGCCGCACTTTGTTGAAGGCGGGAATGGCCATCGCGGCCAGGAGGCCGATGATGACCACGACGATCATAATTTCAACGAGGGTGAACCCCGAACGACGTTTTTGATTATTCATGATATTCTAATTTTTATAGGTTAATGGCAGCAAATCCGACCTCTTTTAGGCTCAATCCTGCTGCGATGGATTACCGCGGCATTACACGAGCCTGAGGTTGGTAACGCAATGATAACCGTTTGTTGCATGGTATTTTCACTTTTTCTTTAAATGTTAAACCTGAGGGATTTATGATGAAAAGGTGAATGGTAAACGATGCCGAGATTAGCCTCAAACCATCGCCTTCCCCTCGGGTAAAGCCACTATTATGCCAAATGCGCCCCGAAGCCGGCCGGCACCGGTTTTTCCGGCTTTTCGCGCCAAGAAGTAAGCCTTATTTTCTGCCATTCTCAAGAAAAATCACAAAAAACGTTCAAAGGTGGAACACTTTGGCGCGCCAAAGCAATGGCCGATCAGCGCGCCAAAACCCGCCGCCCCTTCCTCATTCCCGCGCCGACCCCGGCTCAATTCGCCACCACGCGCGGCGCGGGACGGCTGCTGCTGTTGCCATATTGGCGGGCAAACACCAGTTTCCCTCCGGCTGAGGGAATCACTGTGACCACCTCGACCTCCACGGGACGCCCCAGGAGATGTTCGGCCTCGTTGACCACGACCATGGATCCGTCACCCAGATAACCGACGGCCTGGCCGGCTTCCTTGCCGGGTTTGACCAAGTCCACGCTGAAACGGTCGCCCACCGTCACCTCGGGGTGCAGTGCCTTGGCGAGCTTGTTCAAATTCAGCCAGCCCACGTCGTGAAACTCCGCCAGCTTCGCCAGATTGTAATCCGTCGTCAGCAGGCGGGCCTTGAGGCTGCGCGCGACGAAGATGATCTTTTCATCTGATTCCTGGCGGTTTTCCAGGGTCACTTCATGGACGCGCACTTCGCAGCCCGGCACCCGCCGCAGTTCGTTTAAAATCTCCAACCCCCGGCGCCCGCGCGCCTGCTTCTGCGGATCATGCGCATCGGCAATGCGATTCAACTCCTCGATGACAAACCGCGGCACCACGATCGCCCCACCGAGAAAATGGCTCTGGCACACGCCCAGCACGCGCCCGTCAATCAGCGCGCTGGCATCCACCACCACGAGCGGGCTGGACACCTCCTGCGGCATGAACCGGATGTACGGTATCACCAGGTTGAATTCGTCCTTGCCGCGCAACGCCACCACCGTGGCCAGGTACATGCAGACGACAAAAAGCACGAGCCGCGTCATGTACACCATGCCCGCCAGGTCCGGGCTCTTGATCAAGGGGTCAAACAGCGGCGAATTGTTGATCAACGAGGCGATGAGCGTGCCCACGGCCAGGCCAAACGTAATCGCCGTCAAACCGCGCAGGGAAAAGCCCTTGAGGAACACGTCCACCAAAATGGTCAGCGCGCCGATGCCACCCGCGACCGCCACGCACAGCCAGCGGTTGCTCGTCATATCCGGGTTACCCAACCACACGAGATAACCGCCCAACAGGCAGAGCACAAAAAAGACCGCGCGAATGATGATAATCGTAGACTTCATGTTATACGGAACCCGACTGGCGGAGCCGCCCAACCGACTCCCCGTCGAACGCTAGAGTTTGAACACCCATTTCGCCACGAACGGTGATACGATGAGAATGACCATGACGGTGTATAATATCACTTGGGCGCGCCGGGCGCGGGCCATTTGTTCCGGGGTGAGTTTCACCTCGGCCACCGGGCCCGCTTCTTCCTCCTGGATGTAATCCTCGGATGACGGTTGTGACATCCCGGCTATTGTGCGGTTCCCTCCCGGCGGGTGGCAAGCCCGAACCCGGCGGGATTTGCCTCATTTCCGCCGACCGGATCGCTTGTTTCCGGGATTGCCGCCGCACGTCTCCTGCCCCACCGTCAGCGCGTTCATGTTATTCAACCATCCAGCCGCGACCCGCGCCGCCAGCCTCTTCCTCGGCCTCGTGCTGGCCGCGACGCTCGCCTACGATGTCGCCTTTCACTGGCATTTTATCAGCTTGCCGGGAGCCCAGGAACTGCACGAGGCCGCGATTCCGCTCACCACCAAGCTCCTGCTCGAAGGCGGCTCGCCGTACGTTCTCTCCAGCCTGCCGAACCACACCAACGTTTACGGCGTGCTCTATAATTATGTCCTGCTGCCCTTCGCCGCCATTTGGGGGCCGACGTATGCGCTGCACCGCGCCGCGAATTTTATCTTTCTCTGGGCCGGCAGTGCGGTGGTGTTTCTCGCGCTGCGGCGGAGTGGCGCCAGCCGGTGGCTCGCGGCGGTGGGCGGAATTTTTTATTATTTAATCAACCTGGCCACGTATGTCGTCGTCGCGCGCCCGGACGCCCTGGGCAATTTGTTTTTTCTGCTGACTTTGTGGTGGGCGCAACGCGAACGGCCCAGTACCCGCGACCTGGCCTTGAGCGCCGTCGCGGGGATGCTCGCCTTTTACACCAAGCCCTACTTTGTTTTCGGCCTGGGTCTGGTGTCGGTGCACTTGTTTCTTTTCGAGAGCAAATCCCGGGGTGTCGCCTATGCGGCGGGCGCGGGAGCCTTGCTGGCCGTGAGCGCCGTGGTGGTGCAATTCTCCGCGCCGCTCTATTTCTTTTCGACCTTCACCATTCACCAGGAAATGTTCAAGAGCCAGCCGGGTTATTTTCTGCGGCAGGCCGTTGATTTCGCGACCCTCGTGGCGGGCTTTCTGCCGCTCGCCCTCGTGGCCGCTTTTTTGGCGTGGAAAAAACGCCCTGCGCAACTGGCGCTTGGGCTGCGAGACCTGCAAGCCCCGCTGTGTCCGGGCTGGCGGATCGATATTTGGGCGGTGGCGCTGGTGGGCGGCTTGCTGGTGGACGCACTCGTGCTCGGCCACCACGTCGGCGCGTTTCGCATCTATTGGGCGCAATTGGCAATGCCGCCGCTGGTGATCGTGGCGGTGCGCATGATTGCGTCCGCGAAATCCGCGGCGTGGGCCACCGCCGGCCGCTTGCTCCTGGCATTCAATGCGCTCGTGCTGCTCACTTGGGCCCGTCTGCCCTGGCCGTACGACCCCACGCCATTCTGGCAATACTGGGCCAAGCTCACCGCGGGCCAGCCCCGCGAGTTGCTCCCCAATATTCTGCTCGACCCGAACGACTCGCCTGAAACGCTCATGGTGCACAATAGCCAGTCCATATATTTCAACATCGTCGCCAACCGCCGTTATCCCGCCGACCATCCCTACCATCTAGCCGCCGACAAATATCTCGCCGACCTGCTGGTTCTGCTCAACGCGCGCTACTTTGACATCATTGTGACGCCGCCCGACATCCTGAGCGACCTCCAGGACTCCTTTCTCCTGCCCAATTACCATCCGCATCGCGTCAAAGTCCCCTGTTATTTCGCCCAACACGCCTACCCCGAAGCTTATGGCCAATATGAATATCCCAGCACGGTTTGGGTGCGGCTTCCCGGCCCCGCCCATGCCTCGATGATTCCCGCCACGCCCTGAAAACCCCAACCGGATCATTAGACAGAATTAACAAAATTTATAGAATTGGAAACGATGGATTCATTGCTCACGGCCAAGACCACCCCGGCGCTGATTCTTAATTTTTGAAATTCTGTCAATTCTGTCCAAAAACTCTTCTCTCATGTCCGACATCGCCCAGCACAACCGCGAGATTCATGAAAATCGCGCCGCGTGGGAGCGCAAACCTGTGTTGCGCCGGATTTATCGCGGGTTTTACGAGGAAATCGCCGCCGCCCTCCCGCGCGACGTGCCGGGGCTGACCGTTGAGCTCGGCTCCGGCATGGGCAATATCAAGGAAGTCCTGCCCGAGTGCATCACCACCGACCTCTTTCCCAACCCGTGGCTCGACCGCGTGGAAAATGCCTACGCCCTCAGTTTCGCCGATCATTCCGTCGCACGCCTGATTCTATTCGACGTCTGGCACCACCTCCAATATCCGGGCGCCGCGCTACGGGAATTTCGACGCGTGCTGGCGCCCGGCGGCGTCGTCGTGCTTTTCGAACCCGCGGCGGGCTTGCTCGGCCGCATCGTTTACGGCCTCTTTCATCACGAGCCCCTCGGCCTGAGTTTGCCCATCGATTGGGAAATTCCGGCGGAGTTTGATCCCGCCAAGCAGACCTACTACGCCGCGCAAGGCAACTGCTGGCGGCTGGTGCGGCATTTCGCCCCGCTGCCGGCGGAAGTGAGGCCGGCGGCGTTGCGTGATTGGAAATTCACCAAAATAAAATATTATCCGGCGTTGTCCTACCTGCTCAGCGGCGGTTTTCGCGGCCCGCAGCTTTATCCCGACGCCGCGCTCCCCGCGCTCCAAGCTCTCGAAAAGTTTCTTGCGCCCCTGCCCATCCTCTCCGCGGCCCGCATGCTGGCGGTGCTGCGGGCGGATGAAAACTAGCGTGTCACGCTCAGTTTGACGCTTATGCTGGTGACGGAGCCTTGGGCGTTGGACACCACGACGCGGTAGTTGCCACCTTCGGTGGGCAGCACCCGGCGCAGGATGAGCGTGGATGTAGTCGCATCATACACGCGCGCGCCGTTCTTCAGTTTCACCATGTTGCGCTCCCAGACATACTTCAGCGGTCCCGGCCCCTTGGCGACGACATGAAATTTGATATTGGTAAATGCGAGGATCCTGGCCGCCTCGGGCTGTTTGGTGATGACGGGCAGCCCGAGTACCAAGGTGGCCGCGCCCCCGAGGGGCACCACATTTCCGTTGAGGTCATATTTCAAGCCGCCGGTCCAATCGCTGCCGGCCGGACCGCCGCGCGAATTGACGACATTGTTGTCCAGGGTCACTGCGGCCAGCGCCAGGGCGCGGCCGGCGCCATGGGTGGTGCCGCTGAAAGTGACACTCGTGCCAGCCAGGTAATTGCCCAAAATCTGGTTGTTCAGTCCAATCGTGATGCCGCTGCCGGCGTTCCAAAATACCCCATCATCGCTGCCGCCATTGCTGCCGGTGTTGATGATCTTCACGGAAGAACCCACGGAGGTGATGAGCGTCGTGCCCATTTGAAAAACCCAGAAGGCGTGGTTTTGCCCCTGCGCATCCAGCTTGAGATCTCCCGTAAGAAACGCTGCGCCATTGAACTTATAAACCCCCGGAGGCAGCGTGAGGCCGCCCAGGTTGGTGTTGCTCAAATTGACATTGGCCGGCATCCCCGCCAAGCCCACCTCCGCCGTGATCAAATCCAACCGCGCCTGGCTAGTCTCCCCGCCGGTGGCAATAATCGCTCCGCCGCCGGTGACGATTGCGGGGGGAAAGCCGGTGATGCCGCTCGTCGCGCCCGGGGCCAGACCGACATTCCCGCTAATGATGTTCGTGCCCACCACCCCGGGAACTCGTGATGGCCGTGCCCCCCAGAATGGCAAAGTTGCCTGCCGTCAGCAAAACGGAGGAAGAAGGAGTTGAACCAGCGAACCCGGTGAGTGGTCCGCAGAAACAGCCGGCGAGCGCCAGCCCGGCCCAGCATTTTGCGATTTTAATTTTCATGGGTATAAGGTTTGAGGATAATTTAATGCCGCCGGGTCTGGGCAGCGCGCTACTCGCACGCCCAGGCCCAGCGACTTGGTCCCGAATTTTTTCCAACCAGCGGACTTACTTTACCGTCAGTTTCGCGCTTTGGCTGGTGACGGAACCATAGGCGTTGGTCACCACGACGCGATAGTTGCCGGCGTCGGCGGACTGCACGCGGCGCAGAATGAGTGTGGCCGTGGTGGAATCGTACACGCGGGCGCCGTTCTTGAGCTTAACCTTATTCCGCTCCCAGGAATACTTCAGCGTTCCGGGGCCCTTCGCGAGCACATGGAATTTCACGTTCGAAAAGGCGGCGATGACGGCGCTGTCCGGCTGGATCGAGATCACCGGGATGAGCGACGTGACGGTGAGCAAGGCGGACGCGCTGGAGGCGGAGGCGCCGAAGCTCGTGGCCACACTGCGATACCGGTCGCCGGACATGGCCAGCGTGGTGTTGCTCACGGTGAGGGTCGAGGTGTTGGAGCCCGCGAAATGTTCGCCGTCGGTTACGTTGGCGTACACCGAGGTTCCGGCCTTTTCCCGTTGCCATTGAAAAGTGGTGTTACCGGCCGTGGCCACGGTGAAGGTGGCATCGGAGCCGACGGGCAGATTCTGATCGTCCGGGTCGGTGACAAAGATAATGGAATTCGGGACCACGTTGCCCTGGGCATCATAAGTGAGGCCGCCGCTCCAATCGCTGTCCGCCGGGCCGCCGCGGGAATTGATGATGTTCTGGTCGAGCGAAATGCCGGCGAGAACCAAGGCGCGGCCGGAGCCGTGCGTGGTGCTGCTGAAGGTCAAACTCGTGCCTGCCAGGTAATTGCCCAAAACTTGATTGTTCGCGCCGATGGTCATCGCGCTGCCGGCCACCCAGAAGATGCCGTCATCGTTGCCGCCGTTGGTGCCCGAGTTGATCACCGTGACCGTCGAGTTGATGGCGGTGGTCAGCGACGTGGAGATTTGGAAAACCCAAAACGCGTCATTCTGCCCATCGGCATCCAGCACAAGGTCGCCGTTCAACGTCGCGGCACCGTCAAAGGTGTAAACGCCGGGGAGGAGCGTCAGGCCGCCCAAATCCACGTTGCTCAAATTGGTGTTGGACGGCATGCCCGCGAGGCCGTTGGCCGCCTTGATCAGATCCTGCCGGGCCTGGCCGGTGACGGGACCCGTGGCAATGATGGCGCCGCCGCCCGTGACGACGCCGGGCGGAAAACCGATAATGGCACTCGTGTCACCCGGTGACAGACCAATGTTGCCGCTAATAATCACCGTGCCGGCCACGCCGGTGCTGGTGATGGCCGTGCCGCCGAGTAGTGTAAAGTTGGCCGCCGAAAGCAAAATGGAGTCCGGCAAGGGCGGCGGCGGAGGAGGCGGCGGGGGCGGAGAACCGGCGAAGCTGGTAGTCGGGACGCCCAACAAGGCGACCACGGCGAGCGTAAGGAGGGAGGAAAGTTTGTTTTTCATAATGAAGCAGCCATGATAGACTAATCGGGCACTGATTTCTATGGAGTGTAACCCTACGCCGGGCCTGCCCGACGGAAATGTGGGACTATCGCCCCGCCGGTTTGACCCGCAGCCGCGCAATCCGGCTGGTGACAAAGCCCTGGTCATTGGTGACTACGACGCAGTACCTTCCAGCATTAGTGAATAATACCCGGCGAATCACCAGGGTCGACGTGCTGGATTGGTACACATTTTTCCCGTTTTTCAGCGTGACCGCATTGCGGCACCAGGCGTACTTCAGGGAGCCTGGGCCGCGGGCGACCACCCGGAACCGTATATTCGAGGCGGCGGGAATGGTAGCGCTGGCGGGATTGACCAGAATCATGGGAATAAAGGGATGGACTGTCAGCAGGGCCGGCGCACTGGTCGTGGAGCCGCCCAGATTGGTCGCCACCGCGCGAAATTGGTCGCCGGACATGGCGAGCGTGGCGTTACTGATAGTCAGCTTGGGCGTGGTCGCCCCTGCATAGGCGCGACTGTTGGCCAAATCGGCAAAGTCGGCCGTGCCGGCGGTCTTACGTTGCCATTGCCAGGTGCCGTCGGTATCCGTCCCGGCGCTAAAAACCGGCCGGGCGCCCGCTTTCACCACCTGGCTGGCCGGTTGAATAATTATTACGGGTACCGCCGTCGTCACCGTCAGCAAGGCGGAGGTGCTCGAAGTGGAACCGCCCACGTTCGTGGCCACCACCCGGAATTGATCACCGGACATCTCGGCGGTCGAATTAAGGATGGTCAACGCAGCGGTGGTAACGCCCGAGTAAAGTCCCGTGTCGCTCAGACTGGTATAGTACAAGGCGCCAAAGGCCTCGCGTTGCCACAGAAAAGTCGCGTTGCCGTCCTCTGCCACATTGAACGAAGCC
>Ga0265320_10000415_pt1 | contig 33862 bp, 33 predicted proteins | sample 4827metaG_FD_202087 | JGI IMG/M metagenome (GOLD analysis project Ga0265320, IMG submission 202087) | Rhizosphere microbial communities from Carex aquatilis grown in University of Washington, Seatle, WA, United States - 4-8-27 metaG | ecosystem: Host-associated > Plants > Roots > Rhizosphere >... | reverse complement strand
GGATTGGCGCCGGACTTGGATTAAAAATCATCGCAAACCCACCGACCTCCCGGTACCTCCGGACCCGGATGATCCAGGCGAAGATTCCGCGTTTTAATTCTGGTGAAGAACTTGCTCACAACCCACCGACAACTGGGATATTCCCAGGAACCCCGGTTCCTACCCAGAGTTTTCCACCACTAATGGTTCTGCAACATCTTGGTGGCCGCGGCTTTTTGCAGTTGTCACCATGTTCACCGCCTATAATAAGGATATAGATAATTGATTCCTTACTCTCTATTCTATAAGTAATTGCGATTCTGGATTGCCAGCAACCCCTTTCCCCCGTTTCATTTCGACCATGAAGTTCAAGATCAACCGCGACCATTTCGCCACGGGCCTCCAGCAGGTGCTCAACGTTGTGGGCACGCGCGCCACCATGCCCATTTTGAGCAACGTTTTGCTCCAAGCCGAGGACGGCGGCGTTGCTTTGACCACCACCAACCTCGACTTGGGGATTCGCTGCCGCATCAAGGCGGAAGTCAGCCAGCCCGGTGCCTTGACCCTTCCCGTGCGCAAGTTGGCGGAAATCGTCAAGGCCCTGCCGAACCTCGAAGTTTCGCTGGAAAGCACCCCCGGCCATCAGGCCAAAATCTCCTCGGGTGGCTCGCAATTTCGGGTCATGGGCATCGGTAAGGAGGATTTTCCTCAGTTGCCCACGTTCGCCGACAAGCACAAGTTTACCCTGCCGCAGGCTGACCTGGCCCGCATGCTCAAGTGTGTTTCCTACGCCCAATCCACCGACGAAAACCGGTACATTTTGAACGGCGTTTATTTCAATTTCGCCGATGGCAAACTCGCGCTGGTCGCAACCGATGGGCGCCGCCTGGCGCTCATCAGCCACGAGGTCGAAGTGACGGAAGCGAACGCCGGCAGCCTGATTCTCCCGGCCAAAACCGTCTCCGAATTGACGCGTTTGCTCGGCCAGGGCGCCAACGCTCAAATCACGTTTAATGACCGGCAGGCGGCCTTTGAAATTGACCTCGGCGAGGCTGCCAGTGGCAACGGATTAATTGATAATATTTATCTGGTGTCGAAAATCGTCGAGGGAAATTATCCGAACTACCGCCAGGTCATCCCGAAGGAAACCGAGCATCGCGTGAAAATCGAGCGCGAGCTGCTCGCCGAGTGCGTGCAGCGCGCGGCGCTGGTGACGAGCGACAAAAATAATTCCGTGCGCCTCAAGGCCACGAAAAATCTGCTCGAGATTTCGGCGCAGAGCCCGGAATTCGGCGAATCGCATGAGACCATGGCGATTGGCTACGCGGGCGGCGAAGTGCAGATCGCCTTTAATCCGCAGTTCCTGCTCGACCCCCTCCGCGCGCTCGGCCATGACGAAGTCTTTTTTGAATTCAAGGACGAGCTCAGCCCGGGGATTTTCAAAACCCTGGATAACTTTTTGTGCGTGATTATGCCGTTGCGGCTCAACTAAGCGCGGCACGCTCGGAGGGGGGGTGATCGGGTCGATCAAGTGGCGAAACGCAGCAGGCGGGGGCTGAAAACGCAAGCGGACCTCCGGAAAGTTCCGGAGGCCCGCAGTCTGACAGCCATTGTGCCGGTCCAGCCGGCTCGCGAAGCTGTCTATTAGAGTGATGCCTGGCTGGCGGCCACGACCACCATTTGGTTGTCCACGTTGGCCGCGCCGGCCACTTTGGCGGCAATGGTGCCGAAGCTTTCCAACTGCGCCTGGCTGCGAGCGTTGCCGCGCAGAACGACACGGCCGCTGAAGCTGGCGATTTCCACATCCTCCGGGCTCATACCATTCTTTTCGACCGACTTATAGACTTGGTCCGTGAGGTCAATATCGCGGTACGATGTGCCTTGGAACAGGGCGGCTGGGGCGGCCACGACTGCTTGCGGGTCTGCCTGTTCCCGGAATGATGTCACCTGACCACCGACGCCCCGGGCATAGACCACGTGCGGCTCCTTGGCATAGACAGCCTTCGATTCGTCAATGAGCAGCGTGTCGCGTTTCGCATTGAAGCTGAACTGGTTGGGCGAAATGATGGTGGAGAACGGCGTGGTCTTGGTGCCAAAGTTGTTTTGGCTGACAAACACATTGATTACCCGGCCATTGGGTACATCCAACTCAATGGTTTGCACTTTGCCAAACTGCACGCCCTGGAGATTATTCACATTCATGTTGTTGAGTTTGGACATGCGTTCGACTACGCCGAGAGCCACGAGGGTGGCGGGTTTGGTGTCGTCCCCGGGAGCAAGGAAGTAGGGCTCCTGGCCGAAAAAACGATACGCTGCTGCCACTTGGGCCGTCTGGGTGGATTCGTCCCACTTCTTCAAATCAAAGGCCGGGGCGGCTTTGAACTGCTCCAGCGTCATATTGACACTGTAAACTTTATTCGCGTTGTCGGAGATGAGCGCCAGCGGTGGGACCGCGACCGTTTTTCCCCCAATGCGCAGGGTCTGGTCTGAAACCACCAACACTTCGACCACGCGGCCGTTGGACAAATCGAGAACAAGGTCCTCTATGCGCCCAAGAGTTTGGCCCTGGAGGTTCTTAATGAGCACCTCCGTGATCGGTGATTCCGTAATTTTCGCGCCGAGATTCGATACCGCAGCGGCGGCGGAACCGGTGGCGGGCACGTGGACGGTGGATGCTGAGGCGGCGGGCGCTGGCTGCGCCCAAGCTTGAATGGGGAAGCCAAGGGCGATGAGGCCGGTGGCGACGAGGGAGAGATGCGTTTTCATGGAATTTGTATTTCGGTCGGTGAAGTGAATATGCTTTGGCATTGGCACAGTATAGTCCGGTTGGCTCACGCGGGCTATGCCGTGTTACCCTACCTTGGGATTACCTCACCCGGCGCGGGTTACACCCCATACCTGTGGCCGGGCTTTTGGTGCATGCTGTATTCCGCAGTCCCGAATCGCCCGGCAGCTTATCCTGCGGGCATCCCGGTCGGCAGCGATTATATATGAATGCACCCCTCTCCGCGCCCAAGGAAATCAAGCTGCCCGCCGTCGCCCTTGGCGAAGTCATTACGGAAGTCCGCCGCGAGGAAGCCGTCCTGAAAGCCGGCGCTTTGCAAAATGCCATTTTAAACAGCGCCAATTTTTCGAGCATCGCGACCGATGAAAAGGGCGTCATCCAGATTTTCAATGTCGGCGCCGAACGCATGCTCGGCTATGCCGCGGCCGATGTGATGAACAAGATCACGCCCGCGGACATCTCCGACCCGCAGGAAGTGATTGCCCGGGCCAAGGCCTTGAGCCTCGAACTGGGTACGACCATTGCCCCAGGCTTTGAAGCCCTCGTCTTCAAGGCCTCGCGTGGCATTGAAGATATTTACGAGCTCACCTACATCCGCAAAGATGGCAGCCGCTTTCCCGCGGTGGTCTCGGTGACCGCCCTCCGCGATACCAATGATGACGACGGCATTATCGGTTATTTGCTGATCGGTACCGACAACACCGCGCGCAAGCAGGCCGAAGCGGCCCTCCTCAAGGCTGGCGCCCTGCAGAGCGCCATTTTCAACAGCGCCAATTTCTCCAGCATTGCCACGGACGCGAAGGGCGTCATCCAAATCTTCAACGTGGGGGCCGAGCGCATGCTGGGCTATGCCGCAGCGGACGTCATGAACAAGATCACGCCCGCGGACATCTCCGACCCGCAGGAAGTAATTGCCCGGGCCAAGGCCTTGAGCGTGGAGCTCTCCACGCCGATCACGCCGGGCTTCGAGGCGCTGGTCTTCAAGGCCTCGCGCGGCATTGAAGATATTTACGAGCTCACCTACATCCGCAAAGATGGCAGCCGCTTTCCCGCCGTGGTCTCGGTGACCGCCTTGCGGGACGCGCAAAATGCCATCATTGGCTATCTGCTGATTGGCACCGACAACAGCGCGCGCAAGCGCGCGGAAGAGGCGCTGCTGAAGGCCGGCGCCCTGCAGAGCGCCATTTTCAACAGCGCCAATTTCTCCAGCATTGCCACCGATGCGAAAGGCGTCATCCAAATCTTTAACGTGGGGGCCGAGCGCATGCTGGGCTATGCCGCGGCGGACGTCATGAACAAGATCACGCCCGCGGACATCTCCGACCCGCAGGAAGTAATTGCCCGGGCCAAGGCCTTGAGCGTGGAGCTCTCCACGCCGATCACGCCGGGCTTCGAGGCGCTGGTCTTCAAGGCCTCGCGCGGCATCGAAGACATTTATGAATTAACGTACATTCGCAAGGATGGCAGCCGGCTGCCGGCGGTGGTATCCGTCACCGCCTTGCGGGATGCGCATAACGCCATCATCGGCTATTTGCTGATTGGCACCGACAACACCGCCCGCAAGCAGGCCGAAGCCGCGCTGGTCAAGGCGGGCGCCTTGCAGAGCGCCATTTTCAACAGCGCCAATTTCTCCAGCATTGCCACGGACGCGAAGGGCGTCATTCAAATCTTCAACGTGGGGGCCGAGCGCATGCTGGGCTATGCCGCAGCGGACGTCATGAACAAGATCACGCCCGCGGACATCTCCGACCCGCAGGAAGTAATTGCCCGGGCCAAGGCCTTGAGCCTCGAATTGAGCACCACCATCGCGCCGGGCTTTGAGGCGCTGGTGTTCAAGGCCTCGCGCGGCATCGAGGACATTTATGAATTAACCTACATCCGCAAGGATGGCAGCCGGTTCCCCGCCGTCGTCTCCGTCACCGCGCTGCGCGATGCGCAAAACGCCATTATTGGGTATTTGCTCATCGGCACGGACAATACGGCCCGCAAACAGGTCGAAGAAGAGCAAAAAAAACTCGACCAGCGCTTGCGCGACCAGCAATTTTACACCCGCTCACTGATTGAATCGAACATTGACGCCCTGATGACGACCGACCCGCTGGGCATCATCACCGACGTAAACAAACAAATGGAGGCGCTCACCGGCTGTACGCGGGATGAGCTGATCGGCGCCCCGTTCAAGAATTATTTCACCGACCCCGAGCGGGCGGAAGCCGCCATCAAGTTGGTGTTGAGTGAGAAAAAAGTCACCGACTACGAATTAACCGCGCGGGCGCTGGATGACAAGGAAACCGTGGTATCCTACAATGCGACCACGTTCTACGACCGCAATCGGCGCCTGCAGGGCGTATTTGCGGCCGCCCGGGATGTCACCGAACGCAAACGCTTCGAACGAGCCCTGCAGGAATCCAACGTCGAGCTCGAAAGCGCGAAGTCCACGGCCGAAAAGGCCAATCTCGCCAAATCGGGTTTCTTGTCCAGCATGAGTCACGAGTTGCGCAGCCCCCTCAACGCCATTCTGGGCTTTGCGCAGTTGATGGAAACGTCCTCGCCCCTCCCCACCGAATCGCAGGCCGGCCGCATCGCCCAAATCCTCCAGGCCGGCTGGCATTTGCTGAAGTTGATCAATGAAATTCTGGATCTCGCGGTCATTGAATCGGGCAAGGTCTCCCTCTCCCTCGAGCCTGTGGCGCTCACGGACGTGATGGCCGAATGCCAGGCCATGATGGAGCCGCAGGCCCAACAGCGCGGCATTCGCATGACCTTTCCCCAGTTTGGGCATCCCACCTTCGTCTACGCCGATCGCACCCGGTTGAAGCAGATTGTCATCAACCTGCTCTCCAACGCCATTAAATACAATAAAGAGCGGGGAACCGTGGTGGTGGACTGTACCGTCATCGGCTCCGACCGCACCCGCATCAGCGTGAAGGACTCCGGCGCGGGCCTCGATGCCGAGAAACTGAAACAACTCTTTCAGCCGTTCAATCGCCTCGGTCAGGAGGCCGGCGGCGTGGCTGGCACGGGCATCGGGCTGGTGGTGACCAAGCAGCTCGCTGAATTGATGGATGGCGTCTTGGGCGTGGAAAGCACCGTGGGCTCCGGCAGTGTGTTCTGGATTGACATGCTTTCCACCGCCGCGCCGGCTCTGGTCACCAGCGGCATCAAGCCGGAGGCCGGAACCCTGCCGCCCGGGCCCTCCAGCGCCCGCCTCCGGACGCTCCTGTATGTGGAGGACAATCCGGCAAACATGATGCTCGTCGAGCAACTCATTGCGCAACGGGCCGACATCAAACTTTCCACGGCGGTGACCGGAACACTCGGCATCGAGTCGGCCCGGGCGCATTTGCCGGACGCCATCCTGATGGATATCAATTTGCCGGGCATGAGCGGGGTGGAAGCGTTGAAGATCCTGCGGGCGGACCCGGTAACCGCGCATATTCCAGTCGTGGCGTTGAGCGCGAATGCGATGCTGCGCGACATTGAGCTAGGCTTGCAGGCGGGATTTTTCCGTTACCTGACGAAGCCCATCAAGGTGAAGGAGTTTACCGACACCCTCAATGACGCCTTTGATTTTGCGGAGTTGTCGGCCACGCGCCGCCCCTAGAAAAAACTGTTTTCGCCATGATTACTGCATCGGACATCCTGCAGGCGCGCATCCTGATTGTGGACGACCAGGCGGCCAATGTCGCCGTGTTGGAGCAAACGCTGCGCGGCGCTGGTTATGCCGCAGTCACGTCCACGCAGGATCCGGCGGCCGTCTGCGCCCTGCATCGTCATAATCGCTACGATTTGATCCTCCTTGATTTGCAAATGCCGGGGTTGGACGGCTTCCAAGTCATGGATGGGCTGAAGGAAATTGAAGCCGACAGCTACCTGCCTGTATTGGTCCTCACCGCCCAGCCGGACCACAAATTGCGGGCCCTTAAAGCCGGGGCGAAGGATTTCGTAAGCAAGCCGTTCGACCTCGCGGAGGTATTGCTGCGGGTGCACAACATGCTGGAAGTCCGCCTGCTGCATCTGAAGACAAGAAAACTCTACGAGCAGGTCGTGGCCGAGCAAAAGGAATCCTTCGAACGGAGCGCGCAGGCCGGGGCCATGGTGGGCGTGAAGAAGGAAGTCCGGCTCTCGACCCCATGGCTGCAAAACCTCCGCCTGCGCCTGCCCTGGCTCCAACTCAATCTGCTCACCTCTTTTGTCGCCGCCGCGGTGGTGGGCCTGTTTTACGAAACGATTGACCGCCTCTTGATTCTCACCATTTTTCTGCCGGTCTTGGCGGACCAGTCGAGCAACGCCGGCAGCCAGGCCCTGGCCGTAACCTTGCGTGGCATGGTTTTGGGCGAATTAAAATCAGGTGAGGAACAGTCGCAGGTGTTGAAGGAAGCCCTGCTGGGCTTGATGAATGGGGCCCTCATCGGCCTTGTGGCCGCCCTGGCTATGTACGGGGTCGCGACCATGCATCATCTGGCCAGCGCGCCGATGCTCAGCCTCGTCGTTTTCCTCTCCATGCTCGGCAGTTGCGTGATCAGCGGCGTTTGCGGTGTCGTTGTGCCACTCGTCTTGAAGCGACTGGGGAAGGACCCGGTGACTGCATCCACGATCTTCTTAACCACGGCGACGAACGTGGCCAGCCTGGGCCTGTTCCTTGGTCTGGCAACGTTGCTGGTAAAGTGACGAAAGGGCACCCCGCCATATGACATTTTCCAACCACCACGACCCCACCCCAACTGCGACACCCATGATTCAAAAAAGCGACATCCTAAACGGCAAAATCCTGATTGTAGACGACCAGGAGGTAAATGTTTCCCTGCTCGAGCAAGTGCTGCGCGAGGCGGGGTACCTGGCGGTGTCGTCCACGCGGGACCCGGGCGCGGTCTGTGCGCTGCACCGCCAAAACCGCTATGACCTGATCCTCCTCGACCTGCAAATGCCGGGCATGGATGGGTTCCAGGTCATGGAAGGCCTGAAGGAAATCGAAACCGGGAGCTATCTGCCGGTGCTGGTGCTGACCGCGCAGCCGGACCAAAAGCTGCGGGCGCTGCGGTCGGGGGCCAAGGATTTTGTGAGCAAGCCGTTCGACCTCGCGGAGGTGCTGATCCGGGTCTACAACATGCTGGAGGTGCGCCTCCTGCATTTGGAGACAAAGAAACTTTACCAGCGGGTGGTGACCGAACAAAAGATCTCCGAGCGGCTGCTGCGCAACGTGCTGCCGCTATCCATTGCCGAGCGCCTGAAGGGGCGGCCGGATGTGATCGCGGACAATTTCACGGAGGTGATTGCCGACAGCTTTCCGGAGGTGACGGTGTTGTTTGCCGACATTGTGGAGTTCACCAAGTTTTCGCAGGGGGTGAGCCCGGAGGTGCTGGTGCACGTGCTCAACGACATTTTTACGCGGTTTGACGCCATCGCGGACCGGCGGGGACTCGAGAAAATCAAGACCATCGGCGATTCGTACATGGCGGCGGCAGGCTTGCCCGTCCCGGTGGCTGATCACACGGAGCGCGCGGCGAACATGGCCCTCGACATGATCGAGGCGATGGACCGGTTCAATGATGAAGGCCTGTACAAGTTGACCATTCGCGTCGGCATGTGCACGGGCGCGGTGGTGGCGGGGGTGATTGGGAAGCGGAAATTCCTCTATGACTTGTGGGGTGACGTGGTGAACACGGCCAGCCGCATGGAGTCGCAGGGGGTCTCGGGGCGCATCCAAGTGACCGCATCAACCCAGCAGCGATTGAGCCGGGGACCGTTCAAGCTGGAGCAGCGGGGCCCGATTGAGGTGAAAGGCAAGGGGGAGATGCACACGTGGTTTCTGAACAGCCGCAACGGGAACTAGAGTGCCAGCCATGAATATTTTCACCATCCGCCGCGGGCCGCCGCGGCCATATGACCACGGGAACAATTTTGCATGATCAGCCAAACCGACATCCTCCAGGCAAGGATTCTGATCGTGGATGATCAGGAGACGAATATTGCGCTGCTGGCAGAAACGCTGCGCGGAGCGGGTTATCAGAATGTCACCGGGACGACGGATCCGCGGCAGGTCAGCGCCCTTTACCGGCAAAACCGTTACGATTTGGTGCTGCTCGACCTGCAAATGCCCGGGATGGACGGATTTCAAGTGATGGCGGAGTTGAAGGAATTCGAAACGGGCGGTTATCTGCCGGTGCTGGTGATAACGGCCCAGCCCGAACACAAATTGCGCGCGCTGAAGGCGGGGGCCCGGGATTTTGTCAGCAAGCCATTTGAATTGCCGGAGGTTTTGCTGCGGGTGCGGAACATGGTCGAAGTTCGGCTGTTGCAAACCACCGCCCAAGGGCTGACGGAGCAGTTGGAGGAGTCGAACCGGGAACTCCAAGCGTTCAGTTATTCGGTGTCCCATGATTTGCGCGCGCCGCTTCGGCATGTGCTGGGGTTTGTGGACCTGTTGCAAATGGAGGCGGGGCCGACGCTGTCAGAGAAAGGCCGGGGACACATGAAAACCATTTCCGAGGCGGCGAAGCGGATGGGCACGTTGATTGACGACCTGCTGGCCTTTTCGCGGGTGGGGCGGACGGAAATGAAAAAGTCAGAGGTGAATTTGGACGAGCTGGCGCGGGATGCGATGGGTGACTTCGCGGCGGAGACCAATGCGCGGAATATCCAGTGGACCGTGGCGGCGCTGCCGAGGGTGTGGGGGGATCGGTCCCTCCTGCGCCTGGCGTTGATCAATCTGCTCGCCAACGCGGTGAAATTCACCGGCGGGCGGGCGGCAGCCACGATCGAAATCGGCTGCGAGCCGGGCGGGCCCGGCGAGACGGTGGGCTTCGTGCGCGACAACGGCGCGGGGTTTGATCCGCAATACCGCGGGAAACTGTTTGGCGTGTTCCAACGGCTGCACAGCCATGCGGAATTCGAAGGGACGGGCATCGGCCTCGCCAATGTCCAGCGCATCATTCACCGGCACGGTGGGCGGGTGTGGGCGGAGGGCGCGGTGGACGGTGGGGCGACTTTTTATTTTTCCATTCCCAATCTCGAGAAAGCCTAAAATGAACATCCGACACCTCCTGATAGCCGAAGACGATCCACGGGACGAAGAACTGACCATGGCCGCGCTGGCGGAACACAAACTGGCCAACCAGGTTTTCGTCGTGCATGACGGCGCGGAGGCGCTGGACTATTTATATTGCCGGGGAAAGTATGCGGCGCGCACGAATGGGCATCCGGTGGCGGTGTTGCTGGACCTGAAGATGCCGAAAGTCAACGGCATTGAGGTGTTGAAAACCATCAAAGCGGACGAGCACCTGAAGTCCATTCCGATCGTGGTGCTGACGTCGTCGCGCGAAGAGCCGGATTTGCGGGAGTGTTACAAACACGGGGTGAATGCCTACGTGGTGAAGCCGGTGGATTTCGGGGCGTTCATGAATGCGGTGAAACTGCTGGGCGTGTTTTGGGTGGCGGTCAACGAGCCGCCCCCGCTCGGGCAGGCCCCGACCGTGCGGTCGGGTGCCCTCGTTCATCAGGTGGGATCAAAAGAAAGGGGCCCGGCATGAAAACTCCGCTGAACATCCTGCATCTGGAGGACGACGCGAATGACGCCGCGCTCATCCGGGCGACCCTGGAAGCCGGGGGCGTTGATTGTGCCATCACGTGCGTGCAAACCCAGGTTGATTTTGTGGCGGCCCTGAAACAGGGGGGCGTGGACTTGATTCTTTCCGATTTTTCGCTGCCCACGTTCGACGGCTTGTCCGCGTTAAAGATCGCGCACGCCACCTGGCCGGGCATCCCGTTGATCTTCGCGTCGGGTACGCTGGGGGAGGAGCGGGCGATTGATTCGCTGAAGAGCGGGGCCACGGACTACGTGTTGAAGGGGAGTCTCTCGCGCTTGGTGCCGGCGGTGCACCGGGCGATGCGGGAAGTGGAGGAACGGGTGGAGCGTCGGCTGCTGGAGGCGCAGTTTATCGAGGGGCAAAAAATGGATGTAATTGGACAACTGGCGGGGGGCGTGGCGCATGACTTTAACAACATCCTGGCGATTATCATCGGATGCAGCGACATGCTGACCTTGCGGCTGGGGCCGGAAAATCCACTGCAAAAATACACCGAGGGGATCCGGCACGCGTCGGAGCGGGCGGTGGGACTAACGCGGCAATTGCTGGTGTTCATCCGGAAGGAAACGGTGCAGCCGGTGGTGCTCGACCTCAACGAGGTGATGGCGGATTCGGACAAAATGCTCCGGCGGCTGATGGACGAAAACATTGTCATGACGGTGATTCCCGGGAGTGACATTGGACGGGTCAAGGCGGACGCTGGCTACGTTGGGCAAATCCTGATGAACTTGGTCGTTAATGCGCGGGATGCGATGCCGGAGGGCGGAAAATTGACGCTCGCCACGCGCGCCGTGACCCTCGACCAACATTATGCGGACGGGCATCCGGGCGTGTCGCCAGGGAATTATGTGATGCTGAGCGTCAGCGACACCGGGACCGGAATGAGCGATGAGGTTAAAGCGCACTTGTTTGAGGCGTTTTTCACGACGAAGCCGCGGGGCAAGGGGACGGGGTTGGGGTTGACGACCTGCCAAACGATCGCCCAACGGTGCGGCGGCCATATCGGGGTTTACAGCGAGGTGGGGCGGGGGACGGCGTTTAAGGTGTATTTTCCCCGGATGGAATCTACCCTGCCAGACGGCGCCCGGCCGCTGGTCGAGGGGCCGTTGCCGCGAGGCACCGAAACCGTGCTCGTGGTCGAGGATGAGCCCTCCGTGCGGACGATGGCGTGCGCGGTATTGCGAGCGCAGGGCTATGAAGTTCTAGCTGCGGCTAACGGCCAGGAGGCGTTGCGTGTGGCGCGCGAGCCGCGCCCCAATGCGATAAGTTTGGTCATCACCGACGTCACGATGCCGCTGATGGGCGGGAGAACGATGGCCGCAGCCCTGAAGGTTTCGCATCCGGATCTCCCGATTCTCTACACCTCCGGGTATACGGATGATGCCATCACCCAGCATGGCGTGCTGGATCCGGGGATTGAGTTTCTGCCCAAGCCGTACACGCCGGCGACCCTGGTGCGCAAAGCGCGGGAACTACTGGATGGGCGGCTGACCTGAACCGAAGGGGGCGATCCCGCCCCAGGTAGGGTATTACCCTATCGCATGTCGGACCAATTTGGTGTCTAATGGTGTGTGAGCGGAGGCTTTGCTGCATGGATGAATCGTCGCCGGAGACGTCCATGAGAAGGCGGCCCCTGCTGGACGGGCTCATTCTTGATGAGGGCCTGTCGGAATTGGCCCACATGAAGCTCGCCCGCAAAAAATTATCCGCCCGTTACTTGGCGGCACTGCGCACCCACCTTGGCCAAAGCGGACAGAGTGACGGCGTCATCGCGCGCCGCCTCGGCGAAATCGCCTTGGCCAAGGGAATGATCATGCGGGACGTGGCGCTCATGCACCAGCACGCGGTCGCCACCTTGACGTTGCCCCACCACTTGGCCACTCCCAGCAATGGCTCGGTCAAACGCGCGGCGCATTTTTTCTTCCAGGCGATCATTCCGCTCGAGGCGGCACAGCGCGCGACGCTGGAGGTAAATTGGAACCTAAAGCACATCAACGAGGCGTTGCGCCTGCGCAACGGGGTATTGGCCAGGGGCAATCATCACCTCGAAGATGAAGTCACGCGCCGCAAGACGGCGGAGGCAGTCGTCCAGCAAGGCAAGACAGAGTACCAAAAGCTCCTGGCGGAGTCGCAGGTGATGCAAAAGAAACTGCGCCTGCTCACGCGGCAGATTATTTCCGCCCAAGAGGAGGAACGGAAGGAAATCAGCCGGGAACTGCACGATGAGGTCGTGCAAACCCTCGTCGGCATCAACGTCGAACTGTCGGCGCTGGGCAAGGGCGCGTCGGTCGGCCTGAAAGTCCTGAAGGACAAAATTGCCCGCACCCAACGACTGGTCGAAAATTCGGTGAACGCGGTGCACCGGTTTGCGCGGGAACTCCGGCCGGCCGTCCTAGACGACTTGGGCCTCATTCCGGCACTGCACGCTTACAGCAAGAATTTGTCGGAGCGAAAAAAAATCAACATTCAGATGACGGCCTTTGGCGGAGTCGAGGCAATGGGCGGAGCCAAACGCACCGTGCTCTTTCGCGTGGCCCAGGAAGCGCTGACCAACGTGGCGCGCCATGCGAACGCCACCCAGGTCAAAATGAGCATCAAGGAGATTTCGGGCGCCATTCGGATGGAAATCAGCGACAATGGCCGGTCGTTCCAAGTCGGGAAAACGATGTTGGCGGGCAATAACAAGCGCTTGGGCTTGATCGGCATGAAGGAGCGCGTCGAAATGGTCGGCGGCAGCCTGGCCATCAATTCCGCGCCCGGCCGCGGCACCACCGTGTGCGCGGAGATTCCCTTTTCCCAGGTCAAAAACGCGAAGGCTAAAATATGAATCCCACCAAACCAATCACTGTCCTCATGGCGGAGGACCACGCCATTGTCCGGCAGGGCCTTTGCGCCCTCCTGAATGCCGATGGGCACTTCAAAATTGTCGGCGAAGCCCAAACCGGACGGGAAGCCGTCAAGCTCGCGATTAGCTTGAAGCCGGACGTAATCCTCATGGACATTGCCATGCCCGTGCTGAACGGCCTTGAGTCCACCCGCCAAATCCTGGCGGATAATCCCGTCGCCAAGGTCATCATCCTTTCCGCCCACAGTGACGACGAATACATCCAGCGCATGAACGACGCTGGCGCCGTCGGGTTTTTGGAAAAGCAGTCGTCGGCGGAAATTCTGTCGAAGGCCATCCAGGAAGTCGCGAAAGGACGCAAATTTTACAGTCCGGCCATCGCCAAACGGATGCGGGACGCCGAAAACCGGCCGCGCGCCCGGGATGGGACGCATAAGCCAAACGCGACCCGCCTGACTTCGCGCGAGGCGGAGGTTCTGCAACTGGTGGCGGAGGGTTCGGCCAACAAGCAGGTGGCCGCGGAACTGGGCATCAGCATTAAGACGGTTGAGAAACACCGGCAGCATTTAATGGACAAGCTCAATCTGCACGACACGGCGAGCCTGACGCGCTATGCGATTTCGGCCGGCGTGATTGAGAATAGTGTGCAGTTGACGATTGTTTAGCACTGAGGCGACTGCGCCGGGGAAGGATTGGGCAATGGGAGAAAAGCCGGGGCGCGACGGGGTGCGTGAGATAGGGTAATGCCCCATATGGGAAGGGGCGCAGAAATGGCACAATACCCACGGATGAAAACCAACATGGCGAATCGCAGGGCCCCAACGATGGTGTTGCCGAAATGTCCGACGGGCATTCAGGGTTTGGATGAAATCACGGGCGGCGGCTTGCCGCGCGGACGGCCGACGCTGGTCTGTGGCGGCGCGGGTTGTGGCAAAACCCTTTTGGCCACGGAATTTCTGGTGCGCGGTGTGACGCTGTTTGACGAGCCGGGGGTGTTAATGGCATTTGAGGAGACGGAAGCGGAGTTGAAGGCCAATGTGGCGTCATTGGGTTTTGATTTGGCCGGTTTGGTGCGGCGCAAAAAGATCGTGGTGGACTATGTGCACCTTGAACGCAGTGAAGTCCAGGAGAGCGGAGAGTACGACCTCGAGGGCTTGTTCGTCCGCTTGAATCATGCCATTGATTCCATCGGGGCCAAACGGGTGGTGCTGGACACCTTGGAGGTGTTGTTTGCCAGTCTGCCGAACGAGGCGATTCTGCGCAGCGAATTGCGCCGCCTGTTCCGCTGGCTCAAGGACAAGGGCGTCACGGCGATCATCACGGCGGAGCGCGGCCGGGAACATTTAACGCGCCACGGCCTGGAGGAATATGTTTCTGACTGCGTCATTGTGTTGGACCACCGGGTCAACGACCAAATCGCGACGCGCCATTTGCGCGTCGTGAAGTATCGCGGTGCCCTGCATGGCACCAATGAATTTCCGTTTCTCATCGGCAACGAGGGGTTCAGCGTCCTGCCCATCACCTCGTTGGGGCTGAACCACAAAGTGTCGGCCGAGCGGATTGCGACCGGGATTCCGCGCCTGGATGCGATGCTCGGCGGGAAGGGCTTCTTTCGGGGGAGCAGCATTTTGCTGACGGGCACCGCGGGCACGGGCAAGACCATCATTTCCGCGAATTTTGCCCAAGCCGCGGCCTTGCGCGGGGAGCGGGTGCTATTCTTTTCCTTCGAAGAGTCGCCGAACCAAATCATCCGGAACATGCATTCCATCGGTTTGCGGCTGGAGCCGCTGGTGAAGCGCGGTCTGCTGCAGTTTCACTCGGCGCGGCCCTCGCGGTGCGGCCTGGAAATGCATTTGGCGACAATGTTCAAGGAGATCGCGGCGTTTCAACCCCAGGTGGTCATCATTGACCCAATTACCAGCCTGATGGAAATGGGCACCTCCTCGGAGGGCAAGGGCATGGTGACGCGGCTGATTGACTATTTGAAAGCGGGGCAGGTCACGACGCTCTTCACCAGCCTGACCCAGGGAGGGCACGTGTTGCAACAAAGTGAGGCGGGCATGTCGTCACTCATGGATTCGTGGTTGTTGCTCCAAGACTTCGAAGGCAACGGCGAACGCAACCGGGTCCTCTATGTGCTGAAGGCGCGCGGCATGGCCCACTCCAACCAAATTCGCGAATTCTTAATTTCGGATCACGGCATTGACGTGGTGGATGCCTATATCGGCGCCAGTGGCGTGCTGACGGGTTCCGCGCGGGCCGCCCAGGGAGCGCTGGAAAAGGCGGCGACCCTGGCCAACCTGCAGGAAGGGGCGCGCCGGAAGCGGGAACTGGAACGAAAGCGTGAGGCGATCGAGCGGCAAATCAGCGGATTGCGTTCCGATTATGAAAGCGAGACCATGGAACTGCGGCGGATTGACGCCCAAGTGGGCACGCGGACGCGGGTCTTGACCACCGAGCGGGCGGCTTCTGGCCGGTTGCGCCAGGCGGACGCGAAGGTGACGGCGGCCTCGCCGGGCAAAAACGGCCATGGGAGGAAGCACGGATGAAAACGAGAACCACCAAACTCCGGGCCGCCGGCTCACCGCGCCGCGTCGCCAAACTCTGGCAATTGCGACTCTATGTGATGGACTCGACGCCGAAATCGGCGGCGGCGTTCACGAACCTGAAACGATTTTGCGAAAGCAACCTCAAGGGACGCTATCACATCACGGTGATTGATTTGGAAAAGCACCCGCAGCTGGCCAAGGGCGATCAAATCCTGGCCATCCCCACCGTGGTGCGCAAATTGCCGAAGCCGGTGCGCACGATCATCGGCAACTTGTCGAACATTGACCACGCGTTAATCGGGCTGGATTTGCGCCTGGCCAATTAAGCAAAAGCGAACCCCTGTGAAGACCAAGAAAACCCGCCCGGCGATGAATTCTTTGGCGAAATCTCTCACGACCCGCCCGACGGGCAAATATGTCCTGCGCCTGTTTGTGGCCGGGGCGACGACACGGTCGCGGGACGCGGTGCTGCGCATTCAGGAGTTGTGCGCGGGCGAACTGCACGGCGGCTGCGACTTGAAGGTCATTGACATTTACCAGCAGCCAAAACTCGCGCGCGCCAACCAAATCGTGGCGACGCCGACGCTGATTGTGGAATTTCCACCGCCGGTGCGGCGCCTCATCGGCAATCTGGCCAAAGTCGCGAGCCTGCTTGATCCCAAGAAGCTGATCGCCGAAACGATTATTGCGACGTGAACGAGTCCCGCCATCCCAGGAGTCCGCGCCCTTCATCATCTGGTGAGGTCGCCAAATTGCGCTTGCGGCTGGCGGGTGCGGAGGAGGCGCTGCGTGCCATCCGGACGGGGGAGGTGGATTCCGTGGTGGTGCCGGGGCGGAAGGGCCCACAAGTGTTTACGCTCGAAGGGGCCGAGCACTCCTACCGGGTGCTGATTGAATCCATGAACGAAGGGGCGGTGACGCTGACGCGGGAAAAGACCATCCTGTACGCGAACCAATGTTTTGCGCGCATGGTGAAGTGCCCCCTCGAGCAGGTGATGGGCGGTTCGTTTCGACGCTTCATCTCCCCGGAAGGCCAGCTGGGGCTCAGTCCGCTGTTGAAGGGGGCGGACAAGACGGGGGCGAAGATCCAAGTGTTGCTCAATGCCGGGGATGGCACCCACCTGCCCGTGCAAATTTCCATCCGCATGCTCGCGAAGAACGGCTTTAAACGCGCTCCGATTGGACTGGTCGTCACCGACTTGTCCGAGGCGCGGCGCACCGAAAAACTTTTACGGGCGTTGACCAGCCGCGTGGTGCAAGTCCAGGAGGACGAGCGCGGGCGGTTGGCGTTGGAATTGCACAACAACATCACCCAGTTGCTCTGTGCGATTTTGTTTCGCAGCAAGGCGCTGGCCGATTCCATCTCCCCACGCGACGGGCTCGCGAAAATGGAGGCGGCCAAACTCCGCGAGTTGCTCGGCCAGGCGGCGGCGGAAGTGGAGCGCATTACCCGGGATTTGCGCCCCGGAGTGCTCGATCAACTCGGACTGGGCGCCGTGCTGCGGGCGACGAGCACGGAATTCACGGACCGGACGGGGGTGGCGGTTGAGCTGGCGGGGGTGCAATTACTCGCACGTTTGCCGGCGGCGATGGAGTTGACCCTCTACCGGATTCTCCAGGAATCCCTCAAGAACGTGGAAAAGCACGCGCGGGCGGGCCAGGTGTTGGTGCATTTGGCCAAAGTCGGGGAGGTGGTGCAATTGCGCGTCAAGGACGACGGGGTGGGATTTGACCCGGAGGACCGGGCGGGCAAGCGGAAAGCCAATGGCGATTTGGGGCTGCTCGGGATGCGGGAGCGGGCGACATCAGCGGGGGGCGCGTTGAAAGTTAAATCAAATCGCCGCGGCGGGACGGAAATCGAAGTGAGGATACCACTGCCGGTGCGGCTTGGCCCGGCCCAACTCCAAGTTCAGGCCCGGCGGCAATTCCAACGAAAGACCACCTCGCCATGAGCACCGACAAGCAAATTTCTGTTTTATTGGTCGAAGACCATGTGGTCATGCGGCAGGGCTTGTGCGCGCTCTTGGCCGTGGATGGTCGGTTTAAGGTCGCGGGCGAGGCCCGAACCGGCAGGGAGGCCGTAAAGTTGGCGGAAATATTGCAGCCGGATGTAATTCTTATGGACATTGCGCTGCCGGAGTTGAACGGGATCGAGGCGACGCGGCAGATCCTCGACACTAATCCCACGGCGAAGGTGGTGGTCCTGTCAGCCTACAGCGACGTCGCCTATGTCGAGCGGATGAACGCCGTCGGGGTGGCCGGCTTTCTCGAAAAGCAAACCTCGGCCAAATTCTTGACCAAGGCGCTGGCCGACGTGGCTGAGGGCAAAACCTACTTCAGCCCGGAGATTTTTCGGCGCTTGCGGGGCAACCCGCGGAAAACGCGCGGCCGCGATGGCCTGCTCAAGCCCATGGCCCACCGCTTGACGCGGCGCGAGGCCGAGGTGTTGCAACTTGTGGCCGAAGGCATGCCGAATAAACGCATCGCCACCTCCCTTTGCATCAGCGTGAAGACCGTCGAAAAGCACCGGCAGCAATTAATGGACAAACTCAACATCCATGACACCGCGAGTCTCACCCGCTACGCGATCGCCACCGGCGTCATCGAGTGCGGGGTCAAATTGGAAATTATTTAGGCCGGACCGGGTCGGAAAAATTCTTTCAGGCGGGGAAAACGCGAGAATCGCCGGCGGTTAAAGTAGGGTTTTGCCCCATGGAATAATGGGCGGCAATAGTCTATAGTCACGACGGTCGCCGAATTCCGGCGCCTCCCGCCGCGCCATCGAAAAACGGATGACGCTGCCAAATCCTAATGCCGCCGCGCCGTCTCTCCATAGGTTCATTTTCCGAAAATTTATGACTACACATTTCAAAAAATCAGGCTTCGTCAAGCCCCTCCTCATCGCTGCGGCCTTTCTCACCGGCAGCTTCAACCGGGCGCAAGCCCAGGAAGTCGTAACTGGCATGTCGAACAGTTTTGGCATTCTCGGCGCCTCCGCAGTGTCGGCATCGGCCTCAGCCGGGAGCCTGATCGGCGACATTGGCGTGAGCCCGAGCACGGGCATCACCCTTGGGGGCATGACCGTAACGGGTGGGATTTATCCTAATATTCCGCCGGCGGTCCAAGCCCACACGGATGCACAATTGGCCTACAACCAGATGGGGACTTTTGCCGTCACGCCGGTAGTCGGGGTGCTGACCGGCCAGGATCTTGGGGGAAAGACCCTTAATCCCGGCGTCTATTCGTTTTCCTCGTCGGCTCAACTGACCGGCATTCTCACGCTGAGCGGCGCGGGCCAATACGTCTTCCAGATTGCGAGCACGCTCACGACCGCGTCGGGATCGTCAATCAATTTGATTAACGGCGCCAATGCTTCGGATGTGTATTTCGCGGTTGGCAGTTCTGCCACGCTCGGGACTAACACGGCCTTCCAGGGCAGCATTTACGCGATGGCGAGTGGCACCATGGCCACTGGCAGCACGCTGAACGGCCGCTTGGTTACGCTCAACGGAGCAATCTCGCTGGACGCGAATACGATCACCAACACGCTGCCGACTTCCTTTATTCTGATTGTGAACGCCACGACGTTTGATCTCGGCGCAAACCGCAATGAACCGGTGGGCGGGGTGGTGCTCACCAACGCGGGCCAGATTCTCGGTACGGGCACGTCAACAGTGATCAACTCGGGAAATTTTGACATGCAAGACGGTCTGGTCACGGCGATCCTGGGGGGCACCGGCAGCGTCTTGAACAAAACCACCAATGGCACGGTGACACTTTCGGCGGCGAACACCTACACGGGTGGCACCAACATCAACGGCGGCACGCTGGCGGTAACCAATATCGCGGGTTCGGCGACCGGCACGGGCGCGGTGACGGTGGCCAACGGTTCGGTGCTGACGGGCACTGGAACAGTGGGCAATGTGACAGTGAACGCGGGTGGCTTGCTGGTTCCGGGCAGCGCCGGGGTGGGCAACTTGTCCATGACGGGTTTGACGCTGGCGCCCAACTCGATCACGAATTTGGAATTTAACGGTACGGCCAACGACCAGGTGGCGGTGACGGGTTCGAACGGCTTGGTGCTCGGCAACGGTTCGATCGTCGATCTTTATCAAGTGGGCACGACTTCGCCCTTCATCACGCTGGGTACCTATCCGCTGATGAGTTATGTGGGCAGTGTCACCGGCGCGCCGGGCAATGTCGCGATCGGCACCACGACCAGCGGACTGACCTTCACCCTCGCCACGAACGGCACGGAGCTTAACCTGACGATCGCGACCGCCAGTGGCCCGGGTTCGTGGAGCGCGACCGGCGGCGGCAATTGGAGCGACGGCACCAAATGGACGGGTGGCGTCGTCGCCAGCGGCGTAGGCAACACGGCGGTCTTTGGTTCGAACATCACAGCGCCGTCTACAGTAACGGTGGATGGCAACCGGACGGTGGGCGGAATAACCTTTGGCAACGCTAATTCGTACACGGTTGGCCCCGGCACCGGATCGCTGACGCTGGACAATGCGGGCGCCACGGCGGTCATTGCCGTGAGTCTGGGCAACCATACCATTTCCGCGCCGATTACGTTGACGGCTGGTGGAATGACGGCGCAAGTTTCCGTCGGTACGAATTTGACGATCTCCAGTATTATCGGCCAGAGCGCGCCTGCGGGAGTGACCAAGGCGGGGCTGGGCGGGTTGACGCTTTCCGGTCTTAACACCTATACCGGCGCGACCGTGGTGACGGCCGGGACGCTGACGGATGGCGTCAGCAATGCGATTTCGAGCGCGAGCAATTTGACGGTGAACGGCACGACGGCGGTGTTTGACCTGGGTGCGAACCATAACAACACGGTCAGCAATGTGACGCTGGACGGCAACGGCAGCATCACGGGCACGGGCACTTCGAAGCTTACGAGCACGGGCGGCTTTCAAGTGATGAACGGCACGGTCACGGCGATTTTGGCGGGCGGCGGCATCGGATTGAACAAAACGACCAACGGCACGGTAACCCTTTCGGGGTTGAACACCTACACCGGCTCCACGTCAGTGACGGCGGGCACGCTGACGGAAGGCGTCAGCAATGCGATTGCCAATACGAGCAATTTGACGGTGAACGGCACGACGGCGGTCTTTAATTTGGGCGCGAACCACAACAACACCGTGGCCAACGTGACGCTGGACGGCAACGGCAGCATCACGGGCACGGGGAATTCGACGCTGACGAGCACGGGTGGATTCCAAGTGATGAACGGCACGGTCACGGCGATCCTGGCGGGCAACGGCGCCTTGAACAAAACCACTTTCGGCACGGTTACCCTCGGCGGAGCGAACGCTTACACCGGCACGACGAACGTGACGGCGGGCACGCTGGTGGTCACGGGCAGCGTGGCCAATACGAGCGTTGTCAACGTGGCGGCGGGCGCAACCTACACGGTGGATCAAAACGGCACGATTGCGGTGCTCAACAACAATGGCACCATCAATGGCAACAGCACGCTGACGGCCGGGACTTACAACTTGGGCAATGGCACCCTGATTAATACTTCGCTCGGCAACGGCACTTTGGTGAGCAATGGCAATGTGAGCATTAACAGCACGCTGGGCAGCAATAACATCACCGTTCAGACGGGAACAATGACCTTGCAGCAGCCGAATCTGCTCAACCCCAATGCAACGTTGACCATTAATTCCACGGCGGTACTGGTGCTCGGCAATGGCAACACCGCGATTAACACAATTGGGGGCAATGGCACGCTCGATGAGGCGAACGGCGTGTTGACGATCGCCAATGGCATCGGAACTTTCAATGGCACGGTAACGGGCGGAGTGGCCACCGACGGCTCGCTGACGAGCAGCGGCAATTTGAATCTGGCGGCGGGCACGGTGAATGTCTATCCAAATGGAACCACGGTCACGGCCGGAACGCTGTTGGTGAACGGTTTGTTGGTCACGCCGCTGACCACCGTGGACGCAGGCGCCACCCTGGGCGGCAACGGGACGGTGACCGGAGATGTCGTCGACAACGGCGGCACGGTTTCGCCGGGCAATTCGCCGGGTATCATCACCATCGGCGGCAACTACACCGAGGCGGGCACGTTGAAGATTGAAATCGCCGGGACTTCCGGACCGGGCAGCCCGACCGGGCATGACCAGGTGGTCGTCGGGGGCAACACGACCATCATTCCGGCCACCAGCACGTTGAACTTGGTGAAATTCAACCCGGCCTATGAGCCGGCGTTGGGTGACACGTTCAAGATCATCAGCGGCGCGGCCGGTTCCATCACGGGGCATTTCGGCACCTTTACTTCGAATTTCACCACGGACCTCATCTACGCCACCGACACCGGCAAGGTGGTTGGCACGGGCCTGCCGGCCGGCACGAGCGTGCTGGTGGCGCTCCCGGGCCTCAACGCCAACCAGAAGTCTATGATCACCAGCCTGAAGGTGGGCGACCATCAATACGCGGGAGGCGATTTGCTGCCCCTGCTGTTGACGCCGGCCAATGCGGCCAAGTCCGCCCAGATTTTGAACCAAGCTTCGCCGGAAGTTTATGCGGGCTTTACCGATTATGCGGAGCGCGCGACCCAGGCTTACCACAACACGGCCGTCGGGCTGAATCCGGTGGTCCAGTCAGGTAGTTTCTCATTGTTTGCGGGTTATTCCCATGCCGACTTGGGTTCGGAAAGCTCGCAAACCCAGTCGGATTATAATTTGCAAAGCGACGGCGCGGTGTTCGGCGCGCGCGTCAACCTGGGCCCGATTGTCTCCCTCGGAATCTTCACCGGTTTTGATTTCGGCTCGGTGGAGGGCACCTATCTCTCCAGCACGGTTAATGGCCAGGTGACCGGGGTCTTTGTGACGGTGGATCCGCTGCCGGACCACCGTTTGAGCGTCTCGAGCGGCTTCAGCTACGGCAATTTTACAACCAAGGGTTCGCGGCAAACGTTCTCCGGCTCGTCCTCCCACCAAGGGGTTGGGTCAACGGACTACCGTCTCGACTTGGGCGCGTCGTATCTCGCCCTCCAAATAGACAAATTCTCGCTGACGCCGGACGTCAACTTCTCCGCGGGCCAGTCCCATGTGGACGATTTCACCGAGACGAACGCGGCGGATCCGCTGCAGGCGTTGCACGTGAATGGGCAAAGCAACACGAGTTTCGTGGCGGGTGCGGGGTTGAGTGCGGGCTATGCCATCACCAGCAAGATTGATGCGACGGCGCGATTTGGCGTCAGCGAACAACTGGATCACAGCTACCGGGATGTGACGGCGAATGTGGCGGGACATGCCGGGGCGTTTACCGCGCGCGCAGCGGGCTTGGGCGATACGGAATATCATCTTGGTACCGGGATAAACTTCAACGTGACGAAGCAACTTCGGTTGAGCCTGTCGTATCAAGCCGGCTTCTCCACCAATGAAAAAATGTCCAACGCCGTCTTCCTCGGCGTCTCCGTAAGTTTCTAACTTCGGCAAGCCCGGTCCCGTGCCCTGCGCCCTTGATGGGCGCGGGGCGCGCGCATTTCCGCTTCAGCTGACCGGCACGCCATCGGCGCTTTTACCTCCCGGCGCTTCCCTTCGTGAATAGGCACTGGAGGTAGGGTTATGCCCCATAGTCGCCGTTGCGTGTTTTGAGTACTATGAACACCATGATGAACCAACGCTACATCCCTTTCACTGTGGCAGCCCTTTTTGCCCTGCTTTGCGCACCGGCCAGCGGATGGGCGCAAACCATTCTGGGCTCGTCGCAAAATTTCGCCGTGCTCGGCGGGACGAGTATCACCAACAACGGTCCGACGACCTTGATCAATGGAAATGTCGGGCTGTCTCCCGGCACCAGCATCACTGGCTTTCAAGCGGTCGATGGCGGCACTGCGGTCGTGGTCAATGGCTCGGTGATCATCGGCGGGACCGCCGTGCAGGCCCAGGCCGACTTTCAAAAGGCGTTCGTCGGGCTGGCGGGGATGCCGATCAATGCGGATTTAAGCAGCCAGGATTTGGGCGGAATGATCCTGTTTCCGGGGGTTTACCGCTTCAATGTGGCGGCCACCCAGGCTTTGAGCACCACGCTCACTTTTGACGCCCAAGGTAAAACCAATGTGTTCTGGGTTTTTCAGATGGCGGACACGCTGGTCACAGGCGCAAACACCAACATTCTGCTGATCAATTCGCCGGATTCGGGCAAGAGTGACGGAATCTTCTGGGATGTCCATAACGCGATCACCTTTGGGGCGACCAGTGCCGAGATGGGCAATTACCTGGCTGGCACGAGTATCACTTATGGCGGCACGACCACGGGGAGCGGCGCGCGCGCCTTCGCCGAGGCCGCCGTCACGCTCGACAGCAATGCCGTGAATACCCAAACGCCAGCAGGCGGAGACTTTACCGGTGGTTTGATGTACAATGGCACCGGCGCCGTGGTTCCCAGTGTGGCGGTTCCGGAACCGGCAACCTATGTCTGGCTGGTGTCCCTTGGCGCGCTGGGTCTCGTCCTCTACCGCCGGTCCCGCCCGAGCGCTGCAAATACAGTTTAAAGCTCTCGCACCGGACGACCGGCGGGGCGCATAAGTAGGGTTACGCCCCATGGCGGTTACCCGCCAAATAAGGTATCCTCCTTTCCATGAAAACGATTCGTCTCCTTTCCCTGCCGCTGTGCGCGCTTGCAGCGTGCTTCTGCGCCCCGGCTGCCGGCTTCGCCCAATCCATTTTGCTCTCGACCGGCAATTTTACCGTGCTCGGCGGCACGGGCATCACCAATTCCGGCCCCACCGATATCTTGAGCCGGGATGTCGGCTCCGTCGCCATTACGGGTTTCAATCCCGCCGGCGTCGTGACCAACGGCGGAGTGATTGTCACCGACCCCGCCGTCTTGACGCCCGCGCAAACAGATTTGATTCATGTTCAGGCGAAGTTGAATCTCATGCCCGTGACCCAGGACTTGAGCAACACCGATTTGGGCGGGACTACCTTGTTACCCGGCGTCTATAAGTTTGGGGGCGCCGCCACGCTGGCGCTTGGCACCACCTTGACGCTCAACGCCAACGGGCAAAACAATGCCGTCTGGGTGTTTCAAATCAGCACCACCCTGACCGCTGGTGCGAATGCCAATATCACCCTGATTAATCCCGGCAGCAACCTCGGCTTGGATGACGGCATCTACTGGGACGCCGGTACCGGCATCACCTTTGGCGCCGACGACCTTATCATCGGCAATTTTCTCGCCGGCACCGCCATTACCTTTGGCGATGGGACCAATGGCAGCGGTCGCGCGCTCGCGCAGACCATCACTACGCTCGCCAACAATCAATTTGATTCGGCACCCGGCGCCAGCCCCAGTGGTTGGGACAGCGGCCTGATGTATAACGCCCTTGGTAACGTCGTGCCCGTCCCCGAACCGGCCGCAGTGCTGTGGCTCACCCCCCTCGGTGCCTTCGGCTTAATCCTCTGGCGCCGTCGCACCCGGCCCACTCCCTTGGCTGCGTAAGAGTTTCTTGCGATGAAAATCACCCAACCCAGGCTGTGGGGATTGGCGTCTTTGCTTTGCGCCGGTCTGGCGATGGGTCAGGTGGCGTCGAAGTCGAGTTATATGCCGGTGGTTCCCAAGGAAGAGTTTGCGGACACCCTCGCCCGCATGAAGGCGGAGAAGCCGGCGGTAATGAAGCGCCAGCGGGATTTACTGCTGGCGCGCTATGATCTGCGCGATGAACCCGTGCCCGGCGTATCCATGAGCCGGGGGAAGCCCGTCCAAGCGGGCGTGCGCGTCCGGCTTGCGCCCGGAACCTCCTGGGAGAAGCTCGCCGCAATGTCGCCGGAGGAGATTCGGGCGGCAAATCTGTTCCCGCCGGGCTTTCTGCCCTTGCCGCATCCCAACCATCCAGAGGGCGGCATGGTCTTTCCCCATTTTGTCATTGATGAGATAAAAAAACAGGAGGCGCGGGACCTAACCCGGTTCGATTTGGATTTTGATTTGCCCGATCAATTCCTCCCCGAATTTCCCCCGGCCATGTTTTTGACCACCCGCCCGGACCTCGGTGATGTGTCGCAGGGAAAAGTTGTGACCAGTCAAAACATTTTTGAATTGTTCGACGGCATTCTCAACCCCAAGCAAATTGAAGGCTTGCGCCTTCTCGTCACGGCCTTTCCGCAGCAGCAGTTCAATGATACCAGCGACCGCCGGTCAGAGTCGCCCGCCCGCGGCGTGGCCTGCTTCGATTGCCACACCAATGGGCATACCAACGGCGCTACTCACCTTTCCGGCGACACCCGCCCCCAGGCCTTCCGCCACCGGATTGATACGCCGTCGCTGCGCGGCGTCAACATCCAGCGCCTGTTCGGCTCCCAGCGGGCGTTGAAGTCCGTCGAGGATTTCACGGAGTTTGAGCAACGCGGGGCCTACTTTGACGGCGATCCCGTCATCGCGGCCAAAAAGGGGGCGAATATTTTGGAACGGGGCAGTCAGGTGCAGGACATGGCGGAATTCCAGGAATTGCTGGATTTCCCGCCCGCCCCCAAACTCGATGTCCTGGGAAAATTGATTCCAGCCAAGGCCACTCCCGCGGAACTGCGCGGCCAGGACTTGTTTTTCGGCCGGGCCCAATGCGTGCAGTGCCACGCCCCTCCCTATTACACGGACAACTCGATGCACAATTTGCAGGCGGAGCGGTTCTTCCAACCCGTGACCGTCAACGGCCTCGCCGCTGGCGCCGACGGCCCGATCAAGACTTTTCCGCTTCGCGGCATCAAGGACTCGCCGCCCTATCTCCACGACGGGCGCCTGCTGACGCTCGAAGACACCGTGGAGTATTTCAACCTCATCCTCGCCACCAAATTGACCGCGGAAGAAAAGGCCGACCTCGTGGCCTTTCTGCGAGTACTGTGAAAGTCTTCCCGCCCAAACGCTATTTATCCACGATGTCCTTGAATACCCAGCATCCCCTTCCGCCTCGAATGCTCTTTGGGCTGTTCGGAGTGCGGGCTTGGACCCAAAGTCGAACCTGGCGGAGGGCCGGATGATTACCCCGCACATCGAAGCGGAAACAGCGGCGCGGAAGTGGCGCGGGATACGCCACCCTTATTCCTGGCAATGGGCGCTGCGGAATCCCCTGATTCAGGCCGGCTTGGTGCTGGGCGCGGGATTTGGTGGGCTGGCGGACGGGATTGTGCTGCACTCGATTCTCGGCTGGCACCATATGATTTGCTACTCCCTGGACTGCCAGCCTGCGTCCGTCGCGCAGTTGCAGCAGGAGAACACCCAGGACGGCTACTTCTTGCTCGTGGTCTGGTTGATGGTTCTGGCGGGAACTGCGCTGCTGTTCCGGGCGGCGCGTGCCGCAGGGTCCGCAGCGAGCGGGCGCGTTTTGCTCGGCGCGATGCTGGCGGGGTGCGGTGCTTTTAATTTCCTGGAAGGCCTGGTCAACCATCAGATTCTCGGGCTCCATCACGTCGTGCCCGGCAGCCCCCATCAGCTTTTTTTCGATATGCTCTACCTCGCGAACGGCGTGCTGTTCTTTTTCGTGGGCGGGTGGCTCATCCGGTCGGCCCCGGGCCTCCAGGCCAATCCGCCGCGGCTGGCGCCCTAAGCCATTTCCGAAAAAATTCCCCCTCGTCAACTCCCGCATCTCACCACTATGAAAACCAGCCGTCAACCGCCCTTGCTTTCCGGTTCGCACCTCCGCACCTACGAGAAAATCTTCCAGCATCCCGTCTCGCACAATCTGCTCTGGCGGGACGTGCTGTCGCTGTTCAGCCACTTGGGTGATGTCAGCGTCGAGTTGAATGGCCACTTGAAGGTGACCTGCAATGGTCATGCGTTGGTGCTGCCGACACCCCGCACCAAGGATGTCGCTGAGGTGGATGAGTTGATCAAGCTGCGGTTCTTTCTGGAACATTCGGGCGCGGCGCCGCCGGTTGCGAAAGCCGCCGTCCAAATGCTGCTGGTATTGGACCACCAGGTGGCCAGGCTGTTTTGCTTGGAATCGCTGCACGGCTTGCCTGCGGTGATCCTCCCGCACGAATCGGCGGACCATTTGCGCCAGGCCCACCCCGCGCGCGATTTTTTCAGCGGCAAGGAACACGCCGCCCCATCCACCTTTTTTGCGCCGATCGCGCACGCCTTGCAGCTTGCCGGCGAGATTTTAATTTTTGGTACCGGCACCGGCATGAGCAGCGAAATGGGCCTGTTTGCCGCGTGGTTAAAAGTTCATCATCCGGATTTGGCCCGCCGGATCGCCGGCACCGTGACGGTGGACGAGCATCATTTGACCGAACCCCAATTGCTCGCAATGGCGCGGGAGTTTTTTGCGCATCGCCCGAGACCCAGGGGTCGAGCGGTCGCGGTTGCCAGTGAAAATAGCTGACGCCAGCTCGAGTGTGGTAGGGTTTCTGCCTATAGCGGTGAACCCGCCGATATGGTAGATTGGCCCATGAACAGCCTCGAAATCAAAGGTGATTGGAACATGGTCAAGGGCAAGTTGCGCGAAAAATGGGCTTACCTGACTGACAATGACTTGGAATTCGTCGCCGGCCAGCACGAGGAATTGTACGGGCGCATGCAAAAACGCACCGGCGAAACCCTCGAGGCCGTACAACAGGCGGTTAAGGATGCGGCGGCTTGCTGCTGCTCTCTCGGAGAAGACCTCCCTCCCGCCGAAATCATTTAGGCCACTCATGAGAACCCTCCACGACATTTTGCTGGACGAACTGGCGGACCGGTACGATTCCGAAAAACGGCTCGTCATCGCCCTCCCGAAAGTGATTGAGGCTGCCACCTGCGCGCAATTGCGGGCGGCGCTTGAGACCCATTTGATGGAAACGGAGCGCCAGGTCTTGACGATCGGGAAGGTTTTCAAATTGTTCGGCGTTAAGCCGCGCCTCAACAAATGTTCGGCGATTCTCGGCTTGCTCGCGGAAGGCGCTGAGATTATGGCCGATAACAAGGGGCTCCCGGTCATCAATGCTGCCTTGGTTGCAGTGGTGCAAAAAATTGTGCATTACGAAATTGCCTCCTATGGCTGCCTGCGCGAATGGGCCGGCCTGTTGCGGAACAAACCGGCCGCGCAGCTCTTGCAGGCGATTCTAAACGAGAAAAAAGCTTCCAACCGCGCCCTCCATAAATTGGCCCGCGCATACTGCAATGATGAAGCCCTGCATCCGGACCGCGCCATTGCCGTGGGCGAAGCGCCGCGGAAGCAAAAACAATCGCTACGCGCGTAGTAAGAACCCGGCCTCTGCGCCACGGGGTCTTCTCCCATTTCCTGCACCGCCACTTTCCCGCCCATGAAAAAACCTCCTGCCCCTCCCCTGCTCCCCGGCACGGCCTTCCACCCCGGGCTGATGTCGTTTTCCGACGACATGCTGTTTGAACTGATGGCGCGCCAGGAAGAGTTGATCACCCGGCGCCTGCCTGGTGCCTTGCCCAGCCACGATCAGGCCGATTTTCCAGTCGTCGAATCCACCTGAATCCCAAACCTCCCGGAAAAATTACGCTTATGGAATCAATTGTTAAACCGAACATCGGTCTGTCCGATGGCGCCCGTGCCGAAGTGGGCCAGCGCCTCAACCTGTTGCTCGCGGACGAGTATGTGCTCTACGCCACGACGCATGATTATCATTGGAACGTCACCGGACCGAACTTTGAAGGCTTGCACGTGCTGTTTGAAACCCAATACAGCCAGGTCCATGAGTTCCTTGATGCCATTGCGGAGCGGGCGCGGGCCATCGGCGTGGGGGCGCGCGGGAGTTGGGCGGATTTGACCAAGGCGGCCCGGGCGGCGGCGCAGCCAGGTACCGATCTGCCGGCCGAAGGAATGTTACTCGAGTTGGTCACGTTGCATGAGGACCTGGCGATTCAATTGCGCGGGGACGTGGCCAATGCGACGCGCCTGGCGGACATCGGCACGGCGGATTTCCTGACCGGGCTGCTGGAGAAGCATGAAAAGGCCGCGTGGATGCTCCGGTCCCATTTGCAAGCCCGTGAACCAGTCACGGCCTGATTTTTACGGAATTCTTCCAACTATTCTTTCCACCCAGCCAACCCACCATCCTATGAACAAACTTGTATCTCTCGTCCTCCTTGTCGGAGGCATCATCCTGATTATTTACGGAGTCACGGCGTCGAAAACGCTCGGCTCGGACATTTCCCGGTTCTTCACCGGTTCCCCGACTGAGAAAACCATCTGGTTGCTGATCGGCGGCTGCATCGCGGCGGCCATCGGCGCCGGCGGCATGTTGCGCGGCTCGAAGGCCGACTAGGCTGTGAGGCGTCCGTGGTCTGGCGGGCGGGCTGGCGAATGCGTGGGCACGCCCGGGGGCTTCCGCCGACAGTCGGCCAATGGCCGCCCCTTCACCAAGAACATCAACCATTTATTTTATGTTAAATTACGCCATTACTTTCCTCGTCATCGCCTTGATCGCGGGCCTTTTGGGCTTCGGGGCCATTGAAGGCACCGCGGCCTACATCGCCCGGGGGCTCTTCGTGATCTTCCTCATTTGTTTCGTGGTTTCTCTGTTCCGCGGCCGCAAGACCAGCGCCTGACGCCCGCACGCCGCCCGCACCCAACCGGTCACTTTTAGTCAACCCTCACTCACTCAAACAACCAGCTCCAACACCCATGAAAAACAACACTGAAACAGCCCACCACACGCCCAAAGAACTCCTCCACGAGTTGAAAACCCTGATGGGAGAAGCCGAAACCATGATGGCGGGTTCCCTGACCGAACACTCGGCGGACGCCCTCACCAATCTGCGTGAGCGCTTCCATGCCGCGCAAGAACGTTTTGGCGACATCTACGAAGGCGCGAAGAAGAAAGTCGTCGCCGGCGCCAAATACACGGACGAGACCATCCGCGAAAACCCGTACCAATCCATCGCCGTGGCGCTGGGCGTGGGCGTGATCATCGGCGTGGTCATTGGCCGCCGCACCAAATAACCCCATCCGCCCATGAAATCCACGACATCCACCACGACCGGTTACTTGAGCTCGCTCCAGTCGCTGGGCGACGGGGTCTTGGCCAGCGTGCAGGCGCGGCTCGAGTTGTTCGCCATCGAGTTCCACGAGGAAAAATTCCGGCTGATCCAGACTTGTCTCTGGATCAGCGCGCTGTTCTTCGTGGCCATGATGGCGGTGACGTTTGGAAGTCTCACGCTGGTGTATCTCTTTTGGGATAGCGCGCGCCTGGCGGTGCTGGGCGGGTTGACGCTCTTCTACTGCGGGATGCTGGCGGTGATGATTGTCGCGATTCGCGGGTTCCTGGCGCGGCAGCCGCGGCCGTTTGCGGCCACGTTGCAGGAACTCGAACTCGACCGCGCATGCATCCGCAACGAGAACTAAACCTCCTGGCGCTGCGCAAGGCGGCGCTGCGGCGGGACATCGCGTATCACCGCGCGGAGTGCGTGGCGGCGGCGGGGCGCGTGGCGGAGCCGTTGATCTGGCTGGACAAGGTCGTGGCGTTTTGCCGGAAGGTCTCGCCCCTGGCCCTGGTGGCGGCGGTGCCGTTGGCGCTGATGTTCAAGAAGAAAGTGGCGCCGCGACTGAACTTGTGGGGCCTGATGCTGCGCTGGGGGCCACTCGTTTTGGGGACGACGGGGGGTAAAAAGAAGGAGTGAAGCGGGGGAGCGTGAGCGCGGGACCAGATGGGGAACGGGGAGGTTGCGGAGGATGGGAACCAGGGAAATTTTCCCGCCCCGTGGCGGGATTGAGGTTTTCATTTAACAAAATTCAGCCGCCTGGTGTGCGCGGGCAGCCGTTGCGGTTGTGGGCGAGGAGCAGCGTTCCGACGTGGGCCTGGTATTCCTCGCGCAGGCGAAAACGAAAGCGCTGCACCCACATCTGGTAGTTGGCGAGTTCGCCCTGGTCGACCAGAAAGGGCCGTAAAAATTTTCCGCTTGCCTTCCATTGCCCAAAAAACGCCCGGGTCTTTTCAATGGGAATTTTGGTCTCCGCCACCGGGGACTTCGCTTCCCCCGACGGCTTGGCTTTCACCCGGCTGAGGGCGGCGCGGGCCTCAGCGAGGTCGCGTTCAAGGGCGAGTAGGCGCAGGCGGTCCTCTTTGGCGTCCGCCAACAGGTGTTCCAGCTCCGCCAGCCGCATGCGTCCGCTCGCGTTCAGCCCGTGGCCCAGGGCGGCGCCGAGTTGCTCGAACAGATTCTCCGCTCCGCCGAGCGTGCTTTCGAACTTCAGCCACCCGCCCAACGTGCGGACGCCAATGTGGATTTCTTCTGGCGTAACCCGCTCAACCCGGCCAAACCCGAGCGACGGTGTGATCATGGGGCTCGCCATGCGCGACAACTTTTGGGCTCGTTCCGGCATCCGCGTGAATTTCATGCCGGCAGTATAGGCCAAATGCGGGCCGGTTCGCTATGGGGTGTTATCCCCGCCTTCCTGCAAAAAAACGCGCCCCCGACATTGGCCGGGGGCGCGCTTTTCGAAGAAATGGTGCGTCGGGCTACTGGGCGACCACTTTGACAATGAACACGGTCGAAGTGGCGCTTCCGGTTTCCGGCGTGCCCGTGACGGACACGCGATATTCGCCGATGGCGGCGTCCCGGGCGACGTTTACCGTGAAGGGCACTCCTGGCTTGTCACTCGCTTTGACGAGTAAGGTGCCGGGCGTGACGGTGATACCGTCGGTCCTCAGGACAAGCTTCACGTCCTGTTTAAAATATGCGCCGCGGTTAAGCACGACGGTGACGGTCGAGTTTCCACCCTGAGGGATGGTGTTGGGGGTCGGCACCGTGATGCTGAACTCCTGGTTGGTGGGTGTGATCCCGCCTTGGCTGCTGACGTTCGTGCTATGGCAGCCCGCAGTCGTTACGACGGCGAGCAGCATGGCGATGGCAAGGTGAATTTTCATGTTTTTATCGTTTATGGATGAATAAATGCTGAGTGTGGTTTGTTCGCCGCAAGTATAGGTCGAACCGACCCCCGTTGCGATGGGGCGTAACCCTACCGGGCGGCGCCGCCTGGGAATCAGAAAGTCAGACTAGTCATTTCAGAAGGATCCGACCGGCCCGCCTTGTTCGATTTGTCAAACCCGTCAAACCTGATCGGCCGACTGGCCGGCGGGCGACCGCGGCGCTATACCGCGGCATCGCGTCAGTGCGCGTCCTTCACCCGGCCTTGCCGCGCGGCGGCTTTACGCGCTGGCTTCGTCTGCCAGATATTTCGCACTTTGCTCGTCAGCATGGTACGATGACCGAACCAGTGGGCCGGATTCAACCACGCCAAAACCCAATTCCTTCACTCCGAATTCGTGCCAGTGCTTGAATTCTTCCGGCGGCGCCCAGCGGGCAATCGGCGCATGATCTGCGGAGGGCTGCAAATATTGCCCGATGGTCACAATGTCCACGCCCGCCGCCCGGAGATCGCGCAATGCTTGGGCGATTTCTTCCTGCTCTTCCCCGAGCCCGAGCATGATACCCGACTTGGTGACAAACCCGCGGGATTTTGCGTGGCGCAGCAGGTCAAGGGTTCGGTCGTAGCGCGCGGTCTTGCGGATGGGGCGCTGGAGCCGCTCGACCGTTTCGAGATTGTGGTTGAGGATGTCCGGCTTCGCCTCAAGGACGGTGTCGAGCGGCTCGATTTGCCCCCGAAAATCCGGAATGAGGACTTCGATCGCCGTCTGCGGATTGCGGTGGCGGACCGCGCGAATCGTCGCCGCCCATACACTCGCGCCGCCGTCGGCCAAATCATCCCGCGCCACCGAGGTGATGACCGCATGGCGCAGGCCCATCTTGGCCACCGCATCGGCCACGCGGGCCGGCTCGCCAAAGTCGAGCTCGGTGGGGCGGCCCGTTTGCACGGCGCAGAAGGTGCACGAGCGCGTACAGATGTTGCCCAAAATCATGATCGTCGCCGTGCCGCGGGACCAGCATTCCCCCATGTTCGGGCACTGGGCGGACTGGCAGACGGTATGCAGGTCATGGTTGTCCACCAGCTCGCGCGTCTCGCGATACCGCGGACCGGCGGGAAGCTTGGCGCGGAGCCAGTCGGGCTTGCGGGCAGTGGGGGACATGAAGGGGGGATTATTGAGGAAAGGGCGGGGAAAGGGGAGAAAAAAAGGGGGCGGGAAGGAACGCTTAACTTTTAAGGTTTAATGCTTAACGCTTAAGGACAGAACTCACTAAGGCACTG
>Ga0265320_10000414_pt1 | contig 33864 bp, 36 predicted proteins | sample 4827metaG_FD_202087 | JGI IMG/M metagenome (GOLD analysis project Ga0265320, IMG submission 202087) | Rhizosphere microbial communities from Carex aquatilis grown in University of Washington, Seatle, WA, United States - 4-8-27 metaG | ecosystem: Host-associated > Plants > Roots > Rhizosphere >... | reverse complement strand
GTCTTATCGAAATTTCCATCGCCGGAGGACTACTAACAACGGGTGGCGTAATCACCGGTTCAGCTTAGGTCACTCATTTCAAGTTGAGCGATGGCATAGGCAACTTCCGGTCGCACCGTAGCGCCCTGTCCCAACAGAAGGCGGACGACTTCGGCCGCGGTATAGCCGTCCTGTCCCGGTTGCAGGAAACGGGCGATCTGCGTGACTTCGTTGCCGGCGGTGATCAGCGGCCGGAACAAAATATTTTCCGAATTCACCTGCGCGAGGCCAATGGTTGCTATCAGTCCATTGCAGACGCATTCCCGTCCTTTGGTCTCCTCCGGCGTGCCGCCTTTGCCGATAAAATCGTCCTCCGGCTCGGCCGGGCAGCGATAGCCGAACGTGCCGTCAGCCCTGCGGTAGGCAAGTCGTAGAAAACCAAGATCACAGCGGCGGTTCCGCGGCGGGATGGATTTGGGGTTGCCCAGCGTGCCCGGTAGTAGCACGACCTTGAAGGGAAAACCGGTAGGCGATATCCACGGATCGGTGAACACCTGAAGTTTGCCTTCGCGGCTAAGCTGAAAGATTTGCTGCTTAAGGTCGGGGCGGATGCCGGATTCCTCGCAGAAGGCAAACGCGGTTCCGACCTGGATGCCGGCAGCCCCCAGACGCAATGCTTCGGCGAACTTGTCAGCAGTTCCGTATGAGCCGGCCAGCCAGAACGGCATTCCCAGTTCGCGAATTTTTTCCAGGTCCGCCACATCACGCGGCCCGTAGATGGGTTCGCCCCGGGCGTTCAATTGCCGTGCTCCGCGCGGGGGGGCATTGTGGCCCCCGGCCGTTTCGCCCTCGACGACAAAGCCATCCACCTGGCCGCTGGATTTGCGCGCGAGCGTTATCGCCAGTGTGGCCGACGCAACGATGCCCAAAAAATAAGGACGTTTCAACGGCAGGCCCCCGTTACGGCAAAAAGCTGCCGGGTCAAAGGTGGAATGAAATTCTTCGCCGGGCAGCCCGCCTTCGATGTCAATTTTCAATTCGACCCGTTCACCCCGCGCCAACAGGTCGAGGATGCCGGGGATGGTTCGCGGTATGCCCGCGCCCATCAGCACATAGTCCACGCCTGCAAGCATGGCGCCGAAGATTGAGGGTAACGTGGGGAATTGGATTTTTTCCAGAAAGTTGATGCCGACCAGTCCAGCGTGACCTTCCTTGGCCAAAAAAACTTCCGCGAAATTGGCCGCGACCGTTAGCGCCACATAATCCGGCCCGGGATCAAGGCCGGGCAGCGGTGTAAGTTTGAAGGGGGTGTTGGCGGCCTTGCCGCCGGGAATGAAATAATCCGCCAGCACTTTGGCCGCGACGCCAGGCACGGGAAATTTTTCGAGCGCCCGGCGCATCTTGCCGTCCGGATCTCCAATTTGCAGCCGCCGGGAGAGAATGGTGGCGAGGGCGGTGCCGGAAACAACACCCAGTTGGCCGGTCTGTGAAACCGCACGGGCCAAGCGCCAATCAGAGACGCCTGCCCCCATTCCGCCTTGGATGATTTGTGGATGAGACATGGTAATTCAACCAACAATTACAATCCGGCAACCGGGTGATAGCGATTGAAAACAGGATTTGCCAAACCATTGTGCTCCAAGCCACAACGAGCGGGCTTTCCCAATGGAAACAATCGCAATTCGAACCCTAGGTTCCCGTGGCAGGAATAGCAAGCATTAGATTTCCCGACAAATTTCCGTTCTTGAAACGGGATTGTTCCGGTTTATTCCGGGTGTTTCTTAAACGAGACAAGCTATTCGCGAAGGCATAACAGGGACCAAGGATGGTGCCGACGGAGGGGGTCGAACCCACACACTCTCGCGAGTACCAGATTTTGAGTCTGGCGCGTCTGCCAATTCCGCCACATCGGCAACCTGCGCCAATATATTTTGTCGGCCGCAGAAGTAAACAAGTTTCCTTTCGTCATTGTCATCAAACTTGCGACCCAACATTCGGTTCAGCCCCCCTGAACTCCAGCAAGGATTTGATGTAACCGTTCAGGTCCACAGCCGGGTTGGAATCGAATACCGCGCCGTTGCGGCGTGCTGGCTGTGTTGATGGCCTGAGGTTTGAATGGACCTGTGTTTTTCGCTGCCTCATCTTACCCTGTCTTGCCACCACTTACTTTATAAACCATTGATTTACAGCTAATAACAATGACAAAGATGGCATGAGATGTGCGGTTTTTGCGGTCATATGGTACACCGCAAACAGGCCATTGATGTGGTTGGGTTGATCGCCCAACTGGCAGGTTTTATCGTGCTCATCAGTCTCTTCTTTCCGGCCGTTCGCCGGGCGTTGACCGGACTGGGCCTCATTGCGGTAGGGCTGTTGATTCTGTTCGTCATGGGACTGATTGGTTTCAGTTTTTACCGCCTGTTTGCCCGGCAGGGCAAGGCGGTGGCCGAAAATCCATTTGCACCTCCCAGCGGTATCTCAATTCAAACGGGGAACGATGGTGGATCCAAGATGGGAAGCGATGATGCATCAGAACCTGCTTCAAAACGGCTCGACCCTGCCTTGCGGCGCAGATACCCCTGGCGGCATGAAGTTGCCGACCATCCTTAACCGGCATTTTCTCCGGAACAAAACTGCTTGGCGGTTCCGGTGCCGGCAATTTTTCTCCAGCCAAAACTCTCCAACAATCGTGATGAAGTGATCTGACGCTGGGGATTGATTGTGGTGCGGTGTAGCGCAAGCATTGCAAGCGCTGGAGTTCGTTGGATTCAGGCAGTGGCGTCGAATAACGGCCCATTTATTTAAGGGTAGCCGTAGTGAGCAAGCCACCGCCCGAATCCAATTGTGTTTCGAGCAAGTGGAATGCCTCCCTGCTGGATCCGGGTCAAATTTACCAAGAAATTATCTGGAAATCCTGATTGCCTTCTCCAACGAGAGGCGCAAGCGGGCAGCAGAAGGAAACAATGAAAGCTGGCTGGCCGGGAGTCAGTGCCAGTGTCCCGCTTCCCGGTGCCACCCATGTGGCCCTTCGTGCCAGGAGCCGCGAACCCAAACGGCGTGGGGATGGGGTGGATAACCCCAATGTCCGGCCATCCAGATCCATCGGCCATTCCACATCCATTCGCCGCCAATCCAGATGTAGCCTGGTCCGGGGGCAACGACGATTGTTTCTGCCGGAGGCGGGGGCGGGGGTTGCTCAACGGCCACCGTGGTTGCCGGGGATGCGGTCCCATAGGTTCCTGGTGTGTTGATCATGTAATCAATGACCTGGTTGCTCACGCCGGCGTTGCGCAAATCAATGATGTCTGCCGCGCTGAGATGATAGACCGTGCGCGAATTGCGAATCTGGCTGATGATGACGCTGTCGCCGACGCCCGCCGCGGCGAGGGCCTTGACGTCCCCCACGCTCAACGGTTGTCCCTGGTACACCCGCACGTACGTTTGCGGCGCCTGCTGGCGCAGCTGTTCCTGCTGTTGCCGGTCCATCGAATTGCCGATCAACCCGCCAGCCACGGCTCCAACAGCGGCGCCGATCAGGGCATCCTCCCCGCCGTGCCGGCCGCCGCCGATGGCGGCTCCGGAAAACGCGCCCACCGCTCCGCCGGTCAGGGCGCCGGTCCCGGTGTAATTGGGATCGCCGTTGGGATATTCGCAACCGGTCAGCGTGAGGGCCGCCGCTGCCAGTATCCAGGTCAATATATTCGGTTTCATATTTCCAGCCTTATTATCTCAGACCATTAATGGCACGGTCGCATTCAAAAATATCAACCGGCCCGTCCCGGCTCTTCTTTAGACGAAGGTCGGGGTAAATCCGTTTCATCCCTATTTGCGTTCAATGTGGCTGAAAGGCTCAAAGTCAAAGACGTTGAGCCTCACCTCACTCCGTCCTCTCCCCTCCATCCGATGGAGCGGAGAGGGAGAATCATCGGCCGGTGGTTTTGAACCACCACGACGATCGTGGGTGTACGTGATAGGCTGAGGGTGAACGTCCATTTGCCGTTCCCTCTCTCCTCAACACGGAGCGATTTCCCTGAAGAATTCGCGCTTTGAACCTTTGAACCAGGGCACAGTTCCTGGGAGCGCAGGCGTCTCGCCGGCGGGTTCCAGTTTTCGGTTCCCAACTGGCCCGCAGGATGCCGGCGCTCCCAGCAGGTTCATGGGGAGGGGTGAGCGCGTGGCTTGACGTCCATGTTTCGGTCTCTTGGATGGCAAATCAGTATCAACGCACCATGAAAATCAAAACACCGGCAGGGAAGCTCCCTGCCGGTGTTGAAACAGACTCAGGTCAAAATCAGAAACCCACCGCCGGGCGTCCTCCCTGCTTGGTGATTTCCTTTTCCCCTTCCCAGACGGCCAGGCCGGTCTTGGCGTCGGTCATCGAGAGTTGGAAGCTGAAGGTGGACTGGCTGGTGTTGCCGTCGCGCGCAATGGTTTGAATGATCTTGCCCGAAAGGGTGAAGTCCGGAGTGCGGGTGGCCTTCTGGTCGGCCTTGAACTCGGCCTCCTGCTGGAGGCCCTTGGCCATCGGATCCTCGGCGGTGCCGCCCAGCCCCATGGTGGTGGTCGTCTGGGCCTTGCCGCTGTTCAACAGGGCGACGCGGATCTTCTTGGTGAGCAGGTCGGTATCAATCTGCTGGCCGGTGTTGTTGACGATTCGGCTGATGGCGATCACGGCCGGCGGAGTCGCCACTTTGTCAAGCGCGCCGGACGCCAGCAGGTCGCCGGTCGCGGTATTGGCGGCCTGGATGAAATCCTGAATGTTGATCTCATTCACGCTGACAACGCTTTCGCGTCCGCCGGTTTGAATGTAATGCGCCCGGGAGGCGCAACCACCGACGAACAGGGGCAGGGCCGCGGCCGCGAGGGAGAGGAGAACGATTTTTTTCATGGAGTATTTCGGTTGAGGGTGATCAGTTTTCAATGAATTTGACTCGAAAATCCTTGCACGCGGGCGAGGGGGCCACGCTGGAAATGAATTTGCTTTCCCCGCCGTCAATCTGGTCGGGGACCGTCGGGGAGGCGACATTGTTAACCTGCATGCCGTTGGCATCGAACCACTGGAACTGGTAACTGAAACGCTGGAGCGAATGTCGGCGGTTCTGGAGTTCGAGCTGGATCTTGAGCAGCCCGCCGGGGGTCATGGTTTGATTGACGCCGACGAAGGAAACCTTGCGGGCAAGACTGCCGTCGGTGATGACCCGCTGGTCGGAGATCATCTGACGCTGGCCTTCCTTCTGGGCGTTCTCAATCGTGTTCATCGAGGTGCGGCAACCGGTCAGGGTCATCAGGACGACGCCGGCCAGGGGGAATAAAATTCGCGTTTTCATTTCAATTTCATTTGTGCCACCAGCAGCGGGCTGGTGGCGGTGATGGATCTGACGTAAATAATGTTAATCGTGCCATCTTCGATTGTCACCGGAATTTTTTGGATGCCATCCGGTGTCTCCAGCACAATTTTCCGGTCGGGCGGCGTGGGAAAACGGCACACCTGGAATTCTTTCGGCAGGGTGGTCCAGGTGCGTTCATCGGCAATGTTTACGGCGGCCTGGTAAATGGCGGTGCCCAGTTGCATGAACAGCCCGGCAATGTCGCTTTGCTGAGAGGCGGCCTGGTTGGCGGCGTAGGCGGCCACGGCCTTGGTGATGGTGGAGGCAATCGTCTTGGTGATGACGATCGGCATTTCATTCTTGAAATCAATGCCGATGACGCTGTCCATGCTGGCAATCGGACTGGTCGTTGCCGTCGTGCAGCCGGCCGTGGTGGTTGCGGTGGTGCTGCTGGCCGTTGTGGTCGTGCTGGTGACAATCGCATTGGTGTCGCCGGTCATCACGGTGGTGCTGGCCACGGTGGTGTTTGTATTGCTGGTCGTGGTTGTGCGGGAGACAATGGCATTCGTGTCACCGTCTGCCACGGCGGTGCTGGAGACCGTGGCGTTTGTGTTCCCGGTCGTCACCGTGGTGCTGGTCACAATGGTGTTTGTGTCGCCGGACGCTGCCGTTGCACTGCTGACCGTTGCATTCGTATCGCTGGTCACCGTGCCCGCGTCACTCGCGGCCACCGGGGGGGGGTCGCCCGCGGTCGTGGTGGTGGTGACGGCGATGGTCGAGGTGGCGGTCGTGGCGACCGTATCTTGGGCCGGGATGAGGATGCTGTTGGCGGACACGTTCAGGCTGGAAAGATAATTGCCCTGGGGTTGGAGCGTGGGAAACGCCGCGCCGACGTAGGAGACCTTCGCGACGATGATGGGAATGTCGATGCGAATCTGGTCGCGGACGGGTGCGCAGCCGGTTTCGAAAATCACATAGGTGGTCGGGCGCAACGGCTTGCCCTGGATCAAAGCGTCCGCCGCGGCCAGGTCTTGTTTGACATAGCTATTATCCGGATCGAAACCGGCGACGCGTTCGAGTGATTTGTGGGCGCGTTCCAGGTCCGAGGCATCCGCCGCATTCGCCATAAAGAACAGGCCATCGAGATAAACGGTGAACGGGTTGACGTAGTCGGCGTACGCTTTGAGGCTGTCCAGGTTGGTGTAAACGCCCTGTATTTTGGACTGGAATTTCGGATCCTGCTGCGCCTTGTCCATGGTCTTCTTGTCCTTGCTCTTGTCGGCTTCCTCCTGGACCTTGGCAATGCGTTTTTTGTTGATCTCAACGGCGTCCTGCTGCCGCTGATAGGCGCGGATGAGTTCCACGCGGGCCTTGTCGGGATCGCCCATCTGGAGATAGTTCAACGCCTTGTAGGTATTCAACATGATGCCGTCGTAGGTCCGGCCCTGGTACGGCAGGTTGGCTTGGTTGGACAACAGCGCGCCGGCTTCGTTGCTCACCTTGACTTTGGCTTCCTGCGAGTATTGGTCAATCCGGGTCTGCGCTTCATCAAACACCTTGTTGCTTTCCACGTATTTGCCGGCGCCGCGCAGGACCGTGCCTTGTTCCAGGTGCCAGATGACGGTGTCTTTGCCGGTGGCATTCTTGTCGGCCATTTTGGTGGCTTCGACAACGGCGTTGGTCATGTTGCCCTGGCGCCAAAATTGAATGACGCGGTTTTGTTCCTGATAAGTTGTGCAGCCGGTGGCCAGCAGTCCAATTGCGGAAACTAATAAAAGCGGTTGGATACACTTCCTGAGCGTAACTGCATTGTGCGTTTTCACTTCGGTCAGCCTTTTGATTCAGGTTTACTGCGGTTTTGTGAGCTTATTGCGGTTTGCGCAGGATCGCGCCCTTGTCGATGCCCGTGTCGTCCAGAATTTCCGCCGTGGAGGTCTTGGGATTGACCTGGGTGATCTTCACCTTGCCCACTTTCACTTCGTCCCGGCCCAGCGATTCCTTGGTGTCCGGGTCAATCAACTCCTCGCCCAGCGCATACACGTTGAACGTGTCGCCCACGGCCACGCCGCCGCCTTCGCCGCGGTTGATCGTGATTTCCTTGTCGCGCTTGAGCAGCACCTTGGCTGGAAAAATAACATCGGCGATGTGGTTGGCGATCTTCTGGGCCAGGTCGCGTGAAACCGCCACCATCATCTCGTCGCTCAATTCGCCGTCCTTGACCGAATAATTGCGTTCCTCCTGGATTTGTTTGAACCCGTCATTGCCGGTCTGAAAATTGGCCGACTCCAGCAACTTGCCGGTGCTTGAATCATAAACCTTGCCCACGACCGACAACCGAAACACGCGCTTGGTGGCGGCGCGGCCCGTGCCCTCAAACGTGGCTTTCTCGACGTAATCCTGATAATCGTCCACCGTCGTCACCAACAGGTACTTTGCGCCGGTGAGTTTGCCGGCCTTGGCCGCGGTCTTGGCATCCACGTTGCCGGACGCGCCGAGATCCTGCTCCTTGAGGATGTCGCTCAAATCACTGCGCCCGACGACGTCGAACTTCCGCGTCGCGTTGATGCGGTCGATAAGCTGGCTGTCCAATGATTCGACGATGCGTCCCATTTCCACTTTTTTGTCCGGCTTGACCGCGGCGACCAGCGACGCGGTGGGTTTGATGGACGAGACGGCCAGGGTGGCCTTGCCATCCTGGGCCGGGGCCAGGGCCGGCAGCAACAGGACGCCCAGGAGTCCGAAACCAATTTTGCAAAAGGAGGATTTTTTCATGGCAATGTTTGATTCTGTTAAAAGAGGCTCTTGTAAACTTTGACGTTTTCCTTCGTGTCCACCCGGTAATGACTTTCGCTGAAAAATTTCGCGATGCCTTCCAGCCGCTTCGCCTCGGCGTCGGTCAGCCTGCGGTTGCTGTCGAGCGTGGCCAGGAAATCGGAGGTGTCCTTCCAGCGGCCATAACCTTCCGGGCTCATTTGCAACGCCACCCGCAGATTTTGGCCGTCATAAAGGTTGACCGTGCGTTCCCAGGAATCAAACCCTGCGCGCGACAGGCGGAGCTTGTGCAGGCCGGGAAATCCCTGGAATGCGCCCGGGGCCGAACCGATGGCGATGCCGTCAAGTTCCACGGTCACCTCCATGGGTTGCAGGGCGACGGGCTGGTTGGTCACGATGACACGGTTGTCCGCGGTGACCCCCAGGGCGGAAATCAGTATCGGTTGCTGGCGCGGGTCGGTCATGGTGCAGGAAATACGGAAACCGACCATTTTATCCTTGGCGACCGCGGTGGGCAGCGAGCCGGCATTTTGGGCCAGGGAACCGGCCAGTTGATCAGCCGCGTCATCCAGCAGTTCATTGATCACGTCATTGTTCTCGACCTGCAGGCTGCCGCTCTGGCGGATGATCTTGGAGGCGGTGATCGTATCGCCCTTGATGGCGCCGCCCGCGCCCGCCTCGACGATTTTGTAACTCACCCGCAGGTTATGCGTGATGTTGATGGTGCTGATGCCGTCGCCGGAAAAGGTTTTTTTGTCCGTGCCGTAAGTCGTGATGGACGGAATCAGGATGAAATCCGCCCCGAGATTTTGCGCCAGCCGGAGCGCGGAAGTGCTGTCGCTCAACGCCTGGTCCAGCGGGGTCGTGTCCGAGGTGGCGGCCACTTGCACCGAGTCCGACTGCGCCGAATTCAACTTTGCCTCGTCCTTGGTGGTGCCATTCTGGCCGGAGGAATTTTGGGAGCTGGCGCTCACGGCGGTTTGTGACGACACGTTGATTCCGGTCAGGGGATATGATTTCAACGCGTTCACGGTCACTTCGCGGCTGATGACGGAGTAACCCTTGCCCGCGATGCGGCTGCTCAACAAATCCTCGAGCACGAGGACCTTGTCATTCAACTGCGCGCCGGCGCGGTTTTCGACGATGATGGCGACTTTGCGCAGCGGGGTTGAGGCGGGCGCGTCCGCGGCAAACGATGGACCGGAAGCCAATAGCCCGGTGGCCAACAGGAACGAGGTGAACATTCGCATAGATTTTTTACAGTTGGAAAAAATTAAATTATTGAGGCGCGCCGTTGGTGGCGGCTGCCGGTGCCGCCGCTGGTGGGGCGGTTACCGGCGGAGGCGGCTTGGGATTTCCGGTGGGTGCCGGCATGTGCACCGGGCGGCCATATTGATCCACCAGGATATCGTAAGGCACCTGGATGGTCCGGCCGTCGGCGGTCGTTTCCGTGCGCCAATAACGGACCATGTGATAGCTCGGGTCAAACGGGGCCGCCACGCCTTTCGCCGTGCCTTCCACCAGCCCGACGCCGGCGCCGGCAACGTTTCCGGCCACCACACCGACGCCCGTGCCCACGGTCTTGCCGACCACGGGTCCGGGGTGATAAGGGCTGGTGCCGCCATACTCCGTATTCGTGCAGCCCGTGAGCAGCAAACCTGACGACAGCAAAGCCAGATGAGTTGGGGTGAGAAAATAAAATTTCATAGCCTGTTTTGGTTTTGAAACGGTGTGCCTTTGAAAGCAACCCTAATGCCATAAAATTGCGCGTCAAGAACGATTTTTGGGGTGGTGGTGGCCAAAGTAAAGTGCTAACCAATAACGGTTCATGATGGCCAAACGAGTCATTCCCTGCCTCGATGTTCACGACGGGCAGGTCACCCGCGGCGTCCAGTTCGGCAAGGCCGAAGCGGGCGAACTGCGCAACGTCGGCGACCCCGTCGCCCTTGCGCTCCGCTACAACGAGCAGGGCGCGGACGAGATGGTTTTTTTCGACATCACCGCCAGCGCGCATGGCCGGGCGACGATGGTGGACGTGATCGAGCGCGCCGCCGACCAATGTTTCATGCCGCTCACCGTCGGCGGCGGCATCAAATCCGTGGACGACATGTTCACCATGCTCCGCTCCGGTGCGGACAAAATCAGCATCAACTCCTCGGCGCTCTCCAATCCTGATCTCATCCGGCAGGGCGCCGAGAAATTCGGCAGCCAGTGCATCGTGGTCTCGATTGACGCGAAGAAAATCGCGCCGGACAAATGGGGCGTTTTTTCACACGGCGGACGCAAGGACACCGGGCTTGATGCCGTGGATTGGGCGAAGCGGGCCGTGTCGTTGGGCGCGGGCGAGATTGTTTTGAACAGCATCGATGCCGACGGCACGAAGGCCGGCTTTGACCTGGTCATCACCCGGCGCATCAGTGAATCGGTCGGGGTGCCGGTGGTGGCCAGCGGCGGCGCGGGCAGCCTGGAGCACATGGCCGAGGTGCTGCTGGCCGGCAAAGCCGACGCCGTGTTGGCCGCGAGTATTTTTCATTTTGGCACCTACACCGTCGGCGACGTGAAAAAGTTCCTCGCGGAGAAAAAAATTCCGGTGAGACTCTGAGACCATGGAACCGGGCAAGATCAAATCTGCGCTGGCCGACATTACCGCCGAGAAAGATCCAACGCTCAAAAGCGCCAAGCTTGCCTCGCTGTGCAGCGCGTTGTGGGCGGAACGCGGCGTCGAGTTGGTCGTAGTTGGCGGCTCGGCCATTGAAATTTTGACGGAAGGCGCGTATGCCTCCGGCGACCTTGACATGTGTCACGCCAACAAGGCGACACTTCCCATTCGCGAGCGGCAGGAAGTCATGGGTTTGCTCGGTGCGAAAGGCGGGCCGCGGAACTGGCAGGTGGCCGGGATGTATCTCGATTTGCTTGGCCCGGCGGAAAGTTTTGCGCGCACACCCTATCGCCGGGTTCAGGGACCTTACGGCACTTTTCTGGTGCTGCAGCCGGAAGACCTGCTGGTTGAGCGCGTGCTGGTCTCGTTTTATCCCGAAGAGAATCCGGCGGCACGGGAATGTGCAAAAAGATTTCTTGCCGTCATTCTGACCGGAGGCATTGCCGTGAATTGGAACGAAGTGCGCAGGCTTGCGAATCAGCCGGAATACCGTAACTTTCAGGAGTGCGAAAAACTGGTGAAAGAAGTTGCCGATGAACTCAAAACCCAAAGTCCCCTGCATCCCGATTGAAGGATCGATCAGTTGGGATGACTGGCTGAAAGGGCGGCGTTATCGTCGTGAAATGGGCGAACGTATCGTGCCCGGCGTCATCCGGCGTAAGAGCAGTTCCAAGGACCGGCGGCTGAAGAAGCTGTTCAACGGCGAACGCGGCCTGCCCTTCACGCCCACGGAAAAACTTTGAGTGAAGTGGAAGGCAAAGCCGACGCGGCTCTGGACGCGAGCATTTTTCATTTCGGCGAATTCACCGTCGGCGACGTGAAAAAGTTTCTGGCGGAGGAGAAGATTCCGGTGAGACTTTGAAACCGTAGCGGCGTCTCGGCAGAGCGCCGCCGTTTTAATAAATCGAGAGCGCGGCGGTCTGCCGACGCGCCGCTACGTCACCCCGTATTTCTTCCGCAGTGCGGCGAGGTGCGCCACGGTGCCGGTGCCTTCGCCGGTGGCGAGACGCATCAATTCCTGCGGGTGATATTTCATGCCGTGGCGGTGGACCTTCTCACGCAGCCAGCCGAGCAGCGTGCCGTATTCGCCCCGCGCCAGTTCCGTTTCGAGCGCGGGACAGTCCGTTTGCGCCCGTTGCATAAGTTGCGCGGCGTTCAGGTTGCCCAGTGAATAGGTCGGGAAATAGCCCATGGTGCCGATGCTCCAGTGGACGTCCTGCAGGCAGCCGTCGGCATCCTTGGTGACCTTCAAGCCGAAGGATTTCTCGAACTGCTCGTTCCAATAGGCCGGCACGTCGGCCACGGCAAGCTGGCGCTCAATCAATTTCAGCTCGATCTCAAAGCGCAAAATAATGTGCAGGTCGTAGGTGACCTGGTCCGCCTCGACGCGGATGAAGGATGGCTGGACGTGGTTCACCGCCGCTGTGACCATGGCGGGTGTGAGCCGGTTCAGCTCCGGAAAATGTTTGCATGCGATAGGATGCCAGTGCTGCCAGAAAACTTCGTTACGGCCGACGTGATTCTCCCAGAGGCGCGACTGGGATTCATGGATGCCGAGCGAAACCGCATTGCCCAGCGGTGTGCCGTAATGTTCCAGCGGCAGTCCCTGGTCGTAAAGCCCATGGCCGGCCTCGTGCATGACGCCGTAAAGTGATTGCGTGAAATCGGCTTCGTTGTAGCGCGTGGTGAGCCGGCAGTCGTTCGGACCCAGCCCGCTGCAAAACGGATGCGTCGTGGTGTCAATCCGTCCCGCCGCGAAATCAAAACCCATCGCCTGCGCCACTTCGCGGTTGAACGCCTGCTGCGCGGCGACGGGATAATGCCCGTTCAGCATCGATCGGGGCGTGGCGGCGGAGCGCTCCATGGCCGGTCCCAGAATGGCAACGATTTCCGGGCGCAACCGGGCAAACAGTTCGCGCAAATCCTCGGCGCGCGTGCCGGGCTCGTATTCGTCGAGATGGGCGTTGTAAGGCGAACCGGTGTAGCCCCACAGCTCGGAAAATTGCAGGTGCAAATCCATCAGTTTTTGGAGATGCGGACGGAAGAGTTTGAATTTTGATTCCTGGCGGGCCTCACCCCAGGCGCCCCGGGCGTGGGCGCACACGCGCTGGAATTTTTCCACCAGGCGCGCCGGGATCTTCGTCTTGCGATCGTAGCTGCGGCGCCATTCCCGAACATTGGCCGCCTCGTCGGAGCCGGGTGCAAAGCCGTGTTGCTCGCATTCAGAAATCCATTCCCCGACTTTCGCAGCGGCAAAAAGCCGGTGTGCCTGGCCGCTGAAATATGCCATTTGGCCGGCGCGATGGTCGAGCGCCTTAACCGGCATGTAAGTTTCCTTGTCCCAGGACAGCAGGCTGTTGGCGGTGTCGAGGAGCGCGATTTCACGGACGCGTTTGAGCAGCTTGCCGTAGGCGGGGAAAATGTCAGACATGAAACCAGTCTGTAAATGCCGCGTGGCGTTGTCGAACGGAAAGTTGTCAAAGGTCGCCACCCCTGGGCCGGCGCAAGCGAACCGGTCGGGGTGTTGGGAGTGCCGGGCGGTGGCGCGGGCAGTCTGGAACACATGGCTGAGGTGCTGCTCGTTGCCGGGCCGATACGGTGCTGACCGCAAGCAATTTTCGTTTTAGGACACACACGGTTGGCGGCGTGGAATGGTTTCTCGCGGCGAAGAAGTTTTCGGTGAGGAGGTGAAATTCTTTTCTGACCGTGGATTGGCTCGTCTGGAGAAATCCAAAGCGCCAGAGGGCTGGCGCACTCCAGGACGCTTCGCGTATTTCGGGAATCATCCTGTCGCGCGCAGCGTCTTGGACTGCGGTGGCCCTCCACCGCTTTTCTGCGGCGGGCCAAGCTGGATTGCCGGAAATCTTCCGTATTCCCATTTGACTCTGTTCGCGGGTGAATTCATTTTCTGCCGCATGGATTATTCATCATCCCGCTGGCTGCCCATCGTGCTGCTGACCTGCTCGAATGTTTTCATGACCATCGCGTGGTATGGCCATTTGAAATTCAAAAGCAAACCATTGCTGCTGGTCATCCTGGCCAGTTGGGGCATCGCGTTCTTTGAATATGTCCTGCAGGTGCCGGCCAATCGCTGGGGCAATTCGGTTTATTCTGCCACCCAACTCAAAATCATCCAGGAAGTCATCACGCTCGCCGTCTTTTGCGCCTTCGCCATTTTGTGTCTGGGCGAAAAAATCCGGTGGAACCATCTCGCCGCGTTTGTGTGCATCCTCGCGGCGGTGGCCTTCACCTTTTTGCCGAAGGAATAAAACCAGTCGAGGGTCGAAGGACGAGGGTCGAGAGCAAAATAATACCGCGAAGCGGCCGAATCCGGCTTTCGGCTTTCGACCCTCGACTCTCGACAAGCTCATTTCGTTTTGTTTAATTGGCCGGACCTGATGAGAAAATCGTCCGCCATCGCCCTGCTCGCCATTTGGTGCGCGGTTTTCCCGTTCGTTGCCCGGGCCGAGGAGAAGCCGCAGATCGAGGTGAAAGAGCTGAGTCAGGTCATTCCTGGCGCCCCGCATGGTTACATGGAATACGACGGAGGAACCGGTTTGCTGATCTGCACGAATGTCTTTATGCAGTGCAGCAATGTGACCCTCACCGCGGACAGCGCATCTCTTGATCATCAGTTGGGCGAGGTGACAGCCAACGGCCACGTACGCATCGAACAGGGCGGCTTGATCTGGGTCGGCGAACACATCCGCTACAATTTCAGGACCCACCAGATGCAGACGGAAGAGTTCCGCGCCGGCAAAGCGCCGGTGTTCGCCCAGGGCCAACAACTGCAGGGCGACATCACCAATCAAACCTACCACGCACGCCACGCCTACGTCACGACCGATGACGTGAGCGATCCGGAGATCCGCGTCCGTTCCAGTCATATAAAAATTGTTCCCGGCAAATACGTCGAGATGTGGAATGCCGTGGCCATCATGGACGGCGTGCCGGTGTTTTACTTTCCCTATTACCGGCACCCGTTGGGGCCGCACGCAAATAACTTCAACTTCCTCCCCGGCTATCGCACCGCCTACGGGCCGTTTCTACTCAACACCTACACGTGGTATCTCAATGATGCGGCGGACGGGAAGTTTCATCTGGATTATCGTGAGAAGCGGGGCGTGGGTGTGGGGCCGGATCTGAATCTGCGCCTGGGCCGATGGGGGAACGCGACCTTCAAGTATTATTATTTGCACGACGAGAGACCGGACACGAGCACGAACGGCACGCCGTGGACCAATGGCATTCCCGAAGACCGGCAGCGCCTTTACCTGGGCTACCAGGCGACCCCGGCCACCAACTTGAACCTGAAGGCGCTGGTGAATTACCAGACCGACCCGCTCGCGCTGCATGATTTCTTCGAAGGCGAATATCGCAATAATCCGCAGCCTTATACGTTCACCGAGGTCAACCAGTATTGGAACAACTGGAGTCTCGATGCCGAAACCACGCCGCAGTTGAACAATTTCTTCAATCAGGTCGAACGCCTGCCCGACGTGAGGCTCACCGGCTGGCGCCAGCAGGTTTTCAACCTGCCGTTTTATTACGAGAGCGAAAGTTCGGCGGGCTATTACCGGATGTTTTTTGCGGACACGAACGGAGGGCCCACGCTGCCGCCGGCCTATTCCGCCTCCCGGGCCGACACCTTCCAGCAACTGCTCCTGCCGGAGACGTTTTTTGGCTGGCTGAACGTCACTCCGCGCGTCGGCGGGCGCTTCACTTATTACAGCACGGAGACCGGAGCGGGCGGCACGAACGGCGAAGCCTACCGCCGGGTGTTCAACACCGGCGTCGAAACGTCGTTCAAGGCGTCGCAGCTTTGGGCCGGCGCGACGAACTCCCTGCTGGCCATCGACGGCCTGCGCCACGTCATCGAGCCGTCGGCGACCTACGCCTACGTGCCCAATCCCACCACGCCGCCGCCGCAACTGCCGCAGTTCGATTCCGCGTTGCCCAGTCTGCAGTTGATGCCCATCCAGTTTCCCGACGACAACAACATTGATTCCATCGACAGCGAGAACGTCATCCGCTTCGGCCTGCGCAACACGCTCCAGACCAGGCGCGACGGACAGCTCGACAACCTGCTTGATTGGAACGTGGCGTTGGATTGGCGGCTCACCCCGGGCCGGAACCCGCTTAATCTCGACGAACCGTTCAGCCGGCCGCAGACGTTCAGCGATCTTTATTCCGACCTCGTGCTCAAGCCGCGTTCGTGGATCGTGCTGGATTCGCAACTGCGTTACGCCATCGACGGCGGCCACGTGAATCTGGCGTTCGACCAGCTCACCTTCACGCCGAACGAACGTTGGAGCTGGGGGCTCGGCTATTGGTATTTGCGCAGCGGATTTGACAGCTTTACCCAAAGCGACAATTTCGTCACCAGCACGGTGTTTTACCGGCTGAATGACAACTGGGGTGTGCGCGCGCAGCACGATTACAATGCCGCGAACGGCCGGTTGCAGGAGCAGGATTACACGGTCTATCGCGACCTGCGGAGTTGGACCGGGGCGCTGACGTTCCGGGTGATTGACAACACCACCGGCCCGACGGATTTCACGGTGGCCTTCACCTTCTCGTTCAAGGCCTCGCCCAGAACCCACGTTGGCGACGACACCGTCCAGCCCTATCACCTCGTCGGGGAATAAGACTGTGATGAAAAATGGGAAGCGGAACGGCGATGGATGGGGTGGTGGACGAATAAGACTGATCGGTTTTCCCGTGAAGCATGAATTTACATTGAGAAGCCGCCTGCGTGGAGCTGTCGATCAATATTTGCTCAATTGTGCTCGCATCTCAATGTTGGTGATTGCGTCTCTAGTGTTCTGTCATACGGCTGCTTGCGTTGCCGGTACATATGCATTTGTTTTCCAAAGTGTTAGCGACATGTTGAAGTGGAAGAATCATTCGCGTTTTACGAACGGGATTGAGATGATTTATTGGAACGAAAAGGTGCAATATCTGCCGACAAATTTTATGGCGAATCTCGCCAATGAAATCACAGGTCAGAGCTTCAATGCACTTATCATGCAACAACATAAAGATATGCTTGGGCCGGAGGGGAAGACTGATTTTGAGGTCGCGATTTGTGGAGGGGATCAAATGGGGTTCGTGCTCAGAGCTAACTGCTCTATGGGAGCGGAAGATTCCCCGCCGTGGATGAGGCGGCTTAAATTTTATCTCTCTTCGCGTTTCAACGGGCATACAGCTGAATATGTAATCCAAGCTCTTGAGGAGCAGTCGAGCGGGACAAATATTACGTTGCCGTTCGGATTTCCACGAGCTATCCAGAAAGAATACTGGATTCCGTCTAAAAGGATTCAAGAAGACACGCTTGAATTGGATAGTATTGATCTGGGTATGCCGCAGGACAAAGGATTGATTAAAATGAACCGACTCTGGCTGGTGCTAGATGGACAATTTGCCTGGATTTATTGGTTCGATGTTGGAGAGCCTTTTTCACAACGAAGGGATCCTCAGGAATATGATCCAAAGTATAAAACGCAGTTTGACTCTGCGGTACGGGAAGCGTTAAAAACGATTGAAAAGCGAAAAATTCTTACTGATATTCGCATCCCCTTGGACGAGGAGGTCCAACGAATCTTGGAGCAGAAATATGGCGTTAAATGGACCACTCCGGAACAATTGAATTAGCTAGAGCCATTTAAATAATCTCGTAGCCGCGAACGTCAGTTCGCGCCATATCATTTCCCTTAATTCGATTTGCGCCGACTGACGGCGGCGGCTACACATTTTTTGAAAATGCTCTGGGTTGTTCTGTTCGGCGTAAACGAAAAGGAGCCCAACGTTTTTACTTTTCAACTTGGAGCTGACCTCGCCTGGATTTTGGAGGAATGTTAACTCACGCTGGCGCAAATGCCGGCAGCGACAGGCTGAAGGTTGAGCCTTTGCCGGGGTCGCTTTGCACCCGGATCAAGCCATGATGCTCCAGCGCGATGCGATGGCTGATGGCCAGTCCCAGGCCCGTCCCATTCCGCTTGGTCGTAAAAAACGGCTCGAACAATCTTTCAAGATTTTCCGGGGCGATGCCCACGCCGGTGTCCTGGATGTCCACCCATAGTTGCCGCCCACCGCGTTCGTCCTTCATCGTTTCCGTTTTAACGGTCAACACGCCGTTGGTGCCCATCGCTTCGAGCGCGTTGACCAGCAGGTTCATGAACGCCTGCTGCAATTGCGCGTCGTCGCCGCGCACGGTATCCGGCTCGGCCTGGTAATGACGTTGCAGCGAGATCAATTTCCCGCTGATTTGATGTTGCATCAGGCGGAGCGAATGGTCGAGCACCTCATGCACGCGCACGGTGGTGAACGCGGCGCGGTTGGGCGCGGCAAACCGCAGCATCTGCGTCACGAGGACGTTGATGCGTTCCAGTTCGCGTCCGACAATCTCGGTGAGTTCCGTGTCCTGCCCTTTCTGCGCGAGCACTTCGACGAACGTCCGGATGGCCACCATGCCATTCTTGATTTCGTGCGCCATGCTGGCTGAGATGGTGCCGAGGCCGGCCAGCCGGTCGAGCCGCCGGAGGTTCTGCTCAAAAACCGGTGTGGAGGTCAGGCTGTTCAACACGACGACCGTTTCCGACAGCTTGCCCGCTTTCACGGGCAGGATGCTCGCGCGCAAGGCGGTCGCATGGCCCAGGGGAATTTCACGGTTCAAGATCGCTTCGCCACTTTTGGTGGTCTCCCGGATCAATTTGGCAAGCGGCGCGGGCAATGAACTCAACGGCTTGTTCAGCAGCCTGGCCGCGTCCCGGCGCAGATGTTCGGCGGCCTCAGCGGTGCAGGCGACGATGCGCTGGCGTGCGCTCACCACCAGTACGCCGCAGGCAAAACATTCCTGGAGCAGGCTCGCAGGGGTCCCGTTCAAAATTCCACCGGCCACGTTGCCCAGTTTTTTTGATGACATTGGATTCGGTCGTTCGGTTTGCTACATCTTCCCGCCGCCGCTATTTGAAAGCGCCCTCTGCCAGACATGAAGAATCATCAGTCGGCGATTGATGTCAAGCCAGCAAAAATCAGGATGGCCGGGCCGAACCCAATTTGACCCCGACCGGTTTGATTGCCGGGTTGGATGCGGATCCTGGGAGCGCTGGCGTCCCGCCGGCGAGTGGGTGATCGTTTTGCGCCGAGCCGGCGGGACGCCAGCGCTCCCAGGAAGCAGAAAAGCCGGCTGCAACAGCAGGGCGGGGCCTGGCTGGTTTGTTTTGCGTCTGGCGTTTGTGCGGTACCCGGGTATGCTATGCTCGCCGATGAAAAAAACTTTCGACCGCATTGAATCCGTCATTGCCGACCTCCGCAAAGGTAAAATGGTCATCGTCGTGGACGACGCTGACCGGGAGAATGAAGGTGACTTGATCCTGGCCGGGCAGTTTGCCACACCTGCCGCCGTCAATTTCATGGCCAAATTCGGTCGCGGGCTGATTTGCGTCCCGACGACGTCCGAGCGCCTGCAACAGCTCGGCATCGAACGCATGGTGCGGCAGAACCGGGAAAGTTTCCGCACCGATTTCCAGGTGAGCGTGGATGCCGCGCGCGGTGTTACCACCGGCATTAGTGCCGCCGACCGGGCGAAAACCATCCAGATCATGGCGTCACCGACGGCGGTGCCGGAAGACCTGGTCCAGCCCGGCCACGTGTTTCCGCTCCGCGCGCGGCCGGGCGGCGTGCTGCAACGATCCGGCCACACCGAAGCGGCGGTGGACCTGGTCGCGCTCGCGGAATGCCGGTCCGTCGGCATCCTGTGCGAAATCATGAACGACGACGGCACGATGGCGCGCCTGCCGCAACTGCTGAAGTTCGCCAAAAAACACCGCCTGAAAATCTGCACCATCGCCGACCTCATCGAATATCGCCGCACGCGGGAAAAACTGGTGGAGCATGTCGAGGTGGTGAAAATGCCGACCGACCACGGCGATTTTGATCTGCATCTCTACCGTTCCAAAATCGACGGCCAGCATCATCTCGCGCTGGTGCACGGCGACGTGGCCGGACGGCAAAAAGTCCTCGTGCGCGTCCACAGCGAATGCCTGACCGGTGACGTGTTCGGTTCGCGCCGTTGCGATTGCGGGCCGCAACTGCACCAGGCCATGCGGCAGGTCGCCGCGGCCGGGTACGGCGTGATTGTCTATATGCGGCAGGAAGGCCGCGGCATCGGACTGGCGCCAAAAATCAAGGCCTACAAATTGCAGGAACAGGGCTACGACACGGTGGAGGCGAACCGGAAGCTCGGTTTCGAAATGGATTTGCGCGAGTACGGCCTCGGCGCGCAAATTCTCGTTGACCTCGGACTCAAAACCATCCGGCTGCTGACGAACAATCCCAAAAAAATCGTCGGCCTGGAGGGATATGGCCTGAAGATCGTCGAGCAGGTGCCCATTCGCGTGAAACCCAATCCGCACAACGAAAAATATTTGAAGGCGAAGCGCGAGAAGATGGGGCATCTGCTGTAATTTACGATTTTGGATTTTCGATTTACGATTCCTGGGTTGCTGCCGCCCGCCGCCAATGCGGAGAATGGCGCGCACGGAGTGACACGCCCTGCCGGAATGGCTGGCGGTGAGATTGGACGCATCGTGAGGGCATCTTGCCCAAAGACCCGGAGCGCGGACCGCTGAGTCCGCGCGTTCCTTTTTGCCATTGATTTGGAGTATTCGGAGATGTTCACAACCCGCGGACATGGCTGTCCGCGCTCCGGTTCGATTTGGGCAACACGCCCTGCGGATGCGTCCGTAAGCTTTTGAGGGCAGTAATTTTCATCGCGTGGTACAAATGAATTTCCCATAATCGGGCTGGATCGACCATGCTACGCAAAAATCTGGAAACGAAAGCCAGGACCGGCAGCGGAACCTTCGCCATCGTTGCGTCGCGCTACAACGCGCGTTACGTGGACGTGATGTTGCGGGCGGCCAAGGAGGAACTATGGCGGGCCGAGGTTTCCCGGATCCAGATCCTCCGCGTGCCGGGCGCATACGAAATTCCCGTCGTGGCCAAACGGCTGGCACGAACCCTTCCCGACCTGTCGGCCATCATCTGTCTCGGCGTGATTTTGCGCGGCGAAACCGTTCACGCGTCCCAAATCGGCGACAACGTGAGCCGCGCCTTGATGGAAATCCAGCTCGCGCACGAAATCCCCGTCATTCATGAAGTGCTGCTCCTGGAAAATGAGACGCAGGCGCAGTTGCGCTGCCTCGACCCCGGACACAATCGCGGAACGGAAGCGGCCCAGACGGCGCTGGCCATGGCGGACGTATTCAAAAAGATGCCGGGCTGACAGTTCGCCAAATTTTTTTGTAGCAGCCGAGGTAACGAGGCTCATATTTCATGGTCGCTTCCACGCGACGGCATGAAACCATGGTGGCGCAGGTTTCCAAACCTGCCATATCGCCGATTTCCAAATCGGCAGCGCATCGCCACGCCGGGAGCGCCCGCGGGTTTGGAAACCCGCGATGCAGCAGACGGGGAAGTCTGCGCCACGTTTCGGCTATGAAATAGCCGGGTTAAAACCTCCTGACGTCGGCTGCCACTTCCCTGATGGCCACCTGATTTGATCCATTTCCGCGAAACCATACCCGTTCCGGTCGCGCCGCAAGGCAGCTGATTTGAACGCCGACGATTAGCTGCCGTCAAATGAACAAGGATGCCTATGAGGGTGTGTGAAATTTTTCACATGGGCTTGCCCGTGATTAGGGAGAATGATAAAATCCACACGCTTTTTGAATTCTGAAACCATGAAAACCAATAATGCCTTGAAATATCCCGCGTTTTTTCTGCTGACGGCGGTGCTGGCCGTTGCCCCGATAGCGCGCTCGGCGGACATCATCGGAGTCATCAACCTCAAAGGCACGCCTCCGGCGGAAATCCCCCTTACACCGCTCAAGGAGGACGCCAATTGCGGCGCGATGCATGAGACCGCACCCACGACGCATTTTTACGTGGTCGGCGCGAAGGGCGAATTGGCGGACGTGGTGGTTTCCTTGAAAGGCGTCACCGGCAAATCCACCGGTGCGAGTGCGCCGCCTGCCGTGCTCAACCAGAAGGGCTGCCTGTACGTGCCCCAGATCCTCGCCATCCAGACCGGCCAGAAACTGATCGTCAAGAATTCCGACCCCTGCGTGCATAATATTCACGACACACCCGTTGTGGCGGGCAATGCCGAATCCAACCAGGTGCAAATGCCCGGCGGGGCGGATCTGGATTATACCTTTTCGCAGCCGGAAATGTTCCTGCGGTTCAAGTGCGACGTGCATCCGTGGATGTTCGCCTGGGTCAGCGTGTTTGACAGCCCTTACTTTTGCGTCAGCGACAAGGACGGCAAATTCGTCATCAAAAATGTGCCGCCGGGCAAATACACCGTCTCGGCCGCCCACCGGAAACTCGGCGCGCAGACCCAGGACGTGGAAATCAAGGACGGCGACGTGACGGCGAATTTCACCTTTGAAGTGAAATGATTTGTTAAGGACGGGCACGCCCCCGACCCGCAGCGTCGGGGTGGTTTAATTTTTGATATGAATGCGGAAGCGCCAATAAAAAACAATCCATGGTTGTGCGGGTTCGCCGTGCTGACGGCGTTCGCCACGTTCCTGTTGCTCGGTCTGGGCGGCCTGGTCACCAGCCATGAAGCCGGCATGTCCGTGCCCGACTGGCCGACGAGTTACGGCTACAACATGTTTGCCCTGCCCATTAAATTCTGGAAGGGCGGGGCCTTTTTTGAACACACGCACCGGCTGCTCGCTTCGGCTGTGGGCCTGATGACCACGATTCTGGCGGTCTGGCTCTGGTTGAAGGATTCGCGCTCCTGGATGCGCTGGCTGGGGGTGGTGGCATTCCTCGGGGTGGTGGCCCAGGGTGTGCTCGGCGGTTTGCGCGTGACGCTGCACATGGATTCGCTCGGAATCTTTCACGGCACGATTGCGCAACTGTTTTTTGTTTTGACCTGTGCGCTGGCGCTGTTCACCAGCCGGTTTTGGGCCGGGCTGGTGGCAAACCGGCAAATCCTCCCGGTGCCGTCCGGATTGCGCACCCTCGTGCTGGCTACCACGCTGTTGATTCTGGGCCAGTTGATTCTGGGCGCCACTATGCGGCATCAGCACGCCGGTTTGGCCATCCCGGATTTCCCGCTCGCTTACGGCCACTGGTGGCCCGATACCAGCGCCGGCGCCGTGGCCGGCTACAACGCGCACCGGATGGAAATCAACGGTGAAAATGCCATTACCGCGTTTCAAATTGGATTGCAAATGGCGCATCGGGGCGCCGCCCTGGCGATTTTCGTATTGGTTGCCGCTTGTGCGTGGCAGGCCTGGCGCCGGCTCGGGGGAAAGGATTCGTTGACGAAGCTGGCCTGGGGCTGGCTGGCATTGATTGTGGCGCAGGTAGCGCTGGGCGCGGTCACCATCTGGTTCAACAAGGCTGCCGACGTGGCAACTGCGCACGTTCTGGTTGGCTCGCTGGCGCTCACGGCCGGGGCGCTGTGGTGCATCATGGCCTACCGCCGTTCGGAGCCAACAACCGCCATCCAACCAGTCGCCGCGTTTGGCGCGCAACCGTTCATGGCCGGAAACAAGTGAGATGAAAGCCACCCTGGAAGTTCTAAATCCAACGGGCGTTGCAGAAAAAGGCCTGGCGTCCGTCTTCGCGGATTTGATCAAGGCGCGGCTGACGACTCTCGTGCTGCTGACGACCCTTGTCGGATTTTACATCGGCTGGCGCGGCCCGATGGATTTCATGCTGATGTTCAACCTGCTGGCCGGAACGGCGCTGGTGGCCTCGGGCGCATCGGCGTTGAACCAGCTGCTCGAGCGCGAATACGACGCGAAGATGCGCCGCACGCAAAACCGGCCGTTGCCTTCCGGCCGGCTGCAACCGGCAACGGCGATGATTTTTGGCGGGGTCAGCGCGACGGCCGGCCTGATTTATCTGGCGCTGGCGGTGAACCTGATCACGAGCGTCATCGGCGCGGTCACGTTTGTCAGCTACCTGTTCATTTACACGCCGCTGAAGCGGGTGACGTGGCTGAACACGGCCATCGGTGCGGTGCCCGGAGCGTTGCCGCCGATGATGGGCTGGACAGCCGCCCGCGGTGAATTGACCGGCGAAGGCTGGGCGCTGTTTGCGATCCTGGCGTTCTGGCAAATGCCGCACTTTTTTGCGATTGCGTGGATTTACCGCGACGAATACGCGAAGGCCGGGTTCAAAATGCTGCCGGTGGTGGACCCGGACGGTCTGCGCACCGGGCAACAGGCCGTCAGTCACACGCTGGCGCTGTTGATCGTCAGCCTCACCCCGGTGCTCTTCAATATGGCCGGGACTTATTATCTCGCCGGCGCGCTGGTCCTGGGCACGGGTTATCTATGGTGCGCGATCCAATTTTCCCGGCAGTTGACGCTGGCGCGCGCGCGACAGTTGTTTCTGGCATCCATCATTTATCTGCCGTTGCTGCTGTCGGTGATGGTTTGGGACAAAATCAAGTAACATGAGCAAACTGGTCCACAATTTTCCGGAGTACCGCGAGCGCGAGGAGGATCATGGCCACGAAGATCACGGGCATCACGAACACCACGACCCCGGCTTCTGGCACGGCTGCATTTTTTCATCCGATCACAAGGTCATCGGCATCCAGTACGGCCTGACGGCATTAGGCTTCATGCTGTTCGGGTTTTTCCTGATGCTGCTGATGCGGTGGCAGATTGCGCATCCGGGCCAGCCGGTGCCGTTGCTCGGTCCGTTGCTGGAAAGAACCCTGGGCCCGATGGCGTCCGGCGGTGCGATTTCCCCTGATCTTTACAATTCATTCGGCGCGATGCACGGGACCATCATGGTGTTTCTGGGCGTGGTGCCGCTGGCGTTTGCCGCGTTCGGCAATTACGTCGTGCCGCTGATGATTGGGGCGCCGGACATGGCGTTTCCGCGCATCAACATGGCGAGCTATCACGCGTTTTTCCTCGGCGGCGTGGTGATGCTGGTCAGCTTCTTCATTCCCGGTGGCGCCGCGCAGGCGGGCTGGACTTCCTATTCGCCACTGGCCACGACGATTCCAACCCACGGCCAGGCGTTCTGGCTCATCGGCATGGTGTTGCTCATCACGTCGTCGCTGCTGGGCGCGGTCAATTTCATCGCCACCATCATCCAGTTGCGGACTCCGGGCATGACCTGGATGCGGCTGCCGTTTTTTGTCTGGGCGCAATTTGTGACGGCCTTCATTCTGTTGCTGGCCTTTCCCCCGCTCGAAGCCGCCGGGGTGATGCAATTGATGGACAACCTCGCGGGCACGAGCTTCTTTTTGCCGACCGGCCTTGCCATCGGCGGCCACCTGGCGAACATCAGCGGCGGGGGCAGCCCGCTGTTGTGGCAGCATTTGTTCTGGTTCCTCGGCCATCCGGAAGTCTATGTTTTGATTTTGCCGGCGATGGGCATCGTGGCCGAGGTCATTGCCAACAACACGCGCAAGCCGTTGTGGGGCTACAAATCGCTGGTGAACGCGGTGCTGTTCGTCGGTTTCCTCTCGTTCATCGTCTGGGCGCACCACATGTACCTGACCGGCATGGGCCAGAAAATCGCCACGTTCTTCCAGGCGACGACCATGATCATTTCCATTCCATCCGTTATTATTTTGACGTGCCTGTTCCTCTCACTTTGGGGCGGGTCCATCCGCATCAACACCCCGATGCTGTTCGTGCTCGGGTTCCTGCCGATGTTCGGCATTGGCGGTCTCACCGGCCTGCCGCTCGGTCTGGCGGCGAGCGACCTGTATCTGCACGACACGTATTACATCATCGCGCATTTCCATTACGTGGTCGCGCCGGGAACCATTTTTGCGCTGTTCGCCGGGGTTTATTTCTGGTTTCCGAAAATGACCGGGCGGCTGATGAACGAATTCTGGGGCCGGGTGCATTTCTGGGGTTCGCTTGTGTTCATGAATCTCGTGTTCATGCCGATGTTTGCGCAGGGCATCAAGGGCATGTTGCGCCGCATGAGCGACGGCGCGGTGAATTATTCCGCCGCCCGCGTGCCGAACGCCATTGACGCGCTGCCTGGCACGGTCATGGAACTGAACACCTGGATCCTCTGGGCGGCCGTGGCGTTGGGCCTCGCGCAGATTCCGTTCATCATCAATTTGTTCTGGAGCATCGGCCATGGCGAAAAAGTGAAGAATGACAATCCTTGGGACGCGACCACGCTCGACTGGCAGACGCCCACGCCGCCGCCGCACGGAAACTTTGCCCACGAGTTGCACGTCGTTCGCGGACCTTACGAGTACAGCATGCCCGGCCACGCCGCCGACTTCACGCCGCAAAACGAACCGGATGGCCCGGCGACCGCACCCCGGATTTCACCCGCGCCAGCCCATTGATTTTTTTCATGGAAATTCCTTACACGATCAACGCCCGGCCGGACACCGGCCTTTACAACGCCAAGCTTGGGATCTGGTTGTTCCTCGCTTCCGAGGTGATGCTCTTTGGCGGATTGTTTTCCGCCTACGTGTTGCTGCGCGTCGGGGCGCCGGATGGTTACTGGCCGCACGGCTGGCTCAATGTCACGCTCGGCACGCTCAATACGCTCATCCTCGCGCTTTCGGCCATCACGACCCTGCTGGCGTGGGTGGCCTGCAAGGTCGGACACTTCGGCAAGTTCAAATTTTTCCACGCCTGCACGCTGGCGCTGGCGCTCACGTTCCTCTGCGTGAAAATGTATGAGTACCATGACAAATGGATTCACTACGAAATCCAGCTGACCGACGGCCGTATCGCCGACGGTCACCTCGTGGAGCAAAATGACAAGGAGGTCGTCATCGAAGGCCGTTACGTGAGCGACGAGAAGGACCTTTACGATTTGCGCGCGCAGAAGAACATCCCGCACGACGAGATCAAGATTGAACGGTCGCTGATCAAGAAGATGGAGAACTACGGTCCATGGCATCACACCTACCTGGCGATTTACTTCACGCTGACCGGCCTGCACGCGCTGCATATTTTTGGCGGCAGCCTGGTCATCGGCTACCTGTGGGGGCCCGGCAGCCGGATGTATCGCAAGAATCCCGAACAGTTCACCAACCGGATCGAGGTCTCCGGCCTGTTCTGGCACTTTGTGGACCTGGTCTGGATTTTTCTGTTTCCTGTGCTTTATTTGACCTGACCGCTTATGAGTGAAGCCCAATCAACTGATTTGAAGACATACATCCGGCGTTGTGCGCTGGTGTTTCTCGCCATCATCTGCACCACGTCACTGATGATTTATGCGTCCTTTTTGCCGCACTACGGCTGGGCGGCAAAAGTGGCGATGATCCTCGCCATCGCCATCGTCAACGCCATTATCGTCGCCGGTTTCTTGATGCACTTGCTGTCCGAGAAAAAGATGATTTATACCGTGCTGGGTTTTACCGTGATTTTTTTTGCCGGCCTGATGGGGTTGACGGTCTGGGCCACGGGTGATTTTCCGGTCGGCACGGTGTTCCACTGATATGTCCCTGAAAGCGTTCCATCTGGTTTTCGTGACGCTGCTGACGGCACTGTCGTTCGGCTGCGCAGCCTGGGCGTTCAATGCCGGCCGGCCGGTCTTTGGCGCCGCGGGAGTCGCCGCCGGCATCCTGGTCATCATTTATGGGATTTATTTTTTGAAGAAACTCAAGAAAATGAGCTATCTATGAAATCATTTCGGAAAATATTTCTGGCCGCACTGTTCGCGGCGGTCTCGCCATCCCCGCTGTTCGCCTGCGCGGCGTGCGGCAGCGGCAACGCCCAGATCCAATCCCCGCTCGCCGATGGCATGAACCTGGGCATCCTCACCCTGCTCGGCGTGTTGCTTACCGTGTTGACGTGCTGCCTGGTGCTCTTCGTCCACATCCTTCGCAAGGACGAAGCCAGTGTGAAGGATCCGCAAAAACCAACTGACGCATGAAAGATTGGTTCGCGCATAAAGTCCTCGGTCTGCCCGAACTCGCCTCGTCCAATGGCCAGGCGGTGGATGACCTCATGGTTTATGTCCATTGGTTGATGCTCGTGCTGTTTGTCGGCTGGATCCTCTATTTCGGCTATGTCCTCTGGCGTTTCAATGTCCGGCGCAACCCAAAGGCCGACCCTGAAGGTTCCAAGAGCCGCATTCCGAGTTACACCGAACTTGCCGTGGTGGTTGTCGAAGCGGTGCTGTTGCTGGCCATCGCCGTGCCGCTGTGGGCCAAAAACGTCCAGCAATTTCCCCGGCCCGAGGACGCCACCGTCATCCAGATTGTCGCGCAACAATTCGCCTGGAACGCGCGCTATCCCGGCCTGGATGGAAAATTCGGCGCCCAACAGATGAAGCTGGTTTCCAGCGACAACGCGTTTGGCGCGGATCCCGCCGATCCCGCGGGCAAGGACGACGTGGTGGTGTTGAATGAGATTCACGTGCCCGTCAACAAGCCGGTGCTGATTTACCTGAGTTCCAAGGATGTGATTCATTCGCTCAAGCTGGTGGCCATGCGGATCACGCAGGATGCGATCCCCGGGTTGCGCATCCCCTGCACGTTCACGCCGACGAAAATCGGCCGCTACCAGATTGAATGCGCGCAGCTCTGCGGCAACGGCCACGCCAGCATGGCCGGCGGTTTCCTGATCGTGGAAAGCCCGGCGGACTTCGACCAGTGGCTCAAGTCCAAGAGCGGCGCAGCCACCCCGCAAAGCTTTGAATAAAACCGGCTGTTACCAGCCTGAAAATCCGCTTACCTTTTGCCGCGAGGTGTGGTTTATTAGGCGCCGGTATGTCTGACGTGCCTCAACAATTGCCCCGAACGCTCTGGATTGGGCTCCTGCTGGTCTTGGTCATGGTATGCGTGGCGTATGCACTTTCCCTGATGGAACTCAACGGCGTCCACCGAAAATCCTCATTGCCCGTCCTCGGCCCGGTCGCCGACTTTGCGCTCCTGGACCAGAACGGCCGGGCCACCACTCTCGCCAATTTGAGCAATCATGTCTGGGTGGCCGACATCATTTTCACCCGCTGCGCCGGGTCGTGTCCGATCATGAGCCGGGAAATGGCCATGCTCCAGTCAGCCGTGCCGTCTGTGAGTGCGGCGAGGCTGGTGACATTGACCACCGACACCGATTTTGACACGCCGCCGGTCCTGAAAAAATATGCCGAACGTTTCGGCGCCGATTCCAACCGCTGGTTGTTTCTCACCGGAACCAAACTGGAAATTGGCAAGCTCGCCGCGAACAGCCTGAAACTCAGCGCCGTGCCCGTGAAACCGGAGGAGCAAAAGAACCCGGCCGACCTGTTCATTCACAGCACCATTTTCGTCGTCGTGGACAAACAGGCGCGATTGCGCGGCACGTTTGAAACGGAGGGTGATGGCGTGGATTGGACCAACGTCCAGCCGCGCATCATTGCCGCCGTGAACCAGCTCGAACACGAGAAATGACCGGGATCTGTATCTGCGAGTGGCGGCGGAGCGCCGGTCTCCGACCCGGCGCTTTGGCGCCGGTCATTCGCCCCGGGCCGGGCCGGAGGCCGGCGATCCAATCTTTTACGAGCGCCCATCCGGAAAAGGCGTCATGACCGTTCTCGACCTGCCCGCCGTCAATGCCTCGCTCAACGGCCTCAGCGCGGTTTTCCTGACCGCCGGTTACATCTTCATCCGGCAAAAGAACAAGCTTGCCCACCGCAATTGCATGATCGCGGCATTTGTCACCTCGATTGTTTTTTTGATCTGTTACCTGACCTATCACACGTATCTTGGGGTGGTGTTGCATCGCGGCCCGACCCGGTTCCTGGAGCCGCAATGGTTTCGCCCGATTTACCTGGCGATCCTGCTCACGCACACCGTTTTGGCCGTCGTGATTGTGCCGATGATTCTGGTGACGCTGAACCGGGCGCGATTGGAGCGGTTCGAGTTGCACAAAAAAATCGCCCGCTGGACGTGGCCGCTGTGGATGTATGTCTCCATGACCGGGGTGATGGTTTACCTCCTGCTCTACCGGATTTTTCCACAACCATGAAAAGAAAAGTTTCCGGCATTGACCTGTTCATGATGGCGGCGTAGCTTGAAACCGTGAAGAATGAGAATCTTCAAGCAGAATGGCCGGTTCGTAAAATTGTGGGTCGTCGGCCTGCGCACGTTACGCCGCTGCGCCAGTTGGAAGATTTGAGTTCTTTCCTCTTCCAGCACGCTAAAAATGTCCGCCCCAAACGAGAACTTTTTCCGGTTCGGAAATCTGTTGGTCGAACTCGCACGCGCCGGGGTTGATTTCGCCACCGTGGGCGGCGTGGCGATTTCACTCAATGGATTCGTGCGAGCGACTGAAGACGTGGATATTCTCGTGCATCACTCGCCGGAAAACCTTCACAAACTTCTCGATTGCCTGAAAAACTGGGGCGAAGGCTGGGCGCGGGAATTGAAAATTGAGGACTTCGCGGTCGAGGAAGGCTCCATCAGAGTCATGGAGGATTTTGACCTCGATATCTTCGTGAAGATGCGCGGCAAAACGCTGGATGATTTTCGACCCAACCTTCGTTTTTTTGAAAGCGATGGCCAGCGCATCGCTTATTTGTCACCCGCCGACTTGATTTTTCTCAAAGAAGGTTCCTGGCGCGAAAAAGACCAATTCGACGTTTCAGCCATGAAAGAAATTCTTGCCCACGAAGCGAAGCAGATTTGAAGCACATGGCATCCTTCGCCAATGTCCTGATTCATGCCAGCCAGTTTCCGGAAAAGGTCCGGCGCGATCTGCTCGCCTCGCTCCGCACGCGGCGCGCAAACCACAAGTTCCACTACGACAGCGTCAAGCAAACCCAAAAATGGCTCGCGCTGCATCAGGCTTGTTCGCCCACGCGCACCGACCTAGATTGCCAGACGGTGTATGAACAGGGATTCCACGCTGCCGCCGCCAGGATCAAATCGCGACGCGTTCATGTCATCGGCCTGGGCTGCGGAGGCGGTCAAAAGGACACGCGTCTGCTGAAATTGCTGAAAACTCGGGGCCGGGAAGTTTTTTACACTCCGTGCGACGTGAGCCCGGCCATGGTTTTGGTCGCGCGCCAGACCGCTTTGGCCGTCGTGCCGGACAAAAATTGTTTCCCCTTCGTTTGTGATCTGGCGACAGCGGATGATTTGTCCGCCGTCTTCAATTCACGTTTCACACATCACGTTTCACGCATCACAACCTTCTTCGGCATGATTCCCAACTTCGAGCCGCACATCATCCTGCCGAAACTTGCGTCACTGGTTCGCCCGAGGGATTTTCTGCTGTTCAGTGCGAACCTGGCGCCGGGCCAAAACTACACCGCCGGGGTGAAGAAAATCCTGCCGCAATACGACAACCCGCTCACCCGCGACTGGCTGCTGACGTTCCTGTTCGATCTCGGTATCGTGCGCAACGATGGCGAACTGCGTTTTAAAATTGAAACTTGTGGCCGCCGACGTGAGGAGGCTCCAACTTGCCAGTCAATTTCGGTGAAGAAAAAACAGAGACTCCTCACGTCGTCTCCTACAATGAACGACGTCGAATTGAAACGCATTGTAGCGAATTTCCATTTCACCCGCCGCTGCTGGATTAAGGTTGAAAATGTGGTGTATGATTTTCGCGCCGGCGAAACCTTCCGGCTTTTCTTTTCGTACCGGTACACGCCGGAGCGTGTTCGCAAAATTCTTGCGCGCTATAGATTGGTCGTCTGCGACCAGTGGATCACCAGGTCGGAGGAGGAGGGCGTATTTCTGGTGCGTCGTGGCGGCGCCTCGGAAGAGCGCCGCTGACTTGGGCTTGGGAATGGCGCACTCTTCGGGGACGCCGCTACGGAACGGACTAAAAAACCTTCAGCGTATCCAGCACGGCCTTGATGCGCGGGACTTCGTGCGTGCGGAACAAATCCGTCTTGCCCAGGGCCGCCAGCACGGCAAAAAACGGCTCGGCGCAGCGGACCTCGTCGCCAAAAAACTCAAACGCATGGGGCAGGGCGTGGCAGATCGGAAAACCCAGCGTGCGCAACCGGAACGTGTTCAGAAAAACCGTCATCTGATGCCGCACCCGCACCGTGCTGTCCTGCAGATTCCGATAGTAAAAGCCGAGGCCGGGATCAATCAGAATTTTCTCCACCCCATTGCGCTGCGCGATCTCAATCTGCCGGGCGAAATATCCGCGCATCATCTCAATCGGGTCGGTGCTGAAATCGAAATCGCCGACTTCGCGGACGTTTTTGCCCTGCACGTAACAGATGATCACCGCGGCGCCATGCGCGGCGACCTGGCGATACAATTCGTCGGTGCCGTCCGTGCCGGTGAAGTTCAAGAGGTTCGCGCCGGCTTCAAGGCAGGCCCGCATGACGGCAGGGGAATACGTTTCGACGGAAACCAGGATGCCGTCCTGGCGCAATGCCTTGATGACGGGGATCAATTTGCTGTTTTGCGGAGTCTCCTCCACCCGCGCGGCATGGGCTAGGGTGGATTCCGCGCCCACATCCACGATGTCCGCGCCTTGGGCGGTCAAAATACGGCCGCGCTGGATGGCGGTTTCCGCCGTCAGGCAGACGCTTTCGCGGTACCAGGAATCGGCCGAAAGATTGATGACGCCCATGATGGCCGGTTGCGAATTGAAGGCGAACGGTTTGCCGCCGACGGAAAATTCCTTCACCCGGGCCGACGCGGCGGCGCGGTTTCTCTCCAGCAATTCAGCCAGTTGCTCCAGTTTCAGCATGGCCGTGAGGTTAGCCGAATTCCCGCATCACAAAAGCGGGAAAAAGCGATTTTGAGGACCGTGGGGTCTAAATTCCGGAGTGCGGCTGTCCCCCGCCGTGCTTCGGATAAAGTGTCGGGAAAGCAAAATCCATTGACGCGGGCGGCGGGTTCGGCTTTATGAGGCGGACGGCGATGAACGATACGAAACCAGAGGGCCCGAAAAAAGGACTGGGCGGCCAGCAATTGCTGATGCTGGTGCTGTCCATTTACGTGCTGATCGCGCTGTTCATCGACACGGTGTTCAAGCTGTCGTCCCCGGTCTCCTCGCTGCTGCAAACGCTCGACACCCTCATCTGTTTCATTTTTCTTTGGGACTTTTTCTACAACCTGTATCGGGCGAAAAGCAAACTCGCCTTCCTGAAATGGGGCTGGATTGATTTCATTTCGAGCATCCCCATGCTGAGTGTGTTCCGTTGGGGGCGGATTGTGCGCATCGTCCGCATCTTCCGGATTCTGCGCGGCGTCCGCTCGATGAAATACATCCTCGGCTATCTGTTTGAAAACCGGGCACGGGGGACCTTCGGCACGATGCTGCTGATCACGCTCATGCTGGTGATTTTTTCCTCGATTGCCATCCTCAACGTCGAGACAGTACCCGAGGCGAATATCAAGACGGACGGCGATGCGTTGTGGTGGGCGGCCTCGACCGTCACAACGGCGGGCTACGGTGACCGGTATCCCGTGACTCCCGAGGGCCGGGTCATTGGTGTGATTCTGATGACCGCCGGGGTGGGGCTGTTCGGGACGCTGACGGCCTACATTGCGTCGGTGTTCCTGAACCCGGGCAGCAAAACCAGCGATCCGTCCGAATCCGAGCTGGCGAAGGAATTGAGATTGATCCGCGAGCGCATCGAAAGCCTGGAAGCCAAACTGCACAAAGGCGAAGTCCATCTTCCGGCCCAATTTGGAAAGCCGCCCGAACCGCCTCCGCCTTGATTCCGAATCGCAATGGGTATTCCAACTTAAATTATTGTGTTGCAGAAAGGATCAAAAGGTCTTTCACTCCGACAGTTCATCTGAAGGGAATTTATGACGACCATACCATCGCGAGTCGCAAATCGGGTAATCACCGCAACCAAACGTTTTCAACCTGTTCTCTCATCTGCCAAATCACGTGACGTTAATGAGTCGGATACGGTTATCATTATAACCGATATGCTTTCGGAGATTTTTGGTTATGACAAATTTCAGGAGATTACCTCGGAGCACGCCATTCGCGGGACTTACTGCGATCTGGCCACCGTTTTGGGCGGTAAAGTTCAATTACTGTTGGAAGCCAAAGCCATAGCAGCCCGTTTAAAAAGTTCTTCGGATGATTGAACGAGAGTGGCGATGAAGCGTCTGATTTTCATGGCAATTGGAAAACGCAAACCTCACCAGGACGAACTGTTCATCCCGACGGCAAAACTGGC
>Ga0265320_10000413_pt1 | contig 33867 bp, 28 predicted proteins | sample 4827metaG_FD_202087 | JGI IMG/M metagenome (GOLD analysis project Ga0265320, IMG submission 202087) | Rhizosphere microbial communities from Carex aquatilis grown in University of Washington, Seatle, WA, United States - 4-8-27 metaG | ecosystem: Host-associated > Plants > Roots > Rhizosphere >... | reverse complement strand
GCGCCGAGCCCGGCGCGGGTGCCCAGCAGCATCAGCAGCAGAAAGCCCAGCGCCACCGGCGGCAGCACCAGGGGCGTGTGGATCAGCCCGTCGACCAGCATCTTGCCGGGAAAGCGCGCGCGGGCCAGCAGCAGCGCCGCGGCGAAGGCGAAGGGCAGCGCGGCGAAGACCGCGACGAAGGAGACGCGCAGGGAGAGGAGCAACGCCTCGCTCTCGGCCGGCGTCAGAAGCGCGTCCATGAACGGTGACCGGAAAGTTACGCCTGCCTTATATCGGCCGCGGGCGCCCCAGGCCACGCTTGACGGGCGGTCGCCCTGCTCTACCGTCCGGCCGGAAAAGGGGGAGCGGTGAGACGAGCCTTGACAGTCCTGGCGGCGCTCTCGGCGCTGCTTCTGTGCGGCAGCGCGGACGACGATGCCCCCGAACCGGTGCTGGTGACGCCGCGCGTCGAGGCCTCGTCGCTCTATCAGGTGCGCTACGACCACTGGACGGCGGAGGACGAGCGCGGCTTCGGCGAATTCGTGACCGCGATCGGCGATTCGGACTGCCGCACCGTGGACCAGTGCCTGCACGGGCCGGGCAACCCGTTCCGCGCCACCGATCCGGACGGCATCTATTTCCGCTCCGACTGCGCCGATCTCGCCTATGTGCTGCGCTTCTACTACGCGTGGAAGCGCGGCCTGCCCTTCGCCTATGTCTCGGTGGTCGAGCCGCGCGGCCACACCCGCGACATCCGCTATACCGCGCGCGGCAATGCGGTGGCGGAGCGCGTCACGGTCGCGGGCGGCGAGGAGAGCGGCTATGCGGTGATCGAGACGCTGCGCGACGCCGTTTCGTCGGCGACCTTCCGCGTCCATCCCGACCTCGAGGCGCCGCTGCCGCAGGATTTCTATTCGCCGGCGATCCAGCCCGGCTCGATCCGCCCGGGCACGGTGATCTACGATCCCAACGGCCATGTCGCGACGGTCTATCGCGTCGAGGCGGACGGCCGCGTCCATTATCTCGATGCCCATCCCGACAACGCGCTGACGCGCGGCTACTACGATTTGCGCTTCGTGCGCGCCTGGCCGGCGATGGGCGCCGGCTTCAAGAACTGGCGCCCGCTGACGCTGGTCGGCGCGACGAAGCGGCCCGACGGCGTCCTCATGGGCGGCCATGCCGTGCTGGCGGACAACAGGACCATCGCCGATTTCTCCGACGAGCAATTCTACGGCAACGGTCCGCGGCCCCAGGACGACGGCGGCTGGCGGGACGGGACGTTCACGCTGAACGGCGCGCCCATGGACTATTACGACTATGTCCGCGCCAAGCTGGCCGGCGGGCGGCTGTTGTTCGATCCGATCCGCGAAGTGCGCGACATGGTGGATTCCAACTGCGCCGACCTGCACTACCGCGACGACGCGGTGAAGCTGGCGCTCGGCATCGGCATGATGAACGCGCCGCAGCCGGCGCGGCTGCCGCCCAACATCTACGGCACCGAAGGCGATTGGGAGGTCTATTCGACGCCGTCGCGCGACGCGCGGCTGAAGACCGCGTTCAAGGAGCTGCGCGACGCGGTGGAGCGGTTCATGACGCTCTATCAGGCCGGCGATCAGAAGCTGAAATACGCCGGGCAGAATCTGGCGGTCGACATGCTGACGACCTATGACCGCGAGGCGGCGGCCTGCAAGCTGTCCTATGCGCGCAGCGACGGCTCGGCCGTCACGCTCACTTACGAGGACGCGCGCAAGCGGCTGTTCGCGATGTCGTTCGATCCCTATCACTGCGTCGAGCGGCGCTGGGGCGCGTCCGACGCGCGCGAGCTTTCCACCTGCGCCGACGGGCCGCTCAAGCGCGCCTGGTATGCCGCCGAGCAGCCCTTACGCAACCAGATCGATCGCACCTATGACGTCGAGATGGGCTTCACGCTGGACGAGCTCCAGGAGCACGTGCCGGGCAGCGGCGCCCGGGCCGCGCCGGACATCGACGTGCGTACCTATCTGTGGACCATGCGGGGCGCGCCGCGCGGCAAGCCGAAGGCGAAATGAAAAAGGCCGGAGCGAGCTCCGGCCTTCCTCGATTCAATCCCCGTAGGCCTCCCCCGCGCATGCGAAGCATGCCGGTGGGGGAGGTGCCTGTAGCCGCGTCAGCGGCGAAAGGCGGAGGGGGATCAATGCGTCCGGGCGTAGATTTCCCACAGATGGCCGACGATCTTCTGCTTGGGATCGCCATCGGCGTCGGCGAAGGCGCGGACCGCCTGTTCCTTCTTGCCGCCGCCGAGATAGGCCGTGCCGAGGCGGATCTGCGCGTTGGCCTTGTCGGTCACACCCTTGGCGATGCCCGCCTGCACGTATTTCAGCGCGTCGTCGGACTTGCCCTGGCCCCAAAAATCCTCACCCAGCTTGACGAGCGCCTCGCCGTTTCCGCTCGCCGCGGTCGAGGTCGCCTTGGCGGCGTTGACGCCGGCCTGGCCGCCAGCCATGGCGAGAAGGCGGTTGAGCCGGTCGGTCAGGGGTAGTTGCTTGCCCTGGATTCCCTTCTGGATCACCGATTGGGATTCGGCGGCGAAGCCGAGCTGGAGGGCGAGCTGCGCCAGCAGCATGTACTGGTCGGCGCCCACGAGCGTGCCGGTCAGCAGCTTGAGGCGGTAGATGTCGAGCGTCTCATGGTCGGAAAGGCCCTTGGTGCCTTCCGCCGTGGACAGAAGCTGCTTCCAGTATTCGGGCTTGTTGGTGCGCAGCACGAGCTGCTCGAGCGCGACGCGCATGCCCTCATTGTCCTGCACCTCATAGGCGCAGCGCATCTGCAGCGTCAGGATTTGCTCGCCGGCGCCGTCTCCGAAATTGTTGCGGATGAAGCGCGTGCAGCCGGCATAGTCGTGCAGCAGATAGTAGGCCTGCGCCTTGAGCTGGCTGCATTGCGCATCGCCGCCGCCCGACGAGATGACGCCGTGATAGTCGCCCTTCAGATAAAGGCCGGCGCATCCGCCGCCGCCACCGGAGCCCGACTTGGCCGCGATGTACTGCTTGACCTGATCGATCGCGGCATGATCGCCCGGCGTGAGGCCGCCGACGGCTTCCGCCGACGCGACGCTGGAGCGGGCGGCGCCGAGATTGCCGGCACCGGCCTGGCGCACGGCCTCGTTCAGGAATTTGGCGACCGAGGCGCGGGCGGCCGCGGCGGCCGGCGCCGTGAAGGAAATGGCGGCCGCGCCCATCACGGCCGATCCGAGAAGAACCGCCGTCGCGGCGGCGCGAAGGGTTTTGAACGACATTCTAAAAGACCTCACCGTCAAAAAAGGCGCGGGCCCCGCCGCCATGCGTTCGCATGCGAAGGTCCCGCACGGAGCCCCTCACCTCACTGCATCGTCTCGATGCCGGTGAATCCGATATGCGTCACGCCGATGCGTTGCGCGTCGGCAAGCACCATCGCGACCGTGTTGTATTTCGCGAGCCGGTTCGGCTGCAGATGGATTTCCGGCTGCGGATCCTGCTCCTTCGACGACAACAGATAATTGTCGAGCGTGGCGCGATCGACCGGCGTGCCGTTCCACAAGACCGTGCCGTCGAAGTCCACCTCCAGCGTCACCACCACCGGCGGTGTCGGCGGCGGCGGCGTGTTCGGACGCGGCATGTCGAGCTTCACCGCATGCGTCTGGATCGGAAGCGTGATGATGAGCAGGGTGAGCAGCACGAGCATGACGTCGATCAGCGGGGTGGTGTTCATCTCCACCATCACTTCGCCGTCGCCGCTCTCATTGCCTAAGTTCATTGCCATGGGGCGATACCTTTTACTCTTTCTTTACGCCGATCATTCCGGCTCGTCGTTGTGCGGTTCGGTCAGGAAGCCGACCTTCTGAATGCCGGCGACCTGACAGGCATAGACCACGCGGCCCACCGCCTGAAAACGCACCTCCCTGTCGGCGCGGATATGCACCTCGGGAAGCGGCTTGCCCGAGGCAATGGCGCGGCGCAGCGCATCCTCGAGCCGTTGCTTGAGCTCGCCCGTATCGATTGGCGCGTTGTTGTAATAGATGTTCTCGTCCTTATCGACCGCGATCACGATGTTCTCCGGCTTCGTGATTGTCGCGATGTTGCGGTAGTGGGGAAGCTGAACCGGCTGCACCTTCACGATCACCGGAATGGTGACCAGGAAGATGATGAGAAGCACGAGCATCACGTCCACGAGCGGCGTGGTGTTGATGGTCGTGTTCAGATCCGGATCGTCGCTGTGATCGCCTGCCTGAACGTTCATAGCCATGGATGCATCTCCGCGTAGAAAGCCGCGTCCCTGGCTCTTACTTGCTCTTGGTGATCAGGTAGGTCTGCAGGTCGCCCGCGAAGCCCTTGAGCTTCTCCTGGATGACCTTGTTGCGACGCACGAGGTAGTTGTAGATCAACACCGCGGGCACCGCGACCATCAGACCGATGGCGGTCATGATCAGCGCCTCACCGACCGGGCCGGCGACCTTGTCGATCGAGGCCTGACCGGCGACACCGATCGCGATCAGGGCTTGCAGAATGCCCCACACCGTACCGAACAGACCGACGAACGGCGCCGTCGAGCCGACCGAGGCCAGGAAGGCGATCGAGCCCTGCAGGCGCGAATTGGCGTCCTCGAGCTGGCGCGTCAGCGACATCGCGATCCAGTCGTTCAGGCCGACGAGGCTGGTGCCGCCCTGCGACGCGCGGATGCCGGCATCGGCGACGCTGCGGAACATGGAGTTCTTGGGCAGCTTGTCGACACCTTCGGCCAGCGTGCCGGAAGTCCAGAAGCGCTTCTCCACCACGCGCGCCTGGGTCAGGATGCGCGACTGCTCGAAGAACTTCATGAAGAAGATGTACCACGTGCCCGCCGACATCACCGCGAGCAGGGCCAGAACGGTCAGCGAGACCGGATTGCCCTTTTTGACGATGTCCTCAAGGCCGTAGGGGTTGTCGTTCGACGCCGGCGCGGCGGGCGACGGGGCGGCAATCACCGGCGCGGGCGCCGGGGCCGGCGCAGCGGCCGGAGCGGCACCACCACCGGGCGCGGCCATGGTCGGCTCGGGCGGCGGGGTCTGGGCGAGAGCCTGGCTAGCGCCGAGGCCCGAGATCAGGACGAAGGCGGCTGCGATCGTCAGGTTCTTCAAGATCATTGTCGTACTACTCCGTATGTGCAGGCGAGGAAGACGTTTCCCCGACCAATTTCAACCGGTTTTGAGATTGAACGTTACTTTGACGAGGGTTCTGGCGGACGAAGGCTTGCCGTTCTGGGTCGGAGGGTTCCAACGCCAGTGGGATTTCACCCAGGAAACGGCGGCGTCATCCAAACGTTGCGAGCCCGAAGAGTTCTGGACCGTCGCGTCGGTGCAGTCGCCCTCTTCATTGATGGTGACTTCGAGCGTCACGGAACCCTGCTCACTGAGCTTGCGCGAAAGTTCCGGATAGGGCGGCAGCGTATGCGTGCGGCCGATCGCGGACAACTGCGTCGGCGCGGGGGCCGGCGGCGCGGGCGGCGTCGGCGTCGTGGATTGCGTCGTGATGGCGTTGGTCGACGGCGCATCGCTGGCGATGCTGATTTCCGGCGGCGGCACGAAGGGCGGCGGCGGCTTGGCCAGATCCGGCGGCGGCGGCGGCGGCGGCTTGACCACGTCCTTGGGCTGCACCACTTCGGCCTTGAGTTCTTCGAGCGGCTTGTCGAGCACGCCGGACTTGAGGCCGGCGATGAGCGCGAAGGCGAGGCCGACGTGAATCGCGCCGACCACGATCAGGCTCACCGAACGCGTGCCGGTGCCTTCAATCGCGGTGGGGACATGCGCTCTGAGATCGTGTGATGGTTGTTCCATGGATTTTTCCGTCGCCTACACAAAACTAATCCCGGCGCGATGGCACCGGGATTGGCGGATTTGGGCCAAACTACGCGTCCCCCTCCCGGCACCGGTTGCGACCCAGTGCTCTCTTTTTCTTAAAGCCAACGTAATCACGGTTCGCAAGGGGGGTCTAGTCTTTCGATTTGGTAAACGCAACTTCGTCATGGCGGTAGGTTAATCGGGACACACGCCCATACGTCCAGCGATCCGAACCGATCGATAAGACGCATGTCTCAGCCGATGTCCGCGACAGATGCGTGACACAAGCCAAACCGCGGAATTCCGCGGGCGCATTGCGCTTGTTCCATAGCGCAAGAAACGTTTCCGCCAAGCTGTTTTGGCGTCACCGCCGGATGCGGCTAATCGTTCCACTACAGCGAATTTGCGCAAACATTGCCATCGCAAGGTGGCGAAATTGCGCCTCTCGCGCTGCAACATAAGCCCCGAATCAGTGGCGAAACACCGCGCGCCGCGCGACCAACCCGCGCCGGCAATTTTGTTTGTGTCATAAGCAAATATACCTACGCTTCGCCGGCGCGCCCGGCCAAAGGCGAACCCGCAACCGCACGAGGAACGACAATGCGTTATCTCCACACCATGGTCCGCGTCGGCGATCTCGACGCCGCGCTCGATTTCTATTGCGCCAAGCTGGGCTTGAAGGAACTGCGCCGCATCGACAACCCGGCGGGGCGCTTCACGCTGGTTTTTTTGGCAACGCCGGAAGATGCGCAGAAAGCAAGCGGCGACGGCGTTCCCATGGTCGAGCTGACCCACAATTGGGATGAGAAGGACTATGCCGGTGGCCGCAATTTCGGGCATCTCGCCTACCGGGTCGGCAATATTTACGACGTCTGCAAGCGTTTGCACGATGGCGGCGTGACCATCAACCGCCCGCCGCGCGACGGCAACATGGCGTTCGTGCGCTCGCCCGACGGAATCTCGATCGAGCTTTTGCAGGACGGCGCGCCGCTGCCGCCGCAAGAGCCCTGGGCGTCGATGCCCAATGTCGGAAGCTGGTAGCGAAGGCGCACGCATGAACTTCGCCAGCGACAACCACTACGGCGCGTCCGCCGAAATCCTCGGCGCCCTGGCGGCGATCGGCCAGGCGCCCGCGCCCGCCTATGGCGACGACCCGATCACCGCCAAGGTGACCGCACGGCTGTGCGAGATTTTCGAGCGCGAGGTGGCGGTGTTTCCCGTCATCAACGGCACGACCGCCAATGCGCTGGCGCTGGCGACGCTCACCCCGCCGCACGGCGCGATCCTCTGCCATGCCGAGGCGCATATCGCGGTCGACGAATGCGGCGCGCCGGAATTCTTCACCCACGGCGCCAAGCTGGTGCCGATCGCGGGCGACGACGCCAAGCTCACGCCGTCCGCGGTCGAAGCGGCGCTGCGGCACTTCCAGAAAGGCTTCGTGCATCACGCCCAGCCGGCGGCGATCAGCCTGACGCAGGCCACCGAGCTCGGCACCGTCTACACGCCGCAGGAGATCGGCGCGCTGTCGCAAACCGCGCGGGCGCACGGCATGGCGATGCACATGGACGGCGCGCGCTTCGCCAATGCGCTGGTGGGCCTTGGCTGCACGCCGGCGCAGATGACCTGGCAGAGCGGCGTCGACGCGCTGTCCTTCGGCGCGACGAAAAACGGCGCGCTGGCGGCGGAGGCGGTGATCTTCTTCGATCCGAACCAGGCGCGCGACTTCGTCTACCGGCGCAAGAAATCGGGCCATCTGCTGTCCAAGATGCGGTTCGTCTCGGCCCAGCTCGACGCCTATCTGGCGGACGATCTATGGCTCGGCAATGCCCGGCGCGCCAACGCCTTGGCGCAGCGCCTGGCGCAGGGGCTGGCGCGGGCCGGCGCGATCACGATCGCTCATCCCGTCGCGGCCAATGCGGTGTTCGCGCGCATGCCGCCAGCGCTGGCGGCCAAGCTGCGCAAGGCAGGCGCGCTGTTCTACGACTGGGGACCGGCGCAGGGCGGCACGGTGCTGACGCGGCTGATGCTGTCCTTCGCCACGCCCGAAGCGGATGTGGCGCGGTTCGTGGAGCTGGCGCAGGAGGGCTGACTTCTCCCGCGAGCGCGGCGCATCCCCTCACCCGAACGTCGCTTCGCGTCGTTCGACCTCTCCCGCAAACGGGAGAGGTAACTCACCCTTAAATCCTGCCCAGCAGCGAGACGGTGCCGACCTGTTCGGTCGCGTTGTGCGAGCCGCGCACGAAGTCATAGTTCAGGCCGATCGTCCAGCTCTCGGTCGTGGCGTTGAGCGAGGCGCCCAGGACGACGTTGGCGCGCGACGGATCGGGACCCTCGAGCGTGAACGGCGTGCCGGGCTGATTGCCGCTTTGGGTGGGGTTGGTGTCCGCGAAGGCGGCGCGCAGCTTCACCGGATCGTCCAGGAAATCGAAGCGATAGCCGAGGCGCGCCGCGGGCTGCAGGTAGAAATCGCCGAGGTTCAGATCACCCTTGAACTCGGTGCCCAGGAAGGCGCGCGCCGAATTGGCGTAGTAGGGATTGACGGTGAGGTTCATGCCCACGCCGCCATTGCTCTCGGTGTAACCCTCTTCGCGCAACGTCATGGCGTCGAGCGAGATCTGCGGGATGGCGCTAAGCCCGCCAAATTTCAGCATCGCGCCCATGGTCAGGCCGAGCGAGGCGAATTCGCCGGCATGCTTGTTGTCGGCCTCGCGCGTGAAGGTCAGCTCCGGCGCCGTCGAACTTGCCGGGACGGTCAGCGTGAGGATGCGCTTGCCCTTGATGTTCGCGTAGCCGAGGTTGACCTCGGTATCGACGAACAGCGCGCGGCCGCGCCAGGTGTTGTAGCCGGTCAGCATGTACCAGAGCGAATTGGTCTTGGCGTTGCGGTCGCCCAGATCGGCGACGTCGCCGCTGTAGAAGCTGAACGCCGCGCCATACCAGCCGCCCGGCGCGCCCTCGTCGAGACCGAGCGAGAAGCCGAAGCCGCGATCCTTGAAGCCGTCGACCGGGCCGACGCCCGCGGCGTCCAGCTTGGCGGTGCCGCCATGGGTGCTCATATACTCGCCGTATTCGGTGCCCCACATCGTCAGCTCGCCCGGCTCCTTGGCGAACAGGCGCAGCGCGCGCAGGCGCGCGGCGACCGGGCCGGTGGCCTGATCGGTGAGCGAGATCGCGATCGCCCGGGTGCCGCCGGAGACTTCGGGCGCGAAGGCGTCGTAGGCGGCCTGAGCCTGCGTCGCGTTCGTGATGCCGGAAATCAGCGCCGAGCCGAGCGTCTGGTCGTTGACGATGGCCGCGTTGGCCAGCGAGAACATCGCCTTGGCGTAGCCGGTCAGACCGAGCTGCGCCGCGGTCTTCACGTCGACATGCAGCAGCAGCTGATCATTGGACGCGGTGTGATTGAGCGTCAGCGAGGCGTCCTGGAACAGGAAGGGCCGCGTCGCGTCGCTGCCGATCGACGTGTTGTACCGAGCAAGATCGGCCGGATCGATGCTGAGCCCGCCGAGCGGAGTCTGGATCAGATTGAAGACGCCGCCGCTACCCGAGAGGAGGCTGCCGAACGCGACCGACAGATTGGTGCCGGACCCCAAGGTCACAGTATGCGACGCATTGATGACGGCATTCTGACCCGCGCCTTCCGAGACGGTCAGATTGAGCGTGCCGGCGCTGCTGGGCCCGCCGGCCGCCACGATCAGATCATGCACCTGCAGGGCGGTCTGGGGTGACGTCACGATATTCTGCACCGCCAGCACGCCGTGCTGATCGACCGCGACGTTGAGATCGCCTTCCGAGGTGATGGTGCCGGCGACATTGGCGAACTGGCCGACATGCAGCGTGTCGAACGTTCCGGAGCCGCTAATGCCGAAATCGATCCGGCCGCTGACGAAGGCCGTCGCGGTCTGGCCCGTGGGCGGCGGCACGCCGATGACGTTGAACGTATCGCTGCCCGATCCGAACAGGACGTCGCCCGTCACCTTGCCGAAATTGTCGAACGTGACGCCGGTGGTGTTCGCGGCCACCGACACCGCGACCGTCTGCGCCGTGTTGCCGTTGGTGAGCGTCGCCGCGGTCGCCGAGATGGTTCCGCTGTTTTCGATCTTGTTGAGCGAGCCGCTGGTGTCCTCGACCGCGACGGCGGTCAGATGCACGCCGATCAGGCTGGGATCGTTGACGTTGGCCACGGCGGCGATCGTGGAGCCCGCATCCAAGTCGATTTCCGGAACATGGGTGCTGGTGCCGGCGATCGAAATGGCGACGGCGGTGCCGCCGGACGGACCGTTGATCGAAGCCGCGATGACCCCGGCGGAGGTCGCCTGCGACGAAAGCTTGATGAGCGGCAGCGTCACGAAATTGTCGATCTGAAGCGCGAGCGCGGTCACGCCGGACGCGGTCGAACCCTTGGTCGCGCTGCCGGCCGTTGCCGTGATGGTGCCCGAATTGATCATGCCGCCGGCGAAGATGACATTGGCGGTCGCATCGGCGCCGGAAATGTGGACCGCATGCGCGTCGTCATTCAGGTCTTCCGGCGACGCGGTTATGCCGCCGCGGTTGATGAAGCTGAACGTGGAGTTGACCGGATCGTTGGTCACCGTTCCGATCTGCAGATTGGAGCCGCTCGCCACGGGGGCGATCAAGACCGTCGGCGCGGAGACGCTTATGCCGTTGGCGACGATGGACGCGGTCGCCGTGACGTCGCCGGCGAAGCGAGGACCGTCGTTGACGATGCCGCCCGCGATGCTGTTCTCCACCATCAAGGCGGAACCGGAACTGGCGTTCGTGCCGGTCGTCGAGTGCACGGAGACGCCGCCGACCGTGATCGTGCCGTTGTTGACGAAGCTGCCGATATCGGTGGCCGAAACGGCCTTGATCGGACCGGAGAGGATAAAACCGATCGCGTTGTTGCCGACCGCCGAATAGGTCGCGCCGGCCAGGACGTTGACGCTGCCATTGATGGTGCCGCCGAGATTGGCGATCACAACGCCGCTCGAACTGCCCTCATTGGCCGTGGTCGGCGCCATCGAGAACGCCCCGCCCAGCGCGAGATCGCCGTTCAGGGTCGCGGACGGATCGATCAGGATGCCGGTCGAACTGTCGCCCACGATATTGACCGCGCCGGTCGAGCCCGAACCGATCGCGATATTTCCGGTGAAGGAGCTCGTGCCGCCCACATGGAAGCCGACCTTGCTGCCGCCCGAGCCCGTCAGATCCAGCGTTCCGGTGCCCGAATAGGAGCCCGACAGTCCGCTGGCGTTGAACAGGACGCCGACCGCGCTCGCCTCGCCCGCTCCGGTGAGGGTGCCATTGTTGGTGACGGTGTTGTTCGAATCGATCGTGATCAGCGGATCGGTGGTCTTGAGATTGATGCCGCCGCCCGCGTCGATGAGGATGTTGGCCGCCGTGCCGGTTCCGCCAGCCGTGCTTGTCTTCATGACGGTCGTTTGAACGGTATCGATCTCGCCGGGCACGAGCGCGAGGGCCGGGGACGAGAGCAGGGCCGAGGCCGCAGCCGATAGCATAAGAGCACGCTTGTTCAAGTCGAACCTCTTGTAACCGTGGCCAAAATTGGAATCCGAAGCGGGCTAGCCCGGGGCCCTGACCTCGTCTCACCCTCGCCTATCGCCGCCAGCCTGCCCCCGGGAGGGCGGCGGCGCGGCACCATAACCGATTTTCGGACAAGTCACCTACCCGCAGCCGTCCCAGAAGGCAAATTTCCGCTTCTTAATCAGCTATTAGGCCCGCCGCGGCCACACTCGCGTCGCCGCAGAGTTAACGTCGCAGAAGCGCGTCGCCCATGACAACCCATAGCCGCACCAGCTTTGCCAAGCTCTCCCAGAAGGAGGCGTCCGCCGCCGCCGCGCGGCACGAGATGCTGTATTCGGGGCGGATGGGCGGGGCGCGCGCGGTGTTCGCCTTCACCGATCTGTCCGGTTTGGATCTTTCGGGCCGCAACCTCGCTGACGCGGATTTTACCGGCGCGATCCTGGAGGAAACCAATTTCTCGGGCGCGCGGCTGGATTCCTCGAGTTTCTTCGGCGCCGATCTGCGCCGCGCCAATCTCAGCCATGCGAGCGTCCGACGCGCCGATCTGCGCGGTGCGTGCCTTCGGGGCGCCAACATGATCAGCGCCGACCTGTTCGAGGCCGATCTGCGCGAAGGAACCATCGCGGAGAAGGACAAGTACGGGAACCTGCGCGTGCTGACCCACGATGTCGGACCGTCGGAGATGCCGACCGCGCTGATGCATTCGGCCAATCTCGAGCGCGCCAAGATGTCGGGCGCCATCGCGGTGCAGGCCGATTTCACCGACGCGATCATGAAGGGCTGCCGGCTGGTGCGCGCCAATCTGCGCCAGGCGCGCCTGACCGGCGCCAATCTGGAGAACGCCGATCTGTCGGGCTGCAATCTGACCGGCGCGGATTTGAACGGCGCCATCCTGATGGGCTGCCGGCTGGACTTCGCGGTGACGCAAGGCGCCGATTTCAGCGGGACGCTGACCGAGCAGGCGATGGGCAAGTTGCCGGCCGACCTGACGGTTCCGATCGAGGAGCTGCTCGACAGCCATGCGCGCTGGGTGGAAACCGACGGGCGCGAAGGCAAGCCCGCCGATCTGTCCAACATGGACCTGCGCGCGGTGACGACGCTGGGCCAGCGGCCGCTGACCGCGCTCATCGCGCCGGGTGCGTCGCTCTACGGTCTCAATCTCGAAGGCGCGTCGTTGCAGGGCTCCAACCTCGCCGGCGCCGATCTGCGCTCCACCAAATTCGGCGGCGCCGATCTGCGCGGCGTGAACTTCCTGGGCGCGCGCCTCGCCCATGCCGATTTCCGCGACGCGCGCATCGGGCCGCTCATGATCTCCGACGCGCGGCTGCTGCCGGCCCGCTTCGACCGCACCAATGCGCGCTATGCCGATTTCCGCGGCGCCGATCTTCGCCGCGCGCGCTTCACCGGCGCCGATCTCGCCTATGCCAATCTCTCCGACAGCGACTTGCGCGACGCCGATCTGACCGACGCCGATACGTCGGGCACCAAGCTGCCGATGGTGTTCGCGGAAAGCGCACCGCCCCTGACCGCGGCGCAATAGCGCCGATCACTGCGCCGCGTTGGCGTGCGCGTTGGTGCGGGCGCGGATGAACTGCCCCAGACGCTGCAGGCTCACCTTCGCTTCGGGCACATGGCGGTTGGCCTGGAAGACGTGCTGCATGCCGTCATAGATCTCCACGCTCACCGGCACGCCGGCATCGGCGGCGCGATCGCCCAGCCGCGAGGCATCGTCGCGCAACATCTCCGCGCTGCCGGCATGGACCATGATCGGCGGAAAGTCCTTGAAGTTCGCGAACACCGGCGAGGCATAGGGATCGGACGGATTGGTCTTCTTGAGGTAGTGCCGCGCGCTGACGAACAGCAGCTCCCAATTGAGCGCGTTGTCGGACTTGGCATTCTGCAGCACCGACCAGCCCGACAGCGACAGGTCGGCCCAGGGCGACATCGCCACGCAAGCCGCCGGCATCGGCAGGTTGGCGTTGCGCGCGGCATGCAGCACCGCGAAGGCAAGGCCCCCGCCCGAGCCGTCGCCCGCCAGCACCAGCTGCTGCGGCGCGACATTCTTGGCGATGAGATGGCGATAGGCGTCGATGCCGTCGCGCACCGCGGCGGGGAAGGCGAATTCGGGCGCCAGGCGGTAGTCGAGCGCGAAGGCCGTCGCCTCGCTGGCCTGGGCCAGCCGGGCGATCAGGGCGCGGTGGGTCTGCGGCGAGCCGGCGATGTAGCCGCCGCCGTGAAAATAGAGGATCAGACGGTCCGGCGAGGCATTGGGCATGCGCACCCACTCGCCCTTGAGCGGCCCGACCTGGGCCGGCTCGAACGTCGCCTCGCGCGGCGGCGCGCCGTAACGGTCGGACAGATAGGCGTATTGCCGGCGCAGCTCCGCGATCTCGGTCTCGGCCGAAGCCCCTTTGGGGCGGCCGATACGGCTCAAGCGATCGACAAAGGAACTCTGCCAGCTCGGCATCGATTGGGGTCGCGATAAGTTGAAGTCGGGTATCAGTATCCCCGATACCGCTCCCTGTCATCCGATTAGACGATCGTCGTTAAGGCCGATTCCCGGGGTCCCGCCGGGCCAAAAACGAAAAGGCCGGGTGTCGCCACCCGGCCTTCCGCCAATTTGCGAATTTGGGCGATTAGGCCGCCTTGGCCTGGCCCTCGATGGTCTTCAGCTCCGGCGCGTTGATCGCGATCCGGCGCGGCTTCTTCTCTTCGGGCACCAGGCGCTCCAGATCGATATGGAGCAGGCCGTTCTCGAGCTTCGCGGCGCGGACTTCCACATGCTCGGCGAGCTGGAAGCGGCGCTCGAAGGCGCGGCCGGCGATGCCCTGGTAGAGATAGCCCTGCTTGGCCGCCTCTTCGCGCTTGCCCACGACCTTCAGCACGCCGTCCTTGACCTCGACGGTCAGGTCGTTCTCGGCGAAGCCGGCGACCGCGACCGAGATGCGGTAATGCGTCTCGTCGGTGCGCTCGATGTTGTAGGGGGGATAGCCATTCGAAGCGTCGGCGGCCTGGTCCAGCATGTTGAACAGATGGTCGAAGCCGACGGTCGAACGGAAATAGGGGGTAAAGTCACGCATGTTCACAACCTCCTGAAAGCGTTGCAATTTTCGGCCCCGTCCACCATGGACCAAGGCCGTGCTCGATGCCGGACGCCGCGAGGGGCCGCCCGACAAGCAGTAGGTGGGGGCGAGTGCCAGGGGGTTCAAGGGGGCTTTGGATCCTCCCCCCGCTTCGCGGGGGAGGATCAGTTCACCACCACAGCAGGTGGCTTAAACCCGCGCCCCAGAGCACGACCAGGATGAAGTAGGTGAAGACGTCGATCTGCCAGGGCTTGAAGGGATAGCCGAACAGGTTGGTCGCCAGGGTGAGGAGCCAGGCGCCTTCTTCCTTGTTGTGCGGATCGCGCCACTGGCCGGAGCGGATCAGCGATTCGATATTGTTCAGCACGCAGGAGTTCTTGTTGAACTGCCACTGGACCGCCACCGCCGGCACGAAGGCGAGATAGACGTAGAGCGCGCCGGCCAGCGGCACCGCCCAGCCCAGCACGATATAGATCATCACCGCGAAGTGCAGGTAGAAACAGAAATTCCCCAGGCCGTCGCGCGCTTCCGCGGTGCGGCTGGGCAGCGCACTGGCGGCCGCCGGGCTTTCCTCGTCGTCGGCGAGGCTCATGGCGCTCCTGGCCTTATTTCCCCAACGCCCAAGGTTCTGCCGATTGGCGGCGCAATGCAACGATGGTCCGGTGCACGGTTGTTTGCCGAGCCGCCCGGTGCTCATAATCGCCGCCAAATCCTGCCCCGCGCGCGGCAGGCGCCGACGGGAGGAAGGCCATGAGTACGCCAGAGGTACAACAGATCATCGCCCAGATGGGCCAGGCGATCGGCGCCAATTCGGGCCTGGGCGGCGTGCTCAAATTCGACTTCGGCGCCGACGGCAGCGTGCTGATCGACGGCAAGTCGAGCCCCAATTCGGTGAGCGACGGCACCGGCAAGCCGGCCGACACCACGATCACCATCTCGCTGGAGAATTTTGCAAAATTGGCGCGGCAGGAACTCGACCCCACCTCCGCCTTCATGCAGGGCAAGCTGCGGGTCGCGGGCGACATGGGGCTGGCGATGAAGCTTGGTCCGGTGCTGCAGAAGGCACGGGGGTAGGCGAATAGGGTTATGAACGGCTATTCGCTATTCGCCACGCGCTACTCGCCAATTTCATGAGCATTCCGGTCTTCTCCCCCCATTTCATCGTCACGCCGAGCGGGGCGCGGCTGCGCACCGCCGTCCTGCCGCCGAGCCCCGGCGCGCCCGATCGCGGGGTCTGCGTGCTGCTGCACGGCCAGACCGAGTTCATCGAGAAATACGGCGAGGTGCTCGGCGAATTGCAGGCGCGCGGCTTCATCGTGGCGACGTTCGACTGGCGCGGCCAGGGCGGTTCCAGCCGCGCGCTGGAGGATACGCGCAAGGCGCATGTGCGCGACTTCGCCGAATTCGACGAGGATCTGGCGAGCTTCCTCGAACAGGTCGTGGCGCCGATGAAGGCCAAGCCGCCGCTGGCGCTCGCCCATTCGATGGGCGCGCATATCCTGCTGCGCACGCTGCACGACAAGCCGGCGGCGTTTTCGGCCGCCGTGTTGAGCGCGCCGATGATGGCGGTCTCGACGCGCGGCACGCCGGCCTGGGCGGCGCGCCTTTTGACCGCGGCGATGACCGGGCTGGGCCGCGGCGACGAATTCGTGATGGGCATGGAGAAGCGCGATCCGCTGGCGCTGAAATTCGAGGACAATCTGGTGACCTCGGACCGGCGGCGCTGGCAGAGCGCGCAGGATTTCCTGGTCAGACATCCCGACATGCGGCTTGCGGGGCCGAGCTGGGCGTGGCTGAAGGCGGCGGCAGAGTCGATGGCGCTGGAATTGAGGCCCGGCTATGCGGAGGCGATCGAGACGCCGGTGCTGCTGTGCGGCGCGGACAAGGACCGCATCTGCCTGACGCCTGTCGCACGCGACTTCGCGCACCGGCTGCCGCACGGGAGCTATGTGGAGTTCGAGGATTCCGAGCACGAGATTCTGATGGAGAACGATTCCATCCGCGGGCGTTTCTGGAAGGCCTTCGACGATTTCGCCGCGGCGAATAATATTTGAGGCACAGTGCCGAAGAGGCGCGTGCGTCAGTCCTTCTTCCGGCCATTGGGGCCGTCTATCGCGGTGCCGACGGTTCCGCCGACAAGTGCGCCCGCGCCCATCCAGCCCAACAGCATCGCCCAGCCGACGGGACCTGACGCGAGCAGAGGCAGGAAAATCGCCCCTGCTGCGATAGCCCCTACCGACAATCCCACCGCCTCACCGACATGCGATCTTTCTTCCATGGAAGAGCTCCGACCGATCCACCCGCGGAGTTTACGCCCATTCTATTGCGGTCCAAAGACGAATATTCAGGGATTTAACAGTCCCATTACTTCGTCGTGCAATCGCTTGTCGCCCGCGGCGAGAACCTGGCCGCCTTCGGCGCAGCTTCCGCCCTGCCAGTTGGTGATGACGCCGCCGGCGCCCTCGACCACCGGGATCAGCGCGGCGACGTCCCAGCGCTTGAAGGTGCTCTCCACGATCACGTCGCAGAAACCCAGCGCCATCAGCGCGAAGATGTAGCAATCGCCGCCCCAGCGCGTGAGCTTGGCCTTTTTCTGCACGCGGCGGAACGCATCGGTCTCGCCCGGCTGATAGAACGCGTCGGGATGGGTGGCGCAGAGGATGGCGTCCTCGAGCGTCACGCCCTTGCGCACCTGCAGCGGCGTGACCGCGCCCTTGAAATGCAGCTCGGCCCGGCCATTGGCGCCGATGAAGCGTTCACCGATCCAGGGCTGGTCGATGATGCCGAGGACGGGCTTGAGATTTTCCTCCAGCGCGATCAGCGAACCCCATTCGTGGCGGCCGTTGATGAAGGCGCGCGTGCCGTCGACCGGATCGAGCACCCAGCGAAGCGCATTGCGCCCCGGCTTCTCGCCGAATTCCTCGCCCAGGATGCCGTCGCCCGGCCGTTCGGCGTCGATGAGGGCGCGGATCGCCTTCTCGGCGTTGCGGTCGGCCTCGGTGACCGGATCGAACACCTGCACGCCGTTCACCAGCATCGGCTTGTCGGCGATGTCGAGGCGCTGGCGGAAATAGGGACGGATGGTCTCGCCCGACGCGTCGGCGAGCCGATGGGCGAAAGCGATGAGATCGGCGGGGACGGTCATAGGGAAATCCTCGTCCCATCCCTATATTGGTCGTTAGACGGAAAAAAGGGGACTTGGCATGAAAAGCATCGTCGTCACGGGCGCCTCCACCGGGATCGGCTGGGGCGTCGCGAAAGTGCTGATTTCCAAAGGATTTCGCGTGTTCGGCAGCGTGCGCAAACAGGCAGACGCGGAGCGCCTGAAGACGGAGTTCGGGGCCAATTTCGTCCCCGTGCTGTTCGACGTGACCGACGAGGCGGCGGTCGCCAAGGGCGCCGAACAGGTCGCCGCGGCGCTGGGCGGCGAGACGCTGGCCGGGCTGGTCAACAATGCCGGCGTCGCGGTGGCGGGCCCCCTGCTCTATCTCAAGCTCGACGAGTTCAAGCAGCAGATCGCGGTCAACCTGACCGGACAATTGATCGTGACGCAGGCTTTCGCGCCGCTGTTGATGGCCAATCGCGAGCCGGGCCTGCCACGCCGAAGCGCCGAAGGCGCGAAGGCTGGGCGCATCGTGATGATCTCGTCGGTCGGCGGCAAGAACGCCAATCCGTTCATGGGGCCCTACGCGGCGTCGAAGTTCGGCCTCGAGGGGATGAGCGAGGCACTGCGCCGCGAGCTGATGATCTTCGGCATCGACGTGATCGTGGTGGCGCCGGGCGCGGTGGCGACGCCGATCTGGGACAAGGCCGACCAGGTCGATCCGGGCATCTACGCCAACACGCCCTATCTGGCGTCGCTGACCAAGGTGAAGGATTTCATGCTCGCGATGGGCAAGAAGGGGTTGAAGCCCGAAGTGCTGGGCGAGGCGGTGTGGATCGCGCTGACCACGCAAAAGCCCAAGGTCCGCTACACCGTGACGCCCGACCCGTTCCAGAACTTCCTCATCAACACCCTGCCCAAGCGCATGGTGGACAACCTGGTGGCGAGCCGGTTGGGGTTGAAGCGGCAAGCGTAGTGTACGTACACTTGTAACTACAGCGGCGAGGGGATATCGTCGTGAAAGAAATAGAATTCACATGGGATCCGAGAAAATCGGAAGCGAACCGGCGAAAGCATGGTTTTGATTTTGCATTCGCTGTTCGCGTTTTTGCCGATCCCTTGAGACATATGAACACCGAAGGTGATGAGCATGGAGAAATTCGGTGGTACACGATCGGCGAGATCGACGGAGGAGTCGTCCGCGTCACACACACGATCTGCGAAGAAGGCCGGATCGAAATCTATCGCATCATCTCGGCGCGCAGAGCCACACCTCGTGAGAGTAAAGTTTACCGGGAAACTCCCTTAGCTGACAGAGGATCAGCGGCGCCAGCTCGAATATGTCAAGAATTTGCCGGACGATCAGATCGACCTGAGCGACATGCCGGAGCTGACGGACGAACAGCTACAGCGCCGCCCCGTCTATATCGGCCTTATTCCGGGTTCGCTCACCAAGAAGAGCGTCACCATCCGGCTCGACGACGACGTCGTGAAATGGTTCAAGGGCCAGGGCAAAGGTTGGCAGACCAAGATGAACTGGGTGCTGCGCCTCTATTATGCCAGCCACCGCAAGACCGGCGTGAAGGTCGGCCGTCCTTAAACCGTTTCCGTGCGCGAGGCGCGTTTGCGGTCGTGGGGGGAGAGCTGCTTCTTGCGGATGCGGATCGATTGCGGCGTCACCTCGACCAGCTCGTCGTCCTCGATATAGGCGATCGCCTGCTCCAGCGTCATCGGCACGATCGGAGTCAGGCGCACCGCCTCGTCCTTCGAGGTGGTGCGGATGTTGGTGAGCTGCTTGGCCTTGAGCGGGTTCACTTCCAGGTCGTTGTCCTTGGCGTTCTGGCCGATGATCATGCCCTGATAGACCTTGGTGCCGGGCACCACGAAAAGCTTGCCGCGCTCTTCCAGATACCAGAGCGCATAGGCCACGGCCTCGCCGTCGCCGGTCGAGATCAGGACGCCGTTGACGCGGCCCTGCACCGGGCCCTTGTGCGGCGCGTATTCCTTGAACATGCGGTTCATCACGCCGGTGCCGCGCGTGTCGGTGAGGAACTCACCGTGATAGCCGATCAGGCCGCGGCTCGGCGCCAGGAATACGATACGCGTCTTGCCGGCGCCGGTCGGGCGCATGTCCTGCATCTCGCCCTTGCGCTGGCTGATCTTGTCGATCACCACGCCGGTATAGGGATCGTCGACATCGACGGTCACTTCCTCGATCGGCTCGAGCCGCTCGCCCTTTTCACCTTGCTGAAAGAGCACGCGGGGCCGGCTGATCGAGACCTCGAAGCCTTCGCGGCGCATGTTCTCGATGAGGACGCCGAGCTGGAGCTCGCCGCGACCGGCGACCTCGAAGGCGCCCTCGCCCGTCTCCTTGACCTTGATCGCGACATTGCCTTCGGCCTCGCGCAGCAAACGGTCGCGGATGACGCGGCTTTGCACCTTGTCGCCTTCGCGACCGGCCAGCGGCGAGTCGTTGACCGAGACGGTCATGGCGAGGGTCGGCGGATCGATCGGCTGGGCGTGCAGCGGCTCTTCCACCGCGATGTCGCACAGCGTGTCGGCGACGGTGGCGTCGGTGAGACCGGCGATGGCGACGATGTCGCCCGCCTCGACCCGCTCCACCGGCACGCGGGCCAGGCCGCGGAAGGCCAGCAGCTTGGTGGCGCGGGCGCGCTCGACGACCTCGCCCTTGCCGTTGAGGGCCTTGATCTGCCGGTTGACGGTGATGGCGCCGGACTCGACGCGGCCGGTGAGGACACGGCCCAGATAATTGTCGGCCTCCAGCGTCGTGACCAGCATCTTGAAGGGGTGGTCGTCGCCGGCCAGCGCCAGCGGCTTGGGCAGCGGCACGTCTTCCACGACGCGCTGGAACAGCGGATCGAGGTTCTTGCGCTCGTCGGTCAGCTCGTTCACCGCCCAGCCGTTGCGGCCGGAGGCGTAGAGGTAGTGGAAGTTGAGCTGATCGTCATTGGCCTCCAGCGCGAGGAAGAGGTCGAAGATCGACTCCAGCGTCTCGGCGGGCTGGGCATCCTGGCGGTCGATCTTGTTGATCACCACGATGGGCTTGAGGCCGAGCTTCAGCGCCTTGGAGAGCACGAATTTGGTCTGGGGCATGACGCTCTCGGCCGCGTCCACCAGCAGCACCACGCCGTCGACCATGGAGAGGATGCGCTCCACCTCGCCGCCGAAATCGGCATGGCCGGGGGTATCGACGATGTTGATCCGGGTTCCGTGCCAGTCGACGCTGGTGCACTTGGCCAGGATGGTGATGCCGCGCTCGCGCTCCAGATCGTTGGAGTCCATGGCGCGCTCGTCCATGTGCTGGTTCTCGCGCACCGAACCGGACTGCTTGAGGAGCTGATCGACGAGCGTGGTCTTGCCGTGGTCGACATGGGCGATGATGGCGATGTTGCGAATGTCCATGGGGCGCGGCGCTCAACTCGGGAAGGCGGGCTTATAGAGGGGGGGCCGTCCGGGGGCAACCGATGGCCGATTGGCCACGATTCTCAAGGCAAATTGATGCCGAGGGCGGCGAAAACGACGATTCCGTGACGGTTTTCGGAGCCGATTGTGCAGCGCGACAGTTTAAGACATTGCCGGTCTGGAAATCGCGGCGCGCCGTGCTAGGACAGGCGCGGGAGCGGGTCCGGCAACCTGAATTGGGCCGGGGGATAGTCCTTTGGCCGAGGACCATGCCAAAAATCCAGGCCGACGGACCGACGCATGAACATCCGCATTCCCAGTTCCTTCGAAGCGATGCCCGACGCCGTGACCGAATTTCCCGACCGTGTTCGCCGCGGCTATGGCCGCATATCGGTCCGCACCAAGCTGATCCTGGGGATCGTCGGCGCCCTGCTGATTGCCCTGATCCTCTATTCCATCTTCGGCGGCTCCGCGCCCAAGCCGCCGCCGCCCGCGCCGGTCGTGGTGCAGCGGGCGACGCGGGCAACCCTGTCGGTGGTCGAGCACACGATCGGCACGGTGGTGTCCAACGCGACCGTCCAGGTGACGGCGCGCGTCCAGGGCGAGCTCATGAAGGCCTATTTCACCGAGGGCCAGACGGTCCATAAGGGCGATCCTCTGTTCCAGATCGACCCGCGCCCCTATCAGGCGGCCTTGAACAACGCCACCGCATCGCTGGCGACCGCGAAGGTCAAGGCGCAGCGTTACGCCGCGCTGCTGGCGCAGAAGGCCGTCGCGCCGCAGGACGCCGACGACGCGAAGGCCGCCTATCTGGAAGCGCAGGCCAATGTCGACGCGGCGCGGCTGAATCTGGACTACACCCAGATCCGTTCGCCGATCGACGGCAAGACCGGGCCGATCCTGATCCAGCCGGGCAACCAGATCACCGCCAGCGGCAGCGTCGGCGCCGGCGTTTCGACGACCGGCACGACGACCAACAACGCGCTCGTCACCATCACGCAGATGACGCCCATCAAGATCTCCTTCGCGCTGCCCCAGGCCGATCTGCCGCGCATCCAGAAGCGCATGGCGACGCAGGGCATGGCCGTGTCGCTGATGCAGCAGGGCGCGACGGACAACAAGCCGCTCACCGCGACGGTCGATTTCGTCGGCAACCAGGTGAACGACGCGACGGGGACGATCGAATTGCGCGCCACCTTCGCCAATCAGCAGAGCACGCTGGTGCCGGGGCAACTGGTCGATGTCAGCGTGGTGCTCGACGCCGTCAAGGACGCCACCGTGGTGCCGCACGACGCGATCAACCTCGGCCCCACTACGAATTTCGTCTATCTGGTGAAGCAGGGCAAAGCCCAGATGGTCCCGGTGACCGTCACCCAGGACGATGGCACCACCGCCGCGATCCAAGGCAAGGTGCGGCCCGGCGACATCGTCATCGTCGACGGCCAGCTGAAGGTCGCACCCGGCAAGCCGGTGCGGATCGCCGGCCAGCCGCACGCGAAGAAATAGCCGCCTCATGAACATATCGGCGCAGTTCATCGACAAGCCGGTGATGACGACGCTGCTGATGGCGGCGCTGGTGATCTTCGGTCTGTTCGGCTATTCGACGCTGCCGGTCAGCGAACTGCCCAACGTCGACTTCCCCACCATCACCGTGTCGGCGAGCCTGCCCGGCGCCGATCCCGACACGATGGCGAGCGCGGTGGCGACGCCGCTGGAGAACCAGTTCTCCACGATCGCCGGCATCAGCTCGATGACCTCGTCGAGCGCGGCGGGATCGACCACCATCACGCTGCAATTCGACCTCGACCGCAGCATCGACGCGGCGGCACAGGACGTTCAGTCGGCGATCTCCGCGGCAAGCCGCCAGCTTCCCACCAACATGCCGACGCCGCCGACGCTGAAGAAGGTCAACCCGTCGGACCAGCCGGTGATCTTCATCGCGCTGCATTCGCCGGCGCTGTCGATGTCGGAGGTCGACAAATACGCCGAGACACTCTTGGCGCGGCAGATCTCCACGCTGAACGGCGTGGCGCAGGTCAACGTCTACGGCTCGCAGAAATACGCCGTGCGCGTGCAGCTCGATCCGGCGCAGCTCGCCGCCCGCGGCATCGGCATCGACACGGTGGCGGCCTCGCTCGCCAGCGCCAACGTCAACCAGGCGACCGGCCAGCTCAACGGGCCGACCCAGGCGACGCTGATCCACGCCAACGGCCAGCTGACGACCGGGGCCGCGTTCAACAACCAGGTGATCGCCTATCAGAACGGCGCGCCGGTCAGGGTGAAGGACGTCGGGCGCGCCATCGACAGCGTCCAGAACAACCTCGCCTATAGCTGGTTCAACGGCCAGCCCGCCATCGTGCTGGCGGTGCAGCGCCAGCCGGGATCCAACACGATCCAGGTGGTCAACGAGATCAAGGCCATCCTGCCGGCGTTCTCCAAACAGCTTCCGGCGTCGCTGGCGCTGGACATCATCTTCGACCGCAGCCAGCTGATCCGCGCCTCGGTCAGCGACGTGCAGACCACGCTCCTGATCGCCGCGGTGCTGGTGGTGCTCGTGATCTTCGTCTTCCTGCGCAACCTCTCGGCGACGGTGATCCCCTCGCTCGCGCTGCCCATCGCGGTGATCGGCACCTTCGCCGGCATGTCGCTGTTCGGCTACAACCTCGACAATCTGTCGCTGATGGCGCTGACGCTGTCGGTCGGCTTCGTGGTCGACGACGCCATCGTGATGCTCGAGAACATCGTGCGCCACATCGAGGAGGGCGAGCAGCCGCACGAGGCGGCGCTGAGGGGTTCGGCGGAAATCGCCTTCACCATCCTGTCGATGACGGTGTCGCTGGCGGCGGTGTTCATTCCGCTGGTATTCATGGGCGGCATCGTCGGCCGGCTGCTGCACGAATTCGCGGTGACCATCGTGCTGGCCATCGTGGTGTCGGGCGTGGTCTCGGTGACGTTGACGCCGATGCTGGCCAGCCGCTTCCTCAAGCCGGCGACGGCGCACAAGCCCGGCGGCTTCTATGAGCGCAGCGAGGCGATCTTCGACCGCGTCCAGGCCGGCTACGAAAGCTCGCTCGGCTGGTCCATGGAGCACCGCGGTTTCATCCTGGCGATCTTCTTCGCGAGCCTGGCGGCGACGATCGGGCTGTTCTACGTCGTGCCGGAAGATTTCATCCCGACCGAGGATCAGGGGATCATCCGGGCGCAGACCGAAGGCTCGGACCGCACCTCGTTCCTCGCCATGGAGGCGCACCAGCAGCGCGCCGCCGCGATTGCCGCGACCAACCCCGCGGTGAAGAGCGTGATGTCCTTTGTCGGCGGCGGCGGCTCGCGCAGCGGCACCAACACCGGCACGCTTCTGCTGACGCTGAAGGATTCCGGCAGCCGCGACTCGGCGGACGAGGTCATCCGTCAATTGCGGCCCAAATTCGCCGCCCTGCCCGGCATCAACGTCTATATGCAGAATCCGCCGGCCATTCAGATCGGCGGGCGTCAATCGAAGTCGCTTTATCAATACACGCTCCAGGGCCTGGACCAGGACCTGCTGCAGACCTCCTCGCTGCGGCTGATGAATGCGCTGGCCGCGACGCCGGGCTTCCAGGACGTGACGACCGATCTGGACCTGTCGGCGCCAACGGTGAACGTGGCGATCAACCGCGACAAGGCAGCGTCGCTGGGTATCACGCCGGCCAAGATCGAGGCGGCGCTCGGCGCCGCGTTCGGCACCGAGCAGGTCTCCACGATCTACGGCTCCGCCGACCAGTACTACGTGATCATGGAACTTCTGCCGCGCTACCAATACACGCTTTCGGATCTGGCGCGGCTCTATCTGACGGCGGCGGACGGCGTGACCCTGGTGCCGCTGACCTCGGTCGTGAAGCTCACGCCGGGCACGATGCCGCTCACGGTGAACCACCAGGGCCAGCTGCCGGCGGTGACGATCTCGTTCAATCTGGACAAGGGCTATTCGTTGGGCGATGCGCTCAGCGCCATCAACCGCGTCCAGGACCAGATCCACACCCCCGACACGATCACCGGATCGGCGCAGGGCACGGCGCAGGCCTTCCAGAGTTCGCTCAGCAATATGGGTCTGCTGCTCGCGATCGCGCTGATCACGGTCTACATCATCTTGGGGATTCTCTATGAGAGCTTCATCCACCCGCTGACCATCCTGTCGGGCCTGCCGTCGGCCGCGGTCGGCGCCCTGATCACGCTATGGCTGTTCCACCAGTTCTTCACGATGGGTCTGACCGGATCGGACACGCCGCTCTCCATCTACGCCTTCGTCGGCATGATCATGCTGATCGGCATCGTGAAGAAGAACGCGATCATGATGATCGACTTCGCGCTGCACCGTCAGCGCAGCGAGCACGTGCCGCCGGAAAAGGCCATCGTCGAGGCGGCCATCGTGCGTTTCCGCCCCATCATGATGACGACGATGGCGGCGCTGATGGGCACGCTGCCCGTGGCGATCGGGCTGGGCGCGGGCGGCGAGACGCGCCGGCCGCTGGGCCTGGCCGTGGTCGGCGGATTGATGGTGTCGCAGCTCCTGACGCTCTACATCACGCCGGTGATCTACACCTATCTGGATCATCTGGGCGATCGCGTCGGCCATTTCCGCTGGCGCGATCTGTTCGGCGGCGGCGCAAGCACCCAACCGGCGGAGTGATTGTTGTCATCCCCGGCCGAGCGATGCGTCAGCATCGCGAGGGGAAGGGGACCCAGGCGTTTCCGTCTTGCAAAAGTCTGACCACCTGGGTCCCCTTCCCCTCGCGTCGCTTGCGCGACGCTCGGCCGGGGATGACAGTTGTGTAAGCGCTACCCCTTCGCCGAAATCCTGTCCACCTCGGCGACCTCGTCGGCGTTCAGCACCCAGCTTGCGGCCTTGACGTTCTGCGCGACCTGTTCGGGCTTGGTGGCGCCGGCGATCACGCTGGAAAGCCAGGGATGCGCCAGCAGCCAGGCGAAGGCGAGATCGAGGATGGTGTGGCCTTTGGCCTGCGCGAAGGCGGTAAGCTCGCCGACGATGCGCCAATTCTCTTGCGTCATATAGCGCTCGCCGAAGCGGGTCATGACCGAATAGCGCGTGCCGGCCGGGATGTCCTCGCCCTTTTTGTACTTGCCGCTGAGCAGACCGCTCGCCAGCGGGAAATAGGGCAGCAGCGTCATGCCGTCGCGCTGCAGCGCGGGCACCAGCGCCGTTTCCACGCCGCGCTCCAGAAGGCTGTATTCGTCCTGCGCGGTGACGAAGGGCGCCAGGCCGTTCTGGCGCGAGGCCGCATGCGCCGCGGCGAGCTGGTCGGCCGGCATGTTGGACGAGCCGATGGCGCGCACCTTGCCGTCCTTCACCAGATCGTTCAGCGCGCCCAGCGTTTCGGCGATCGGCGTCTTGGGATCGGGCGTGTGCAGCTGATAAAGGTCGATCCAATCGGTCTTGAGACGCTTCAGGCTGGCGTCGCAGGCGGCACGGACATAGGCGGCGGACGCGCCGGCCTTCTTGCCCTCATCGTCCATGGGAAAACCGAATTTGGTGGCCAGCACGATGGTCTTGCGCCGCGCGCCCAGGATCTCGCCGAGCTGGCTCTCCGATCCGCCGCGGCCGCCGTACATGTCGGCGGTGTCGAACAGGGTGATGCCGGCATCGAGCGCCTTGTCGATCACCTTGGCCGAGGCCTCGAGCGGCAGGATGCCGAAATTGTTGCAGCCCAGGCCGACGACCGAGACCTGGATTCCGGATGTGCCGAGCGCGCGCGTTTGCATCGCCTCTCTCCCTGATATCGCGCGGGCACGCTAGAGCATTTCCGCGTTTCGTTGAATCGCGGAAATGCTCCAGCTCTTCGGTTGGTCGCGGTTCCGGACGCAAAACCGCCGAACACTTTTCCTGGAACCGCTCCAATCCATCGCCGGGCGGGGCGAAACCGATTTGCCGGACGAAGAAAAAGGGCGCCGGTTTCCCGGCGCCCCTGTTCTTGAGCCGTGGCAGGACGCTTAGAAGTGCGCGCCCAGGCTGATGCCGAAGGTGCGCGGCGGTTCCACGAACAGGGTGTTGAAGAGACCCTGCGCCGCGTCGCCGGCGCCACCGCCGGTCAGGTTCTGCTTGTCGGCCAGGTTCTTGCCCCAGATGCGCGCGTACCAGACATTGTCAGGCGAGTTCAACTGAAGCTGCGCGTTGATCTCATCCCATGAGGGAATGCGATCCGACTTGCTGTTGAAGATGGTGAAGTAGTCGCCGCTTCTCCAGTAGTAGTCGGCGCGCGGCACGAGCGAGTAGCCGCCGGGCAGGTCGAAGGTGTACTGGACGCCGAAGCCGATGCTGAGCGGCGGCGTGTTCGGCACCTTGTTGCCCTTGAGGTTCGCGGCGTCACCGCCCGAGACCAGCATCGGATCGAGCGCATGGCCGCCGTAGAGCAGGTCGAGCGCGGATTGCAAGGTCCCGCAGCTCACGCCAGCCGGCAATGGACCGTGCGCGGAGCCGTTGATGAACGCCGCGCCGTTGGCGACGCCCGGGATCGATGTCACCGGAGCCTGCTTGAGGGCCAAGGCCAGGGCGCCGTCGTGGTAGAACGGATGACCCGAGGCGTCGGTGCCGGCGATCGGATACGGCGTGCCTGTCCCCAGAAGGTTGGTGATGATGCACTGGTTGCCCTGGAAGTCCTTCAGGACGGTCGTGTTGGGCTGATTCTGAGCCTCGTTGCGCGAGTCGACCAGAGAGGCCTGCCCCACGCTGGAGTCGATGAGCGAGTAGTTCGCGTTGAATGCCCAATGCTCGGTCGGGGCCCACACCAACTCGCCTTCGGCGCCCCACATGCGCGCGCCGACATTGGCGTTGATGGCCGTCTTGTTGACGATCTGGGTGACCTGGTAGTTCTCGTAATTGTAGTACCAGAAGTCCAGGTTCGCCTGCAGCGTGCCGTCGAGCAGCATGTTCTTGGTGCCGACTTCGATCGCATCGACGCCTTCCGACTTGTACAGCGGTGGATAGGTCGACGCCGTCGAGGTATCGGCGGGCGGGTTGAAGCCGCCGGCGCGATAGCCACGCGAGAACGACGCGTAGACCAAGGTCTGGTCGGTGAACGACAGTTGCGGCGTCCAGTCGAGCACGCCGCGTCCCGTCATCGCCGAGAACGTCGCGTCCTGGTTGGACGTGCCGGCCGCGTGCGTCAGACCGGCAACCTGGTTGCCGCAAGCCGCGGAGGTCAGGAAGCCGGTGAGCGTCGCGCCGGTAAGGGCGCCGACCGGGAAGAAGCAGTTGAGCAGGGTGTTGAAGCCCAACACGCTCTTGTGATCCGACCCGAAGCGCAGACCGCCGGTGAACTTCAGCGAGTCGGTGATGTTGTAATACACCTCGCCATAGACCGCGTCCGTCTCCAGCTTATAGGTGCTGATGTTGTCGTAGACCGACGGGCCGAAGGCAAAGCCATCGGCGCCGGCGGTGGCGCCGAGCAGGGTCGAAATGAGATCGACCGCGCCGCTGTGGATCGACGTGTCGGTGGTCGTCAACGTCGTCAGGTGATAGGCGGCCACCAGGAAGTTGAACGGACCGGTGAAGCTCGACGCGAACCGCACTTCGGCGGACTTCTGGTCATCCGTGCCGCTGAGGATCGTGTAGGCCGAGGCGTGATCGGCCCAGTAATACGGGGCGTTGCCGCCGGAGATGCCGTAGAGCGCCGGCGAGGAGATCGGCAGCTGTCCCAGATGACCCGCGTAATTTTCCGCGTATGACGTCGGGAACTGGCAGGCGATGAACTCCTGAACGGCCACCAAGCCCTGGTTGGTCGGCGCGGCCGCTGCGCAAGGTCCCGCAGGGGTGGCGGCATGGAAGCCCGGAGGCAGGGGACCGCCGGTCTGCAACTGGTGCAGCAGGAAGTTCTGCGTCGGCGTCGACTGGAACTCGGCCGTGGCCGGCGTGCCGTCATAGAAGAACGGTGCACCGATGAGGTCAGGCGCGCCGCTCGCCGAATTGTACTTGCGATTGGAGTAGTTGACGTGGGCGTCCATGGAGAGCCAGTCGCCCAACTTCTGATGCAGCAGAACTTCGAGGTTGTTGAAGAAGTTCCGGTTCCAAGGCTGGAAGTCCGCCGCGACCTTGTAGAGGTCCTTGGAGGTCGGCTGATTGGCGCCGATGACCGTCGCCGAGGGACCGCCGATCGTCGTGATCTGGTACGGCGTGCCGCCCAGGGGACCGATGTCGCTGACGAAGGTGTTGGTGATGATGGCGTTCTGGTTGGCCGGGTCGGTCTTGATGCCGGTCGGCAAGCAGCCCATCACGCCCGTCGGATCCTGCACGCAGCCCAGCACGTTCGCGCCGACGCGGGTCGAGGATTCCTGCGAATGCTCCGCCACCAGGTCGATCGTGGTGTCGTCCGTCGGCTGCCAGCGCAAGCTGGCGCGGCCGGTATAGCTGTCCAGGCCATCGAAGTGCCGCGAGGCCGTGGGGCCGGGCTCGACGACGCCCGCGTAGATGTTGGTGACGTCGCCGTCGCGCAACTGGCCGAAGCCGGCGACGCGCAGGGCGAGCTTGCCGGCCACGATCGGGATGTTGCCGACAGCGGTGATCTCGCGGTCGTTGTAGTTGCCGTAAGTCGCTTCGCCGCTGATCGAGTAATTGTCGAGATTGGGCTTGTTCGTGATGATGTTCAGCGCGCCGCCGGTGGCGTTGCGGCCGAACAGCGTGCCCTGCGGGCCGCGCAGGACTTCGAGCCGTTCGACGTCGAGATATTGCGAGTTCGCGCCAAGCTGGGGAGCGTTGATGTAAACGTCGTTGATGTTGAACGACACGCCTTCGTCGCCCGACGCCGCGATGACGCCCGGACCGATGCCGCGGATGGCGACGCTGCCGCCCGTACCGCCCAAGGAGGTCTTGGTGAAGGTCAAGCTCGGCATGTTGAATTCGATGTCGTTGAACGACTGAATCTGCTTGGACTGCAGGTCCGTTCCGCTGAACGCCGATACGGCGATCGGAACCGTTTGCAGGTCCTCCGCCTTCTTTTCGGCCGTCACGACCACGGTTTCGATTTCGGCGAAAGCCGGGACGGTGAACGCCGTCGACATCAAGAGTGCGCCGATGAACGTGGCGGTTCGTGCGTTCGCGATTGGACGCTGTGCAGACATTTTGTGCTCCCCGTTGTGGCGACGCATCACGCGCGTGCCTTATCGCCCAATTGCGTCCCGCTTGCTCTGCAAGCGAACCCAGACCGACGCAATCTAGCGTTGGAACGATATGAGCAAGCTCAACAGGCGAGCAAGAACATTATCGGGGAAACGGTGACGGGGGCGCCATATCGGGCTGTGTTTGTACCCAATATGCCACAGCAATTAACGCTCTGGTGACACCAATCATCAAATATTGATGGCTTCCGTCGCGTCAAAAAGCCTAGGCATTACGCATGCTTGGGGAATGGGCCGATCGGAAAGGGCTGCTCGTCGCGGACGAAGGTGACGAAGGCCAGAAGCTCCCACTCGTACTGCAAAAGGGACGAACAGAACGCCTTGATCTCGTCATGCACGCGGCCGTTCACGGCGATCATCACGAACTGCACGACCGCGAGCACGAAGATCACGTGCAGCACGAACCAGGCGATCAATCCGTAGCCGAAGGCATAGATCAGACGCACGAAGGGAAAGGGCGGCCGTATCGGGGTCGCGGGGCCGGGCGGGGGTGTGCCTTGGGCGTTGGGCGTGTCGGACATCGTTCGGCCTCCTCCCGATGGGCGCCGGCAAGCCACCGCCGCCCACACGATATCTATGCCGCGGCGCGGGATATTCAAGGCGCGCGACGCTGGCGGGCCTTCAGGCCCACGACGGCATCGAACGGCCCCGCGAGGGCCAGACCGGCGATATAGCCCCCCAGATGGACTTGCCAGGCGATCGCGTGGACCGAGCCGCTGGGCCCCATGCCGACCAGCCCGGTTATGGCGTTCACGACCAGCCAGACGGCGCTGAACATCAGGATCTGCTGGGACAGCAGCGGCGCCAGCGGCAGCGTGGCGTCGTTCAGCCAGGGCTCGCGGATGCGCATCATGCGGATGGCGGCACCCATCAGGCCCGAAATCGCCCCCGAGGCACCGATGGCGCCGACGTTTTGGCCCCATTCGAGGCCGACGAAGGCCGCCGCGCCGGCGAGGCCGCAAAGCGCAAAGAACAGCAGGAAGGCGGGACCGCCGAAACGGCGCGCCACGACCGGCCCAAAAGCGAGCAGCCACAGGCAGTTAACCGTCAGATGGGCGAAATCGGCATGCAGGAAGATATGCCCGAGCAACGGCAGGGCAAGCCACAGGAGGTCGGGCCGATGCAGGTCGATCGCCCGCATCGCCTGCGCCGAATAGATGACGGGGTCCAGCGCCAAACTGTCGAACATCTGCGCGGCGAAAGAGGGCGGCGCCAGCACGCGTAGCAGATGCGCCGCGACCAGCGCGGCGATCAGGCCGAGGACCGAGCCCGGCACGCGCAGCATGGGCTCGCGGGCGGGCCGGAATTCTTGAAAGAAGGCCATGTGGTCCCTTCGGCTTTCTCAACGCGCGCCGCAATCACACAAGTGCGGTACTGCTCATCCTTCGACAGGCTCAGGATTTCGACAAGCTCAGGATGAGGACGCCTATCTAAATCCTCATGCTGAGCCTGTCGAAGCATGAGGGCCGCGGACATACCCGACAGCCCCACCCCTTACCGCCTCAGCGCCGCCTCGACGAGTTCGAGCCGGTCATTGCCGAAATACATGTCGTCGCCATCGACGAACAGGGTGGGCGAGCCGAAGCCGCCGCGCGCGATGAGCTCGTCGGTGTTGGCGCGCAGCCGGTCCTTGATCGCGTCCGCTTGCGCGCGCGCCAGGATGGCCTCGCCATCCAGACCGGCCGCCTTGCACACGCCCGCCAGAACGGCGGGTTGGCTGATATCCTCGCCCCACGCCCAATAGGCCTCGAAACAGGCCCGGGCGAATTCGACGAGCTTGCCCGCTTCCTGCGCCGCCAGCGCGCAGCGCATGGCCGCCGTCGCCTTCACCGGAAAGACCGGCGGCGGCATGACGATCTTCAGACCGGTGAGCGTCGCCCAGTCCTGCAGGTCCTTGGCGGAATAGGCGGCCTTGCGCGGATCGGGATGGGCGCGGCGGTCATAGACCTCGCGGTTAACCGCGTTGAACACGCCGCCGACCAGGATCGGCTTCCAGACCATCTCGGCGCCCGTGCGCGCGACGAGCGGCTGAACCCGGGCGAAGGCCAGGTACGTCCAGGGCGAGGAGCAGTCGAAGAAGAACTCAAGCCGGGCCAAGGCGGGCCTCCGCCGCAAGGTGTGACCCAAACTAGCGCAGCGGCGTGCCGGATTGGAACACGACGCACCAACCGTCATGGCCGGGCTTGACCCGGCCACCCATCGCGCCCGCGTCTGCGGGCGCAAAAAGAACCATTTCGGCGCGCCAAAGCGCGCCGGATGGATGGGCGGCTCAAGGCGCCCATGACGAAGAGGGGTCATGGCACAGGGGTTGCTCCCTTGGCCTCCAAGAGATCAGCACACGAGACCGACATGGCAACGCATCGCACCGCTCGCATCGCCTTCGCCCTCAGCGCCGCCGCGCTTGCCGCGAGCGCCGCACAGGCCGGCGATTACAGCAATGCCAGCAATTACAACGCGCCTTACGGCATGCAGGCCGGCCAGGAAAACGCGCCGCCGAATACCTCGCTGCGCGACGCCAACGGCAATCTCACCGTGGTGAACGGCGTGTTCACCTCCGCCAATTTCGGCACCGCCACCGGCGCGAGCGCCGCGGGTTCGGGCGCAGGCTCGATGTCGAGCGGCGCTGGCACGAGCGGTGCATCGAGCACCACAGGAACGGCAACGGCGATCGGCAATCAGCTCAACGTCGTCACGCTCGGCAACAACAACACGGTGGTGGTGAACGCCACCCAGACGAACAACGGAAACCAGACAGCGACCAATACGGTCAACGGTAAGTAACTCTAAAAAGCCAAAGGGATGCCCCCTCCCATGACTCGCCGCGGAAAAAAGTTTCTCCTCAAGCCCCTGATCCTCGCGATCGCAGGCTTCTCGCTCGCCGGCTGCATCAGCCCGCAGGCGGACTCGACGACCGGCCGCTACACCGCGCCGATCGGCGGATCGCCGGTGATCTCCAACGAGACGCCCTATTCGGCGGCGTTGCGTTGCATGGCCGGCTACACCAGCCAGCGCCCGATCAAGATCGCGGTCGGCCAGATCGCCGACTACACCGGAAAGAGCGAAAGCGACAATTCGGGCCGCAAGATCACCCAGGGCGCCGCCCTGATGGCGATGAGCGCGCTCTCCAAGGCGGGCGTGCAGCTCGTCGAGCGCTTCGACACCTCGGTCGCCGAGATGGAGCTCAAATACGCCAACAACAAGCTGATCGGCGCCGACGAGCATGGCGGCGGGGCGGATTACCGCCAGATCATCGCCGGCTCGATCCCGGGCTCCGACTACTACCTGGTCGGCGGCATCACCGAGCTGAACTTCAACATCCGCTCCGAAGGCGCGAGCGCCGACGGCGGCGAGACCGCCACCAACGGCATCAAGGGCCAGAGCGGCGGCAACATGTACGTCATGAATGTCGGCCTCGACCTTCGCCTGGTCGACACCAAGACGCTGCAGGTCGTCGACGTCATCTCCTACCAGAAGCAGATCATCGGCCGGCAGGTGTCGGTCGGCGTGTTCGACTTCCTGGGCGCCAACTTCTTCGACGCATCGGTCGGCGAAAGCGCGCTGGAGCCGATCCAGCTCGCCGTCCGCTCGGTGATCGAGCGCGCCGTGCTGGAGATGTCCACGCGCCTCTATCACACCAACGGCTCGTGCGCCGCCACGACCGATCCGCTCGCGGACGGCAGCGACCGCGCGCCGATCCACAACGACGACTATCGCCCCATCACCGCCCGCAACGACGACTACCT
>Ga0265320_10000412_pt1 | contig 34014 bp, 29 predicted proteins | sample 4827metaG_FD_202087 | JGI IMG/M metagenome (GOLD analysis project Ga0265320, IMG submission 202087) | Rhizosphere microbial communities from Carex aquatilis grown in University of Washington, Seatle, WA, United States - 4-8-27 metaG | ecosystem: Host-associated > Plants > Roots > Rhizosphere >... | reverse complement strand
CGGCGTCGGCCAGGTAGCGCACGAAGACGTTTGCGCCGCGCAGCAGGAGGACGCCGGTTGCGCCGTGCGGGACGTCGGCGCCCGTCTCGGGGTCGACGAGGCGCGCCGTGATCCCGGGAAGCAGGCGACCCACGGTGCCGGCCCTCCTGCCTGCCTGCGCGTCCGCGGTCCGCGTGACGATCGGGGGATCGGGCTGGTTCAGGTGGGTGGCCGGGGAGGTCTCCGTGAGGCCGTAGCCCTGGAGGATCTCGATGTGGAAGGCCTCGAGGAACCGGCGCCTCAGGTCCTCCGGAAGGCTCTCGGCGCCGGTCACGACCAGCTGGAGGCTGCGCAGGTCGCGCGACGTCGCCTTCTTCAGGAACGGCCGCAGGAAGGTCGGCGCCCCGAGCAGAACCGTGACGCCCTCGTCGCGGACCGCGTCGATGACGGCGCGCGTGTCGAGCGGGTTCGGCGACGTGACGAGGCGGCAGCCCCGAAGAAGCGGGTACCAGAGGGTGACCGTGAACCCGAAGCTGTGGAAGAGGGGCAGGCACCCGAGCATGACGATCGACTCGGGCAGGACGCACGTGGACGAGATCTGCGCGTAGTTCGCGAGCAGGTTGCGGTGCGACAGGACGACGCCCTTGGGGCTCCCGCCGCTGCCGCTCGTGAAGAGGAGCGCCGCCTCCTCGCGGTCGCCGGCGCGCGGGGCGCCCACGAGGCCCGCAACCCAAGGGTTGGGAAGAAGCCACGCCGCAAGGACCCAGGGCAGCACCGCGCGCGCGCCGCCCGCGGCGGCCATCTCGGCGCGAAGGTCGAGCGAGCGCTCCGGCCACGGGAAGTCGCCGAGGCGCGCGCGCATGGCGTCGGCCGTCAGGACGGTGCGCACGCCCGACTCGCGCAGGCTCGACTCCGCCGCGGCGCGGCCGGCGGTGAAGTTGAGGTTGACGGGGACCTTGCCGGCGCAGACGACGGCGAGGTTCGCGATCGCGGCCCCCGCCCCCGGGGGAAGGACGATGCCGACGCGGCGCTCGGGAACGCTCGAGCGCAGGCGCCGGGCCAGCACCGCCGCGGCCGCGACCAGCCGCGCCGCCGTCACCGCGCGCCGCCCCGACGTGCGGTCCACGATCGCGACCGATCCCGGCCTGCGGGCGAGGGCGCGCACGGTCTCGCGGCCGATGTTTCCTCGCAGGAGCGGCCTCTCCTCGAAGGCCAGGGCGCCGAGGTCCAGGAGGGCCCTGCGCGCCGAGGCGGCGTCCGCGCGGCCGAAGGGGATGGGCTCCCCGAACGCGACGCACACCGGCGTCGGCATCAGGCGCGGGGATTTCCAGAGGTACCGGTTGCCGGAGAACGAGAAGATGGAGCCCCAGAGGCCGTCGACCGCGGCGGGAATGACGCAGACCTGGGCCCGGCGGGCCATGAGCTCAAATCCCTTGCGGATCGCCATCAGCTGGCCCGTGCGCGAGATTTCCCCCTCGGGGAAGACGCAGACCAGCTCGCCCCGCCTGAGGGCGGCCACGCCGTCCCTGAGCCACTGCGAGGGCTTGTCCGCGGACACGTCGATCACGCCCGCGCTCCTGTAGATCCAGTCGAGCACGGCGCCGGTTCCCGGCCCGCGATAGGCCATGAACCTCAGCGGCCGCGGGCAGGCGAGCTGGAGCACGACCACGTCCGCGTAGGAGACGTGGTTCGCGATCACGACCGCCCCGCCCTCGCGGGGGACATGCGACGCCCCGAGCACCCGCACCCGGTAGAGAGCGCGCGCGACAAGCGCCGCTGGGGCCGCGATCCAGAGCGGCATCGTGGAGCGCCGTTTGAAGAGCACCCGCGACGCTGGTCACTTCCCCAAGAGCTTGTCAATCAAACCGCTGCCCTTTCGAAGGGGCGCCTGCACGAGCATGTCCCGCCACTGGCTCTGGTCGACGCTGCGCAGCGTCCCGCCGAGGTGGATCGGCTGGTAGAGCTGGGTGTAGCCGAGCGGGTCCTGGCCCTCCTTGAGCATGCCGACGACGTCGAGGAATTTCCCGAGCTGCCCGCGCACGCCCATGTCCAGGTCGATCGAGAGCGGCTGGTCGCGGATCGGCAGCTCCGGCGAATAGGCGATGGAGCCCCTGCCCGACAGGCGCTCCTCGGGGGCCAGGAGCGAGATCTCCGTGAAGCGTATGTCCAGGTCGGGGCCCCGCTCCGCGGTGAGGCTCATCTGGTCGTAGTGGATCTCCGAGAGCTCCTTGGCGGAGGCGACCAGCGCCGTCCCCATGTTCTCCGTCTTCTTGCCGAAGAGGGACGTGACGGTGTCCAGGGCGTCCACGAGCTTCGACGGCGCCTGGCGGATGGAATCGGCCACGTCCGTCTGGAGCGCGCGGAAGCGGCCGCCCTTGCTCGAGAGCCTCAGGTCGCCCTGGGCCCGGCCGAGGAGGCCGTCCACGTCGGCCGCGCTCCCGGTAAGGTGGCCCTCGATGTCGAAGCGCCCGTCCACCACCGGCGGCCGGCCGGGGCTGATCGCCCGGAAGAGGGGCGCGGCGTCCACGTTGCCGACGGAGTGCGAAGCCTTGAACCCGTAGGGCCGCTCGGCGCCGCGCGCATAGGTGAGCTGCCCGTCGACGCGGGCCGCGCTGGCATCGCCCACGGTGGCCGACCCGTCCCCGACCGAGAGCGAGTCGGGCTCGATGAGGAGCGTCCCGCGCACGTCCCCAAGGTCGACGCGCGGGAAGAGGATGTCCTCGAACTTGAGGAGGAGCCTGCCCCGGATCCCAGGCCAGAAGGGGGCGCCGCCCGCTGCCAATGACCCGTCCCGGGTCGCCGGATCCGCGCCCCCCCGGCCCGCGAGGACGGCAATCGCCGCGAGGTCGTCCTCGAGGAGCCTTGTCCCCGAGAGCATCGCGTCGACGAACGGCCCCCTCGGGCCGGTGGCGACCGTGCCCGAGAGGACGAGGTCCACGCCGCGCATGCCGTAGTCCAGGCGCACGGGAATGCCGAAAGTCGCGTTGCCGGCCGCGTCGAGGTCGATGCGCATGTCGGACGACACGGACGGCAGCGGGACGCCCCCGCCGGCGGCCGACACGAGGCCCTTCAGGGCGAGCTTCACGCGCACCTCGCGCGTGGCGCCGAGGCTCGCCTCGAAACTGCCGCTGGCGTCGCCCGCGGTGAGCCGGGGGAGGCCGCTCGCCGCCGGTATCGAGAGGAGAAGGGGCACCGAGGCGCTCCAGGATCCCGCCGCCTTCGTGGCGCCGCCGGCACCCGCCAGCCGGCCGAACCTCGCCTCGAGGGACAGCATCTCGATGCCGTCGCTGCGCACGGCGAAGGGCGCCAGCTGCAGCTGCCAGCCCTGGGGGGCGTAGTCGGCGAGCACGAACGCGGAAACCTCGAGCCCGGAGGCGACTGGGCGCCCCGACGCCGAGAGCGCGACCCCGGACGCGGTGAGCGGCGCCTTCGTGCGCAGCACGAGGCGCCCGTCCTCCGCCCGCATGACCAGCTCCCCCCGGGCGTCGCTGCCGGAGAGCTCGGCGCCCGGAAGCGCGCCCCTGAGCCAGGCGAGCGGCACGCCCTTCACGGAGATGCCCACGAGGTCGTCGGCCGGCACCGACACCTTCAGCTCGCCGGTCGCCATGCTGAACTCGAACGACTGGAGCGCGCGCACCGAGGCGACGGGCGCCGCCCCGGAGAGGTTAAGGTCCAGCCGGGCGACGCGCAGGGAGGACCCGAGGCGCGCCACGTCGAAGTCTGCCGACAGGTCCACGCCGCCGATGGCGCCGAGGCCCGCGGCGACGACGCCGAGGCGGTCCGCCGACCCGCTCAGCTTGCCCGCGGCGTGGACGTCGCCCGTCGCCGGGTCGACGTCGTAGGTGCCCTCCCCCGCGGCCGAGAACGCGGGGAGCGTGCGCCCGAGGGCGAACGGGGCGAGGTCCGTGTCCTTCAGGTCGAGGCGCCACGAGCCCGCGGAGCGCAGGGAGCCCTCCGGCCCCTCCGCGTCGAGGGCGGCTATCCGTTCGGATCCGCGCACCAGCGAGACCGAGTAGGACTCCTTGCCGCCGCCGCGGGCGGCCGACGCCGCGAAGGACAGGCGGATCCCGGCCGGGAACTGCCTTCCGCTCGACGTGGTGTCCGCCTTGATCTCGGCCCTCGCGAACCTCCCCGAGGCGTCCATGGCTGCGGTGAGGACCGCGTCCGCGGCGACGGCGGACACGGGCGCGCCCGCGTCCTCGACGGCCGCCCTCACCAGGCAGCGGAACCGGCCCTCGCGGCCGGGCCCGAGGCCGCCGCCCGTGACCACGACGTGGATCCTCCCCGCGGCGCCGCCCCCTTCGCCGGGGAAGATGATGTCGCCCTCGAGGTCGACCTCGTCCAGCGACAGGTCGGCCCTCGCCTTGAACGCCTGGAGGGCCCCGCCGAGGACGCGCGCGACCCAGGGGTACGCCGCCTCGGCCTCCTCGGGCGCCGGGCCGCGCGGGCGCGTCAGGTCGAGCGTCCAGCCCTTGGCGACGAGGCTCTGGAAGTGGTAGCGCCGCCCGAGGAGGGCGCCCAGGACCGGCAGGCGGGCATCCGCCGAGGGAAGGACGAGGACGGCGCCGTCCCCCTCGAGGCGCAGTCCGCCGATCGAGGCCCTGCCGGGACCCGCGGAGGCGCTCTCGAGGGACGAGCGGGCGCCCGCCAGCGACGCGAACGCCCGGCGTCCCGCCCATGTCTGCACCTGGGGGCTGAAGGCCGCGGCGGCGGCCAGCGCGAGGGCGCCGAGGAGGGCGCCGAGGAAGAGGAGGACGATGCGCGTGGCTCTCATGCCTGGGTTCACCCTCCCCGAGCCCCCCGGGCGCAGGTCAGGGTATCACGAGGGCGTCGCCCAGCCCGATGGCCTTCCTAACGTTCGCGACGGCGACGAGGTAGTTGTAATTGGCGGTCAGCTGGTCGGTCCTCGACTGCGTGAGCGACACCTGGGAGGTGAGCACGTCCAGCTGCGTCGCCGAGCCGGCGTGGAACTTCGCGTTGGCGAGGCGCAGCGCCTCCTCGGCCTGCTCGATCGTCTGCTTCGAGGCCGTCAGGAGCTCGCCCGCCTCCTGGAGCGCGGAGAGCGCCTGGCGCACCTCGACGTCGATCTCGAGCTCCTCGGTGGCCTCCGCGAGGCGCGCCTGCTCGAGCTGCGACTTGGCCTGGCGCACCTTGCCGTCGGTCGCTCGCCCGTCGAAGATGGACCAGGTCGACTGCAGGCCGAAGAGCCAGCCGTTGGCGGTCGTCGGGGCGCCCGGAAGGCTGTTCACGTAGCCGATCCCGTCCCACTCGTAGGCCCCGAAGGCCTGCACGCTCGGGTAGAAGCCCGCGCGCGCCGTCTTCACAGACTCCTCACCCGCCAGCTGCAGCTTGGCGAGCTTCCGCAGCTCGGGCCTGTGCTCGTGCGCGGAGGAGAGGGCGGAGTCGGCGTCGAAGCTGGCCGAGGCGACGTCGAGCGTGCCGACGACCTCGGGAAACGCGGCCGACACCGGGGTCCCGAGGGACTGGCGCAGCTGCTCGGTCGCGATCCGGTAGCTGTTGCGCGCCGTGATCAGGTTCGGCTGGGCGTTCGCGAGGGAGACCTTCGCCCGGAGCACCTCGAAGTTGGAGACGGTCCCGGTGTCGAACTGGTTCTTGACGTCGTCCAGCTGGTGCTGGAAGAGCGTCACGTTCTCCTCCTCGACCCGGATCTTCTCGCGCGCGAGGATCACGTTGTAGAACTTGGTGCGCACGTCGAGGAGCGCGGCGTCGATGGCCGTCTGCAGGTCGTAGGCCGCGGCATCGCGCGAGAGCCTCGCCCCCTTGATCGCGGACTGGATCCCCCCGCCCGCGAAGAGGTTCTGGGTGGCCTTGAGCTCGACCGTCCATAGGCTGTTCGCCGGCGGGTAGGACTGGGAGACCGAGGCCTCGTTCCTCTGGTACTGGCCCTGCGCCCCGAGGTTGGGGATTTCCTGGCCCCTGACCTGGACGACCACGCCGTCCTGCAGGCGGATCGTCTCCCGGGCCTGGAGGATCGAGAAGTTGTGGTCGAGCGCGTAGCCGATGGCGCCCTTCAGGTCCAGCGGCGACGGCAGCTCGGCGCCGCCCTGAGGGGCGCCGAAGGCCGGTGCGAGGGCGAGCAGGAGCGCGGCGGAGGTCAGGAGGGGTCGTTTCATGCGTGCGCGGGCCTGAGCTTCTCGTCGGCCTGGACCGCCTCCTCCTTCGCGCGCTCCTTGGAGTGGTCCTTCGCGAGCAGGATGTAGATGGAGGGCATGACGACCAGCGTGAAGAACGTGCCGACCGACATGCCTCCCACGAGGACGAGGCCGATCGAGTTCCTGGCCGCGGCGCCGGCGCCCGACACCAGGGTCAGCGGGAAATGCCCGGCCACCGTCGCCACGCTCGTCATGAGGATCGGGCGGAGCCGCGTCAGGGCCGCGTCGTGCACGGCCTCGAACTTGGACCTGCCGGCGAGCTGCTGCTTGTTCGCGAACTCGACGATGAGGATGCCGTTCTTCGCGATCAGCCCGACGAGGGTCACGAGGCCGACCTGCGAGTAGATGTTGAAGGTCGTCGTCCAGCCGTCCGTGAAGAACGGCATGTTCGGGTTCGGGCACTTCAGGAACATGAAGATCGCCGAGCCGAAGATGGCGAGGGGAACGGACCCCCCGAGGATCACGAGGGGATCCCTGAAGCTGTTGAACTGCGCGGCCAGAACCAGGAAGATGAGCGTCACGGCGAGGCCCATGGTCGTCCAGAACTTGGCGTTCCCTCCCTCCCGGCGCAGCTGGCGGGACTCGCCCGTGTAGTCGATCCCGTATCCCTTCGGCAGGATCTTTGCCCCCTCGGTCTCGAACACCTTGAGGGCGTCGTCGAGCGGCATACCCGCGACGCCGCTTATCGTGACCGAGTTGAGCTGCTGGAACCGGTTGAGCGACCGGGGGATCGTGGACGTGCGGATCTTGGCCACCGTGCTGAGCGGCACCACGGTCCCGTTCGGGCCCGTAACGTAGATCCTCTGGAGCTGGTCCGCGTTGAGCCGGTCGTCCCGCTTGACCTGCGAGATCACCTTGTAGCTACGGCCCGAGATGTTGAACCAGTTGATGTAGTTGCCGCCCATCGCCGCCGACAGGTCGTTGCCGACCTGCTGGAGGTTGAGGCCGAGCGCCGCGACCTTGTCGCGGTCGAGGACGACCTCCGCCTGGGGCGCGTCAAACTTCACGTCCAGGATCGGCGGGAAGTAGAACCGCTTTGTCGCCATCGCCGCGTCGGAGAGCTGGTTCGCGAAGGAGAGGATCTCCTGGGGATCGGCCGTGGACGTGAGGACGACCTCGATCGGGAAATTGCCGCCGCCGGGGAGGGCCGGGGGCTGGATCAGCTGGAGCTGGATGCCGGGGATCTCCGACACCTTGGGCTGAAGGTTGGCGAGGAGCGCCTTGATGTTGCGCTTCCTCTGTCCCCAGGGCTTCGCGACAAGGCCCCCGATGGCCTGGTCCGGCATCGTGATCTGGAAGACGAAGTCGGTGTCCGGGTCGGTGAAGAAGGCCTTCTCCACCGCGGCCGCGTACGGCAGGTTCTGGTCGAGCGTGGCGTTCGCCGCGGTCACGCCGAACCCGAACAGGAAGCCCTGGTCCTCTACCGGGGCGAGCTCCGCGGGGGCCTGGCCGATCATGAGAACGCCGACGACGCCGAAAAGGATCCATGCCGTGTACACGGCCCCGCGGTGCGCGAGGGAGAAGTCGAGCAGCTTCGTGTAGAAGCGCTTCACGCGCTCAAACGTGTGCGCCACCACCTTGGCGAACCCCTTCTCCTCGTCGCCGGCCCTCAGCATGTTCGCGCACATGACCGGCGAGAGCGTCAGCGCTACGATGCCCGAGATGGTCACCGCGCCCGCGAGCGTGAACGCGAACTCCCGGAACAGCGAGCCCGTGAGCCCGCCCTGGAGCCCGATCGGGGCGTAGACGGCCGCCAGCGTCACCGTCATCGCGATGATGGGGCCGACGAGCTCCCGGGCGCCGACGAGCGCCGCGCTGAGCGGCGAGAGCCCCTCCGCTAGGTGGCGCTCCGCGTTCTCGACGACGACGATGGCGTCGTCCACGACAAGGCCCACCGAGAGCACGATGGCCAGAAGCGTCAGCAGGTTGATCGTGAATCCGAACACCTGCATCAGGAAGATCGCGCCGATCAGGGAGAGCGGGATGGCGATTACCGGGATGATCACCGACCGCACCGACCCAAGGAAGAGGAAGATCACGATCACGACGATGAGGAGCGTGTCCCCGAGCGTGTGGTACACCTCGTGGATCGCGTCGTTGATGTATTCGGTGGAGTCGTACGCCACCTTCGACACCATCCCGCCCGGCAGGTCCTTCTGCACCGAGTCCATCTCGAGGCGCACGGCGTGGACCACGTCCAGCGAGTTGGCGGTCGGCAGGACGTAGACGCCCATGAACACCGCCGTCTGCCCCGAGAGCTTGACGTCGGCGTTGTAGTCCTCCGCGCCCAGCTCGACGTCTGCGACGTCGCGCACGCGCACGATCGCGTTGTTCTGCTGGCGGATGACCAGGTTCTTGAACTCCTCGACCGAGCGCAGGTCGGTGTTCGCCGTGAGCGCGACCTGCACGAGGTTTCCCTTGGTGCTGCCGAGGGCGCTCAGGTGGTTGTTCGCGGCGAGGGCCGCGTTCACCTGGGAGGGGCTGATGTTGAACGCCGCCATGCGCTCGGGCTTGAGCCAGATGCGCATCGCGAACGTGCGGCCGCCGAGGATGTCGGCCCGCTGCACGCCGGCGATCGCGGAGAGGCGCGGCTGCACGACACGCACGAGGTAGTCGGTGATCTCGTTCTGGTGGAGCGTCTCGGAGGTGAAGCTCAGGTAGCAGGCGGCGATCTGGGAATCCGCGGGCTCGATGTTGATGGCGGGGACCTGAGCCTCGGCCGGCAGGTTGCTGCGGACCTGGTCCACCTTCGAGCTGATCTCCGAGAGCGCCTTGATCGGGTCGTAGTTGAGCTTGAGCCGGGCGGTGATGATCGAGACGCCCTGGGCGCTCGAGGACGAAAGGTAGTCGATCCCGTCCGCGGCCGCTATGGAGCGCTCGAGCGGGGTCGTGATGAACCCGCGCACCAGGTCGGCGGAGGCCCCGACGTACACCGTCGTGACCGTCACGGACGCGTTCTGGCTCTGGGGGTACTGCCTGACGTTGAGCGTCCGGTACGCCTGGACGCCCGCGATCAGGATCACGAGGTTGACCACGAGCGCCAGGACGGGGCGCTTGATGAACAGGTCGGTGAATTTCATGGTGCCTTGGCCGCCGCGGGGTTCAGGAATCGCTCGTCTTCGGGGCGAGCTGGGCGTCGGGGGCGACGCTGTTGTTGACCTTCACCGCCGCGCCCGGGCGGAGCCGGAACACGCCCGAGGTGACGATGGTGTCGCCGGCCTTCAGGCCCGACAGGACCACGACAAAGTCGCCCTTGCGGGCGCCCAGGCGCACGATCTGCTGGCGGACCACGAGCCCCTTCTCGCCGGAGTCCTTGTCGACCGCGCTGTCCACGACGTAGACCGTGTCGCCAAAGGGCGCGAAGAGGACGGCCGTCGCCGGGATGGTGAGCACCTTGTCGACGACGGGCAGCTCGACCGCGACGTTGACATACATGCCCGGGCGCAGGTGGCCGGCCGCGTTGTCCACGGTGGCCTGGACGCGCACGTTCCTCGTGGACGCGTCGATGTCGGGGCTGATCGCGGTGATCTTGCCCACGATGCCGGCGGAAACGCCGTCCCCGGACAGCCGGACCTGCAGGCCTGTCGCGAGCGGGCCCATCTCGTCCTGCGAGATGTAGAAGTCGACGAAGATGGGGTTGAGCGCCTGCAGCGAAACGATGGCGTCGCCCGCCTTCAGGTTCTGGCCGAGGTTGACAAGGCGGATACCGAGCCGCCCCGCGAAGGGCGCCTTGATCGTCCTCTTGGCGATCGTGGCCCGGATGTTGTCGGCGGCCGCTGCGGCCTGCTTGGACGTGGCCGCGTCCGCATCGTACTGGGCCTGCGAGACGGTGGCCTTGTCGAGGAGCTCCTTCGTGCGCTTCAGGTTCACCCCCGAGAGCTCGACGTTTGCCTCGGCCGAGCGCAGCTGGGCCTCCTCCACCGATGTGTCCTGCCGGACCAGGACGTCGCCCGCGGCGACGTTGCTGCCCGCCTCAAAGTCAATCTCGGTGATCTTGCCGTCGAGCTCCGCGGCCACAGTCACGCCCTGGACGGCGGTGAGCGAGCCCACCGATGTGAGCGTCTGCTGCCAAGACTCCGACTTGGCCTCGGTGGTCGAGACCGACACGTACTGCGCGGGCGGCTTCTGGTGAATCATCGCGCTGATCTGCAGGACCTTGATCCCGACGATGACGGCGATGACCGCCACTACGCCCAGGATAGTGAGGAATGTTTTCATTAGGTAAGAAGGGATCAGGGGGCGGCCGGAATCAGGCGGAGTGGACCGCGTGGCCGCCGGACTCGATGTGCGAGGCCGCGGGGTCGCCGGCGAGCTTGTTGAGGAGGCGCACGAGCGTCTTTCGCTCGTGCTCGCTGAGCGGCGCCATCTGCGCCGCCATCTGCTTGAAGTGGCCCGGCAGGATCTCCTGGAGCATCGCGTGGCCCTTGGGCGTCAGGTGGACGAGCATCATCCGGCGGTCGCCCGAGTCGTGCCTGCGCGTGACGAGACCGTCCTTCTCAAGGGTGTCGACGAGCCCCGTGATCGTCGCCCGCGTGACCCCCGACATCTCGGCGAGGTCGGCCGGCGTCTGCGGGATCGGGTTGCCGGCTATCTTGTCGTAGAGGAGCATCATCACGGTGAAGCGGCCCGGCGACATGTTGTGCTCGGCGAAGAAGGCCTCGCTTCGGCGGTAGGCCTCGTCGCCCGCACGCAGCAGGTTCAAGTACGCCTCGCAGGCCGACGGATCCAGGTACGGATGGCGCCGCACGGCCTCGAGCAGGCACTCGTAGCGGGGAAGGTCCTTCAGCATGAGCAGTGGCATGGCGCGGTGTGGCGGCTATGGAGCCGGGAGCTGGGTAGTTAGGAACCTAATCATCCCGTTTTCAAGCGGTAAATGACACAATATATACCGGGATCCCGGTAGTATAGCGACGTCCCGGGAACCGGGGCTCAGCCCTCGAGCGAGCGCGCGGCGGCGACGAGGGCCTCGGTGGTGATGCCGAGCGCCTTGTAGACGTCGGGCGCGGGCGCGCTCAGGCCGAAGCGCTCGAGACCGACCACCCTGCCGTCCAGGCCCACGTACTTGCGCCACAGGCCCGTGACGCCGGCCTCGATCGCGGCGCGCCGGCGGCACGAGGCGGGCAGGATGGCCTCCCGGTACTCCGGGGACTGGCGGTCAAAGATTTCGAAGGAGGGCACGGAGACGACACGCGTCCCCTCGCCCAGGATCTGGGCCGCGGCCAGGGCAAGCTGCAGCTCGCTCCCGCATGACAGCAGGATGACATGCAGCGGCGCGGTCTCCTGGAGCGCGACGTAGGCGCCCTTCAGGACGCCGGCGCGGCGGATGTGCGCGGGAATCTCGTTGAGGACCGGCACGGCCTGGCGGCTGAGCGCGATCAGCGTCGGGCCGTCCCTGCGCTCGAGGGCGGCGGCGAAGGCGCCCGCCGTCTCCTCCGGGTCGGCGGGGCGTATCACCTCCATGTTCGGGATGAGCCGCAGCGCGGAGACCGTCTCCACCGGCTCGTGCGTCGGCCCGTCCTCCCCGACGCCGATCGAGTCGTGGGTGTAGATGTAGATGACGGGAAGCTTCGAGAGGGCCGCGATGCGCATCGGCGGCCGGGAGTAGTCGGCGAAGACGAGGAATGTCGCGATCGAGGGCCGGAAGAGCCCGTCGTAGGCCACCCCGTTCGCGATGGCCGCCATCGCGTGCTCGCGGATGCCGAAGCGGATGTTGCGCCCGGAGCGGTTGGCGGGCTCGAAGTCCTTGTCCGAGGCGATGTAGTTGAGCGTCGAGCCGTAGAGGTCCGCGCTCCCGCCGATCAGGAGGGGCAGCTCGGCCGCCAAGGGCTGGAGCACGTCGCGGCCCGCGGCGCGCGTCCCGCCGAGCTTCACGTCCGGCGCAAAGAGGGGGATCCGCGCCAAGAGGTGGGCCGCGCTCGGCGTGGCGTTCGCGGACTCGAGGAGGGCCGCCTTCTCGGGGTTCGCCGCCTTCCACGCCTTGTAGGTCTTGTGCCAGCGGTTGCAGGCGCGAACGAGCCTGCGCTTGCGGTCCTGGAAATACGCCTTCACCTCGTCGCTCACGTAGAAGAGCTTGTCGGCGGGAAGCCCCAGGCCCGCGCGCGCCGACTCGGCGAACTTCGCGCCGCCCTCGCCGTGGCCCTTCGACGTCCCCTGCACCTCGGGGATGCCCTTGGCGATGATCGTCTTCATGATGATCAGCTGCGGCTTGCCGCTCTTCGCCTTCTTCGCCCGGTTGAAGGCCTTCAGGAAGCCCGGCATGTCGTAGCCGTCAATCTGCTGCACGTCCCACTCGATGGCCTTGAACCTCGCGGCGGTGTTCTCGCTCTGCGTCTTGTACGCCATCGCGTCCAGCGTGACGTCGTTTGAGTCGTAGAGGAGGATCAGGTTGTCGAGCTTCTGGTGGCCCGCGAACTCGACGGCCTCCATCGCGACGCCCTCCTGCATGCAGCCGTCGCCCGCGAGGCAGACCACGTGGTGGTCGAAGATCGTGTGCTCGGGCGTGTTGAAGCGGGCGGCGGCCATCTGGCCCGCCACCGCCATGCCGACCGAGTTGCCGACGCCCTGGCCGAGCGGGCCTGTCGTGGCCTCGACGCCCGGCGTCTCGCCGAACTCCGGGTGGCCCGGCGTGATGCTGTGCAGGCTGCGGAACTTTGCGATCTGCTCGATCGGGATGTCGAAGCCGCTCATGTGCAGCCAGGCGTAGAGGAACATGCTCCCGTGGCCCGCGGACAGGACGAAGCGGTCGCGGTTGATCCAGCGGGGCTCGTCCGGGTTCAGGGACAGCGCGTTCCCGAAGAGGACGGCGCCAATCTCGGCGCAGCCGAGCGGAAGGCCGAGGTGGCCGGAATTGCTGGCGTGGCAGGCGTCGATCGCCAGGCCGCGCGCCTGGGTCGCCGCCTTTTCAAGAATGTCGGTTTGAAGGGCCATCGGAGGAAAAGTCCGACAACACCTACGCCCAACGGTCCCTGCGGGAAAGCAGAAACTCCGTTAATTTCCGGAGGGAAACGTCTACTTGGCGGCCGGGGCCGCGGCTTCCTCGGTGCGGCGGGTCTTCACGTTTACCGCCACGGCGGCCTTGCCCGTGCGGTTGCGCAGGTAGTAGAGGCGGGCCTTCATGGGCTCCGACTCCAGCTCGATCTCGATGGCCTCGATGTTCGGGGAATTGACCGGGAACACGCGCTCGACGCCCTCGCCGTAGCTGATCCTGCGCACCGTGAATGTCTCGTGGATGCCGGAGCCCTTGCGGGCGATCACGATGCCGGAGAAGATCTGGATCCGCTCCTTGTCGCCCTCCCGCACCTTCGTGTGCACGCGCACACCGTCGCCGACTTTGAACGGCGGAATGTCAGTCTTCACCTGGCTGTCGGTGACTTCCTTGATGATCGGGTTCATGGCTTTGGCCTCGTTTGTATTTGATTGAAAGTTACTTGAGAAGGTCGGGTCGCACGGCGCGGGTCTTTTCCAAGGCACGGGCGGCTCGCCACTTTTCTATCTCGGCATGGTTGCCGGAAAGGAGGACTTCCGGCACGGACATGCCCCGAAATTCGGCGGGACGCGTGTATTGAGGAAAGTCGAGCAACTTGCCTGTGAAAGATTCGTGCGTCAACGACTTTTCCTCGCCGAGGACGCCCGGGATGAACCGGCTGAGCGCGTCGATGACGACGGCCGCGGCGAGGGTCCCGTTCGTGAGCACGTAGTCGCCGATGGAGAGCTCCATGTCGATGACGCTGTCGCGGATGCGCTGGTCTATGCCCTCGTAGTGCCCGCTGAGGAGGATGAGGTGCGCCTCCCGGGAGAGGCCCTCGGCGATCGCCGGGGAGAGGGGGGTGCCGTCCGGGGTCAGGTAGATCCTCCTGCAGCCCGGCGACTGCAGCTTCTCGATCGCGGCGAACACCGGCTCGGGCTTCATGACCATGCCGGCCCCGCCCCCGAAGGGCCGGTCGTCGGCCGTGCGGTTCCGGTCGGTCGTCCAGGCGCGCAGGTCGTGGACGGAGACGGAGAGGAGCCCCCTCTCGATTCCCTTGCCCAGGATGCTCCCGTCGAGGAAGCCGTCGAGCATCCCCGGGAAGAGCGTAAGTACGTCAATGCGGGGCATGTGCCCCACCCTTCCGGTGGCGAACCGCCTCAGCTGGCGGTTGCCGGTGCGGCTTCCGGCTTGGCCGGAGCGGCTTCTGGTGCCGAGGTCGCGCCGCGGCGCGCCCGCTTGATGATGGAATGCAGCGTGTCGGTCGGCTTCGCGCCCTTGGCGATCCAGTAGTCGACGCGGTCGAGCCTGAGGTGGACCTGCTGGCCCTTTGTGCGGGGATCGTACGTGCCGATCGACTCGACGGCGTCGCCGTCGCGGCGCGAGCGGGTCTCGGCGACGACAATGCGGTAGTGGGGCTGGTGCGTGGCGCCGATGCGCGAGAGGCGGATTTTGAGTGCCATGAGGGCGGAATTTCAGGTGGTATCGACTTGGAAAAGGGGTCCATGACACCTGTGGGCGCACCCCTTGTCAAGCGCCCAAGCCCGGGGCGGCGGCCCGCTGGGGGGCCCGATTGAAAGGGTTCGCATTTGGGTCTGCCCCGCGCTTAGCGTCCGGGGCTATGAGCGCCAATTTCCGGGACAAAACGTGCAGGCATGCGGCCCTGCTCCGGTGTGCACCCGCCGATGCGGCCCAGGGGTCGCCCGCGGGCGGCGCGCCTGCATTAAACGTTTGAAAGCAAGGCCCTCCGTATTTTTGGCGCTGCTGCTGGTGGCGGTCTTCGCGGCCTACTCGAACTCGTTCGACGGCGCCTTCCATTTCGACGACGTCCACACGGTCGTCGACAATCCCTCCATCCGGAGCCTGCGCAACATCCCGCGCTTCTTCACCGACGCGACGTCGTTCAGCGTGCTGCCCCAGAACCGCACGTACCGGCCGGTGGTCTCGACGATGCTCGCGGTCGACTACGCGCTGTCGCGCGCCGCGGGAAGGCCCTACGAGCCGTTCTGGTTCCACCTGATCACGTTCCTCCTCTTCTGCTGCGAGGTGGTGCTCCTCTACGGACTCTTCCGCCTCGTCCTGGACAAGACGCTGCCCTCGCCGGCAAACCCGTGGGTCGCGCTGTTCGCGGCGGCCTGGTACGGCCTGCATCCGGCGATGGCGGAAACCGTCAACTACGTCATCCAGCGGGGCGACCTCTATTGCACGCTCGGATGCGTCGCCGCCCTGTACCTCTACGCGCGCTACCCGGGGCTGCGCCGAAAAGGGCTCTACCTCGTGCCCTTCGCGCTGGCCATGCTCTCGAAGCCGCCGGCCGCGGTGTTCCCGGTCCTCCTCATCCTGTACGTGTACTTCTTCGAGAACCGCGACCTGGGGGACCTGGCCCGGCTGCGCCGCGCCGTCGCGGCCTCGCTGCCCTCGGTAGGCGCGACCGTCGCCCTCATGGTGCTCCAGTCGGCGATGACGCCGAAGTCCTTCGTGGGATCGAATCTTTCCGCGTCGCACTACCGGCTGACGCAGCCCTTCGTCTGGTCCCGCTACGTCGGGGAGCTCTTTCTGCCGCTGCACCTGAACGCGGACACCGACCTCATCCCCTTCGCCGAGCTGAACCTCCGGGCTCTGTTTGGCATCGTCTTCGTCCTCGGGCTGCTGGCGGCCGCCGCGTACACCCTGTCGAGCCGCAGGCTCTTTCCCATCGCCTTCGGCATCCTCTGGTTCGTCGTCACGGAGCTGCCGACCTCCCTGTACCCGCTGGCCGAGGCGGAGAACGACCACCGGATGTTCTTCTCGTTCCCCGGCCTGATGCTCGCGGCGGCGTGGGGCGCGTGGCTGCTGCTCCTGCATTTCTTCGGGGAGGCGCAGCAGGGCAAGGACCCCAAGGCGAGAACCGTGCCGTCCTGGGTGCGCTGGGCCGCGGCGGTGGCCTCTGTGCTCGTGCTGTTTGGCTACGCCTACGGCGTTCGCCAGCGCAACATTGTCTGGCACGACGACGAGTCGCTGTGGAGGGATGACGTGGAGAAGTCCCCGCTGAACGGCCGCGGGCTCATGAACTACGGGCTGGTGCAGATGCAGAAGGGCTCCTACCAGGCGGCGCTCGACCTCTTCAACCGCGCGCTGGAGCGCACCCCGAACTACTCCACGCTTGAGATCAACCTCGGCATCGCGAACGGGACCATGGCCGATGCGGGCGAGCCCTCGAGGGCGGTCGACGCCGAGCGCCACTTCAAGAGGGCGATCAAGCTCTCGCCCAAGTACGACGGCACCCATGCGTACTACGGGCGCTGGCTTTTCGAGCATAACCGCAACCCCGAGGCGATCGAGGAGCTCACGACGGCCATGCAGCTCAACCCCGGGCGCCTCCTGCAGCGCGAGTACCTGATCAAGGCCGAGGAGAAGGCCGGGGACTATGTCGCCGTGCGCCAGGTTGCGCAGGACACGCTCGCGATCGCGCCGGAGAACGGCGTGGCCCAGAAGGCGCTGCGCGACATCCCAAAGAAGGACGCCTCGTACTGGAGCAACCTCTCCGTGGAGCAGTTCAAGAAGGGCCAGTATGTGCAGTGCATCGAGTCGGCGCGCATGGCGCTTAACGTCAACCCGGCGCTCGCGCAGGCCTACAACACGATCGGCGCCGCCTGCGCCGCGCTGCACCGCTGGGACGATGCCATTCGCAGCGAGGAAAAGGCGCTCGTGCTCCAGCCCGACTATGAGACCGCGAGGAAGAATCTTGCCTTCTTGATCGCGCAAAAAAATCGCCCGCAAACGGCAGGGGCGGCACCGGCCGGCCTGCCGGCTAAGTGACCTCGCTGCGGCGGAACACGAACGTGCGCTGGACGGAGAAGCTGACCAGGCTCAGCAGGGTGTCCACGGCGAGCTTCGCGGCGAACACGTTCCAGTGGAGGTACCGCGCCAGGCCCCAGATCATCACGTAGCTGAGCCCTCCGATCACGGCGACCAGCAGGTAGTAGCGCACCAGGGTTCCCTTCACCGGGGCCCCGCTGCGGAAAACGAACTTCTTGTTCAGCGCGAAGTTCACCAGCGAGCTCAGGCGGCCCACGGCGACGCTCACCGCGACGTTGTGGGTCGCCGCGTAGGCCAGCGAGAATCCCGCAAAGTCGATGCCCGCGGCGACCACGGCGGAGAAGTAGAAGCGCACGAGGACAAAATAGATCCGCATCGAGTCCCACACGGGGTCGAAGTGCGACGATCGGTTGTTCTGGATGTAGACGGTCTCGATGAGGACCTCCACGGGCTTGCCCCGCTGGCACACGTGGGCGAGCGCCGTCATCTCGTACTCGTAGCGCTCGCCGCCGAGCGTCATCAGCTCGGGGAGGAGCCCGCGGGGGAAGCCGCGCAGCCCCGTCTGGGTGTCGAGGAGGGTGGTGCCCGTCATGAAGCCGAATATCAGCCGCGTGAGGCCGTTCCCGAGGCGGCTGCGCAGGGGCACCTGCCCGCTGAAGCTGCGCGAGCCCATCACCACGGCCCCCTTCGACTCCTGGAGCTTGCGCGCGACGGCGACGATGTCGGACACCCTGTGCTGCCCGTCGGCGTCCGCGGTCACCAGCCCCTGGATCTCCGGCATCGCGGCCAGCACCTGGTTGATGCCGGTCTTGAGCGCCCGCCCCTTGCCCAGGTTGACCGCGTGGTGAAGCACGCTGACCCGGGGCAGGCGCGCGACCTCGGCGAACTGCGCCGCATGCCCCGGGTCGCTTCCGTCGTTGACGACGATCACGGCGCCAAAGCCCTCGGCGGCGATCGCGGCGACAAGCTCGACGAAGCCCGAATCGGGCTGCCAGACCGGGACCAGCACCGCGCAGCGGTCCAGGGACGGAGATGGGGAGGGTGTGTCGTCGTTCATCGATGCGGTGCCGCGGCTCGGCGGGATCCCTGCGCAGATAGCCGAGCCTTGCACTTCCCGCAATTCAGGAGAAATCGGAAGATATCACACTGCAAACCAAGAAATTAGCCCATCGTCCGCCCCCGGGTCGTGCGGCATCCGCGCCCCATCCCCCGGGTGCGCGCCGGTTCACCGCGTCAGCGGTATCAGGACCCTGAGCCTTGGGTCCCTGAGGTAAAGCCCTCCCCACAGCAAGACGCCGAGGATTGCCGGCATATAGAAATTGGGGTCGCCTGCCCGCAGCGTCGTGCACACCGCCCCGCCCAGGTAGCCCGTCAAGAGGATCGCACCCAAGACCGACGTGCGCGGCACGATGTAGATCACCGTGCAGACAAGCTCAGCGATCCCGATGCCGTTCAGGAGCCCCAGGGAAAACCCCATCTGGACAAAGCTGTCGACGACCATCTTCGGCTTCATCAGCTTCATGACGCCGCTCATGAGGAGCATGAGGACCGGCAGGGCGCTCATGACGCGCCCCGTCCAGAGCGCCGCCTTCGACACGGGGACCTTGGGGGATTCGGGGTTCATGGCAGGATTTCTAGCGCGCCGGACGGCGGCTGCAATCCCTACCTCATGCCCGACGCGAACTCGTCCAGCCGCCCGAGGCTCTGGGTCCAGCCCATCTTCATGCCCATCAGGTAGCGGTCGGCCCCCGGCGTCTTGCTGAGGACATGAAGGTCGAGCGTGAGCGCCGTGTCGGCGCCCTGCTCCGCGAACGTCGCCGTGGCAAGGACGTCGAAGAGGAGCTTGCCCGCGTCGTCCATGGCGCCGGACTGGAACACAAGCCGCTCGGGCGGGACAACCTCGCGGACGGTCCCGCTCATCGGCCAGATGACGCCGTTCGGCCCGTGCATGTCGAGCCGAAGGGTGCCGCCCGGGCGCACCTCCCACGCGATGACCTTGCTCTTGACCACGTCCGGGCCCCACCACGCGGCCACGTGGACGGGATCCGTCCACGCGCTGAAGACGAGGGCGCGGGGGGCATGGATCACCTTCGTGATCACCAGGTGTTCGGGTGCGGTCATGGTGCTTTGTCTCTCATGTTTCATGGCTTGTTTTGGTTTTCTGAAGTTCCGCCATGTAGGCGTCCAGGCGGTCGAGTTTCTGTTCCCAAATCGATCGGTACGCCTCCGCCCAGCCGGCCACGTCCCTGATGGGCGCCGGCCGAAGGCGGCAGAAGTGGCGCCGCCCCTCGCGGCGCTTCTCGACGAGGCGGGCCCTCACGAGGTAGGCGAGGTGCTTGGACACGGCCTGCTGGGACATCCGGAACGGCCGGGCCAGCTCGTTCACGGACGCAGGCCCGGCCACGAGCGTCTGGAGGATCGAGCGGCGCGTGGGGTCCGTGAGCGCGGCGAAGGTGACGGTGAGTTGATCCACAACCCTACGGTTGTATGTTTTCGGGCCGCGGGTCAACACCCAAAAGCACGGGGGTTGTGTTTGTGCGCACCGGCCCCGATAACACCGGCTCCGCGCACCCGTGATGTTCCCCAGACACCTCCTCGCCATCCTCGCGCTCCTGCCGGCGTCCGCCCTCTGCGGCGCCCCCGCGGCGCCCGTCGTCTACAACAACCTCGCCGGGGACGGCAGCGCGGAGCTCGACCGCTCGATCCGGCAGGCCTACGGCTCGACCTACGCGATCGTCGATACGAGCCGGGCGGCGGGCTTCACCGAGCCCTCGGCCACCGCAGGCGAGATGCCCCGGGTCGCGCTGGACGACCGCGGCCAGCCGATCTTCGGGAGCTGCCTCATCGTCTACATCGTCTCGGCAGCGGGCCTCGTCTCCGACCCGGTCATCGTTAAGTGGAGCGACGAGAGGGTCTGCCGGGTGGCGCTCGCGGCCATGGGCGACTGGCGCTTCACGCCGGGGCGGCTCAAGGGGGTCGCGGTCGCGAGCACCGCCGCCCAGGACTTCACCTTCGGGCCCGCCGAGGCCTCTGGCGGCTTCAGCATGGAGCGCCTCGTCGTCTACCAGCCCAACGACCTCCTCATGAGGCGGCTGCCGCCGAACGAGGCCGTCGACGCCTATGTGAACCAGGTCCGGCAGGTCGCTCACAACTTCTTCGTCGGCTCCGCAACGCCGGAGACATTCCACATCGTGATCGTCGCCAGGCCCGGCCCCCGCTGCCGGGCCTGGTTCCTCTCATCGGTCCGGCCCGGCGATTCCCCGGAGCTCGCGCCGCTGCGCGCGCTCCTGCAGGCCATTCCCCCGCTGGCGGTGCGCGAGGGCCCCGTTGTCCTCTGCCTGACCGCCCATGTCGCGGGCGGCGACGGCAAGGACCAGCCCAACGGGGAGGCCTTCCGCAACCCCATCCCTGCGGAGTGGCGGGCCCTCGCGGCGACGCTCAAGGATCCCCCCGCGTACTCCTCAGACGCGTTCCTGGACCTCCTCTGGCCGCCCGCGCGCTGAGGCCGGGGCTTTGCCATTGACCGCAACCCGGGCAGGGGAGAGCGTGCACCCTCCATGCTAAAAGCCGGCATCGTCGGTCTGCCCAACGTGGGCAAGTCCACCCTCTTCAACGCCCTCACCCGCTCGCGCAAGGCCGAGGCCGCCAACTACCCGTTCTGCACGATCGACCCCAACGTCGGCGTCGTGACGGTCCCGGACGATCGCCTCGCCGTGCTGCAGAAGATCGCGAAGACGGGGGTCGTCATCCCCGCCGCGATCGAGTTCGTGGACATCGCCGGCCTTGTCGCGGGCGCGAGCAAGGGCGAGGGCCTGGGCAACCAGTTCCTCGCGAACATCCGCGAGGTGGACGCGATCGTGCACGTCGTGCGCTGCTTCGAGGACCCCGACATCATCCACACGATGGTCACCGTCGACCCGGTGAGGGACATCGAGGTCGTGACGACCGAGCTCGTCCTCTCCGACCTGGACGCCGTCCAGAAGCGCATAGACAAGGCCCAGAAGAAGGCGAAGAGCGGCGACAAGGAGGCCATCGTGGAGATGGCGCTCCTCGAGCGCCTCGTGCCCCACCTGAACGAGAACAAGCCCGCGAACACGCTCAGGGCCACCGAGGACGAGGCGAAGCTGCTCAGGCTCTTCCAGCTCCTGACCGCGAAGCCGGTCATCTATGCGTGCAACGTCGCCGAGGGCGACCTCGCGACCGCGGAAAGGAACCCGTTTGTCGGCAAGGTCGCCGAGTTCGTCGGCGCCCACCACGACGCGGCCTATGTCCCGATCAGCGCGAGGATAGAGGCCGAGCTGGTCGACCTGGCGCCGGACGAGGCGAAGGCCTTCCTGAAGGACCTGGGCGTCGACGACTCCGGGGTCTCGTCCCTCATCCGCGCGACCTACGCCCTCCTCGGCCTGCAGACGTACTTCACGGCGGGCGAGAAGGAGGTGCGCGCCTGGACGGTCAAGAAGGGCTGGAAGGCGCCGCAGGCCGCGGGGGTGATCCACACCGACTTCGAGAAGGGCTTCATCAAGGCGGAGGTCGTCTCGTACGCGGAGCTCTCGAGGCTCGGGAGCGTCGCCGCGGCGCGCGAGGCGGGCAAGTACCGCCTCGAGGGCAAGGAGTACGTCTTCCAGGACGGCGACGTGGCGCTCTTCAGGTTCAACTGAGGCGCGCCCCGGGGCGCGCCACGGCAACGCCCGCAGCGGCGAGCCCGCGGCGGATGCGTTGGGCGAATTCGACCGCCGAAGGCCCGTCGCCGTGAAGGCAGATCGTCTCGGCCCTGACCGCGACCTCCGAGCCGTCGGCGGCCAAGGCAGTCCCCGCCGTGGCGATCCGCACGGCCTGACTGGCCGCCGCGTCGGCGTCCCCGATCAAGGCGCCGGCCTCGGACCGGGGCGTGAGCGACCCGTCCCGCATGTAGGTCCTGTCCGCGAACGCCTCGCCGACGACCCTGAGGCCCCTCTCCATGGCGACGGTGGCGAGCACGCTGCCGGCAAGGGCGACGAGGATCCAGGGTTCGCCCGAGGGCCGCTTGTCCTGGGCAAGCGCCCCGGCCACCGCCTCGGCGAGGCCCCTGTCCCTCGCCGCCATGTTGTAGAGCGCCCCGTGGAGCTTCACGTGCCCCACCCTCGCGCCGAATTCGCCGGCGATCTCCTCGAGCATCCTCGCCTGCCCGAGCGCGAGCGCGGCGGCAGCGGCCGGCAAGATCGGGAGCTCCCTGCGCCCGAAATGCTCCCGGTCCGCAAAGCCCGGGTGCGCGCCTATCGCCGCGCCGTGCCGGAGCGCGAGCGCGACGGCGGCCCGCATCGTGTCCCTGTCCCCGGCGTGGGCGCCGCAGGCGATGTTCACGGAGGAGACAAGGGGGACGAGCGCGGCGTCCGAGCCGCAGCCCTCGCCCACGTCGGCGTTCAGGTCGATGGAGGCAGCCTGCTTCATGCGGTGCTGAACTTCTCGGCGAGCCCCTGCCGAAGGAGCGCGAGCCCGTGCTCCCAGGCGTGGGAGAGGGCGTGGGACGCCGCAAGCGTGGTGCGCGTGAACCGGACGCCGTCCCCCGGGGCCAGCTGGGCGAGGAGCGGAATGTCCACCGCGGCCACGTGGGCGACGCGCGGGTAGCCTCCGAGCGTCTGCGCGTCGGCCATGAGCACGATCGGGTTCCCGTCGGGGGGGACCTGGATCGTCCCCGGGCCGACCGCGGTCGAGAGAAGCTCGCCGCCGCCCGCGCGCCTGAGCGCGGGCCCGTCCAGGCGGATGCCCATGCGGTTCGACCGGGTGGTGACGCCGAAGCGCCCCGAGTAGAGCGCGTCCCCGAACTCGGACGCCTGAGCCCCGGGGATCACCCTCACGTTCGGCTCCCGGGCGTAGTGCGGGAGCAGCCGCTCGTCCAGGCTCCAGTGGCCCCTGGGCTGCATCGCCGACGGGACGCAGGAGAGGACGTCCCCCTCGCGAAGGGCCCGGCCCTCGAAGCCCCCGATGCCGGCGGCGAGGAAGGTGCCGCGGCCCCCCATGACGGCCTCCACGTCGAACCCGCCGCAGACGGCCACGTACGCGCGGCAGCCCAGGAGCCTCTTTCCGAACCGCAGGCGCGCGCCCTTCTCCACGCGCACGGGCCTCCACGCCGGGATGTCCTCGAAGCGGGCCCCGCACACCGCGACCCACGCGGCCTCCCCGAACTCGAGCTCGGGGCCCGTGAGCGTGACCTCGAGCGCCGGGGCGCCCTCGGGGTTGCCGACCAGGAGGTTGGCGACCCGCAGCGCGAAGGGGTCCGCCGCGCCGCCGAGCGGCACGCCCTCGGCGAGGTGGCCCCTGCGGCCCAGGTCCTGGACCGTCGTCTGCATCCCCGCGCGGATGACGGTCACCTCCATGCGGCAAACTCCGATGCGGTCACCGGCCTGAAGCGGACGCGGTCCCCGGGCCTGAGGAGCGCGGCCGGCTGCAGACGCGGGCGAAAGAGCGGGACGGGGGTGCGCCCAATGATCCGCCAGCCGCCGGGCGATTCGACGGGATAGACCCCCGTCTGCGACCCCCCGATCGCCACCGACCCGGCCGGCACGCGGGCACGCGGCGTGTCGCGCCGCGGCGTGCGAAGCGCATCGGGGAGCCCGCCCAGGTACGGGAAGCCCGGCGTGAAGCCGATCGCATGCACGAGGTAGTCGGCCCCCGAGTGCAGCCGGACGACCTCGTCCGCGCCGACGCCGCAGTGGGCGGCCACGGCCCCCAGGTCGGGGCCCAGCTCGCCGCCGTAGCAGACGGGGATCTCGACCAGGCGGGCGGCGGGACCCGCGGCCGCGGTCTTCCCGGCGGCGCAGGATTCCAGGAACTCGCAGACGGCGGCGTAGGCGTCCCCGCCCGCCTCGCCGAAGCGGGCCGGGTCGTAGAAGGCCGTGACGGTCGCGTAGGCCGGGACGACGTCCGTTATCCCCTCGCGTCCCGCCGCGGCGATCGCCCGCGCGAGGCCCGAGACCGACTGGAGGGTCGCGGCGTCGATCCCCGAGCCCAGCGTGGCGACGACCGCCGTGTCGCCCATGGGCTCGAGCTTCATCGTGGGCCGCCCTACCCCGCCCTCAGCAGCTTCTCGGCGTGGGCGAGCGCGCTCTTCGCGCTCCTGTCGCCGAGCATCCGGGCAAGCTCGGCCACGCGGGCCTTCCTGTCACCGTGGATGGCCTCGATGGTCACGACGGCGCGCTCCCCGGACTGGTCCTTGAGGACGACGAAGTGGCTCGAGGCGAGGGCTGCGACCTGGGGCAGGTGCGTCACGCAGAGCACCTGGTGGCGCCTTGCGACCGCCGCCATCCGCTCGCCGACCACGCTTCCGATCTCGCCGCCGACGTTCGCGTCGACCTCGTCGAAGACGAGGACCGGGACGGCGTCCAGGTCGGCGAGGATCGCCTTGAGCGCAAGCATCACGCGCGCCAGCTCGCCGCTCGAGGCGATGCGGCTGAGCGGCAGCGGCGCCTCGCCGACGTTCGGCGAGAAGAGGAACTCGCACCCGCAGTCGCCCGTGGGCCCCAGCCCCGGGGCGTCGGTGATCGAGACCCGGAACTCCGCCTTCGCGAAGCCGAGCTCGGCGATCCCCGCGGCGGCGAGCTTGCCCAGGCTCTTCGCCGCCTTCTCGCGGACCCCTCGAAGCTCCTTCGCCGCCGCCCTGGCCTCGCGCGCGGCAGCCTCGATCTGGCGGTCGAGGCGGGCGAGCGTCCCCTCGATGTCGCCGTGCGAGGACACCCGCAGGCGCATCGCCTCGCGCGCCGCGGCGACCGACCTGACGTCGGGCCCGTGGCGGCGCCTGGCCTCGAGCCACGCGTTCATGCGCTCCTCGAGCGAGCCCTCGCCTGCGGGGTCTGACTGGAGGTCGCGCCCGAGCGAGCCGAATTCCGCGGCGAGGTCGCCGAGCTCGGCCGAAGCCGCAGCCAGGCGCTCGGCGAGCTCCCGGCTCGACGGGTCGGCCGCCTCGAGCTTGCGCGCCTCGCGCACGAGGGCCGCGATCCGCGAGAGCGCCCCGTCGTCGCCCGAGAGCCCCTCCTCGAGGCCGGACGCCAGGGTCATGATCTCCTGGGCGCGGCTCATCCTCTGGAAGTCGCGCTCGAGGGCGGCGACGGCGTCCTCGGAGAGATCCAGGCGCTCGAGCTTCGCGAGCTGTGACTCCATGAAGGCCAGCTCGTCCGGCGAGAGCCTTGCCTCCGACGCCAGGCGCTCGCTCTCCTTCTGCAGGGCGCACCACGCCGCGTAGCGCGCGGCGTAGGCCTCGAGGGCGGGGCCCGCCCTGCCGTAGAGGTCCAGGAGCTCAAGCTGGCAGGAGTCCCGCAGGAGGCGCCTCGGCTCGCTCGGCCCGTGGAAGTCGATCCAGAGCTCCCCGATGCGCTGCAGCGCGGACAGCGTGGCGAGGCCGCCATTGACGGTGATCTTGGGGGCGCGCTCGCGGGACAGGCTGCGCTTGAGGACCAGCAGGCCCTCCTCGCAGGCCGGAAGGTCAAGCTCGGCGAGGACAGCGTCCATGCGGCGGGGGTCCTTGAAATGGAGCGAGGCCTCGACCTCGCATGAGGGCGCGCCCTGGCGGATCACCGCCTTGTCCGCGCGCTCGCCCGCGAGGAGCGAGAGGGCGCCGATCAGGATGCTCTTGCCGGCGCCGGTCTCCCCCGTGACGGCGGCGAAGCCCGGGTCGAAGTCCACGGACACGAAATCGAGGAGCGCCAGGTTGCGTATGCTGAGCGACTGGAGCATGGGGATCGGCCGGCCTTTCGCGGGTCAGATGTGCTGCAGGGGGAGCAGCGGAAGGAGCTTCTTGATGTCCTGCACGGAGTCCTTGTGGCAGACAAGGACGGCATCGGCCGTCTCGACGACCACGAGGTCCTTGACCCCGCAGAGCGCGATCACGCGCCCGTTGCTGACGGCGATCGTGTTGGACGTCCCCACGGAGACGATCAAGCCGCGCGACACGTTGCCGGAGCCGTCCGAGGAGTGGTGCTTTGGGAGCGCGGTCCACGCGCCGACGTCGTCCCAGTCGAAGTCCGCCAGCACGGTTGCGACCGACGAGGCCTTCTCGAGGACCGCGTAGTCGACCGATATCTTTGGCAGCAGGTGGAAGCGCTTTGAAAGGTAGGTCGCGGGGTTGCCCCGGGGGAAGTCCCGCACGAAGGCGGCCAGCTCCGGCGCGGTCTTCTCCACCTCGTTCAGGAAGCGCGCCGCGCTCCAGATGAACATCCCCGCGTTCCAGGCGTAGCGCTTGCTGCGCAGGTAGCCCCGGGCCGTGGCCGCGTCGGGCTTCTCGACGAAGCGCTTGACCCTCATGAGGCGGCTGCCGTCCGCGCCCCTCGCGAGCGCCCCGCCGAGCTCCAGGTAGCCGAACCCCGTCGCCGGGTAGGTCGCCGCCACGGCGAACGTGAAGAGGTTGTGGGGGGTCGACCCCTTCCCCGCCCCGCCCGCCCACCGGAACGCCTGGGTCAGCTGCTCGCCGAAGCGCTTCCTGTCCTTGATGAGGGCGTCGGCCGGCAGGAGCGCGACGACGCCGCGCGGGTCGCGCGCCCTCACGAGCCCCGTCGCGACCGCCGCGGCGGGCGCGGTGTCCCTTTTCGAGGGCTCGGCGACGATCTGCGACCGCGGGAACCGCGGGAGCGCCCTGCGGATGAGCGGGACCTGCGCCTTGTTCGTGAGGATCCAGACATTGCGGTCCCGGACGACGCCCTTCAGGCGCAGGATCGTCTCCTCAAGGAGCGTCCTGTCCGAGAACAGCCGCAGCAGGTGCTTCGGGGCGCTCGCGCGGCTCATGGGCCAGAAGCGCTCGCCGCTTCCGCCGGCGATGATGCAGGCGTGGAACCTGGGGTCTGGCTTCGTCATGATTCGAATGCAGGATCGACGGCGAAACGGCCCGCGCCAAGCCGGAACGGGGCGGCCCTCCCGATTTAAGGGGGCATCAAAGCCGGATCACGATCTTGCCGAACTGGCCGCCGCGCTCCATCAGGTCGAACGCCTCCGGCCCCCTCTCGAACGGGAAGGTGTCGCTGACCACGGGCTTGATCGCGTGGCGGCCCACGAAGGCGTTCATGGCGCGCCAGTCCTCGGCGCTCCCCATGGTCGTCCCGAGGAGGGAGAGCTGCTTCCAGAAGACCTTCCTGAGGACGAGCTCGGGCGCGTTGCCCCGGGTGGCACCAAAGAACGCGATCCGGCCGCCGGGGGCGGCCGCGTCGACGAGGCTGCCGAATCCGGGCCCGCCGGCGCTGTCGATGATGACATCGAAGGGCCCCGGCGCCTTTGCCGCGTCGGAGGCCCAGCCCTCGCGGTCGTAGCGGAACCCTCCCTTGGCGCCCAGCTTGACGGCCCGGGCGATCTTCTCGTCGGAGCTCGACGTGACCCACGCCTCGGCCCCGTGGGCGACGGCGAACTGGAGCGCGAAGAGCGCGCCGCCGCCGCCGATCCCCGTGACGAGGACGCGCTCGCCCCTCTGCAGGCGGGCCCGGGTGACGAGGGCCCTCCACGCCGTCAGCCCGGACAGGGGAAGGGCCGCGGCCTCGTCCCAGCTCATGGAGGCCGCCTTGCCCGAGAGCTGCGAGACGGGCACCGCGATCCTCTCGGCGAGCGTCCCGTCGCGGGGAAGGCCGAGGATCGTGAAGTCGGGGCCCTGGGCGGCCTCCGACGGCCCCCAGTTGAACGCGGGATAGATCACGACCTCCCTGCCGACCCAAGAGGCGTCGGCGTCCGGGCCCACCGCCGTGACGACCCCGGCGCCGTCGGAGCCCGGGATGCACGGGTACCTGAGGCCCGCGTACTGGCCCTTCTTTATCCAGAGGTCGCGGTGGTTGAGCGCGGACGCCCTGAGCTCGACCAGCGCCTCGCCCGCCTTGGGGAGCGGATCGGGCACCTCCGTCACGCCGACCCTGCCGATGGCCTCGATCCGGATCGCGCGCACGGGTGCTCGTCCTTATCAGACGTGGAGGATCACCTCGGAGGCCCTGAAGCGCACCTTGGGCGAGGCGGCGTACTTGTCGTCCGCCGAGCGGTAGCCGGCCGCGCCCGCGCAAAGGGTCGTGTAGCCCATGGCGGCAAGCCCCAGGATCTCGTCGTACCTCGGCGGCTCCAGCCCCTCCATCGGGCAGGTGTCGACGCCCAGGAGGGCGGCCGACGCCATGAACTGGCCGAGCGCGATGTAGACCTGGCGGGACATCCAGGTGTCGAGGTAGCCGGCCTGGCGGGCCTTCTCGGTGCTGCCCGCGATGATGTCGGCATAGCCCTTCATGCTCGCCTTCGTAACGCCCCGGACCTCAGCGGCCCTCGTGATGAATCGGTCGAGGTCGGCCGCGTCGTAGTTCTTGCGCCCGGCGAAGACGACGAAGTGCGAGCAGTCGATCGCCTGCCTCTGCCCCCACGAGGCCGCGGCCAGCTTCTCGCGCACGGCCTTGTCGGTCACCACGATGAATTTCCAGGGCTGGAGCCCGAACGAGGACGGAGACAGCACGAGGGCCTCCTCGAGGGCCGCCCACGTCGCGTCGGGGATCCTCCTCGACGGGTCGAACTTCTTGGTCGCATAACGCCAGTGGAGCGCGTCCGTGAGCGTCTTTTCGGTAACGGGTGTCGTCGGCATGATCTCTAGAAGGGGTCGAGGTCGAAGCGTTTGTCAAAGCGCGGGTCGGAAAAATTTCCCGACGAGGGGCACCCGCGCGAGCATCGCCTCGATGTCCGAGCGCCCCTCGATGCGCAGGGTCCACAGGACGATCCCGTAGGTGGCGACGCCGAGCGGGATGAGGCCGAAGACCGCGACCGCGCTCGCGCCGTGCATGCCCCGGACCGCCTGCCAACCCGCGCCGACGACCAGCGCCATCGCCGCCGTCGCCCCGAGGACCTTGGCGAGGCTCGGGATGAGCGGGGCGAAGTGCATGTCCGGCAGCCGGCGCACGAGAGCCCGGCCGAGGAGGAATGTCTGGGCGATGATCGCCGTCGTGCTCGCGAGCACGATGCCGATGATCCCGAACCAGTGGATCAGGACGAGGGTCGCCGTGATGTTGATCACGAAGTCGACCAGCGCCACCCGCACAGGGGTGCGCGTGTCCTTGATGGCGTAGAAGGCGCGCACCGTCAGGTTGACCACGGAGAAGAAGGGCAGGCCGATCACCATGATGGAGAGCATGAGCGCCATCTGGCGGATGTCGGCGTCGGTCGCCAGGCCGTGCTTGTAGATCAGGCGGATGATCGGGCCGCTCAGGACCGCGAGGCCGACCGCCGCCGGCAGGTTGATGATCAGGATGAGGCGGATGCCCTTCTGGAAGTCGCCGGCCATCGCCCGGAAGTCCTTCTTCACGGCGTGGGCCGCGATCAGAGGGTAGACCACGGTCGAGATGGCGACGGCGAAGACCCCGATCGGGAACTCCATCAGGCGGTTGACCGTGTAGAGGTAGGTGGCGGAGGAGTCGTCGAGCGAGAACGCGAGGAACCGCGAGACCGAGAAGTTGATCTGGTAGATGGCCGTCCCGAAGATCCCCGGCGTCATGAGGAGCGCGATCTCGCGCACCCGCGGCGAGAGCCCGAGGTCGAAGCGCGGCCTCCAGCCCATCGCGATCAGGACGCCGCCGGGCACCGCCATCTGAAGGACGCCGCCGGCCAGGACGCCCGCGCAGAGCCAGTGGATCTCGCCGAGGGGCGTGCTCGAGAAATGGAGCCCGGCGCCGGCCAGGGTCGCGATCATGGCGAGGTTGAGCCAGATCGGCGAGAGCGCCGGCTCCACGAAGTGCTCGAGCACGTTGAGGGTCGCGCTGAAGGCGGCCGCAAGGCTGACGAGCGCCAGGTAGGGGAAGAGGAGCACCGCCAGGTCGGCCGCGAGGTACCACTTGGCGTCGTGGCCGGGCACGGCGCGCGCATGGCTGAACACCGCCATCGCGAGCAGGACGAGCGACGACGTGACGACAAGGAGCCAGGAGGCGACCTTGGAGAGCAGCCCGAAGGTGCCCGCCCGCCCGCCCGCGTGGAGCTCCTCCTGCAGGGTCGGCACGAAGGCCGCCGTCATCGACCCCTCGGCGAGGAGCCTGCGGAACAGGTTCGGCAGGATGATGGCCGTGTTGAAGGCGGAATAGAGGATGCCCGCGCCGAAGATCGCGAAGGCGAGCGAGTCGCGCACGAGCGCAAGGACCCGCGACACCAGGGTCAGGAAGGAGACGACCCCGATGCTCTTGAGGCTCTTCGACACGCAGGCTTCGGCCCCGGCCTACGGCGCCTTCAACCGCAGCTTGGGTCCCTCGATGCTGACGCCAACGAGCTTGGACCAGGCCGCGGCGACGTCGTCCGGCACCGGCTGGGTGAAGAGGAGCTTCTTCAGGATCCAGCTGCGCACGAAGAGAAGGGTCTGGACGGGGCAGCCCCCGACGTAGATCGAGTCGGGCACGAACTCGAACCCAGAGTTTCCCTTCTCGAAGGTGCCCGTCGCCTGGACGATGACCGTGGCGCTCACCCCGTAGACGCTGATCGTCACGCTGTCGCCGAACTGGATCTTGCTGTCGCGGATCCGCACGTTGAAGCCGGTGGCGTCGATCATCTTGGCGTCGGCGGCGGGCGGCGGCGCCTTGTCTCCGGGCTTCGAGGGCGCGGGGGCGGGCGTGGACGGCTTCGGGAGGCTTCCGAGGGCGGCGTTCAGTTCGCCCTCCTGGACGTCTATCGACTCCCCGTCGACGAACGACTTCCTCTTCTCCATGTACTCCCGGCTCATGTCCTTGGAGCCCTCGATGTAGTAGACGGCGCCGCTCGGCGCGTCCTTCGGGATCGACGACACCTTGTTCACGGGCTTCGTCACCATGTAGGCCGCGCCCAGGACGACGCCCAGGGCCACGGAGAGGATGGCCCCGAGTATCACCTCGAGCCAGCTCGGCCCCTTGGCCGCCTTCTTGTTCTTTTTCAGCATGGGGGGATCACTTCTTCTTTGAGGGTTCCGTCGCAGACGCTGCGGGCTTGGCGGGTGCCGCCTCGGCCTTCGGCGCGCCCTCGGCCTTGGGCGCGGGGGCGGAGCCCGACTCGGCGGAGGCCGCCTTGGCCATCCCCTTGTTCTTGTAGTCGGTGATGTAAAAGCCGCTCCCCTTGAAGATCAGACCCGCGCCCCCGCCGATCAGCCGCTTCAGCGCCAGCTTGTGGCATTTCGGGCATCTCCTCAGCGGCTCGTCCCTCATGGACTGGAACTGATCGAAATGGTGACCGCACTTGGAACATGCGTACTCGTAGGTGGGCATCGGAGTGGACCGCCCCCACTTTGGGGAACCGAACGGCCTTGGCGAGTTTGTTCTCGGCAGCCGCGGGGCAATTCCGCTCACTTTCCCCGAATGGATCACGCCGCCGAGCAGCAACTTCTGTTGTCGAGGGTCGAGGCGGGCATAGACCGGCTGCTGCCCGCGGCGACCGAGCCCTCCACGCGGCTCCACGAGGCGATGCGCTACGCCATGCAGTCGGGGGGAAAGCGACTGCGCCCCGTGCTGGTCCTCGCCTCGGCGCGCCTCTTCGACGCGGCGGGGGCCGCGGACCCCCTGGCGGCCGCCGTCGCGGTCGAGTGCGTCCACGCCTACTCGCTCGTCCACGACGACCTTCCCTGCATGGACGACGACGAGCTGCGCCGCGGGCGTCCGACGGCCCACCGGGCGTTCGACGAGGCGACCGCCCTCCTGGCCGGCGACGCCCTCCTGACGCGCGCCTTCTCCCTCCTCGCCGAGTCCTACGCGCCCCGGCCCGCGCTCGCCACCGCCCTCGTCGCGGAGCTGGCCGGTGCCGCCGGCAGCCGCAGGCTGGTCGGCGGCCAGATGGAGGACCTCCTCGCCGAGCGGGGCGCGGGCGCCACGCCCGACGGCCTCAGGTTCATCCACATGAGCAAGACGGCGGCGATGATCGAGGCCTCGCTCGCGATGGGCGGCCTCTGCGCGGGCGCGGCGGCCCCCTCGCTGGACGCCCTGCGGGCGTGCGGCCGCGAGCTCGGGCTGGCCTTCCAGATCGTGGACGACATCCTCGACGCGACGTCGGACACCGCCACCCTCGGGAAGACCGCGGGCAAGGACGCGAGGGCCGGGAAGGTCACCTACGTGTCCGTCCACGGCCTGGACGCCGCCCGCCGGATCGCGCGCGAGCGCTCGGACTCAGCCATAGCGACCCTTCGCGCGCTTCCGGGTGACACGGGCTTCCTCGCCTGGCTCGCGGAGAGCCTGGTCCTGCGCTCCCACTAAGCATTGCAAATCCGGGGCGGTTCGGGTCAGTTTTGGGCACCCTGCCCCTCATGCCCCGATTCCTGTTCTGCGCGCCCGCCCTGGCGCTTGCCTTCGCCGCGCCGCTGCACGCCGCCGAGCCGGTGAGCCGCGCCCAGGTCCTGGACGCCATCCGCGCGTTCGAGGCCAACGCCCCGGGCAACCTCGCCTCGCAGCGGTCCGCGCAGGAGGCCAGCGACGCCGTCGCGAGGGCCTCCGGGACCATCGTCAGGTTCTCGCTCGAGAGCGACGACGTCGTTATCGACCTCGGGAGCGACTCGGTCACGTGGTGCGACGTGAGGAAGGGCCTGCCTGAGCTTTCCCGCTCGGGCGAGCGCGGCCTGCTCCTGGCCGCCTACCTCTCGGGGTGCGTCAAGGCGCAGCTCGCGCAGGGAAGGCCCGACCCGAACCCCTACCCGGGCTGGATCGCGATGCTTCGGGTGTACCGCGCGATGAAGGTGCGCGACGGCGCCTCGGTGCCCGAGGCCGAGGAACTTCTCTCGCGGCAGATGGACGGCTCGCTCGAGACCCACGCCGCCGTCGCCCTCCAGCGCTCGCGCGACAGGCTCCAGAAGGCCTATGGGCCCACCGGGGGCCAGCCCCAGCAGATCGTCACGGCCTCGTCGCGCCCCTGATCAGGAGGCGCCCGCGGCCGCCTTGATCAGCTCGACGAAGCTGCGCGCCTCGAGGCTCGCGCCCCCGATCAGACCGCCGTCGATGTCCTTCTGCGCAAGGAGCTCAGGCGCGTTGGCGGGCTTCATCGAACCGCCGTAGAGGATGCGCACGCGCTGGGCCACGGCGTCGCCGTAGGCCTTCGCGAGCAGCCCCCGGATGAATCCGTGGACCTCCTGCGCCTGCTCGGTGGTCGCCACCTTGCCCGTGCCGATAGCCCAGACGGGCTCGTAGGCGACGACGAGGCTCGCCGCCATGTCCTTGCTCACGCCCTCAAGGGCCCTCTCCGTCTGGGTCTGGACGACCCTCAGCGTCGAGCCCGCCTCGCGCTCGGCCAGGCTCTCGCCCACGCAGAGGATCGGCCGCAGCTGGTTCTTGAGCGCCGAGAGGACCTTCTTGTTCACGAGCTCGTCCGTCTCGCCGAAGAGGTTCCTGCGCTCGCTGTGCCCCAGGATGACGTGGGTGGCGAAGAGGGCGCGCAGCATTGGCGCCGACACCTCGCCGGTGAACGCCCCAGAGGCCTCGAAGTGCATGTTCTGGGCGCCCAGCTTGATCAGCGAGCCGTCGATCGCGCCGGCCACGGCCTCCAGGGCCGTGAACGGGGGGCAGATGACGACCTCGACGTCCGCCTGCGCCCCCACCGCCACCACGAGCTCGCGGGCGAGGGCCACGGCGTCGGCCGACACCTTGTTCATCTTCCAGTTTCCTGCGATGAGCTTCTTGCGGGTCATGGGGAGGGCCGTTCGGGCCGGGGGTTCAGGTTTCCAGGAAGGCGACCCCCGGCAGGACCTTGCCCTCAAGGTACTCGAGGCTCGCGCCTCCGCCAGTGGAGCAGTGCGTGACCTTGTCGGCCACATTGAACTTGCGCGCCGCCGTCGCCGTGTCGCCGCCGCCGACGACCGTCGTCGCGCCGTGCACGGTGGCCTCCGCGACCGCGTCGGCCATCGCCCGCGTCGAGCCCGCGAACTTCTCGAACTCGAACACCCCGGACGGGCCGTTCCAGATGATCGTCTTCGCCCGCAGGATCGCGCCGCGGTAGAGCTCGATCGACTTGGGGCCCGCGTCGAGGCCCTGCCAGCCCTTCGGGATGCCGGTCGAGTCGTCCGCAGGCCGCGTCGCGGCGTCGGGGGAGAACCTGTCCGCGCAGACATAGTCGACCGGCAGGATGATCGAGACGCCGCGCGCCTTGGCCTTCTCGGCCAGCTCGGCGACGATCTTCGCGCCCTCGGGGTCGAAGAGGCTGTCG
>Ga0265320_10000411_pt1 | contig 34030 bp, 24 predicted proteins | sample 4827metaG_FD_202087 | JGI IMG/M metagenome (GOLD analysis project Ga0265320, IMG submission 202087) | Rhizosphere microbial communities from Carex aquatilis grown in University of Washington, Seatle, WA, United States - 4-8-27 metaG | ecosystem: Host-associated > Plants > Roots > Rhizosphere >... | reverse complement strand
GAGAAACTCGGCGGTGGCAAACACGAGCCGGCCAAGTCCGGCGAAAAACCCGTCCCATCCTCATGAAAACCAAAGAAATCATCAAGCGAGCCCGCAAATTCGCGGAACCCTTCCGGGTCACCGACGGCAAAAAATTCCGGCTCAAGAACATTGACCCCGGCGAGCTGCTCGGGTTCACCAGCGAAGACAAGCCGCGGGCCAAGGAGGTGCTCGCGATGGGGGTCAAGGCGTTGGCCGAATTGCAGGACAAGCTTTACGCGGATGACCAGTGGGCGTTGCTGCTCATCTTCCAGGCCATGGACGCTGCGGGCAAGGACGGCGCCATCAAGCACGTCATGTCCGGCGTCAATCCGCAGGGTTGCCAGGTCTTCTCCTTCAAGTCGCCGACCGCTGAGGATCTCGACCACGATTATCTTTGGCGTTGCATGAAATGCCTGCCGAACCGCGGCCACATCGGGATCTTCAACCGCAGTTATTATGAGGAAACCCTGGTGGTGCGCGTCCATCCCGAGTTCCTGAAAAAGCAAAAACTCCCGGTGGAATGCGTCACCAAAGATATCTGGTCGGAACGCTTTTCGGACATCCGCAACTTTGAGCAATACCTGACGCACAACGGCGTGCTGGTGCGGAAGTTTTTCCTGCATGTTTCGAAGAAGGAGCAGAAACGGCGGTTCCTCGAACGCATTGAGAACGAGCAGAAGAACTGGAAGTTCTCCTCCGCGGACATGAATGAACGCGGGTACTGGGATGAATACCAGGCGGCCTACGAGGACATGATCCGGCACACGGCCACCGACGACTCGCCCTGGTACGTGGTGCCGGCGGACAACAAATGGTTCACCCGGGCCGTCGTCGCCGCGGCGGTCATCGAGACCCTCGCCTCCCTCGACCTGAAATATCCCGCGGTCGACGCGGACAAGCTGAAGGAACTCACTGTTGCCAAGAGAGCATTGTTGAAGAAGTAGCTGAAACCATGAAATTCAGGATCCATCACGGTCTGCGAGAGAGCCATGGCGGAACGCATGGCATTTTTCCCCTCTCTCCCCGTGAGGAACGAGCCGGAAGAGAGGGAGAAGTTTTTGGTTCCAACGGCTCATGGCCACAATTCACACGCAAAATCGGGGGGAGCATATCCCTGATTATTTTTCTGGCGCTGCTGGGCGGTTGTGCCGTGGGGCCGAATTACAAGCAACCGGTCGTCGACACGCCGGAAAATTTCCGCTTCGCGGAAACCCGGGGCACCAACTCGTTCGCCGACCTGTCCTGGTGGGAGGTGTTCAAGGACCCGATGCTGCAGGACCTGGTCCGCACCGCGCTGACGAACAACTACGACCTCAAGCAGGCCGTGGCGCGCGTGGAGCAGTCGCGCAACCTGGCCAGCGCCGCCCGCAGCGCCTTCTTCCCGCAAATCAATTACAGCGGCAACGTCGGGCGGGGCCGCAACGCGCTGTACAATGCCCCGGCAGCCACCGGCGGCGCCACGGCCACCTCGGCCCAGGCGAGCCTCAACGCGTTCTGGGAAATTGATTTCTGGGGCCGCATCCGGCGCCTGAGCCAGTCCGCCCAGGCCCAATATCTCGCCACCGACGAAGCCCGTCGCGCGGTTGCCATCACCCTGATGAGCGACGTGGCCACGGTCTATTTTCAGTTGCTGGACCTTGACCGGGAACTGGAGATTCAACGCGCAGCAACCAATGCCTATGCGAGCAGCTATCAAATTTTCAATGACCGCCTGACCAACGGCGTCGCCTCCCGGCTGGAAACCGACCGCGCCGCCGCGGCGTTGGCGAATGCGGCCGCCCTCATCCCGCAGCTCGAGCTCCAGATCGCCACTACGGAGAACCAGTTGAACGTCCTGCTGGGCCGCAACCCCGGCCCGGTGCCGCGGGGTTCGTTGGCCGATCAATCATCGCTGACACCGGAGATACCGGCCGGATTGCCCAGTGCCTTGCTCCGCCGCCGGCCGGACGTGCTGCGGTCCGAGCAATTGCTCATCGCCGCCAACGCCAACATCGGCGTGAGCGTGGCCAATTTCTTCCCGCAAATCGGGCTGACCACTTTTCTCGGGCGGGCCAGTCCCGAATTGTCGGATTTCGCCAGCGGTGCGGGCAACCTGTGGAATGTCGGCGCCACGCTGACGGGTCCGCTGTTTCAAGGCGGCCAGTTGCGCGCGCAATACCGCGTTTCGAAGGCGCAATTTGAGGAAGCCAAAGCCGCTTATCAGCAGAGTGTGTTGACGGCCTTCGAGGACGTGTCCGACGCGCTCATTTCCCGTCAAAAGCTCGCCGAGGAGGAGGTTTTTGACGCCCAGGCCGTGGTGGCTCTGGAGTCTTCCGTTTCGCTGTCGATGCAACGTTATCTCAATGGCAAATCCAGTTACTACGAAGTGTTGCAAGCCCAGCAGGAGCTTTACCCCACCCAGCGCGCCTGGGTCCAGACACAGGCCGGTGAATATATTGCCGTCGTCCAGCTTTACAAAGCGCTCGGCGGCGGCTGGCCGGCAACCCCCGGGATGAAGCCAAAAAAATGAACTGGCGGTCGGGTTGATTGTGGAACCGGGGAAAGACAGCGGTGCAGAATTCAAAACCTGACTCCGAATGCCGGTCGGGTAGTAACCTGCTTCCTTCCAGGACGAGCCTGGTCATTTTGCCGCGGGCGGGTTTGTGGTCACCATGGTTTTCTCGCTCTGCGTGGCGGCAAACTTGCGCCACCACTCGTCGGCCTGATCGCGCGTCCAGTCGGCCGCGCTTCGGCAGTGGCCCAGGGCGTCGTCCAGTTCGCGGGCGGTAGGCGGGCGGGACGCGGGATTTTTGGCCAGGCAACGCATCAGAAGTTCCTCCAGGTCGGCGGACACGGGCTTGCCCAATCGTTTGGAGGGCAACACGGGCAGGTCGTTGACCTGGTGCAGGAGCACCTCGCCCAGCGTGAGGCAGTCGAACAACGCCTCGCCGGTGAGGAGGAAATACCCCAGCGCGCCCAGCGAGTAGAGGTCGCTGCGCCCATCCACCGTCTCGGGATGTTCCACCGCCTCGGGCGCCATGTAGAGCGGCGTGCCGAGCGTGACGCTGGCTGCCGTCAATTCCACCTGGCCCTCCTCGACGCGTGCCTTGGCGAGGCCGAAGTCGAGCACCTTGACGAAATCCGGCACTCCGCCGCGCCGGGTCAGGAACACGTTGGCCGGCTTGATGTCGCGATGCACCAGGCCGATGGCGTGGGCCTCGGCCAGCGACCCGGAGATCTGGCGCAGGATGGAAATCACCCGGCCTTCCGGCTGGGCGCCGTATTGTTTCACCAGCCGGTCGAGGGTCAGGCCGTCGAGATATTCCATCGCGTAATAGAAAATGCCCTCGGGTGTGCGGCCGTAATCGTAAAGCGCAATGGTGTTGGGATGGGTCAGCTGGCCGGTCATCTGCACCTCCCGCTCGAACCGCGCGGCGGTGGTCTGATTCATTTTTTCCGTCTGCAACAATTTCACCGCCACCGGCCGGCGCATCAGCGCGTGATGGGCGCGATAGACCGCGCCGAACGCCCCCTCGCCAATCTTGTCATCCAGCGCGTATTGCCCGAGTTGTTTGGCCTTCATGGCTGCTCTCTGGCCCGCGGCCTGCAGCCGGTTGGCCAGGCGCATCAGCACATAAACCAGCACCGCCCCAAAAATCAGCAGCCCGAAGATGGACCAGAAGCCTATCCGCAGGATGTGCAGCGGTCGGAATGCCTCGGCCCGGTCCTGCTCCGTGACCAGGCCCATGTTGAAATCATCCAGCCACGTCCACGCGCCCACCACCGGCACGCCGCGATAATCGCGGTAACCGTTGGCATCCGCGCCCGCATGGCCGGCCAACGCCTCGCTCACTGCGTGGGTGAACGGCAGTTCCGTGCGGCGCTTGGGCGATTGGCGTCCCTGGCCAAGGTCCACCAGCGGATCGCGCAGCTCCAGGGTCAGGGTCGAGAGCGCGTCGTCCGAGTCCGGGATCAATCCCAGGCGCTTGAGGTCATTGTCGAAGCGGCTTTCGGAAAGTTGTTTGCCATCGCGGCCGAAGGCATAGGTCTCGCCGGTCTGGCCGGAGCGCGCCGTGGCGAGGATGCGGGTGAAATCCTTGTCCGGCTCGATGCGCAATCCCAGGATGGCGATGACCTGGCCGTCGGTTGACTGGATAGGGGCGACGGCGAACATGGTGGGAACGCCGGCGCGCAGGTTGCCTTTGGCATCCGGCAACAGGGCGACGCTGGGGAAGGGGCGGGTGACCATGCTTTTGCCGGCCAGGCACAGCGACATATGCTCCCGGTTACCGGGCGGTGATTGCATGCCCACGAGCTGGTCACGCATCGAGGCGACCACCAAAAAGTTAGTGTCCAGCACCACAAACCCGGTAAACCCGCGGCGTTCCAGCACGGGCTTCAGATGGGTGCGCAGCGCGGATAGCTGGGGCGCCGTCAGCAATGCTGCCTGGACCTGCGAACTGGATTTTGCCTGTTGGATCAGGCCAACGACGAGTTCGCGCACGCGGTCGTCGTCCGCAGCGTCTTCGGCGTCTGATTTCATGGCGATCGACCATGAGCGGAGCGCTTCGGTGTTGGCGTTCAGGATGGTCTGGAGCGTGTCGGCAATCTGCTGCTTGGTGGCGCCCTCCATTTTCACGCGCAGCCACAGGCCAAGGAACGCAAGGACCACCGCCGCGACCAGCGGCCAGACCCACAATTGGGTGCGGAGAAAACCCCGGGTGCGCGTCAGAACGCTGGCGACGCTGGACGACCGGGATTGGGATGGTTTGGATTGGCTCATGTCGATTGCCGGCCGGCCCAGCCAGTGTCAACCGGGTCGCCGCCAAAAATCCAGCCTGAAATTGGCGGTTCGGACTGACGCCGGGCCTGTTTTCAAGGCCCGGATATTGGTTCTTTCGGCGGGACGGCATAGGGCATCTGCGCCCGGGGTTGGAAAGCCACCGACGGTTGCGGTTCGGCACTGACCGCGTAACTGATTGCCTCGGTGCCGGTGATCTTTGTCCGCCGGCCATAGCGTCCGTAATATGTCCCGCCTGTCTGCGTGCTTTGGGTGTCGACCATCGCCGTGCCCGCCGGCAATAACGTCACCGTCACCGGCGTGACCAGTCCGTCGCGGACTTCCACGTCCGCCACACCCGGCACGACGATGGGGTGGTTCAGGAAGGTGATGCGCAATTGATACTTTCCCGGCTTGAACGCGAGCCGCAGGATCGGTTCCTTCACCGGATCGAATTCGTAAAAAACCTTTTTGTTCCTTTTGACGTCGGTGACGTCCCAGGACAGATCGTCCGCGTTGACGGCGTAAAAATCCACGTAACCGGTGTGGGGCCGGGCGACTGCGGGATTGAGATTGGGTGAGGCACAGCCGCCCGCCAGCAAACCGAGCGCGGCCAGGACAGGGAGCAATCGGGTTTTCATGGGCGGGCGGCGGCCCGGTCAATGGGTGACCTGCAACCCGGCCAGCGCCTGGTTTACCGCCGACTGGATCCGGTCGAACCGCACGTTGTCGGGGGCATTGCGCAAGACGCTGCGCACCGCGTAATTGCGATAGAGCAGTTTGTAGGTTTTGGCGTCAATGATATCAATGACCAGTGTGCCGGCCACAAAATGGTCGGGGTTCTTGCTGTCGATGGCGCCCGCCTGGTGCGCCTTGTCCAGGAGCGCGTCCTCATTCCGGCCATAGCCGAAATAATCATTCAGGTCGGTCGTGGACACGTTGTTCCCCAGGATGACGAGGTAGGCCACGATGACATTGTGGCTGTTGTTGACGCGGGTGAGGTCCTTCGTGGCGAGGGTGTTGTTGATGGCGCTTTGGATAAGCTTATGAACCTGTTCGCGTTTCTCGGCGTATTCCGGCGGCGCGGGCCGGCCCGACACGTAACTGAACGTACCCGCATGGATCGGTCCCTTGTTCACCTGGGTTGGAGTGGAGGAACAACCCGCCAGCATGACGACACCGGCGGCCAGCAAATATCTGATTATTGACTTCATGATTTCCATTGTAGTTAGAATTTCCCCCAAAAAACAACCCTTGGGTCAAAATTTTATAGACCCTTCCAGCCCAATGGAATAGCCGTTGAAAGCGCCGCACCAGAAATAACCGCCGGTGAGGCCCACATCTTTGACCTTCCAGAGTTTGCCCAGGACGTCAAAGGTCACCCGCCCGTCGGTCTCGTAATAATGGTCGGTCCCCAGCGCGCCGCGCAGCCCCTCGTAAAGATCGGTGCGGCCGAAATCGCCGCCAAAATGCATCGGGCAATCCAGCACCTTCCACTGCGTCAGGTAATCAAGGTCGAATTTGTTGGCCCACACCTTCGAGTCGCTCCGGAAGCTCAAGGCGTCGGTCGACCGGCTGATCGGCTGCGTGTTGTAGTAGGCAAAGGCCGAAATATATTTTGGCGTCCAGCGGCCAAACGTTTTTTTGTACTGAAACTCGAACGACGGCACGACGGAGAGGGTCTGGACGTTCCAGTTGACATATCGCCCGTCAGTCACGACCTGCTGGCCCAGCGGCGTGTTCGCGTGGAAGTGGTTTTCGGTGTAGGCAAACAGGAGGCTGAAGGCGGGCAATACGCTGAAGCCGCTGTCGCCGAAATAAAATCTCGGTCCCGCGCCCAGCGCGAGCGCCACGGTGTCGAAATCGGATTCGTTTCCCGCGAGCACATTGTTGTTGAAATGGTTGACGAACCCGCCGTAGCCCGCGCCGCCCTCGAAAACGGGCGTCCAAAGCAGGTCGCTGTCGTCCAACGGACGCGGGTCCCGCAACTCGGTCTCCCAGGGGATTTTGAAAATGGTTCCGTCTGCGCCATTCAATGACCAGCCGAGGCCGGCGCGGGAGGCAATGCTCTGGGTGCCGAACACGGCGGTGGCCTCGACGCGCTGGCCGATGGCCGCATCGAGTTGCTGCACCGCGTCGGGCGGCACCTGGGCCCCGGCCGTCAGCCCGACCCACGAAAGCAGGAACGCGCTTCGAGCTGCCAGCCTGCCGGTTTTCTTCCGCGAACGTTTGCGCGGGAGGGACAGCCGGTCTTCATTGGGCGCGCGCCAGTTCATTTATTCACGGCCACCCTGCCAGCCATTGCCGGTGGCTGTCAACCGAACACCTGAACGGGAGAAGCGCAGCGCGCGACCTGGAACCTGGGCCTGCGCGCTGCGCCGGGATGGGGACAAAAGGATTTACTGGAAGGCGAAAGGCATCATTGGGCAGCACCAGCCGGCGGCGGAGTCATGGCCGACATGGAAAGACCCAATGCCTTGAAATCGCTGGCCAGTTTGCTGATAGTCTTTTTGAGCGCCGGAACCTGTTTGTTAGCCTTGGTGACGGTTTTTTTGATGGCGTCGATGCCCGCCGGCGTCAGGTCATTGCTGAGATACGTCTGGATGTCCTTCAGATCCGACATGAACGGTTTGAACGCGGTTTTCGCCTCCTGGAAGTTGCCGTTGATGTCCTGGAATTTGGCCTGCACTTCCTTCACGCGCTTGGCGCTGCGCGAGCGGATGTCTTCGTTTTTGATCGAGGCCAGTTGCTGGTTCCAATCCGTGAAGTAATCCTGGCCCTTGGCCTGCATGTCCGTGGCCTTGTCGTTCACGTCCGAGGCCAGCGATTGCAGGTTGCTGAGGTCGGCGGAGAACTTCTCGAATTGCGGGCGCAGGTCGGCTTGCGGACGCTCCACCAGGTTGTTCAATGAAGCCATCGTCTGGTCGAGCTGGGCGTTGCCCTGGTTGATCTTGTCCGCCGCGGCCTGCAAGGCTGTGCCGGTGGCAGTGGCTTTATCGTAACCCCTGGACGCACAGCCGGCCACAATGGCCAGCGCCGCGGCGAGGGTGATGCCGAATACGAATTGGTTGGTTTTTGTTTTCATATTTTTTCTTGGTTGTTTGGTTGTGGTTTGGTGATAAAGCGGTTGGACCGTCATCCTGCGTCCGGCCGTTTGCGGGTCAGCCGAAGAATCATCGCGGTGAGTGCGAGCGTCGCCGCAAGCGGGACGGCGCAAAATCCGACCGCCGCTCCCCGCAGTGCCGGGGAGCGATTAAGGTGCGTAGGTTTCATGAGTTGTTCAAGCTGGCCAACAATGCCTCAATGTTCCTGTTCCCAGACCGTCCGCCAGAGGTCCAGGCGCTCCTTCAGCGGATCGGGGCCGTCCGTAATACCCTGGTCGGTGAAGTTCAGCACGTCGCGTGATGCCGGATCGTAGCGCGGCCAGGCGGGCCGGCCACCGCCGTTCGGATCGCCGGTCTTCACAAAATCGACCCAGTAGCCGCTCATTGTCCGCGCCATCGAGAGGTCCGCGTCGGTCACTTTCTCTTTGAGGATAGCGCCGGGGCAGTCGAATGCGAAGACAATCTCCGCTGCGTGTGGCGCACCGGGCATCTTAGCCCGCAAGGCCTCCGGCACATAGGAGAAGCGATAGAAATGGGCTGGCTGGCCCGCCCGGGTCATCAGTTCCGCCAGGTTGCGGGAAGGCTCCACCATGCACTGATCGGAGATGACCATCTGAACGAGATCCTTGAGGCTTGTGTCACCCTTCGGGTCGTAGAGTTTGCGCGCCTGCGGCGCAAGCGGGCCGAACATGGCGAATACCCCCTCCTTGGTCTGTGCCGGGCTGGCGGCCAGGTCGACGTTGTTGGCACCAACAATCACCGGGACCATCGCCTGCCTTCCCGCCCGTACGGTCGCCTCAGGAGGTTCCACGACCAGCCGGCCGTCGATGATGGAGTGCGACAGGCCCGGTATTTCGGGACCGCCCATGGTGGCCAGGAGGTAAGCATCCATGTCCTGGCACAGCGTTGCTGCAGGAATTGCGCGGAGCGCGGCGAGCGCGGCCGGATCGTCACCCTTGATTCCTGCGGCGCGCGCATATTCAACGGCAATGGACTCGGCGGCCGCCAGACTTCGCATCGGTGTCGCGCCGGCGCGGGGCGTCGGGAGGCCGGCGGATTCCAAAATGGTGCGCTGGAAGAGGCCGCGGGCCAGCGGCGAAGTCAACAGGACGAGGACGGAACCGCCCCCGGCGGATTCGCCGGCGACGGTCACGTTCTTCGGGTCGCCGCCGAACCCGGCAATATTTTTCTGCACCCAACGCAGCGCCGCAAGCTGGTCCATGTAACCGTAGTTGCCACGCAGATCGTCCGGCGCTTCGCGGGCCAGTGCCGGGTGCGCGAAGAACCCCAGGCGGCCGACGCGGTAGTTGAGGCTCACGATCACAATGCCCTGCCGGGCCAGGAACTCGCCGGGATAGAGCGAGGCTCCCCCGCGGACGAGGCCGCCGCCGTAAATCCAGACCATCACTGGCAACGGTTTGTCCCAGGTGGCAGCCGGGCGCCACACATTGAGGTAGAGACAATCTTCGGAAATGCCGGCCCCCGGAGGCGCCGAATGCACCGGCTGCATCGGATTGGCGCTGAAGGCCGTCGCGGCGCGAATGCCATCCCACGGCTTGACCGGCTGGGGCGGACGCCAGCGCAAAGCGCCGACCGGTGGTTGGGCGAAGGGGATGCCTTTGAAGACGATCAAACCGTTCGTTGCGACACCGCGGACTTTGCCGCCTTCGACCGCCACCACGGTCTGCCCTTCGGCGGAGGATTGGGCGAACGCAGTTCCAGTCGTTGTGAGAGCAACGAGCGCCAGCGCTGTTGTTCCGGCAAGCGCTGCACGGTATTTCGCAATTGGGTGTTTCATGTCTTGTTTGGGAAAGGGAAGGGGATGGCCAATTGCCTGGGCGCGATGTATCCTGCCGTCATTGACCGGACGATGGAATTGAGAATTCCCCGGGAGTCAGAAACCTTCAGAACATCAAAGTCGAACTCCTGTCGCCGAACATTTCGATTTGCCAACTGATTGGCCATAACCCGATAACAAGCATCCCATCAACGACTTGCTTCAATTTAAGGTGTGGAAATAGGTTAGATTCTTTCATCTTATTTGTCCATCCCATTCTGTGTTCCGAGGTTTAAAATATTCTACAGCTCTGACGGGTTCGGTCCCGGTTTCCGGCCCGGGTCACATTTCCGGTGCGTGATTTTTGACCGCTGGCAAAAGGACATGGGAAACGAAATGGGGCCGACCGGGAATCGCCATCCGCCGAACTCAGGGGGCTGATTTTCCCGGGGCAGGCGTGAGTAAAATGTCGCCGGCGTTCACCAGGGGCACATCTTCGGGCGAGCGCTCCCCGAATTGGGAGACGGAGTAATTGGTCTGGAAACTTTCGTAACCGGGGCACTCGACCGCGACCGTCACCGAATGCCAGTTTGCGCGGCGGAACAAGGTGACCACCTTTGTCGCATCCAGGACAAAACGGCCGTCGGCGTCCGGTCGCACGCCGGCGGGACGCATCTGGAGCATGCCGCCTTTGGGCGCGGTGTCCTCGCCACTGGTCGGGTAGGGCACCAAGCGCCGGACGGTGGCCTGCGGCAGGGGCTGGCGGGTGTCCGCGGCGAGCACCTGGCCGGTCACCCGGGGCGAGACGTAACTGGAAAATTTCCCTGACTGGCAACCGGTCAGGGTAATGGTGAACAACAGCAGCGCCAGCAATCGGTTCGCAGCGCCCGGGCGGCGTTTCCGGCCTGCGGGTCGAGCGTCAGCAAACCAGCGGGGCCCAAGACAATGGGGCCACGCTCCCGCGGGCCACTTTGCCGGTGCCGGTTTTCCCGCGGCAGTCATCATTTGTGGGTGTGCCACCACCAGGCGCCGGCGAACAGCCCGACGGCGATGAATAAGAGCAAAAGACGGTGGCCCCATTTACCGACTTTGAAGACCAGATAAAGCAAAATAATTCCGACCAGTCCGGCCCCGCCGGCCGGCAGGTCCTGCTTGCCGAGACTGTTGAAAAACTCTTTGATTGAATCAAGGTTCATATTTTTTAAAGGTCACGCGGAGTTGTCCGCTTTATACATGTTCAATGCGACACCGATGGTGAATTCGCGGGCCGGTCCGAAAGGGCGCAGCTCGCGTGGTCCGCCACCGGCCCGGTGACAGGCCGTGCCCGGGCTAACTGGAACTGTTGTTATTGGGCGCCAGCTTGACCGGCGGAATCGTCCAGGTGCCGTCGATGATTGAGGGCGGTGTTTCCCGCGGCCAATACAGCCGGAACATCAGGATGAACCTGCCCTCGGGTGCGGGGAGCCAGTTGGCTTCCTTGTCCGCGCCCGGCGACTCGTGCTGGAGGTAAAAGTCCGTTGAACCGTCCGGGTTGGCGGTGAACTGGTTCCGGCTGCTCAGCGTGTAGCGATTCAGCGGATTGGCCGAGAAGAAGAATGCGCCATTGTACATCGTCAACGACCAGAACGCCTCGGCCGGCGGCAGTTGGCCGGCGTCGAAGTGCAGCACGTACTGATTTGTACCGGCATAGGGCTTGCCATCGGCATCCGCCAGGGAGGTTGGATAGACGGCATCCTGCGGACGATTTGCTCCGAGTCCGATCGCGGCAATCGTCGCCCGCTGGAGATAATCCGTGCCGTACACGCCGGCCTTGGTGGTGAAGAGCCAGCCGTTCTGGATGGTGCCCGCATCGTTATAGTGGGCCATGATTTTGGCAAAGGCGGATTTTGGCACACCTTGCAGGACCTTGGCCACGGCTGGATCGAGCCTGTTGATGTCGAAATCCTGGCCGGGGACGATCCCGATTTTCGCCAATTTTTCGACCATCGGCGCGTCCGCTTCGGCGGGTGGATTGGCCTCCAACAATCGAGCCAGCAACTGGAAATAACCCTGCGCGCTCAGGGCGTTCACCTGACTGCGCACCGGCGTCTTCATGTCGATGTTTGTGTCCACCACGCCATCCGGCGGAGCGTAAGCCTGGCCATACGAGCTGAGTGGAACCACGGAGATGTCGTCCTGCATCTTGTGCACCGCGTCATAATCCTCCGGCGTGCCGGTGCAGTAGATGCGGCCAAGGATCCAGACCAGGCTGGTTGGCGATTTGTATTCGGTCACGCCATCGGGCAGCGTGCCGCTCCAGCCGGGGCCGGTGATGGCGTATTTCTGCGGTCCGGTGCCGGTGGTGCGTTTGCCGGGGTCCTGGAACACGTCGGTCCAGCCGTCGAGCATGGGAAACAGGTAGTAGCGGTCGTTCGCATCGGGCAGGCTCAGGATCCACGGTTCCTTGCCGACGTCCAGCCAGGCGATGGTGTAGAGCGTGTCGGCGTTGGGTGCCGTGACATCCTTGAAGGCCGCCGTCGGATACTCGCGCACCCGGACCAGATGTCCCATGGGAGCTCGTGTCCCCTCGGGCTTCTCCACATTGCTCATCACCCGGCGGGTGCATTCCATCGTGACCAGCGGGTAGCCATAAATATAAGCCTCGGTGCCAAGCTCGACAGCTTCGTCGGGTGTTATCGACAGCACGGCCGGAGCGGCCGCGGCTGCGACTACCGGTGCGGCTGCAGTCGGAGCATGTTCCGGCTCCGTCACCTCAATCATGAAGGCCCGGGTGAGCCGCACTCCTACGTCGTTGCCCGGTTTGACCTGGGATAATTTGATATCCGGGCTGACTTTCACCGTCTGGGTCTTGCCATCGGCCATTTGCAATGTCACTTCATAGTTCGGCTTGTCCACGCTCAGGACCCTGGCGGTGAACCCGATGGTCTCTACCATTCTGCCGGCCGGTTTCGCTCCCAGTGGCGCCCGGACCATGACGGAGGCGGCGCCGGCGCCGGGCGGCCCACCGCCCTTGACCAGCACGATGGCGACGGCATCGGCCACCTCGGCCGTGACCTGATCGCCCGGCCGGATCTGGTCGAAGTTGAGGACCTCGGGTCCGCACACATAGGTGATCAGATTGCCGTCCGGGCGCTTGAGCACGACCGTGCGGTCACTGGCATTGACGGATTGGACGGTGGCGATGGCCGACGCGCCATCAATCAGAATGCCGCCCTGCTTGAGCTCCGGGGCGGCGGTGGGTGTTGACGAGCAGGAGGTGAATGCCAACAGAACGGTCGGAATCAAAAGCATCGCTGACAATTTCAGGATTTGTTTTTTCATTGGTTCTTTTCGGTCGGTTGTATGGTTTTGACTCTGGTTATCCTATTTTGCTTTTTCAATGCGAATCATCATTGCTTCCCGGGAACGAACCGCCTGCTGTCTCCGGGTTCGTTTTTTCCTCAAATCACTGCCCGCTTCCGGCTGCCGCGTTACAGTCTGCGTCCGTGGCCCCGGGGTTTCAAGGTTTCTCGATCAGGATCGCCAGCGCCTGGGTGAGGCGCACCACCACCTCGTCGCCCACATTAAAGTCCGCCAGATTGACGAATTCGCCGACCCGCACCGGTCTCGTCCGTCCGTCCACCGTCTGGAGGGTCACCTGATGTTGCCAGGGATCAATCGCCAGCACCTTGGCGGTGAAATCCAGCGTATCGAGACTGACGACGCCTCGTTTGGCTCCCAACCGTGCCCCGGCGACCGTGGCGGTGCGGGTGAGGCTTTGCATTGAGCTGGCGGGCTTGAGAAACAGGGCCATTTCATCCACCACAGTAGCCCGCACCTGGTCGCCCACCTTGACCTGGTCGAAGTTGGCCACCTGCGGGCCGCACTTGTAGCCGGTGATTTTGCCATCCGCATGTTTGAGTTCGATGATGCGCCCGGCGACATCGATGGAAACGACCGTGTCCGTCCGGGTGATGGAATCAGTCACCACCTGGCCGGCAAAACTGCCCTGATCGGCATAGGCCGCCGGAGTGGTGGACACGTTCGAATTGGACGAGCTTGGGGTGGACGAACAGGAAGTGAGCACCGCCAGGACCGCCGGCAGCAACAGCATCCCCGCCCGGTTTAGGATTTTAGTTTTTTTAGGGTTCATTTCTCCTTTTTGATGCGATGCATCGTTTAAACTGCGATTTCCCCCTCCCCATTCATTCAAGACTGCGGAGGCAACCGGGCCGAAGGGAGGAACGTCTTCGACCCGGCTGCTCCAATGGATTACACTGGGTTGTTTCGGCTGTAATCAAATCAACTTCCCCCGGCGTCCGTGTATTTGATGGCCACGCCGAGCACGACACGCCCCATGACCGGTTGAACGGAACGCGACCCGAAACCGGCGCCGGTGATTACGGCGCCCGTGGCTTCCGACCGGTCATACAGAATGACAATGGCGTCCGCGCCCATTTTCGCCGCTGCGTTGCGCATGGCCGTCTCGATTTTTTGCGCGCTCACGTCGTCGCTGGCCGGTACCGCCCGCACTTCGCCCAGCCGGACGTTGAGCCGGGTCGGCTCCTGGCGCAGGATCTGGATCTGCGCCGGCTTGGACGGCGGGTACGGCTGCACGCCGAGATACTGGTTGGAATTGATGCTGACGGTGCTGCAACCGGTCAACAGGAGCAGGGTGGCGACGGACGCGGACAACGCCAGGGAACGGAGCGGGGATTGGTTCATGGTGAGGGGATTTTCCGTTTGGTTTAACTTGATCCGGGGGGAGATGCAATTTTTCCGTTTCCACCGCCCGAAAGAGCACAGTCATTTTCAACACGCCGTCCAAACCGGCGGCTCTGCTGCTCGCGGAGCACAAGCCAAGGATTCCCCACCTGATTTCGCCCGTCAACTCCGGAGTTCCTGTTGTAGTGCGCCGTCCCCAGCGCACCATCGGCTGAGACAGCCGACGCTACAGTTCATCGCCTTCCCAGGAGAAACCGGCTTGTCATCAAGGTCAGACGCGGCAGAATGCCTGGATGAAAACCTTGGGCATCGGTCTGGTGGGCGCGCGCCATGGGGCGCGGATGCATCTGGCGAATTACGCCAAGTTGGCTCCCGACCTCGCGGTCATTCGGGGAATCTGTTCCCGATCCAGGGACAACGCCGGTGCGCTGGCCAGGGAAGCCAAGGTCGAGTTTGTCACCGACGACTACGCGGCTTTGCTGGCCCGGAAAGACATCGATGTGGTGGATATCTGCGTGCCGCCGGCGTTGCATCATGATTTTGCCATTCGCGCGGCTGATGCCGGCAAACACATCATCCTGGAGAAGCCGCTCACCGGATATTTTGGAATGCCCGGCGACCCCGAGCCCATCGGGACGCGCGTGCCGCGGGCCCGTATGCGGGAGGGGGCGCGCAACAATGCCGAGGCAGTGCGCGAAGCGGTGCGCCGGAATCGCGTGCGGTTTTGTTACGCGGAAAACTGGGTTTACGCGCCGCCCATCGACAAAATGCGGCGGCTCATCGCGGCTTCCGCGGGCTCCATTCTCGAGTTGCGCGCCGAGGAAAACCACTCGGGCTCGAACTCGGTGTTTTCGCGGGACTGGAAATCGACCGGCGGCGGCGCGTTGTTGCGCATGGGCGTGCATTCGGTCGGCGCCTGCCTGCACCTGAAGCAATGGGAAGGCCAGTTGCGGCTGGGCCAGAGCATCCGGCCCGTGTCCGTGCTTGCGGACGCCGCCGATCTGATCCACAGCCCGGCGTCCGAGCGGGCCCGGAAGGCGGGCGCGAACCGCTGGATCAGCGCTGACCCCGTGGACGTGGAAAACTGGGCGAATTTGACGATCGCCTTCGACGATGGTTCGCGGGGCACCGTAGTCGTGAGCGACGTCGGGCTGGGGGGATTGAACACGCGCGTCACGGCTTTCATGACCGACGGCGTGATCAAGGCGAACATGACGGCCAACGACGCGATTGAAACCTATGCACCGGACGCGGCGGCGTTTCAAAGTGAATATTTTACGGAAAAGCTTGAGACCAAGGCGGGCTGGAACCGCCCGAGTTGCGACGAGGATTGGTTTCGCGGCTTTGCCCAGGAGATTGAGGATTTTGTGGGCGCGATCCGTGAGGGCCGGGAACCGCGCTCCGGCATCGACCTTGCCGTGGATTGCGTGAATGTCATCTACGCGGCATATGAGTCCGCGGAAACCGGGAGCCGGGTGAAGCTGCTTTGAAAGCGATTTTAACCACGAATGAACACGGATAAACACGGATGGGTAGGGCGGGCAGTCCTCTGCCCGCCGAGGCACTCACAACGACCGAACGGCGCGCACGGAGTGACGCGCCCTACCTTCAAACAAAATCGGTGTCCATCGGCGTCCATCCGCGGTTTTAAACAGCTTTTGTTTTTATCCTTTTTGGTCGGGTCTCTTGCCGGATGTGTGACCGGCAAAAACGGGCGTGTCTTCACCATTACCGACTACGGCGCGAAAGACGATTCCACGGTTTCGTGCACTGATGCGTTCCAACGGGCCATCGCCGATTGCCAGAAAGCCGGCGGTGGCATGGTCCGGGTCCCGGCCGGTCATTTCCTCACCGGCCCCATCGACATGGTGAACCACATGACCTTGCAGGTTGATGCCGGCGCAGTGGTTCTTTTCGATACCAACCGGACTGAATATCCCGACATCACTTCGCGTTGGGAAGGGCTTACGGAAAACGGTCCGCGTCCACTTCTCTTCGCTAACGGTCTCCATGATATCGCCATCACGGGTACCGGCACCTTTGACGGGCAGGGTCCCGCGTGGTGGGCGACCATGGACATGGCCGAGCATGGTAACGCCCGGCCCGACCGCCCCATCCGCCGCCGCCCGATGCTGGTCCAGATCAAGGATTGCAAGTGCGTCCGCATCGATGGCCCCAGCTTCATCAATGCCCCCTTCTGGACCGTCCACCTGCTGTACAGCGAGAACATTGACGTCGGTCACTGCAAGATGATCAACCCGCCCACGTCGCCCAACACCGATGCCTTGAATACCGACTCCTGCCGCCACGTCGTGGTGCACGACTGTTTCGCCGACGTGGGCGACGACGCCTTCGGCATCAAGTCCGGCCGTGACGAAGAAGGCCGGAAGATGAATCGTCCCACCGAGGATGTCACCTATATCCGTTGCCACGTCCTCCATGGTCACAGCGTTTGCGCCATTGGCAGCGAACAATCCGGCGGCGTCCGCCATGTCCGATTCCTTGACTGCGATGGTGATGGTACCGACAACGGCATCCGGCTCAAAAGTATGCGTGGACGCGGCGGTGTGGTTGAAGATATCGTCGCTTCCAACATCCGTCTGAAAAACGTTCGCAACGCCATCATCCTCTCCCTGCGCTACACCAAAACCCCGGAGGAACCGTTCTCCGAGCGCACCCCGCAGTTCCGCAACATCCATATCGATCACGTCACTGCCACCGAGTCCGGGAGATGCTGCGTGATTGAAGGCCTCGAGGAATGTCCCATCCAAAACGTCACCCTCGACCATCTTGATCTTTCCGGCACGAATGGCGTTACCTGCGCCTATGCGAAGGACATCACCTTCAAGAACGTTCGCATCAACGCCCAAAGCGATCCCTTCGTGGAAGACCATGCGGAAAATATCCGGAGACTGGACTGGACCGAAGTCCCCGTCGTTTCCGCCACGCAATAAATTCAATTTGTTCCACCAAACATTTTCCCGGATCGGGCGAAGGTTTCCGTCGGTACGCCCAGGTCGTGCTTCATTAAAACATCCCGGTCCCACGCGTTTTTTGTGCGCCCGATGGACCATTTCTGTCGGAGCGACAGGTGGAATGAATACCAGGGCGAAACCAGCCGCGTGTTGATCAGAGGAAAATCCGTGCCATAAACCAGCCGTCCGGCAAATTCGGGCCGGGTCAGGGCTTCCTTCAACCGGCCCGGCCGATTGATCTGCGTCAACGCGGAAATGTCCGTGTAGAGATTGGGAAATTCACCCATCAGCCGCGCCAGCCGGTCGGGACCGCGTTCGCCATGGTATTTTTCCGACGACGCGATGTGCGCGGCCACGACCGTCACGCCGAGGCTCAACGGCAGCCGCAGTTTCTCCGGGTCGCCAAATTCCTCGGTGGCATGCGAAAAGGATTTCTCCTTGCCGGTGTGCGACAGCAGCGGCAGGTCCAGCGCGGCCATTTTTTTGTAAAACGGAATGAGCTTCGGATCGCCCGGATCAATCTCCATGATCGGCGGGATCCATTTGACGAGCACTGCGCCATGTGCCTTGGCCCAATCCAGGCGCGCCAGGGCGTCGCGGCGATACGGATTCACTGACGCGCCGAACAGCAGGTTCGTGTGCCGCGCCGCCATGTCTGCGACGAACTCATTGGGCACGTAAACCTCCGTCCGGTTCGTGTCGAGGTTTCCGTTTGCGTCCACCACGCCGTCGAGCGCCAGCAGGACGGCCCGGCTGACGAATTTGCTTTGGGCGAGCGAAGCCGCGATGCGGTCGCCCACCAGGCCGTCGCCGTGTTTCAAAATTTCCGGCTCCGAGACGCCGAAGCTGCGCAGATAGGTTTTGAACCGCCAGTTGTGCCGCAGCCGGGGTGAGACAAAACAGCCGCTGCCGCCCGCTCCGAGGCCGGCGATGTGACAGTGCATGTCCACGATGCCGGCGGGGATGGGTTCGACCGGCTGAAACGGCCGGGCCGGCAGGCCGGCCCAGGCAAAGACGACGGCCAGGCCGCCGGCTAAAATAATTTTTCGGCGTCGCGCGGCGGACGGCGCTTTAGGCTTCACAAGGTTCACGCCGTCAGGCTAGGGCAAAATCAGACCTGGGCGTGAATCGAAAAAATTGCGCGGCACATTGAAAAAATGAACCCCGAACGATGCGCTGGACGACGAGACCCTCCGCGAAGTTATTCCAGCCGGATGCGGAAGAAAGATTGCGGGTAACTTTGGGTCGGGGTGGTAAAGACTTTCGGAGAACCATCTCCCAAATAGGTCGTCACCGGTGTCCATCCGGGATCGATCAGGTTTTGTTTGGTTTCGATGACGTAAGACGGGCCGAATTCCGTGGGGAAATACATGATGAACGTGGTGCCGCTGACGCTCAGGTTGAAGAACGCGGGCGAAACCGCCGCGGTCAGAATTGCCGGGTTGCTCAAGGTCGAACAGGTTCCGTCGTCAACCAGAACGGTGTAGCTCCCCAAATCGGCGGGCTGCAGGTGGTTGACGGCCAGTGTCTCGTTGGTTTGGCCCCCCAGATTGGTGGTGCCGTGAAACCATTGATAGTTCGTCTGCATCGTCAGAGTGCTGGCGGTCACAGACAGAGTCGCACTCGCACCCGGGGCTATCGCCCGACTGACCGGTTGAGACAGGATCGTCGGCCCGCAGATGCCCTGAACGATGATGCTGCCGTCCGTTGCCAAATGGTTGATCCAGATAACGCTCGGGCCGCCGCCGGTCACGGTCAATGAGCCGCCGCCGGTCAGCGCGTGGTCGAACAGCTGGAACCTGTCTCCGACCGCCAAAGCCGGGCCGAGGTTCGTAACGGTCAATGTCCCCGTGCCGCCGTTGGCCAGCGAGCCGCTGACCGTCACCACGTCGTTGGACGGGGATACCAGCTTTGTGAGCTTGAAGAACAGGCTGCCATTCAGGGTGAGATTGTTGCTGATGGCCAGTGAGCCGATGGCGGAGGAGGTGCCGGGGGCGAGCGTACTGCCGACGGTGATAGTGACGGCGCCACGGATGGTGCCGGTGCCTGCCAGCGTGCCATTCGTCCCGTTTACGTTGACGGTGCCCGCGAGCTGGCCGTTGACCTGGAGGGTACCGTTGGAGACGGTCGTGGGGCCGGTATAAGTTTCGGTGTTGTTCAAGGCGAGGACGCCGTTGCCGGTCTTGGTCAGACCGAAGCCGATGCCCCCGTCGCTGATAACACCCGAGAAAGCGGTCAAGGCGGTATTGGTGATTTGGAAGATGCGGTTGGTGAAAGTCCCGTTGAAATCGTTGCCGTTGAGGGAGATTGGGCCCGTGAAGGTCAGGGCATTGGTACCGCCGATGATGAGCGTCAGGTTATTGGTGGCGCTGGGATATTGAATCGGGTTGGCGATCGTGCGGGCGCCGTTCCAGGCCATGACCGTGCCGCTGCCGGTCAGATTCGGAATTTCCGGCGACAGAAACAAGGGTCCGGTACCGATCGGTCCCGCAACCACCGCGCCGACCGTATCGGTCCCGAAGGCAATCACACCGGTGGTGGGTGTGGTGCCGCCAGCATAAGTATTGGGGCCATTCAGAATCGTGGTGCCGCTGTCCCGCTGGACCAGTCCGCCGTTGCCCGAAATGATGCCGTTGTAAGTTTGGCTGCCGCTCGACTCATAGAGCGCCAGCACGGTCCCGGAATAAATCGCCTGGCTGGTTGCGTTGCCATCGAGGACGAGGTTCGCGTTAAACACCGTGTTGATGCCGTAAACCCGGTACCGGCTGTTGGCGGAAAGGTTTTGGGGAGTCAGGGTGAGGGTTTTGCCGGTGGTGCCGGAGAGATTGCCTAGAAAGACCCCGGCGAACGCTCCGCTGCCGTCAAATTGAATGGTGAAGTCGTCGGCAACGATGACATCGCCCTTGATGCCGGTGAATATGTTGCCATTCGTGACGATTTCCATCAGGCCCCCGGCGCGGGCGAACGTTAAGGGTCCGGTCCCCAGTGCCCCGTAGAGGTCAACTTTCAGGTAGGCGGTGGCGTTGCTGATGATGGTGCCGCCGGAGAAGGAATTGACGCAGTTCAACTCCAGGGGGGCGCCGCCGTTATAGAGTAATTTGCCCGGGCCGGAGATGCTGCCGGAACCTTGGAACTTATAATATAGGCTGTCATTGCTCACCGTCACCGAGCTGGCACTGACATAGTTGCCCGACACGTTCACCAGGTTATTGAAGTCGGCCGAATCGTCGAAGATGACCGAGTCGCCGTAGTTGAAAGCCGCGCTGACTCCGCCATCGAGCCAGTTGGAACTGGTCGCCACATCCCAAACGTTTCCAGGACCCGACCAGACCAGGTTGGCGGCCGGGCAAAGCACCAAGGAGGTGTTGGTCGAATTAAAGGTAAAACCGCCGGCGCCCGTGACGGTGACGTAGTAACCATTGGTGCCCGAGCACACATCATTGGTTCCGGCCGGGGAAATGATGAGTTGGGCGCTGGTGGCGCCCGAGATATTGCCGCCATCCAGGAGATTTGTGCCATTCCGATGCCACTGATAGGTCTCGCCGATAACGAACAACGTGAAGACGGAGAAGGCACAGGACCCATTGGTGGCGACGACGACGGGCGCGGGACCGTCGATGATTGGCAAGCAGCAAGGAGGAGTGACCGAGCCGCTTACGGTAATGGAAGAAATATCCAGCGCGCTGACCTGTGAACCACCGGTATTGCGCCAGCCGAAGGCGAATCCATCAAAACTGCCGGCGAGAATGGTTGTATTCGTTGCGGTCTGGGTCTGCGTGAAGATCGGCGTGCCGGTGGCGCTCGTTCCGCCGAAAATGGCATTGGTAATCTGGAGCGATCCGGGCGTATTAAACAGGATGCCCAGCTGGAGTGTGTAAGGCATGCCATTCGTAAGATGCACGGAAATGCCGGTGCCTCCGAGGGATGTGCCATTGGGGTTGTTGAATGCCTGGGTGCTGCTGGCGCCCGAGAAGAGCAAATCCTGACATTGCGCTGTCGCCGGATTAGCGGCCTGGGCAGGCCGGGTAAAAATATTCGCGGTGCCACTAAAGAACATCCGGCCAACGTAACCAACCCAATTTTGCGTTCCGCCTGTGTTGGCGTTGTTGGTATTGACGGGCGATACAATGGGACCTTGATTGGGCGGAACCCCGCCCGAGTTAAACAATCCGATATTCAGTGTGGAATTCGCCGTATCCAGACCTCCGAGAATATTGGCCGTGTTGGTAAAGACGATGGTAATGGCAAGATAGTCACCCGGCAGGGACAAGGCGATCGGCGAATTGGTAAACAAGCCAAGCACCTCTCCCAAAAGCGAGCTGCTGGCCGGAAAGCTGTAGAAAAGGTCGTTCGCACTGATGACATTCGTAATCGTGGCTGAACCCGCTACCGTCTGGTAGCTGGTTGAAAAGATGGTGGGAGAGCCTGGCGCCTGGTTAACCGTACTGCCGGCGTTGAAATTATCAGTGAAAAAAGTCGTGGCCGTCGATGCGGCCGCTGTCGCCAGCAGAACGGACACGGTGATAAATCCGAACAGGTTCTTTTTCATGGTTTTCCTTCCGGTTATCAGCCGGGACGAAAAATGATCCCGGTTCGCAAGCGAAATTGGCTCCGTTGGCGGATGGGTGCGGAACTTTCACAGCTTTTTTAATTGGCTCACAATTTCAAAATTCTGTCAATCCACCGTTATTGCCTTTTGAACGGCTAATTTTAACGGGTGTTCCAAATGGCTTTTTGCCTCCGGCGGAGAGGGGGCGAACTGACAGCATCTGCTTAACCTCGCCGAGTCAAAAAAATATACTTGGTGTGCCCCAATTTTACCGGGCGCATATCTCCATCCTGCTTTTGCCCCTGTTTGCAGGGCATTTAGCCCTGTTGATTCAGCCACTCCGTGCAGGTTAATGGTCTGATTCAATAGAATCGGACGATTCAGCACCAGGCTGTTTTTCGGCCCGTGGAATCGGGCCAATATGGCTCGTTCATTGCTGTCTGAACCCTTCGTACCCGGTGTCCGTGGAAGTTTCAGAAGCAAAATGAACGACCATGACAATGAAGATCATGTCGCATTCCAAGTCAGGCGCTTGAGGCAGAAGCTCTGCACTTGTTGGATGTCGCTTCCTGGTCGGATCGGGCTGGCATTGTGTTTTTCAGCAGCGCTTTCCGCTGCCGCGGCCGACGACAGCAGCAAGACCAACACCCTCTCCGCGCGGCTGGCCGAAATGAGCATCGAACAGCTGACCGAGGTCAACGTCGTTTCCCTGACTTCCCTTTTCCGAAAGGAAACCAAACTGGAACAGGCACCGGCGGCGGCGGCCATTGTCACCCCGGATGACATCCGCCGCCTGGGCATCACAAGTCTTCCGGAAGCGCTGCGGCTGGTTCCCGGCATGGACGTAGCTCAGATTGATTCCCATCAGTGGGCAGTCAGCGCCCGGGGATTCAACGCTCAGTTTGCCAACAAGCTGCTGATATTGGAAGACGGCCGGACCATTTATGGACCTGCGTACGGCGGCGTCAATTGGGGCATGCAGGACACGGTCCTCGAAGACCTGGACCGGATCGAAGTGATTCGCGGGCCGGGGGCGGCACTTTGGGGCGCCAATGCAGTCAACGGAGTGGTCAACGTCATGACCAAGAGTGCAAAGGACACCCAAGGCTGGCTGACCACCGCGTATGGAGGTACGGAGTATCAGCCCTCTCTGACCGCTCGGTACGGAGGCCAGTTGTCCTCCAATCTTTTTTACCGGGTTTACGGCAAATATTTTGATCAGGACGGCCTGGTACTGACCAATGGTGCTGATGCCGGGGATAGCTGGAATTCGCTCCAGGGTGGAACGCGTTTCGATTGGGAGCCTTCGGACGAAAACAGAGTCACCCTGCAAGGAAATTACTACAACGATATTGTCCACGAAAATCAAAACGCCGTCCTCCTGGTGCCGCCCTTTGATACGAACACCAACATAGAGAACCACGACTATGGCTGGAACGCGCTGAGCCGATGGACGCACGAGTTCTCGGAGCTTTCGACCCTGAGCCTGCGCGTATATTATGACCATTTCAAACAGGAACAGGTGGGAACTTCGGAAACCCGTGACACCATTGATTTCGATGGACAACACCGGTTCCAATTGGGGACGCGTAATGACATCATCTGGGGACTTGGCTATCATTGGACGTCGGACAACTTTATCCCGAATTTCTATTTGACCTGGACCCCTCCGGCGCAGCAGTACCGGGTGTACAGCGCGTTTGCCCAGGATGAAATCACCATCGTCCCCAACTGTTTCAATGTAACTCTTGGTTCAAAATTCGAACACAATGATTACACGGGTTACGAGGTCGAACCCAGCGTGCGGATGCTTTGGACGCCTTCGGATAAGCAAACCGTGTGGGCCGCGGTATCGCGCGCGATCCGAACGCCCTCGCGGTATGAAACGGGAGCGCGGGTCAACTATTCGGTCTCGCCCATTCCTAACCCGCCCGCCACCACTCCCCTGGGGCTGGTTTCACTATTTGGAAATCCGGATGCTCAATCCGAGAAATTGATTGCTTACGAACTGGGCTACCGGGTCGAACCGACCAAGCGATTGTCATTCGACCTCGCGACTTTTTATAACCGATATAACAACCTGTTGCGGTTCGTCACGAACAGCAGTTTTGTCCAGTCTCCCGTCATCACTGTCTTCCCACAAACCATCGAAAATTCGGGTTCCGCCGAAACCTACGGCGCCGAGTTGTCAGCGGAGTGGAAGGTGACGGACGATTGGCGCCTGATCGCCGGTTACTCCTGGCTGCACGTGAATTTGCATCCCAATGACCCTTCCTTCCAGGGCAACCCGGAGCAACAGGTCCAGTTGCGTTCCTATCTTGACTTGCCCTGGCACACGGAATTCAACGGCGCGCTGTATTACGTCGACCGGCAGAATGCCGCCGCCGGTCTGGGCATGGTGACGATTCCGGCTTACGTCCGGTTGGATTTAGGGCTGGTCTGGCATCCGACCAAGTCATTGGAAATCGGCATCTGGGGGCAGAATTTGATCGACGGTCGACACGCGGAATTTCCGAATCTTAAATCCCCGGTGCAAACGGAAATTCCGCGGGAAATCCTGGGCAAAATCAGCTGGAGATTTTGAACCACCATAAACCATGAACCGCATTTTCAACCTGCAACCAGCTATCGGCGGCCGCCCTGGCCACTGGTTGGCCGGGTTCGGGATATTGCGTCAACGGTCCGGGCGGTCCGGGTGGTTTGTTTGTCTCCTGATGGTGGGGATGAACCTCGCGCTGGGGACCCTGGCTGCCATGGCAGAAGACGTGGTACCTTTGGATTACCAGGTCAAGGCAGCTTATCTGGTCAATTTCCCCAAATATATGGATTGGCCGGCCGGCGCGTTTGCCGACACCAACAGCCCGATCACCGTGGCCATTTTGGGAGACGCCGACGTGGCCAACGAATTTGCCGGCATGGTCGAGGGTGGCAAAACCATTGGCGGACACCCGATCGTGCTCAAACGCATCACCAAGGAAGAGGAAATCAGCAATAACATTCAGGTGTTATTTATTGCCACCTCGGAACGGCCACGGATCGCGGCCATTCTCGAAAAAGTCAAAGGCTCCAGCATTCTGACGGTAGGCGAAAGCGACGATTTTCTTGAGAAAGGCGGGATTATCAATCTGGTCCATCGCGACCGGAAAATCAGGCTCCAAGTGAATTTAAGTGCCGCCGGAAAGGCGCACCTGAAGATCAGTTCCCGGCTGCTGGTCGTAGCCGAGGTGGTGAAGGACAAACCGGAGCGATAGTTATGCGCGTATTTTATAACATGTCCATCAAGCGGAAGCAGATGCTGATCATCATGCTGACCAGCACCGTTTCGCTGTTGCTGGCCTGCGCCATTTTTATCGCTTACGATGTGATGAGTTTCCGCAAGGAGATCGTGAAGCGAGTTTCGGTGCTGGCGGAAGCGATTGGCAACAACTGTTCGGCGACGATCGAGTTCAACGACCCCAAAACCGCGGAAGATACGCTCAGCGCCCTGCGCGCGGAACCCAGCATTGTTTCCGCCCGCATATATTCCCGGAAAGGCGAAGTGTTCGCGGCCTACAACCGTACCGGCGCCGCGGCGTTTGTTCCGCCGTCTCTGCAGGCCGCCGGCCATGAATTCAAAGGTGATTTCCTGTACCTGTTCCGTCCCATCACCCAACAGGGAGAAACCATCGGAACCATTTTCGTCGCCTCGGATCTGACTGAGCTCAGAGAACGCCTGGCACATTATCCCGCCGTCGTGGGCGGGATGTTCGCAGCGGCTTTGCTCGTTGCTTTTATTTTGTCCTCCCGCCTGCAGCGGGTGGTCTCCGGTCCCATCCTGCACCTCGCCCAAATGACCCGCTCCGTGGCCCTGGACAAAAACTATTCGGTCCGGGCGGAAAAGCAAAGCGGCGACGAGTTGGGGCAGCTCATCGACGGTTTCAACGAAATGCTCACTCAAATTCAGGAGCGGGATGGCGCGCTGCAAGCGGCCCGTGACAACCTGGAACGCCGGGTCGAAGACCGGACCGAGGAACTGCGTCAATCACAGGCGCTCTATCATTCGCTGGTGGAACATCTGCCGGTGCATGTTTATCGCAAGGACAAGGAAGGGCGTTTCGTGTTCGTTAACTCCAATTTCTGCCAGTTCAAGGGCCTGACCACGGAACAGGTCCTGGGCAGGACGATTTTTGACATCACCGCCAGCCGGGATCTGGCCGAGCGATATTACCGGGAAGACCAGACCATAATGCAGACGGGCGAAACCATTGAAGAAGAAGAGCAACACCAGGACGCCGCCAGCAATACGAAATACCTCCAGGTGATAAAGTCGCCCGTGTTCAGCTCCGATGGAAAAGTGTTGGGCACACAGGGGATCGCGTTCGACATTACCGGGCGTAAGCAGGCGGAGGAAAAGCTGGAAGCCGCCCATCGTGATCTGGTGCAGGCTTCCCGACAGGCAGGCATGGCCGAGGTGGCCACCAGTGTTCTCCACAATGTGGGCAACGTGCTCAACAGCGTCAATATCTCCGCGAGTGTGGTTGCCGACAAATTGAAGGAATCCAAGGCCGCCAATATTGCCCGGGTTGCCGACCTGATGCGCGAACATGCCGCCGACCTGGGTGAGTTCATGACGCAGGATCCCAAAGGCCGGCAACTGCCGGAGTACCTGGCCCAGTTGGCGGGGTTTTTGAGCCAGGAACAAGGCTCGCTCTTGAATGAAATGGAGTCCGTCCGAAAACATATCGAGCATATCAAGGACATCGTGGCCATGCAGCAAAACTACGCCAAGGTTTCCGGCGTGACTGAAACCGTCAAGGTCGCTGACCTGGTTGAAGATGCTCTCAGCATGAACGCCGGCGCGTTGGTGCGTCACGACGTGCAACTCATCCGGGAATACAGCCCGCAGGTCCCTGAAATCACGGTGGAGAAACATAAGGTGCTGCAAATCCTAGTCAATCTGATCCGTAACGCCAAATACGCCTGCGACGATTCGAAGAAAAAGGAGAAGCGCCTGATTGTACGGGTGAGTAACGGCGATGATCGGGTGCGGATTGCCATAATCGACAATGGCGTGGGGATTCCGGCGGAGAATATCACCAGGATTTTTAATCACGGTTTCACCACTCGCCAGAACGGGCACGGTTTCGGTCTGCATAGTGGCGCGCTCGCAGCTAAGGAGATGGGGGGCGCGCTGTTGGTGTACAGCGACGGGCCGGATAAAGGTGCGACCTTTACGCTCGAATTGCCTTTGAAACCATTAAAATTGACGTGAGATGAGCCAAAAATTTGGAGGGCAACCGGTGTATAGCCAGTGTCCCATTTGTGGTAATGGCATGTCCATTTTCGGAGCAAGATTTGCCGCTCCAGGCTGTTCGGGCCGGACCGGGAGACGCAAAACTAAATATTTAGGATAATTACAAAATAAGTCTTGAAAAGTATATTGTCTTATATTTGCCTTGCCGCGATTTTTTTCCTGGTGGGGACATTCAACAGCCTTGGGGCGACGAGAACGACCACGGCATCGGGCGGCAACTGGAACGCCACCGGCACCTGGTCGGGCGGGGTTGTTCCTCTCAGCGCCGACACGGTTGTAATTGTGGCGGGCGCTTCTGTCACCGTCACGACCAACGCCACGGTTACATCAATCACGTTCAACAGCTCCAGCACAAGCACCGCCACCTTAACGGTCAATTCCAACGTAACTTTAACGGTGACCGCAGCCATTCTCCTGCAAAACGCAGCGACGGCAAACACGGCAGCCTTGATTCAGGGACCTGGTACGATTACTTGCGCCTCGCTCACGGTTGGCGGGACCACCACCCCAACGACCACCAGCAGCTACTTCACGGCTACACTGACATCCACCATTTCGGATCTGGCCATTTCGGGCAATTTGGCGGTCAAATCCCTGTACAACTCCGCGCAGTCGGCGGCCAATGCCGGCACGTTCGCACTCGGTTCCGGTTGGGTCACCGTCAACGGCAGCGTCGCGTTCACGACCGTGCCGCTGTTTGGTCCTATTTTGAACATGGCGACCGGCAATCAAAAAGGAACGTTGGAACTTGCCGGCTCGACTCCCTTTACGTTTACCGGCGGCGGGTCTAGCGCCTTCAATCCGAGCGGGACAAATGCGACGGTGATCTATTCGGGTGCTGCCCAAACGGTGAATGCGGCCACCTATCAGGACCTGACCACTTTTGTTGGGTATCAGAACCTGACCCTGGCCGGTTCTGGAACGAAAACGATCATCGGGGTGTTGGTGAACGGCGTTTTGTCGATGCAAGGAACCGCGACCGCCAGTGCTCCCCAGACCAACGGGATCAATGCCACGCTGGAATACAATGGAAGTGCGGCACAAACCACCGGGCCGGAACTTACGGCAACCGTTCCAAACCTGAGGATTAACAATGGCAATGGCGTAACCTTATCCGGCAATTCGACCGTCAGCGGTACGCTCACATTGACCAACGGCTTGCTCATGACCGGAGCAAAGCAGATTAGCTTGGCCACGAATGCCGCTGTTTCCGGCGGAGGCCCCGGCAGCTATGTGAACGGCAGCCTGCAAAAAACCTTCAGTCCGGGCACCCAGGCATTCACCTTTCCCATTGGCGATGGTTCTGCTTATACCCCTTTGGCCTTGTCGGGGCTGGTGGTGACGACTTCCGGGGGCATCAAGACGACCACCACCCCGGGCAATCATCCTCAGCTTGGCACAAGTGGCATTGATGTCAGCCGAAACGTAAACCTGTATTGGACGCTGACCCAGTCGGGAGGCACCTTCGGCACCTTTGACACAACCTTCAATTACCCGGCAACGGATGTAGACCCCAACACCATACCAGCCCAGTTTCAGGTGCAGCGGTACAATGCCGGCGCCTGGTTGGCCACGACCGAGAGTGGAATACCAACCACCAACGCCACGAGCATCACAGGACAAAGCGGGTTCGGCGACTTTGCGATTGGAAATTCGGCGCTCTGGTACAATGGCGCCTGGCGCTATCGTCTGCCTATCGCGATCAATCACACCAATGTCGCCGGCAACCTCACCAATTTCCCCGTGTTGATCAATCTGACCAATAGCGCGCTCCAGCAGTTTGCCAAAACCAATGGCAACGACATTCTGTTCACTGCCAGCGACGGAACCACAAAATTGGCGCACGAGATCGAGCGCTACACGAACTCGAACGGCGCCCTGGTCGCCTGGGTCAACGTGCCGCTCCTTTTGCCGACAGCCGACACGACGTTGTATCTCTACTACGGCAATGCTTCCGCCACCAATCAACAGAACGCCGCCGCCGTCTGGAACTCCAACTACGTCGGCGTATGGCACCTCAACCAGGCCCCGACCGGGTCCGCCGGGGACATCGCGGACTCAACTTCCGGTACCAACTCAGGTACCAGCCAGACGATTGCCGCCGGCGCGCAGGTCACGGGCAAAATCGGTGGCAGCCTGACACTGGACGGTGCGAGTGATTACATCTCCACTGCCGTTTCGTTCAATAACCCGCTCACGCTCACAATCCAGGCATGGGTCAAAACCACCAGCACGACCGGGACGAAGGTGGTTGGATTTGAAAACAACCAGACCGGCACCGCCTCGGGCAACTATGACCGACACATTTACATCGGCACCGATGGCAAGGCGCGGTTCGGTACCTACGACGCCAACGCCGCCATCTGCAACACGGTCACCTCCTCGAATGCGGTGAACGACGGGCAATGGCATTTCCTGGTGGGGTGCCGGGACAATGCGGCCAGCAACGTCTGCCTTTATGTGGATGGTGTGCTCCAGTCGACCACCAACAGCTACGCCGGCCAGTCTTACACCGGCTGGTACCGGATCGGTTCCTACAAACTCGCCGGCGCCTGGCCCGTGAGTGCGAGTGGATACTTTGCTGGCAGCGTGGACGAAGTTCGAGTCTCCCACGCCGTCCGCAACGCCGCCTGGGTGAGCACCGAGTTCAATAATCAACGTACTTCACCAGCGTTCTCGAGTGTCGGAGCCACACAGACGGTTTCAGCTGTGAAATTGGCGGTTGCCTCGGTGAACGGCGGTTCGTCTCCGGCCGTCGGTTCCTCATTCAATGTAGTCATCCAGGCTCAGGACGACAGTGGGACTCCCCAAAACGTGGTGAGCAATACGGCCGTGAGTCTTAATCTGAATACCGGCACCGGCGTTCTGGGCGGGACACTCTCCGGAACGATTCCCGCCGGAACCAACGCCATAACGATCAGCGGCGTCACCTACACGAAGGCCGAAAGCGGCGTAAGTCTCGCCATCACCAGAACCAGTGGCGACAATCTGACCGTTAGCAACAGCGCGTCGTTTACCGTGCTCCCGGGCAGTCAGATAATTACCTTTCCCTCTCCGGGCAATCAGACTTACGGCGTTGGACCCATTGCCCTCGGCGCCATCGCCTCGTCTGGTTTGACGGTGAAATACAGCGTGGTCTCGGGACCGGCCAACGTTGCAGGTAATGTGCTTACGATCACCGGCGCCGGTTCGGTCACCCTTCAGGCTTCGCAGCCCGGCGACGCCAATTGGAATGCCGCCCCAACGACCAATCAAACCGTTTCCGTCGCCCAAAAAACAATCACCGGGTCCATCACGGCGAACAACAAGACGTACGACGCCACCACTGCGGCAACCATCGCAACCCGTACTCTCAGCGGCGTGACCAATTCGGATGTCGTCAGCCTGGCCGGCGGCACGGCGACGTTCGCCAACAAGAATGTCGGCAACGGCAAGACGGTGATAGCTACCGGGTTGAGCCTGACCGGGGCGAACGCCGCCAATTACGCGTTGGCATCAACCTCCGCCACAAACACGGCCAACATTACCAAAGCGACGCTTACCGTCGGCGCCACAGGAGTGAACCGGGTTTACGATGGAACGACCAATGCAACCGTAACGCTTTCCGACAATCGGATTGCCGGCGATGCGTTGACGACGAGCTACACCAACGCCGGCTTTGCGGACAAGAACGTAGGGACCGGCAAGATGGTCAATGTAATCGGCATCGCAGTGACGGGAACCGATTCCGGCAATTACACGGCGAACACCACAGCGAGCACGACAGCCAACGTCACCAAAGCGACGTTGATCGTCAGCGCCACCGGCGTGGACAAGGTTTACGACGGAACCGCCAACGCCACGGTGACGCTTTCCGACAATCGGATTGCCGGCGATGTGTTGACGACGAGCTACACCAACGCCGGCTTTGCGGACAAGAACGTGGGGATCGGCAAGACGGTCAATGTAATCGGCATCGCAGTGACGGGAACCGATTCCGGCAATTACACGGCCAACACCACGGCGAGCACGACAGCCAACGTCACCAAAGCGACGTTGATCGTCAGCGCCACCGGCGTGGACAAGGTTTACGACGGAACCGCCAACGCCACGGTGACGCTTTCCGACAATCGGATTGCCGGCGATGTGTTGACGACGAGCTACACCAACGCCGGCTTTGCGGACAAGAACGTGGGGATCGGCAAGACGGTCAATGTAATCGGCATCGCAGTGACGGGAACCGATTCCGGCAATTACACGGCCAACACCACGGCGAGCACGACGGCCAATATCACCCAGGCTACGCTCACCGTCAGCGCCACCGGCGTGGACAAAGTTTACGACGGAACCACCAACGCCACGGTGACACTTTCGGATAACCGCATCTCTGGCGATGTGTTGACGACGAGTTACACCACCGCTGGCTTTATGGATAAGAACGTCGGGACTGGCAAGACGGTGAGCGTAACCGGTATTTCAATGACGGGGGCCGACTCGGACAATTACGTGTTTAACGCGATGACTGACACGACAGCCAGCATCACCGCCGCCAGCATCACGGTGCATGCCGATGACAAATCGCGCGCTTATGGAACAACCAATCCGCAACTGACGGCCAGCTACAGCGGTTTTGTCAGCGGTGAAGGCACCAATGTCCTGAGTGGCAATCCGGCGCTGAGCACCACGGTAAATGCAAACAGCCCGGTGGGTGTTTATCCGATTGTAATCGACCCGGGAACATTGACCGCCGCCAACTACACTTTCAGCTTCACGAACGGTGCTTTGACGATTACCGAGGTGCCATCAATCCTCGCGATCACCTTTGTGCCCGGCACGAATGGCCAACCGAACCAGCTTACCCTTTATTGCGCCGGATTAACCCCGGGCAACACCTGTTACATTCATGCTTCGACCAATCTCACTTCCTGGGCGCAGATCAGCATACTGCCGGCGGCGCAAGACGGCACGCTTACGTTTATCGATACCAATTCGATCCCGTTGCGATTTTACCGTCTATCCACCGACTGACGATGGCAATCCCCCCCCAAAAAAAACAAAACCATGAGCAACACGCCCGCGCAGCAGAATCGCCGCGTTCTTGTGGTCGACGACAATTCGGCGATCCATGAGGACTTCAAAAAAATTCTGAATCCAGGGTCGAGCGCCAAGGCCAGATTGGATGCTTTCGAGGCGGAAGTTTTTGGCGAGACCAGGTTCTCCACCGGGCTGGCTCCCTTCGAAATTGATTCAGCGTTTCAAGGACAAGCAGGTTTTGCGCTGGTTCAGCAGTCAATCGCCTCTGGCCGACCCTATGCCATGGCTTTCATCGATGTACGGATGCCACCCGGTTGGGACGGAATCGAGACGACGGCGAAAATCTGGGAGATTTATCCGCATCTTCAAATCGTCATTTGCACTGCCCATTCCGATTATTCGTGGGATGAAATGATCGCAAAGCTGGGAATTTCCAGCCGTCTGATCATTTTGAAAAAGCCATTTGATGCCATCGAAGTGTTGCAGCTGACCCATGCGCTGGTAGAAAAATGGGAGCTGCAACAAAAAGACCGGGCGAGAATGGATCAGTTGGAAGAAATGGTTGCTGAGCGCACGCGTGAACTTCAACTGGCAAACGAGAAACTAAAAACTGAAAAGGCCGGTCGTACGGCACTGGCAAATTAAAGTGCAGGACATCGGAATCGGCTTTGAAGGAAAATATAGCGAAAAGATTTTTGAAGTATTCCAGCGCCTGCACGCTCGCAATGCGTACCAGGGTTCGGGCGTCGGGCTTGCCCTCTGCCGAAAAATCGTTGTTCGGCATAACGATTCCATCACCGCCGAAGCCACCCCGGATGTAGGAGCCACCTTCCTGATTACGGTGCCGGAATGCACGGCACCCCGGACGCCGGCAAACAACTAGCATTTTAATTAAATGCCCGGCCGGTCACGTTACCTTTCACTACCGTCAAAATTCCGTCATTAAATGTGCCGTCGCCAGCGACGGATGCGTCATCCTTCCAATTGATGGCCTCAATCTGAGGTGGTCCAGGGAGGACGTTGACAATTTGTTGTTTTGACTCATTCACATTGAGCCCGCCAAAGGTAATATCAATGTTAGTGATTCCATTCTGTTCTGGTTGCCCACAAACAGGTTCTGTGGTCAGGGAAAGTTCGGCTGTGGCTGGCATTTGCTTTCCGAGGAAGACCATCCGAGGCGCGGTCAGACTTGTTGAAAATTGATTGGCCGATGCCCCCGGAATAGAGAATGCACGACGTTACCCGGAGGGGTCCTGGTTCAGGTAGATTTTGTTTCCATAAAGGTCCTTCAACATGGCGCCGGTTCCGAACGGTTGAACTTCAGGCGCCGCTTCAAAGGCCACACCCTTGGCGCTCATGGTCGCATAGTCGCGCAGACAATCATCCGTTTCAATGCTGAACAGGGGCAGATCAGCCGCCTGTTTGCCGACGATCACCCTTTGAGCGTCATTTCTCGCGAGTTCCAGATTGATGCAGAATTCCTTGTTGTCAGGGAGCCGAACGAGCAGCCAGCGGTAGTCACTCATCCGATTGTCCTCGGCGACTTCGAAACCAAGTTTTTCAACATAGAATGCCAGCGCCTCGTTCTGGTCGCGGGTCAATAATTTAAAAAGCGGAACGCGTCTCATAAGGATTTGTTTGAGTTTTCATTTGACCTTTTTTCCGTCGCGGGGTTTGGATTGCGGTGATGTCGTCCGCTCCTTGATGGCGGCGAGAAGCAATGCCTTGATGGCTGGAGAGCTGATTTCGGCGATGTCCGTGATTTTCACATGTCTGGCGGACTTGCCCGTTCCCGACAGCAGGCCGGCCGGGTCCCGCAAAGCGATGCCATGGTA
>Ga0265320_10000407_pt1 | contig 34383 bp, 26 predicted proteins | sample 4827metaG_FD_202087 | JGI IMG/M metagenome (GOLD analysis project Ga0265320, IMG submission 202087) | Rhizosphere microbial communities from Carex aquatilis grown in University of Washington, Seatle, WA, United States - 4-8-27 metaG | ecosystem: Host-associated > Plants > Roots > Rhizosphere >... | reverse complement strand
GTTCAATCCAGAACAGGCTGCCTTTCCCGACGGTGCTTTCCACGCCCAGGACGCCGTCCATCAATTCGGTCAGTTTTTTGGTGACCACGAGGCCGATGCCGGTGCCCGACACGCCGCCGGTCTCTTGTCCCAACCGATTGAACGGCTGGAATAGTTGCGCCACTTTTCCTGGAGCCAGGCCCACGCCGGTGTCCTGGATGCTGATGCGCATGCGGTTTGGCGCGACCATGACGCGATCCACGACCACGGTTCCGTGCTCCCGGTTATATTTAATGGCATTGGAAAGCAGGTTGATGATAATTTGCTTCAAACGGGTGCGATCCGCCCAGACAAAGCTGTGGTTGTCGAATTTGGGAAAGGTCATGCGGATGCCGCGCTGCTGGGCCTGCGGCTCCATCATCGTCTGGCATTCTTTCAGGACGTCGGCCAGCGACACCGGTTCCTGGGACAGCGATACTTTTCCGGACTCAATCATTGTGAGATCGAGGATTTCGTTGATCAACGTCAAGAGATGCCATCCGGCCTGAAGGATCTGGGCAATACGAGTGGCCTGCGCGGCCGTCGGCACGGGCGTCGCCGTCTCCATCAGTTGCGCGAAGCCGAGAATGGCATTGAGCGGGGTGCGCAGCTCATGGCTGATGCTGGAGAGGAAATCTGATTTGGCGAGATTGGCTTTGTCTGCGGCGGACTTGGCGTCCTTCAACTGCACGTTGGATTCCTCGAGTGCCCGTTGCGCGGCATATTCCTTGGTGACATCGCGGAACACCAACACAGTCCCGACCACCTGGCCGGCGCGGTCGCGAATCGGCGCGCAACTATCGGCGATGGCGCACTCGCTGCCGTCGAGTGCAATCAACACGGTGTGGTTGGCCAGGCCGTGGATTGTGCCATGCGCCAACGTGTCCTGCACCGGAATAATGGCGGGTTGCCGGGATTCCTGATTGATGATGTGGAAAATCTCATCCACTAGGCGACCGGTGGCTTGCGCCTGTGTCCAACCGGTGAGTTGTTCGGCCAGGGGATTCAGGCGCGTCACCCGCCCTTCGGCATCGGTGGCGATGACGGCATCGCCGATGGAGTTGAGCGTCACAGCGAGCTTTTCCTCGCTGGCTTGCAAGGTGAGGTTGGCCTGCTCGAGTTGTTTGTTTGTCTCCTGCTGAATCTCGAGCAAATGCCGGGTTTGGCGATGAACCAGATTCCGAAGACGCTGCTGGGATTCCCGATAGAGTAAAAAAGCGAACGAAAGGGCCAGCAGCAGCGTGAACAGGCTGGCGATCGCCATGCTGGTAAACAGATGGCGCATGTTCGATTGGAACTGCGCGTCAATCTGCGCCAGCTCAGCCTGCTCGATCTGGATGAAGGCGCTCATCTCGACCCGGATCGAATCCATCTGCCGTTTCCCCATGCCACTGTTTATCTCCGCAATCGCGGCAGCCATGTCCTGGTTGCGGCGCAAATCAATGACCCGCGCCAATTCCGCCATTTTGGCCTCCATCAAGGGAGCCACGGCGTCCACGTGCCTTTGGGCCGCATTGTTTAGGGTAAGCTGGCGCAATTCTTGCAGATGGCGACCGACGCCATCGCGCACCGCCAAATACGGTTCCAGAAATGCCTCGTTACCGGTTAGCACATAACCGCGCTGCCCGGTCTCGGCATCTTTCAAGTCGGACAACAATTCCTCCCCGCGGTCGATCACCGTGTTGACCTGTCTGCGCGTCTCGGCGGTTTGGTTAATTTGCCGGTAAGCCCAGAACGACACGGCTACGCCCAAGGCAACTAGGAGGATTACTCCCGCAAGCACGGCAGCAACCTTAGGGGTGGTTTTCAAAGAGATTTACCTTTCAGCTTAAGCAACGCTCCCGGATATGAATCAGCAAGCGGAGCGGTCGAATGCGGATTATTAGGGGAGGCTTGCCTGGGCGAACCGAGACCCCCTGCGCCCGTTGACCAGTGTCCTCGAACGATTCTTAAGAATAGGCTTAACCACCTGCGCGGGCTATGGGGTATAACCCTATCGAACAGGGATCGGTACCCGATTTTTTTTCTCACGGAACAGCGATGAAGCGCCGACGAAAGATTGGCTCGGATATGCGAAGGTAGTCACCGCGCTGCGGGAGAGGAGTTTTGATTGAAAGACGTTGCGGAGGCGCTTGACAGAAATAGTATTCATATGTTCATATATCGGCATGGCGCTGAATCATTTATTTTTGGACTTCAACGCCTACTTTGCGTCGTGCGAGCAGCATTTGCGGCCGGAGTTGCGGGGGCGGGCGCTGGGGATTGTGGCGGTGCTGGCGGAGACGGGTTGTTGCATCGCGGCGTCGTATGAGGCGAAGGCGCGCGGGGTGAAGACGGGGGCGCTGGTGCGCGACGCGCGAAAGTTGTGCCCGGATATTTTATTCGTCGAGGCGCGCCCGCGCGAATACGTGCGGTTGCACGAGGCGTTGCTGGAAGTGGTCGAGCGGCAGATGCACGTGGAGGCCGTGCATTCGATTGACGAGGTGTCGTGCCGATTGACGGGGCGGTGGCGCGAGCCGGAGGCGGCGCGGGCGCTGGCGGTGCAGATTAAAAAGGCGATCCGGCGCGAGGTGGGGCCGTGTCTGCGGTGTTCCATCGGCGTGGCGCCGAATTTGTTTTTGGCAAAGACGGCGAGCGATTTGCAGAAACCCGACGGCTTGGTGGTGCTGGAGCCGAAGGATTTGCCGGGGGCGCTGCATGGGCTGGAGTTGCGCGATTTGTGCGGCATCGGGCGGCACATGGAGGAGCGCTTGCGCCGCGCGGGGATTGCGACCGTCGCGGAGTTGATGGCGGCGGACCACCGGCGGTTGCGCGCGATTTGGGGCGGGGTCGAGGGCGAGCGGTTTTGGGCGAAGTTGCGCGGGGCGGATTTCGCGCCGGAGCCGTCGCGCAAGACGCACGTGGGGCACTCGCATGTGCTGGGGCCGGCGTTGCGGACGGAGGCGCGCGCGCGGGCGGTGCTGCATCGATTATTGCAGAAGGCGGCGATGCGGTTGCGCGCGCTGGAGTTTTTCGCCGGCGAGCTGACGGTGTCAGTGGATTATCTGGGCGCGGAGAGTTGGCGGGCCGCAGCGCGGTTCGAGCCGACGCAGGACACCGTGGAACTGGCGCAGTTGCTGGATGGGTTGTGGGCGCGGCGGCCAGCGCTGCCGCCGGGGGCGCGGCCGTTTTGGGTGGGCGTGGTGCTGACGGGGCTGGAGCACGCGCGGGACCACACGCCGTCGTTGTTCGCCACCGCGCCGGGGCGGAGGGCGCAATTGCTGCGCGTGACGGACGCGCTGAACCGGCGCTACGGCTGCGGCGCGATTTATTGGGCGGCGGCGCACGAGGCGCGGGCGTCCGCCCCGATGCGCATTGCGTTCAACCGGATTCCGAATGCCGCGCTGGAACTGGAGTCGGAGTGGCTGGAGGAGGCGGCCACCTGAGCGCCCCCCAGCCACCTAATCATTGAAAATTACCCGGAACTAAAACTTCAACCGGCAGCTATGGCGGATTTTCTGCTCGTGCGTCAGCGGCGGCGGTGTGACGAGGCGCGAGGGCGGCCCGAGTTTTTCCAGTTGCGCCGCCGCGGCCTCCTTGAGCGCGCGCCAGCGGCCCCACTCATAATCCGGCGCGTGGATGACGTGGTTGAGCACGCTGCGCCATTCGAGATACGCCCGTTCGATGTCCCCGGGCCGCAGCGTTTCATTGATAAAATGTTGCAGCGTGGTCGGGTTTGCGCGCACGCGGGAGATGACCTCCGCTGCGCCTTCGCCGTATTCCATCGGCACGCCCCGGTCGAGATAACCCGGGCACGTCATCCCATGATAGGTCAGCCGGCAGAGATTGCCGAGTTTGCCCCGCGCATGGTCCACCGCCTCGAAGCGGTGCCCGGCGCGCAAATTCGCCAAATCCCGCGCGATTTCCGCCACGGTGTATCGTTCATCCTCCAACGCCGCCGCCACGGCCAGGCCCTCGCCATGGTTGAAGAAACTGAAAATAACTCCGCGGCGTGTCGGCTGCGCGCGCGCATCCACCAAACCCAGCCGATGCCAGGTCTCCGCCACGCTGGCCTCGGTCAGCGTGACTTTCATCCCGGCGAGTTCGGCAAAATCACCCGCAGGCGGGTCAACCTCGCGGCGCGGCGGGTTCAGCAACGGCTGGCCCAGCGAGTCCACCCGTGCGAACACCTCCGCCTGCGCATAGTCCAGCCGCGCGCTGATCAAGCCATTGTGTTCGACCACTTCGACGGAGCGCCCGCCGCTCGTGAACTGCGGGAGCAGGGGGAGCAATTGCTTTTCGAACGCCTCCAATTCCCAGTGCCGCGGCGGCAGGGGCGCTTTCGGCCGCGTCTGCCGCCAATGGTGGCACAGACTTTTATGCAGCCATTTCACCAGGGTGATGGTCGTCCGCCCGCTTTCTTTTGGGAAGACCGCCAGCGCGACTTGACGGCCGTAACGGGCGTCTTCCCCGCCCAGGCGGCACAGGTTACCCAAGTCGATGTTCGCCAGTGATTGCGGAAATTTCAACGCCGGCATCCATTGGCCCTCCGCATAGGCCAGCGCCGTGCCGAGCTTGACCTTCACCGGGGGGCGCCGCCGCTCCCATTGTCCGGCGGAATTGAGCATCTCCACGATTTTATGCGTTGGATTGGCGATGGTCGTGCTGACGTTGGTCGTGGGCGCGGTGACTTTGGCCGACAGGTCGTTGCCCAGCGTTTCGGTCATGGGCTTCTGTAGAAATTTTTCCAAACCCAACTCCGGCGCGCGTTCGGTGAAAAGCCGCCGAGCCAGGCCCGCCGCGGCCAGCGCCGGCGATTCGCCCTTGAGGACGGCCTGGTGCATGAACGCCAGAAAACTCGGCCAGTCGAGCGGGTTTGCGCGCTTGAGCAGCAACGGGCGCGCTTCGCCCAGCCGCGGTTTGCCCGGCGCAACGAGCACATATCCCTTATCGTCCAACCCGCGCCGCCCCGCGCGGCCAAACATCTGCAGCAACTCGTCCGGCCGCACCAGACGCGGGCCGCCCGCGGCCACGTATTCGCGGTCCGTCACCAGCACGGAGCGCATGGAAAAATTAATTCCGGCGGCCAGCCCGGTCGTTGCCACCACCACGCGCAATTGCCCGGCCTTGGCCAGCGGTTCGACCAAGCCCGCGCGCTGCAAATAATTCAAGCCGCTATGGTGAAACGCCACCCGGTGCCGCAGCAGTTTCCCCAATTTGTCCGAGGCCAGGGCCTTTTGTTCGGGGGTCAACGCGAGGAAATCATCCAGCGGCAGCGCCGCGGCCAGTTTCCCCGCCAATTCCTCAGCGGCCCGGCGGCGCGGGGCAAACACCAAAATCGGCCCCAAGCCCGCCAGCAGCGCGCGCGCCAGCAACCGCGGCCAAAACCCGCGCACCCCGGCGGGCGCCCGGTCCGGCAGGGACTCGAGTTCAATTTCCTCCTGCGGCACCGGCCGCTCGGTGTGGCTGACCAGCACGGCGTCCCGCCCGATGGCGCGCAGCCACTGCACCGTTTTTTCCGGGTTGCCCACGCTGCCGCTGAGCAGGAGCAATTGGGTGGACCGCGTCGCGAGGGCCAGTATCAATTCGTAATTAACGCCGCGCACCGGGTCACCCAGCATCTGGAATTCGTCCACCACCAGCAGCCCCGGGCCGTCGCCGCGCAGGAAGCGGCCCTTTTGCGTTTCGAGGGTCGCCACGACCACGGGCGCGTCGAGATTGTCCGCCACGTCGCCGGTGGCGATGCCGACATTCCAGCCCTGCGCGCGCCATTCGTAAAGTTTGTCGTTGGCCAGCGCGCGCGTCGGCACGGTATACACGGCCTGTTTGCGCCAGCCCGCCTGGCCGAGCAGTTCAAAAATGTAAGTTTTTCCAGAGCCGGTCGGCGCCTGCACCACCACGTCCTGCCCCTGTTGGAGACGCCGCAACGCCTCCTGCTGCCACAGGTCGGGAATCTTCAGGGAGATGTCGAGTCCATCCACGGCGGGCGCACACAGGCTAATTCCACACCCGCATTGGCTCAAGTCAATTCGCCCGGAACAATGACATTTCTTTGACACGCCCGCGGCCCCGCAAGCTTGCCAGTGGCGGCCGAATTTCAGAGAATTCACCCGGACCATCCTGTCCCCATCCCGGCCCCGTGAAACGCCATCTTGTCCTCCTCTATTGGCTGCTCCTGCTGGTCTCCACGCTGGCCATTGGCGGCATGGCGTTTTTTCTCCTGCAGCGCGAAAGCGACCGCTTGCGCCGAATCGCCTCCGACCAGGCCGTCCACACCGGCCAGGAAATCTCCGCCAGTTTGATCGCCCGGGTCGAACACGTGAAGATGGAAACCATGCAATCCCTGGCCGGGGTGCCCGAGGCCAATTCAGACCCGACGATTTTGCAGATATCACTTCCGTTTTGGAAAAATAAAAATCCCATCGCGCACAGTGTCGTCTTGTATCAACCCGGCTACGGCCTGCTGTTGCCGCCGGCGCGCACGGCCGAGCGCGCTGACCTCGAGCCGTTGTTGCGCAACAATGACGGATGGGCCTGGGGCGATGCCGACGAAGGTCCGCAAGTTCATTTGGTCATGACCACCATGACCGCCAAAATCGTCGCGAGTCCCGGCCCCGCGCCGGTGGACCCGCCTGCGCCCGCGCCCGCAAACAATCCCAGCCCCGCCATGGCCGGCCCTGAGCCGGCCGTCACTCTGACCAAGATCAATGGCGTGCCCTCGGAGGTGATGCTCACTCCGGTTGAAGGCAACGCCGTCATCAACAGCGGCATGCCCCAGGCCCAGGCGCAATTGGTTTTCAACCAGCAAACTTTTGACCAGCAAACCTTCGAACGGATGACGACCAGCCCCAGCGCCTTGGGCAAACCCGCGGAAGGCTGGACTTTAATCGGCAACAATAACGGGGACCGCCGCTGGCTGGGTTGGAAGCGCACCGTCACCGGCGGCCCGGTGCGCGGCGTCATCTTGAGCTGGACGGAATTGGCCAAAACGATGGCCGAAAGTTTTCCCGCCCATCTTGACCTCGCCGATAGTTTCCAACTCCTCAATCCCCAGGGTGAGGTTGTCCTCTCCGGCGGGGAAAACCCCCGCGCCAACCCCGCCTTTCAGCCGCTGACGACTCTTCCACTAGCGGCGGAATTGCCCGGTTGGAAACTCGCGGTTTACTTCAACCCCTCGGCCACCTTCACCAACGGCTACCTCGCCATCAGCACCGTGATGGTGACCATTTTGGTCATGATTGTGCTGGTGGGCGGCACCCTGCTCATGCGCGAAGCCCGCCGCGAAGCCGCCGAAGCCATTCGCAAAACCAGCTTTGTCTCGAATGTCTCCCACGAACTCAAAACGCCCCTCACCACCATCCGCATGTATGCCGAGCTGCTCGGCGATGGTCGCGTGCGCGACCAGCTCAAACAGAATAGCTACCTCGCCACTATTATTTCCGAAAGCCAACGCCTTACCCGCCTCGTCAACAACGTCCTCGACTTCAGCCGCCTCGAACAAGGACGCAAGCAATACCATCCGGCCGATGTCGCCCTTGCGCCCATTATCAACGGGGTCATCAATGCCCAGAAACCCCGACTCGATGAAGCCGGCTTTGCGATTAGCAGCAGCGTCCCCGCCGGCCCGGAAGTCCGCGTCCATGCCGACCGCGACGCCCTCGAACAGGTGCTCCTCAATCTGATCGACAACGCCCTCAAGTATGCCGCGCCCGGTCGATGGATTGGCATCCGGGTTTCGTCCGACGATAATTTCGCCTACGTCACGGTCAGTGATCGCGGCCCCGGCGTTCCCCCCGATCATCAGGAGCGAATTTTCGAAACCTTCCACCGCGTGGACGACTCGATCACCGCCAGCCAGCCCGGCGCGGGCTTGGGACTCAGCATCGCCCGGCGTTTGCTCCGCGATCAGGAAGGCGACCTCACCTACGAAGACCACGCTCCCCAAGGCGCGTCCTTTGTCGCCAAAGTGCCGCTGGCCTCGTCCATCTCCGCAGCCAAAATCGCGTGAAGGTTACCGACGGTTTCGCCGTGCATTCAACCGGTGGGGCGTTATCGTCGCCCCATGGTTGAGCGTCTCTTTGCCCCCGCCAAAATCAATCTCTTTCTCGCCGTCACGGGCCGCCGCCCCGACGGCTTTCACGAATTGATTAGCCTGGTTGCGCCCTTGGAGTGGGGTGACACGTTGACCTTCGAGCCTCGTCCGACGGCAATGGTTGATTCGCTGGAATGTTCCGACCCCGCTCTGCCGGTGGACGCATCCAACTTGGTGCTCAAAGCCGCCGCCGCCTTTCGCCAGCGGGTTCCAGCCGGCGTACCGCCCGTCCATTTCCATTTGCGCAAGGAAGTCCCCGCTGGCGCGGGACTGGGTGGGGGCAGCAGCGATGCGGCCACCGCTCTCCGGGCTTTAAACCAATTGGCGTCCGCTCCACTCAGCCCCGACGAATTGCGCGCTTGCGCCGCCGCAGTCGGCTCCGATGTCCCGCTGTTTCTCGAAAACGCTCCTGTCGTGATGCGCGGTCGCGGCGAACTCATTTCTGCGTTGCCGGAATCCGCGCGCGCGGCGTTGCGCGGAAGGGAACTCATCGTGTTTAAGCCACCCTTTGGCATCGCCACCGCCTGGGCCTACGGCCGCCTCCGCGATTCCGGCACCCAGGCCTATGTCCCGGCCGCCGCCGCCGAGGAAAAGCTCGCCGCTTGGCTCGCCGCGCCGACGTGGGCCACCCTGCCGCTGGAAAATAATTTGGAAATTCCCGCGTTCGCCAAATACGCCGCACTGCCGGTTTTGCTCGATGAATTGCGCGCCCGCTTCAATCTGCGGTGCCGCATGAGCGGCAGTGGCAGTGCCTGCTTTGCCTTGCTTGAGCATGACAGCCCGCGGGCGGCGATCAACGCCACCATCCGCCAAGCCTGGGGCCCGGAGGCGCTCATTCGCGCCACCCGCTTGCAAGGCTGACCTGCTAGGTTCCCGGCAAGGGCGGAGCCAGGACTTTTTGCACCTGTTCAGGAGTCAGCGGCTGGACGCTTTCGTCCAAAAACAAAAACAATCCCGCGCCATGGTAACGGGCTGGGTCGCCATTGGAATAAGTGGGGCCGGCGCGTTCGAAAGTGCCATCGTCACCCGGCTCAATCGTCACGTCATTGCTCGTGCCGACAATGATATTGTTGGCGTGGTTGGGCAGTTTGGAGAACAACTGCCGCTGGGTCGGGAAGGGGGTGGTGCGGTTTTTGTTGTTAACGTCAGGGAGATAGGGCTTCGTGTTCATGCCGTAGCCGCGTTTATCCGGCTCCGGCACGACCACATTATCCGTGACGAATTGCGGGTCGGACAGCGCGTCCGGCCATTTGGTCACGACAATGGCATTCGTCCCGGCGGTGTGTTGCACCACGCCTTCCAGGAAAGGCACCAGTTCTTCCAGCCAGCTTCCCTGGGTGGGATTGGCGCTGCCCGGCGCGCTGCCCGGCGCGTTCGACTGGCCATAGGTCGGCGCGGGCAACAAGCCTTTGTTGTTTTCGTCCTGGGTATAGAGGACGAGCGCGTGACCGATGGACTCCAAATTCGTGGTGCTCTTGGCCTTCCGCGCGGATACCTGCACCATGCCCACCGTCGGGATCAGGATGCCCGCCAAAATGGCGATGATGGTGATGACCGTCAGCAATTCAACCAGCGTGAAGCCCCGGCGCGCCGGCGAAGTCTGCCCAGTGCGGGCCAAGGTCGGGGAGGAGGAATGGGGGAGATGCGACATAAATACAAACTACGGGGTGGGGGCCTCGCCATGGTCGACAAAGCCAGAACAATAGATATGACTTTTTTGTCCCGTTTGCGCTTTCGCCGCAAGCGCATAATGCGGGCACCCGGAGAATTTACGGCTTTGCCCCCGGCGAAAAATTGACCTACTAGTCTGTCTGTAATCCATTTCGCGGCATGATGCACTCTCTCCTCCGCACGCCCGTCGATACCGAGGCTGTCGCATCCTCGCCCTCCCAACCTGCTTCGGCGCACGCCGCCGGCCCGCTGGCCTCCCTGCCGCCTTCGGCGCGCATCCTGCGCACGGCCGCCCGCCTCTTTTACGAACAGGGCTACCACGCCACCGGCATCAACCAAATCATCGCGGAGGCCGGCGTCGCCAAAGCCACCTTTTACGCCCATTATCCCTCGAAGGAATCGCTCGGCGCGGCCTGGCTGGCCCAACAGCACGAGGCCTGGGTCAGTTGGCTCAACGAACGCGTTTCCACCGTGCCCGACGCCCGCCGCCGCGTCGCGGTCCTCTTTGATCTACTCGAAGTCTGGCTCCGTAATAACGATTTTCGCGGCTGTCCCTTCCTGAATACCAACGCCGAGCAACCCAACCCGCCCGCCGCCCTGCGCGCCATTATTTTGCAGCATAAATCCTACTTGCGCGATTATTTGCGCAACCTCGTCCGCGCCGCTTTGCCGGGCCGCCTCGAGGCCGACCGCCTCGCCCTCGCCGCCTACGTGCTCTTTTGCGGCGCCATCATCGAAGCACAAATTTTCCGTGACCCCTGGCCCGTGCGCACCGCCGCGCAGACCATCCTGGGTTGGTTTTAAGTTGAGGGTCCACTTACTCACCCGCAAAACGCGGGCGCACCCTGCACGGCCAGGGTTCCGGTGCGCCCGTCAATTTCCCGGGCCTCGACATCGCACACCGCCAGCGCCGCGCGGTCGCGCAATAATGTCTCGGCATACTCGTCCAGCTTCACCCATTCGATGCCCGCGCTCCTGGCCGTGGTGAGCAGGGCTTTGAATAATTCCAAATACCGCTGCCCTTCCAATTCGGCGTGAATCGTGTGGACGTGCACGTATTCATCCGGCGCCTCGGTCAGCAACTCGCGGTAGTGGGCGACGATTTTCCCCAGCGGAAATTCCGGCCGGCCGAGCAATTCGTCCAGCGTCGGCAGCGTGGTGGGAATTTGCAGCGTCTTAAAAACCTCGTGGCCGAGGCGCGGAAAAAACGGGTGCGGCCCGCGCGTGTCGCTGCCGTAAAGCAAGCCGGCCTCATCATACACGCGAAAACTGTTCGCATTGGCCTGCCAGCCCGGCGTGCCCGCTGTTTTGGGCGGCGCGCCGAAAATTCGCTCGAATTCCGCCGTGGCCTTGCTGAATTCCGCGCGCGTCTTTTCCAAATCCCAGCGCCCGAGGTAATCCTGCCACGCAAAATGGTCCCAGCAATGGATGCCCACGGCAAACCCCTGGTCGCGCACCGCGCGCAGGACGCCTTCATTTCTCTCGCCAATGCGCCAGGCCGGCAGCAACGTCCCGCTCAGCAACGTGCGCAGGCCATAATTGCCCGCCACATTGGTGCGGCCGATTTTTTGCAAAAACCCCGGGCGAAACACGCGCCGGACGGCCTTGCCCGTGTTGTCCGGCCCGAGCGAAAACAAAAACGTCGCCGGGCAGCCCGCCGCGCGCAATGCCGTCGCCAGCGCCGGCACGCCTTCCCGCGTGCCGCGGTCCGTGTCCACATCCACCTTGATGGCAAGCCGCACGCTCATAAATAAAAGCAATTTCTGGCCGCCAGGGGTAGGCCGCCAGTCCGAGCATTCGACGGCCCCTAGCGAAGTCCGCCCCGCCGCCCGACGCAAGGCCGAAAATCGCGCTAATGACCAGGTTGCAACGCCCGACTAATCCATGACCCCCTGTGTCGATAACTTGCCAGCGGCGGTGGTCGCTGCTACTCTGCGACAATGACGAGGAGTTTTTTGAGCTTTGGTCGCGTCCGGCGTTGCCACCTGATGGCGGCGGCGTGGCTGCTGGTGGGTCTGGCCACCCTGCACGCGGCAAATGTGACCGTGCAGGTGATATCCTCCGACCCGCAGAAGTTTTCCCTCACCGTCAAAGGCCTCGGCCTGCCCGCGCCCGACAAGGATGGTGCCGAAATTCTGAAGGTGGCCCAGGGCGACGCCGAGGCCCCCTACGCCGGCCACTCCATTCAGGGCGAGTTGAGCAAAAGCGACGGCCAATGGCGTCTCGATAACATCTGGCCCGCCGACCCCGCCGTCACCGGCCCCGCCGCCGACGCTACCGCGCAATTGCGCCGCGACGCCGTCGAGCTGGGCCGCAAGGCCATCCGCGGCGTGGGCGACACACTGCCGGCCTTCGCGCTCTACAATCAGAATGGCGAAGTCGTCCGCCCCGAGACCCTGCGCGGCCGCCGCTGCGTCATCAACTTCATCTTCACCCGCTGCGCCAACCCCAACATGTGCCCGGCCAACACCAAGCGCATGGCCGAATTGCAAAAGCGCGCCAAGGACGCGAAGCTCGACAACGTCGCCTTCGTCACCATCACCATCGACCCCGAGCACGACACCCCCGGCGCGCTGCGCCAATACGCCGACGCCTACGGACTCGACCTCTCGAATTACCAACTGCTGACCGGCCCCGCCGACGAAATGGCCGCAACGCTCCAGCAATTCGGCATCCTGACTAAGGAGGAAAACGGCACGCTGGTGCACACTTTCGCCACGCTGATTGTCAGCGCCGAGGGCCGCATCGTCTTCCGCAAGGACACCGATTTGTGGTCGGTGGACGAATTTTTCGACCGACTCAAACCACCCGCGCCGGCTGAAAAAGCCAGGACCAACTAGGGGCGGATTCTTTCATGCGCTCGATACTTCAAATCGGTTTGCTGACGGCTCTCTTTGCGGGAGTTTACGTGGCGATGCGCAAAATCCCCGCCAGCAACTGCAATTTCCTGCATTACGAACAAACGGTGGTGACGGCGGATGGCCTCCAATATTGCGGCTCGGGCGCGGCCTATTTTGTCGATCTGCAAAAGCTGCCCTTTCCCGTGACGGTCAAGCTCACGGCCGACGGCACCCCCGCCCCCGGCGTCGAGTCGCGCTATACTCTCGAACTTGTGACGGGCGACGGCCACATCCTGCGGCCCTCGGAACTCGCCGTGTCGCAGACGCGCAAGCTGCATTTGCTCGTCGTGGACGCCAGCCTCGAAGACTACCAGCACATTCACCCTGAACCCGATGGCGATTCCGGCGACTGGACTTTTTCCTTCACGCCGCACCGGCCCGGTCCTTACCGCGTTTACGCGCAATTCATTCCGTCGCTCTCGCTGCGCGAGATGATTGGTGAGACGCAAATCGTTGTGCCCGGCGACACCGGCCCGGCCGTCCGCCGCGGCCTCGCGGCGTATAAGGACGGCGATTATGTATTTAACTTGAGCACGCCGGCCTCGACGCTCGCGCCCGGCATCGACGCCACGCTGACGTTGTCTGTACAACGCGCCGACGGTGGCAAGGTGCAGCTCCAACCGGTGATGGGCACGCTCGCGCACCTCGTGGCCTTCGATACGTCGCGCGACGGCGTCGCCCACCTGCACCCGACGCTGACCGGCCAGGAAACCAACCCGACGCATCCGGAACTTTCCTTCGTCATTAACCTCGCCCAACCCGGCCACTACCGCATTTGGGGCCAGGTCGAACTCGACGGACGCGAACACTATGTGCCCTTCGATATCGAGGTGGGCTAATCGGGTTAGCGCCCGTTCCTCGGCCAGCGGGGTTCGGCCGTGGGCGGCGGAGAGGTTTCCACAATAATGCGGCAGACGGCGGGATGCTGTTTGAGGGCGCGATAGGCGCTCAAATCCAGGCGCAGCTTCGACGACGGGGGCAATTCGAATTCCAAGGCGAGGCCGCCCTCCTGCTGAAAGGCCACCAGCGGCGCGGTTCCGCCGGGCGTTTTGCCAATTTGCGCGGCCAGCAGTTGCAAAAACTCCTCGGCGCGCGGCTCGGGTTGCAACACCCATTGCACGCTCTTGAGCAAGCCGGGCACGCGTTCCTCCGCGGCGGCGACTTCCTGCGCCGTCAGCCGGTTCTCATTGCGGAAGTCATCATGGCGCACCTCGCCATGGACGAGAACCACCGCGCCGTCCACCAACAGGCCTTGGTATTTTTCGTAGGCTTCAGAGAAAATATTCACCGGAAAATTTCCGCGCCGGGTCGCCAGCGTGAATGTTGCCCACGGCCGGTTGTCCCGCTTGGAAATGCGTTTGACCACGGTCGTGGCCACGCCGCACAGCCGAAACGGCGTGCGGTCGACCGTCGTCGGCAGGGTGGATTCGGAGACGGTGTCGAGAAAATCGTCCAGCCCGGCCAGCGCATTGAGCGGATGACCGGAGGTGTAGAAGCCGAGTAACTCGCGCTCGAACTTGAGGCGGTCGGCCAGCGTCATCACTGGGCCGTCCGTACTGAGGCGCACCGTGTGCGAGCCGCCGGAGTGCCCGTTGGCGGAAGTGGCGGGGGTGTCGAACAGCGAACCCTGCCCGGCGGCGCGGTCTTTTTGATGCGAGGCCGCGTCGGCCATAAAACCATCGAGCGAATCAAACAGATGCTGCCGGTCAGTGTTCGTGTAGTCAAACGCGCCCGTGCGAATCAGGCATTCCAGCACGCGTTTATTGACCGCCCGCCCGTCCACGCGCCGGATAAAGTCGGCGAAATCAGCATACGGCCCGTGGGCGTCGCGTTCTTCCAGGATTTTTTTCGCCGCAATGTCGCCCACGCCCTTAATCGCGCCGAGACCAAACCGGATGGAGCCGGGTTGCGCGGGGTTGGCACCGGGCGAGAGGTCGGGCAGGGGAGTGAAGTTCTCGCGCGATTGATTCACGTCCGGCCCCAGCACCGCGATTCCCAGGTTCGCGCATTCGGCGACAAAGTGCGCGACTTTGTCCGCGTCGCCCAATTCGTTCGACAGCACCGCCGCCATGAATTCGACCGGAAAATTCGCCTTCAGGTAGGCGGTGCGGTAGCTCAGGATGGCGTAAGCGGCGGAGTGCGATTTATTGAAACCGTATTGGGCGAATTTCTCAAGGATGGCGAAAATTTCCTCCGCCGCCTTTTGCGTCAGTTGGTTGGTCTTGGCCGCGCCCGCGACGAAGACCGCCTTCTGTTTTGCCATCTCGACGGTGTCCTTCTTGCCCATCGCGCGCCGCAGGATGTCCGCGCCGCCCAGTGAATACCCGCCAATGCGCCGCGCCGCCTCCATGACTTGCTCCTGGTAAACGAGAATGCCGTAGGTTTCGCGGCACACTTCCTCGAGCAGCGGGTGGGGATATTTGATCGCCGCAGGATTCTTTTTCCCGGCGACGTAATCGGGAATGAATTCCATCGGGCCGGGCCGGTAAAGCGCGATCAGCGCGATGATTTCGTCAATGTTCGCGATGGAAAACTGGCGGCAGAGGTTCTGCATCCCACCCGACTCCAGTTGAAACACGCCAATCGTGCGCGCCTCGTTCAGCAATTGAAAGGTCTTCGCATCCTCAAACGGCACCAGCTCGATATCGAAGTTCGGTGTGCCGCGCGTGCGGCGGACATTGTCCTGCGCGTCGGCAATGACCGTCAAGGTCTTCAACCCGAGAAAGTCCATCTTCAGCAGGCCGAGCTTTTCCACCGGATCCTTGGGATACTGCGTCGTGAGCACGCCTTCCTGGAGCGTCACCGGAATCAGCTCGGTCAGCGGCCGGTCGGCGATGATAATGCCCGCGGCGTGCGTGCCCGAGTTGCGCGCCATGCCTTCAATGACCTTCCCGTGCTCGATGATCTTCCGGGCCACTGGATTTTTTTGCACCTCCTGCGCCAGCTCGCTCGATTTGGCCAGCGCCTCGTCGAGCGTGATATTCAAGTCGTCCGGCACCATTTTGGCGATGCGGTCGGCCTCGGCGTATTCGATGCTGTTCACCCGCGCCAGGTCGCGCACGATCATCTTCGCGCCAAAAGTGCCGAAGGTGATGATGTTCGCCACGCAATCCTGCCCGTATTTCTGCCGCACGTATTCAATGACTTCGCCACGCCGCCGCATGCAGAAGTCGATGTCAAAGTCCGGCGGCGACACGCGCTCCGGGTTGAGGAATCGCTCGAACAGCAGCCCGAAGCGCAGCGGGTCAATATCGGTGATCTTGAGCAAGTAGGCCACCAGGCAGCCCGCGCCGGAGCCGCGCCCAGGGCCGACGGGGATGCCCTGCCGCCGCGCCCAGTCGATAAAATCCCACACGATGAGGAAGTAATCCACGAAGCCCGTTTTCTCAATGACGCCAATTTCAAAATTGACGCGCTCAATTAATTCGCGCCCAAATCCCGCCGCCCGGCCCGGCACTGGCGCATCCGGCTGGCGGAAGTCCACCCCATACCGTTTTTGCAACCCGGCCTCACAGAGTTCGCGCATGAAGCCAGTGTTTTTTTCGAACCGCGGCTTCAGTTCCACCGGCAACTGGAACACCGGATAGTTATTTTTGCCGAAGGGCAGTTGCACGTCGCACATCTCCGCCACCAGCATCGGTTGGAGCACGCTCGCCGGCACCTCGGCGAACAGGCGATCCATTTCCGCCCGCGACTTCAGATAAAACTCATGCGTGTCGAAGCGCATCCGGTCCGTGTCGGATATTTTCGCGCCGGTTTGGATGCACAGCAACGCGTCGTGGGGCGCCCAGTCCCCGGCGTTGACGTAGTGCACGTCGTTGGTTGCAATGGTCGGCAACTTGAATTCCTTCGCCAAACGCAGCAGCCCGGGCAGAACCTTTTTCTGCTCCGCGATGCCGTGATCCTGCAGTTCGATGAAGAAATGGTCGCGCCCGAAGATATCCACCATTTTGGCGCACGCCGCGCGCGCGTCCTCCTCGCGGTCCTGCATCAGGAGCTTCGGAATCCACGAAGCGAGGCAGCCGCTGAAGCCAATCAGCCCCTTCGCGTGGCGGGCCAGCATATCGAGGTCGGTGCGCGGCCGATAGTGAAACCCCTTGGTGTGGGCGTCGCTGACGAGCTTGGTCAGGTTCTGGTAGCCTTCAAAATTCCGGGCAATCAGCCCCAGATGGTAAACCTGGTGCTTCGCGCGCTCCGGCTTTTCCGTGCGCGCATGGTCGGTGACGAGGTAGGCCTCGCACCCGACGATGGGCTTCAGGCCGTGCTTCTTCGCCTCCAGCATGAAATCCACCACCCCGAATAAATTGCCATGGTCGGTGATGGCGATGGCCGGCTGGCCCAGTTCCTTGGCCCGCGCGCACAAGACATCCATCCGGCTGCACCCGTCGAGCAGGCTGAAGTCGGTGTGGACGTGAAGGTGGACGAAAGTGTTGTCGGGTCCCGCCATGTTGTTAACTTGTCCCGCCGGGGTGACAGTGCAAGGAAATCCGTTCCCATTCTTCAACCTTGACCCAACGGTGGTTTTCTTTTGCTCTGATTCTCCCGCCCTCGCGGGGGTCCATGCAAGAAATTCTCACCGGGGTTGGAATTTTTAAATATCCGTTGGGGCTGTTTTCGTTCCTGGCGGCCTACGTCATCATCGAGCGCCTCCTCGCCCTGCGCCCTTCCCGCACCCTGCCAAAGGAAATGGCCGACGCCTTTATCTCGGGCGAAATCGTCAATCAGCCGGGCGACATGCATTCCGTGGCCGGGCGCATCGTCTATTTCTTCCGCAAGACCAACCCCGAACCCGATGCGCTCAAGGCCTACGCCCGCCTGGAAATCGCCAAACTCGAACGCGGGTTGTTTATCCTTGAAATCATAATTTCCGGCGCGCCCCTGCTCGGACTTTTGGGCACCATCACTGGCCTGGCCCAGGTGTTTTCCGCCCAGGTCGTCGGTGGCGGCCTGCCGGACAAGGCGGCCTTCATCAAGGGCATTTCCCTCGCGCTGACCACCACCATGGTGGGACTTTGCATCGCCATCCCCGCCATCGTCGGCAACAGCTACCTCAATCGCCGCATCGAACTCATCGCCACCCGCCTTGAAATGGGCGTCGAGCGCCTCATCGATCTCGCCAAGCGCCGGTAAATAATTTGGAGGAACCGTCCCGTGCCCCTCTACAACCGCCGCCGCCGCCCGTCCGCCACGATCAACATCGTCCCGTTGATCGACGTGCTGGTGGTGCTGATTTTCTTCTTCCTCATGGTGATGCGCTTTCAGGACGCCCAGTCGCTCGACATCACGCCCCCCAAGATGGACTCCGCAGGCCAGGCCGACTCCGCCCAGCGCTTCGTCGTCGCCATTGATAAAACCGGCAAATACTTCATCAACGACGCCCCCGCCACTCCCGCGCAACTCACCGCCGCGCTCCAAGCCGCCGCCCTGCCCGGCGCCAAGGTCAACGTTCTTATCTACGCCGATCAGGACACCCCGCTCAAGGACGTCACCTTCGTCATGGACGAAAGCCGCAAACTCAAGCTCGACCAGGTGCGTCTGCAAACGCGGTAGATTGTTTTTCGCCGTGGTCGCTCGTCGCGTCCGCTTATCGGTTAGCCCTGGGCCAACAAGGGCCGAAATCCTGCCTCGCCGAAGTGGCGGTCGATCGTCAAGGCGTCGCGAAGGCCGAGTTCACGCATGAGCACGAAACTCGTACAGTCGGTGAAGGAGTAGTGATGGTCGGAATGTTTGCGGAAAAATGTCTTGGCCGCGGCGAAGCGGGCGGGGGTGATCCAGTGCATGTCAAACGCAGCACTGTCGTCAACCAGGTTGAGCAACCGAAGCGCCGCCGGAGTGCCTGATCGCGCAACCGCCAAAGTGACGGATTCATCGATGATATAATCCGTCAAAATCAGCTTCGTTCGCGCTTGGGCCAACGCTTGCACGCGCATCGTGGCCACGGCGTTAAAGGGGTCGTGTTCGTCGGCCAACGCATAGAGGCCGGATGAGTCCATAAAAACGTCAGACGCCATAAACAATGCGGTCAATTTCCTCATTGGTCAAAACCCCGCCCGGTCCCTTGAAGGTATATTTGGACAGATTCAGCAATGAATCATCCGACGATAAGGGTGGGCGGCGCTTGGCCGAGGGGGCGGGGGAAACGATGGCGATGGCCCGGCCATCCCGGGCGATGGTGATGCTTTCCCCATCCTCGACACGGCAGAGCAAGCGCGACAGATGGGTCTTCGCCGCGTGGATATTCACTTGCATGGCCGAATTCACCCAGCGGCTGGTTTTGCGCGGGTGGGAGCGGTTGCGGCTCGGCCGGCGGCTCGGCGTGGTTTTCATGCACCCATGTTAGCTAATCAAGTTAGCTAAGCAAGATGGAAACGCCCACCATCGGCATGTTCACGGCTGCGGGCGCAATTTCGGCTGCTCGCGTTCCTTTTCGGCCAGCTCGGCCTCGGTCGCGGCGTGGCCCGCCGCTTGTTTGAGGAAATAATCCTGCGCGCAGAAATATTTTTCCTCCCCGTGGCGGGGCACGGGAACGTAGGCGCCGTTGGCGTGCAGTTCCGTGGCGAAGGCATTGTCCCGCAGGAACGCCGGCAGCACATCGTCCACCAGTCGCTTCCGCAACTGCGGATCGCGCACGGGAAACACGACCTCGATGCGGCGGTAGAAATTGCGCGGCATCCAGTCGGCGCTCCCCAGGTAAAGCTCGGGTTCCTCGCCGCCGGCATTCTCGAAATAATAAATCCGGCTGTGTTCGAGAAAGCGGCCGACGATGCTCGTCACGCGAATATTTTCCGACAAGCCCTTGAGGCCCGGTACCAGCCCGCAAATGCCGCGCACCACCAGATGGATCGAGACCCCCGCCTGGGCGGCGCGGTAGAGGTTGTCCATCGTCTCCTGGTCAATGATGCTGTTGATCTTGGCGATGATGCGCGCCGGCTTGCCGGCGGCGGCGTTGGCGGCCTCGCGCAAAATCTTCTTCTGAATTTCCGTGTGCAGGTTGAACGGCGCCACCAGCAAATGCTTGAATTTCGGCGACAGCGCGAACCCCGTCAGCGCGTTAAACACATCCGCCACTTCCCCGGTCAGCTTGGGATTGCAGGTGAACAGGCTGAAGTCGGTGTAAACCCGCGCGGTTTTGGGATTGTAATTGCCCGTGCCGAGGTGCGCGTAGCGGCGTAGCGCGCCTTGCTCGCGGCGGATGACCAGGCAGCATTTGCAGTGCGTCTTCAGACCCGCCAACCCATACACCACATGCACGCCCTCCTCCTCGAGTTGCCGCGCCCACTGGATGTTCTTCATTTCGTCAAATCGCGCCTTTAACTCCACCAATGCAGTGACTTGCTTCCCGCTGCGGGAGGCCTCGATTAAAGCCTCGATAATCGGCGAGTCCCCGCTCGTGCGGTAAAGCGTTTGCTTAATGGCGACCACTTGCGGGTCGCGCCCCGCCTCGCGCAGGAAGTCCACCACCGGGTCGAACGACTCATACGGGTGATGCAGCAGGACATCATGCTGCGCGATCTCGGCAAAAAGTTTTTCATTCGCCAGCGCCGCGGGCCGATACGGCAGAAAGGGCGGATACAGCAGGCCGGGGTGATCCTGGCCGAGGTCGTCAATCACCTCAAAGAACCGCAGCAAATTCAACGGCCCCTCCTGGCGAAATACATGCTCCTCCGGCAGGTTGATGGCTTGGAGAAACTGCGCCAGAATCGCGTCGTCCACGTCCCCGCGAATCTCCAGGCGCACCGCCGCGCCCCGGCGTTGGCGGTGCAGTTGCTCCTCAATCTTGGTGATGAGATTTTCGGCCTCCTCCTCGTCAATGTAGAGGTCGCTGTTGCGCGTGATGCGGAAGGGCCACGCGCCATTCACCTTGTAGCCCGGAAACAACCCCGCCGCGAAATGCCGGATGATGGCGCTGAGAAAAATAAACGTACTAACATCGCGCGGCCCGGTGCCGACGCGCACCAGCCGCGGCAAAATTCGCGGCACGGGCACGATGGCCATCATCTTTTCGTGGTGCGCCGTGTTCGGATGGTCCAGCGAAAGCAGGATGTAGAGCGCCTTGTTCGTCAGTTGCGGAAACGGATGCGACGGATCTATCGCCATCGGCGTCAGCACTGGATACACATGCTCGTGGTAATAATCTTCCAGCCAGTTCAACTCGGCTTTGCTCCAATCGTCCTCATGCTTGAAAATAATCTTGTTCTCGCGCAGCGCCGGTTGCAGCAGCTCGCGCCAGCAGCGGTATTGGTCGTCCACCAGCGTGCGCGCAATGTGGTTGATGCGGCGCAATTGTTCCTTCGGCCCCAGGCCGTCGATGCCCACTTCGACCACGCCCGAATCCACCTGCTGCACCAGGCCCGCCACGCGAATTTCAAAAAACTCGTCGAGATTCGAACTGACAATCGCCAGAAAACGCAGCCGCTCCAGCAGCGGCACGTGCGCGTGGCACGCCAATTCGAGCACGCGGCGGTTGAAGGCGAGCCAGCTCAGCTCGCGGTTGAAATACGCCACTTTTTTCAGCGGCGGGATTTTGGGACGGGACATGTCGGTGCAAAAAGTAAAAGGGCGGCGGGCCGCGCCGGTTCAGGCTTCGCGCACCACCACGCTCTTGATATTCACGAATTCCCGCGCGCCAAACAAGCCCAGTTCGCGCCCGTAACCGGATTGTTTCACGCCCCCAAATGGCAGCCGCGGGTCGCTTTTCACGAAGTCATTGACGCAACAAGCGCCCGCGGCCAATTCCTCCGCCGCCAGCCGGCGGCCCTTGGCCAGGTCGCGGGTAAACACCGCCGCGCCCAGCCCATAGACATGTCGATTGGCGAGCACCACGGCTTCTTCCTCATCGCGGGCGGAAATGATCGCCGCGACCGGGCCAAAAGTTTCCTCATCAAACACCGCCATGCCGGGCCGCACGCCGGTGAGCAGGGTGGGGGGGTAAAAATTTCCCGGCCCGGGAATCGGCGCCCCGCCCAGCCGCAATTTGGCTCCCGCGGCGAGACTGGACTCCACTTGCTTTTGCAGCGCGTCGCGCACATCGGCCCGCGCCAGCGGGCCGAGTTTGGTCGCGGGTTCAAGTGGGTTGCCCGGCGCCCACGTGCGCATCTCAGCCATCAATTTTTCTTCAAAGGCCGCGCGCACGCATTCGATGACAATAAAACGCTTCGCCGCAATGCAGGTCTGCCCCGCGTTGTTGCAGCGCGACTGCGCGCAAAGTTTGGCGGCATGGTCGAGATCCGCGTCGGCAAAAATAAGATACGGGTCGCTCCCCCCGAGTTCCATGACGCACTTTTTCAGCACACTACCCGCCAGCGCCGCGATTTTCGCGCCCGCCGCCGCGCTGCCCGTCAGCGTCACGCCGCAGACGAACTCATGTTTAAGCGCCGCGCTCGCGCCGTCCGGCCCGGCGAGGATGACGCGCACCAGGTTCTCCGGCCAATGCGCTTCGCGGAAAATATTTTCAATCGCCAGCGCGCACCGCGGCACGTTCGAGGCGTGCTTGAGCACCACCGCGTTCCCCGCCAGCAACGCGGGCGCGGCGGCGCGGAAAAACTGCCAGAACGGAAAATTCCACGGCATCACCGCGAGGATGACGCCCAGCGGCTGGAACGTGACGAAGCTTTCCCGCGCCTCCGTTTTTACCGGTTCGTCCGCCAGCATCGCCAGCCCGTGCTCGGCGTAATAGTCGCACACCCACGCGCACTTTTCAATTTCACCCCGCGCCTCGGTGACCGGCTTGCCCATTTCCTCGGCGGCGATGCGCGCACAGTGCTCGCTCTGGCTTCGCAGCGTTTTCGCCAGCGCCCGCAATTTCTCCGCCCGCGTTTGGATGTCCACCCGCCGCCACCGCTCAAAGGCCCGGTGCGCCGTCTCGACCGCCTCGTTGATTTCGGTCAGCGAATGCGGCGCAAATTCGGCGATGAGTTCGCCGGTCGCGGGGTTAATCGAACGAAGCATTTGTATGGAGAATCTAATGATCCTAGCCATTTCCCCCGGCTCGCGCAAGCACGCGGCCTAAGCAACTGTGTTTGCCATCGCCCGTCCGGCGATCCACCCTGTCGTCCACGCGGACTGGAAATTAAATCCGCCGGTGATGGCGTCGATGTCGAGCACTTCGCCAGCGAGATAAAGCCCCGGGCACACGCGACTTTGCATCGTGCGGAAATCCACTTCCTTGAGCGCCACGCCGCCGCACGTCACAAACTCCTCCTTGAACATGCTCTTGCCCGTCACTTTGTATTCCCCGGCGCACAATTCGCGCCCCAGCGCCTCGGCGCCTTGCTTCGACAACGTGTTCCACGTAATCCCCTCGTTGATGCCCGCGGCGGCCACCAGGCGCTCCCACAGCCGATGCGGCAGGCCCATCGGCGACCAACTGGTGACATATTTTCGGGAATGATGCCGACGCGCATCCTGCACCACCGTCGCGACGCGCTTGTGGTCGTAGTCGCCCAGCCACTGAATTTGCAAATTGAATTTATAGTCGCGTTCCGCCAACAGCCGCGCGCCCCACGACGACGCGCGCAAAATGCACGGCCCGCTCAGCCCCCAATGCGTTATCAGCAACGGCCCCGCCTCGTCGAGCGGCGTGCCGCCGACTTTCGCGCGCGCATTCGGCACCGCCACCCCGGCCAGCCCGCGCAACCGCGGATCATCAATGTGAAACGTAAACAGCGACGGCACCGGCGGCTCAATCGTGTGGCCCAACGTTTCGGCCAAACCGTGGCCTTTCACCCCGCGTGAGCCGCCGGTGGCGAGCATGAAGCAATCGCACTCCAGCGTGCCGTCCTCCGTCAAAAAGACATTGAAAGTTTTGTCCTTCTTCAAAATTTCCGCGACCCCGCAGCCCGTCCGCACCCGCACGCCGAGCCGCGCCGCCTCGCGCGTCAGGCAATCAACGATCGTCTGGGACGAATCCGTCGTTGGAAACATGCGCCCGTCCTCCTCCGTCTTGAGCGCCACGCCGCGTTCCTCAAACCACGCCACCGTGTCGCTGGGCTGAAACCGGTGAAACGGCCCGAGCAGTTCCCGCCCGCCGCGCGGATAATTTTTCACCAGTTCTTCCGGCTCGAAGCACGCATGCGTCACATTGCAGCGCCCGCCGCCCGACACGCGCACCTTGGCGAGAATATCCGGGCTGCGCTCGAAAATCTGCACGGTCGCTTGCGGGTTCGCCTCGGCGCACGCCAGCGCGGCGAAGAAACCGGCCGCGCCGCCGCCCGCAATGACCACGCGTGGGGATGATGACATATTATTCCAGGCGCGCGGTGTTCACGCTTGCCCGCCATCGTCAAAGATGGGACAATCTCCCCGACTGCGCAAGCGCAGGCCACGAATCTTTGCGATGTCCCCGACGCCTCCCATTTTTCGTGCCTGGCCGCCGCGGACGTGGCCCGCGCCCGTCGCCCGGTTCGGCCTGTGGGCTTTTTTATTTTTTAATTCCCTCGCGCACGCCCAAACCGCCGCCCACCCCTGGCGCGACCATCTCAAGCGCCAGGATGTCATTACCGCGCTCGGCGAGCCAAATTCCGACGCCGGGGTCGGCAGCAACGAAATGCTCATGTATAAGGGCGGCCTGGTCATCCAGTTGCAGAATGGCGAAGTCTCCGACATCAGCGGCGCGATTCCCGACGCCTTGAAACCCGCCAGCGCAATTGCCGCCCCCGCGGTTCCCGCGGCCTCGGCCGCGCCCGCCACCGCCGAAGCCAGCGTCACCACCGCGCCCAAACCCGCCACTGCTCCCACGCCCACGCCCGCCCCCGCGGCCGCGAGCGCCGCCGCCACCTCCTCCGACGAACAAGTCTCGGAAAAAATCATCAGCGACTTCTCCACCAAATCCCTGGTGCTGCCCGGCACGCCGCTCTCCGGCGTCATCGCCAAGGCCTTTGGCACCGGCGAGGCGGCCATGGCCACCCCCGCCGATTCCTCGGGCAGCGCCTCGATGATGCCCAAAAGCCTGGCCGCACTCACGGGCGGAACGGGCGCTCCCGCGGAAACGGCTTCTCCCTGGTCGCAGCCCAACACCCCCGAAGGATTTTTCGCCGGCCTTCTGATCAAGGCCGTCGCCATGACGTTCGTCCTCAAAGGCGTCTTTGCCTACAAGGATTTCCCCATCCTCTGGCGGGAGGTGGCACTGGTGGCGGCGGGCGTCGCCTTGTGCAATGAAACGCTCGCGTGGCTTTTTTCGCTCAATGATTTCGGTCGCATCGCCGCGATGGTGCAGGCCGACCAGTTTATCGCCGGCGCGGTCTTGCTGGGCCTGATTACCACCTTCACCGCCGCGAAATCCTTCCCCACCGCCGCCGGGATCACCATCACGGCCATGAGCGCCAACGTCGCCCTCTCCTACGCCCAGTTGTTTTTCCTTTAACGCAGGTTAAACAATTCCATGGCCATTTTCAGGGCATCAGCGGTCTCGGGGAGCGCGGGCCTCCGGCCCGCCGCCGTCGGCGTCTCGCCGACGGCAATTCCAGAAAATATGGGCTGGGCGAGACGCCCAGCCCTGCGACCGGGACGGTCGCCCTCCACGAGACGATAAACGGCCACACTAAAAGTTAAATCGCTCTGACGCACAGCCTGGCCGGTGGCGTGGCGCTTCAAAACGCCTGCAAAATTTTCTTTAAATCCACGTTGTCCAGGATGAGTCGCTTGATGATGGGAATTTTATCCGTGTCCTGCGGCTGCGTCTTGATCGTCATGTTGACGATTTTCGAGGCCACCGCGTAGCTCTCGTCGTCGGTGATCACGGTCGGAATGTTCGTCTGGTGCAGCATCTCGAGCATCCGCGGATGGGGCATGATATTGCGCGTCAGCACGACGCCCGAGACGACTTTCTTCCCGGTGAGTCCAGCTTGGGCGATGGCGGAGAGCAAAATGTCGTCGCGGTCGCCGGGCGTCAGGATGAGCACGCCGGGCTGCAAATAATCCATCATCCCCTTGGCCGTCATTGCGCCGATGACGATGCGCAACACGCGCTCATTCAGCCCCTGCGCGCGGCCATTGAGCCAGCGTCCGTTGATTTCATCCACGACCTGCGAGAGATTCGGCGCGGTCAGCGGTTTTTGCAGCGGGATCGCCCCGAGCAGCGGCACGCCCAGCCGCGCCAGGCCCTTGCCCGCGTGTTCGATGACCTGCTCAATTTTTTCCGGAATGCACTTGTTCAAAATGGCGCCGATAACCTCGACGCCATGCTTGTCGAACAGCGCCTTGTTCATCGCAATCTCATCCACCGGCCGGCCAATCCCACCCTCGGAGACGATGATCACCTTCGCCTTGAACAATTTCGCGGCCTGGGCGTTGGACATGTCAAAAATCGCGCCCACGCCCGCATGGCCCGTGCCCTCAATGATGATGTAGTCCTTGTGAAATGACACGCGGTCGAAGGCGCGGCACATCCGGTCCGCCAGCAGCGGCAGGTTCTGCGCCGGGTTGGCCAGGTAGCGCCGCGTGAAACTCGCGTCCACCGCGACCGGGCTCATCGCCTCAATCGGCACCTCGACCTGAAAAATGCTGTCCAGCAGCAGCGAGTCCTCGTCAATCTTCGCCCCCTGCACCTCGACAAAACGCTGCCCAATGGGCTTGATGTAGCCGACGCTCGGCGAAAGCGAGCGCAGCGCGGCAAACAGGCCGAGGCACACCGTCGTCTTCCCCTCGTTCATCCGCGTGGCGGCCACGAAGATGCGCTTGGTGATGACGTTGCGCGGCGCGGTCAACAGCGTCTTGTCGCTGCCGTCGGTGAAGGTCGGCTGGCTCAGCAGCGGCGGGCTTGCGTCTTCGGCCATGGCGAAACGTCAGGCGTGGGCGTCCGGTGCCTGGCTGTATAAAAAGCTGCGGTCCACCGCTTGCGCGGCCACGATGATGGCCGTGCCCAGGATGTCGTGCGCGCTGGCGCCGCGGCTGATTTCCGCCGCCGGGCGGGACAGGCCGGTGATGATTTGCCCGTAGGTGCGCGCGCTGGCCACGGCCTGAATCATCTTCAGCGCGATGTTGCCGCTGTTGAGGTCGGGAAACACGAGCACATTGGCGCGACCGCCCACGGAGCCGTCGACGCCTTTTTGCTTGGCGGTAATCGGGTCGAGCGCGGCGTCGAGCTGCAGTTCGCCGTCGATTTCAATCGCCAGTCCGCGTTCCTTCGCCTTGCGGTGGGCGAGAATCGTGGCCGCCTGCACCTTGCCGATGACGGGATTTTTCGGGTCGCGGCTTTTGGTCGAGTAGGCAAGCATCGCGACGCGCGGCGTCTGGTTCGTCAAGTGATGAGCCAGCGCCGCCGTGGTGATGGCGATATCGGCCAATTGCTCCGCCGTCGGGTTGGGCAACACACCGCAGTCCGCGAGGAACAGGTGGCCGTTGATGCCGATTTGCGGATTGCTCGTCTCGGCAATGGCCATCGAGGAAGCCGTCGTCACGCCCTCCTGCAACGGCAGCACTTGAAAGAGCGGCCGCAGCCCGCTGGCCGCGCTTTGCGTCGCGCCCGCGACCACCGCGTCCGCGCCCATCGTCGCAATCATCAGCGCGGCAAAATAATTGTTGCTCGCCACATAGTCGCGCGCCTCGAACTCGTTGAGGCCCTTAAACCGCCGCAACCCCTGGAACTTGGTGACAAAATCCGGAAACTCATCGGCGCGGGCCGGTTCAATAATCCGCAGGCCGTCCAGCCGCAAGTCGAGTCGGGCGGCATTCTCTTTGATGACCGTGCGATCGCCCAACAGGATGGGCACGCCGAGCCGGCGCGTGGCAAACTGCCGCGCGGCCTGGAGGATGCGTGAGTCGGAGCCTTCCGGAAACACCACGCGTTTCGGGTGCCGGGTCAGGCGTTCGGCCAGAGTTTCAATCAGCGACATAAGGAGAGATTGAACGTAGCAGCAATCGGGCCGCGCGGGCAAGGGCAATTCTCCGCCCGGCGGTGCTCCCGGGCGGGCGGCCCATCATTGTTCATTTTTTCTTGAACAAACTCCGCCCCCCCGTCATCGTCGGACGCTTACCCCCGCCCCGGGGCGGGCGGTCCCATGGCCAAGCACTTGAAAAGCATGCTGGCGGTTTCGCTGACGACGTTCGGCTCGCGCGTCCTCGGGCTGGTGCGTGACTCGCTGGCGGGCTTTTTCTTTGGCACCGGCGCGATCAACTCGGCCTTCAGTTGGGCTTTCACGCTGCCAAATTTGTTCCGGCGGCTGGTGGGCGAGGGCGCGCTCAGCTCCGCCTTCATTCCGGTTTTGTCCGAGGCGTTGGAAACCGGCGGACGCCCCGAGGCGTTTCGATTTCTTAATCAAGTAATCTCGCGGCTCACGGTTGTGCTCGCCGGCACGGTGGTCTTTTTGATGGCGTTGCTGGCGGTGGCGCACGGCGCCGGCAGCCTGGCGGCGGGGCGGCACTGGTTCGAGGTCGAGCCGCGCTGGTTCTGGGGCTTCGACTTTGGCATGGTCATCATGCCGTATCTGTTGCTCGTTTGCCTGACGGCCGCGTTGCTGGGCGCGCTGAATGTGCTGGGCCATTATGCCATCTCCGGCATGTCGCAAGTCTGGCTCAATCTTTCGATGATTACCTCGCTCGGCCTCTTTGGCTGGTATTTTGGCCGGACGGACCTGGAGCGGATGTATTGGCAATGCGGCGGTGTGCTCTGCGGCGGTATTTTGCAAGTCACCATGCCGTCCATCGCCCTCTGGCGCGAGGGCTGGCGCCCGCGGTGGGACTGGAGTCTCTCCCCGCGTCTGCGCGAAATGCTGCGCATCTTTTTACCCGGTCTGCTCGGCGCCTCCATCATCCAAATCAACATCGTGGTGTCGCGCTGCGTTGCTTTTGGGCTGAGCGATTCGGCGACGACGGTGCTTTATTACTCGCAACGGCTTATGGAATTGCCCCTGGGCATGTTTACGGTCGCCGTGTCCACCGTGCTTTTTCCACGCATCGCGATGCTGGCCGCGCAAAATGACCGCCCCGGCATGGGCCGCGCCTACGCCCAAGGTCTGCGGCTGATTCTCGCCATCACTGTTCCCGCCGCGCTGGGCCTGGTGGCGTTGCGGGTGCCCATTGTGCGCGTCCTTTATGAACATGGAAAATTCGGGGAGGACTCGGTTAATGAAGTCGCCCCGGTTGTCGCCATTAGCGCGCTGAGCATCCCGTTCTTTTCGCTGGCCTCGCTGGCGGTGCGCGGATTTTACGCCCAGAAAGACATGGCCACGCCCGTCCATGTCGCGAAATTGGATTTCTTTCTGAACATCGCCTTGACCCTGCTCCTGATGAAGCCGCTTGGCACCTGCGGTCTGGCGCTCGCCAATTTAATTTCCTCCATCTTTCAATGCTACCTGCTGCAACGCCTCGCGGTGCGCGGCGGCACCCCGCTGGCCCGACCCCCCATCGGCCGAGCCGTCGCGGCGATTGGGCTGGCCGGCGCAGGCATGATGGCCTTCACCCTCGCCGGCTGGTGGGGGCTGCATCATCTTTTCGGCGACCAAAATCTTGCCTGGCTCCTGCACACCCGCCTGTGCGATTTGCTCGCGATCTTCGTCCTCATCCCCGCCTCGGTCGCCTGCTATCTTGTATTCCTCCGCGCCGCCAACTTTGAGGAATGGCCCGAACTGCGCGAAATCGCCGCCCATCTTCTGCGCCGCCGCTAGTTTAAAAATGCATCTTTTCGCCGGGCTGCAGCGCGAGCGCGAAGGCTTCGAGCAACCGGACGCACTTCTCGACGTCTTCCAAGTCCACGACTTCCGACGGTGTGTGCATGTAGCGCAGCGGAATGCCCACCAGCCCGGTGGCCACGCCCGCCCGCGCCATTTGCAGCGCTCGCGCATCCGTGCCCGTCGGCATGGATTCCGTTTCAACTTGATAGGGAATTTTCTGCTTTTCCGCGCACTCGACCAGCCGGTCAAACACCAGCGGATTGATATTCGGCCCGCGCGCCAGGATCGGGCCGCCGCCCAGCTTGTATTCGCCAAAACGCTTGTGATCCGAGTCCGGCGCATCCGTTGCGTGGGAAACATCCACCGCGATGGCGATGTCCGGGTTCACGGCGTAACCGGCGGTGATGGCCCCGCGCGTGCCAATCTCCTCCTGCGTCGTCGCCACCGCCACGACCTTCGCCTTCAATTTCTTCCGCCGTTCGGCCAGCCGCCGCAATGTTTCCGTGACGACATAGCAGCCGGTCTTATTGTCAAACGCCCGCGCCGTGCCGATGCTCCCGTGCAGCAATTCAAAGCCCACATCATACACCGCCGGGTCGCCCAGGCGCACGCGCTTCATCGCGTCCTTGCGGCTCTTCGCGCCGATATCGATCCAAATCTGGTGGACTTCCGGCAGCGCGTCGCGCTCCTTCTGGTTCATCAAGTGAATCGCCCGTTTGCCGGTGACGCCCTTCACCACGCCGTCCTTGGTCAGGATGCGAACGCGCCGGCCCGAGATGACGCCGCGGTCGTGCCCGCCCAGCGTGTCAAAATAGAGAAAGCCGTCTTTATCAATGAACTTGATGATCAGCCCCAGCTCATCCATGTGCCCGGCGAGCAGCAGGCTCGGATTGCCGGAGGGATTGAGCGTCGCCAGCCGGTTGCCCAGCGCGTCCTTTTCATACTCGTCGGCCGCCGGCTTCACGTAGCGATCCACCACGGCTTGCGCCTCGAATTCCGCGCCGGTCGGCGAGCGGGCTTCGAGCAAATCAACGAGGAAGGGCGGGGGAGTGTAGGATTCGGACATGGAATAAAAGGATTAAGCAAAAATCAGTTGACGTGACGACTGGCCCGCCAATTTGGCCTATAAATCAATCAAACACAAACCATAGAAATTCACTGTTCGCCGTGGCCCGGGCGGTCAAATTCGGTTCATCCTCAATGGTGCAACCATCGCCCGGGGCCAGGGCCATCCCCTTCGGCTCCAGCACCAAGGCGCCTTCCACCAGTTGCAGCCACCCGCCTTGTTTTCCGGTTAACGCCAAGGCCAGTGATTTCCCCTTTTCCAGCTTCGCCGTATAAATGCGCACGTCCTGGCGGATGACCATCGCCCCGTCGCCGCCCGTGGGATCGGCGAGCAACTTGAGCCGGTTCGCGCGGTCCGGCTCCGTGAACGCGAGTTCCTGGTAATTCGGCGCGCCGCCCGCCGCCTTCGGCATGAACCAGATTTGCAGCAACCGCGTCGCCGCCGTCGCCGAGGGATTGTATTCGCTGTGGCGCACCCCCGTCCCCGTGCTCATCAATTGCACGCGGCCGGGCGTGACTTGCGCCGTGTTCCCCATCGAATCCTGGTGCTCCAGCGCCCCCTCCGTCACATACGAAAAAATTTCCATGTCGCGGTGCGGATGCGGCGGAAACCCACCCCCGCCCGCAATGCGGTCGTCATTGAGCACCCGCAGGTGCCGCCAGCTCATCTTCGCCGGATCGTAAAATTCCCCGAAGGACAAAGTATGGCGCGAATCCAGCCAGTCGAGTTGGAATCGCCCGCGTTCCGCCGCCGGCCAGAGGGTTTGCATGATGCCCTCCAGCATTGAAATTCATCCCCGGAAGGCAAGCGGCGATTCATCCGGGGTCGCGCCGAGTTCTTGACGGCCCTTCCCGGGCGTGCTTTACTCCTTGGTTTCACCCGCCCCGCGGCGGGTGCACGCCAGAGTAGCTCAGGGGTAGAGCAGAGGACTCATAAGCCTTTGGTCGGCGGTTCAAATCCGCCCTCTGGCACCAATTTTCACCCGGCCGCGAGACCCGCCCCCGCTGTCCGCGTTTTCGACTCGGTTCTCGCATAGATGAATAATATTTAATATAATTAAGAAATGATTATAGAAAATGCCCGGCCCCGGCCCGGTTTGGCGGCAAAATTTCCCCGGCGCACATGGGGGTTTTCCCCTCGGAAATTATTGTGAAATTTATGTTGCGTCCCTGCGGGACGCCCTCTTGAATGCCCGCGTATGTCTAAAAAACCTGCTAAAAATTCTGCCTTCATGAAGCCGGTAACCCCGGACGAAAAACTTGCCGCGGTCGTGGGCTCCACGCCCCTTCCGCGTACCGAGCTGACCAAAAAGCTCTGGATCTACATTAAGAAACATGGCCTTCAGGACAAGAAGAACAAGCGTAACATTAACGCTGATGCCGCGCTCAAAGCGGTGTTCAATGGCCGTGGCACGGTGAGCATGTTCGAGATGACCAAGTTGGTCTCGAATCACCTCAAGTAGTCCTTGAGTCTGGTCTAGCTGCTTAAAAGTTTACCCGCCCGCCGCGCTTGCGCGGCGGGCGGGTGCTTTTCCCGACCCGGCGATTGGCCGCTGGCGCCCAAAATCTTCCTTTACACCGCGTTGCGCTTCCGCAATCGTGGCATCCCAAGCTCCTACCATCCATGGGTAATCTCAAGAAAAAGCGTCGCTTGAAAATGAACAAGCACAAGCGCCGCAAACGCTCCAAAGCGCATCGCCACAAGAAGCGTTTGTGGGGTTGAGTCGCGCTTTGCGCGTCCATCACCGGTTTATTCAAGGCCAAGCCTCCGCGCGGCCCGTTGCTGGCTCGCCGACCCGGTTCAGGCCCGCCGTCTTTGCGCATCGGCCAGCTGCTGCGCCTGCATCGACAACTCGGCCGCCAGGAAAGCGTGCTCCTGGCTCATGGCCAGTTCCGTCCGATTCAGCACATCGAGGATGAACTGCCCAAAAAACGGGAAGCCCGTCTTTCCCCGGCAATCAATCACCCGCTCGCCCTGGCCGTCCACCAGGTAAATCTGGTCCTGCAATTCCGGCCGCGCGATTTCCATGTATTTGCGGACCTCCAGCATCCCGTCCGTCCCGAGCACAAACAACCGCCCGTCACCCCAGACCTTCGATCCGGCGGGCGTGAACCAGTCCAGCCGGCAGTAACACGATGCTCCACCATCGGTGGTCAGTGACGCTTCGCCAAAATCCTCGAAGCCGGGTTTGTCCGCGTTGCTGAAATTATCCACCCGGGCAAAATTGACCTGCGCCGCGCGCGCCCCGGTGAAAGCCAGGAACTGCTCGAACTGGTGCGAGCCGATGTCCGTGATGATGCCGCCATATTTGGCCTTGTCAAAAAACCACGCCGGACGGTTGGCCTTCGACAGCCGGTGCGGCGCGAGCAGCAGCACTTGCAATACCCGGCCCACGGCCCCCTGGCGCACCAGCTCGCCCGCGTGCCAGGCCGATTCAACGTGCAGTCGCTCGCTGTAATAAACCATGTATTTTCGCCCTGTGCGCTTCACCGCCGTCCGCGCCTCGGCCAACTGCGCCAGGGTCGTGAACGGACTCTTGTCCGTGAAATAATCCTTCCCCGCCGCCAGCACGCGCAGCCCGATGCCGCAACGCTCGCTTGGTACTGCCGCCGCCGTCACCAGCCGCACCGCCGGGTCGTCCAAAATGCGCTCGAAGGAGTCCACCAGCTTCGCGCCGGGAAAATTTTGTTGCGTTTGCGCGCAACGCGCCGGGTCGGGATCGTAAACATATTTCAACGTCCCGCCCGCCTCGCTAAGGCCGTTAATCTGCCCGTAAATGTGGCCGTGGTCGAAATACGCCGCGGCAAAAATAAATTCGCCGGGTGGCACAACTGGGCGCGGTTGGCCCGTGGGTGCGTAATTGAAACCAGTGGCGGCGCTCATGGGGTGGGGGGTTGAAATTTGCTTGAGGCAATTTTTTCCCGCAAGACTTTTTCATACGCCGCGGCGTCCAGCGGGAGGGTCACACTGTCGTTGAGGAAGGTCGAATACAACATGGCATTAGCCAGTTCAACCGAATGCACTCCTTCGGCGGCGGGCGCAATTAACGGCGCGCCGTCCAGAATCGCATCCACAAAATTCTGCAAAATCTCCACATGCTGGCCGCCCGTGTTTTCAAACACCGTGTCGTGCTGCGTGGTGGGCGGTGCCGCAAACCCATTCGCCTGCGTCGCGCACCATTCGGACACCGGTGTCTCCGTGCGCGTCCAACGCAAATGCAAGCCCTCGATCAGCACCTTGCCGCGTTCCGTCGCGATTTCCAGCCGGTTGGTGCCCGGTGCCTCCCCCGTGGTCGTGACGAACACCCCCTGCGTCCCATCCGCGTATTCCAGGCAGGCCGTGACGGAATCCTCCACCTCAATATTATGAAAACGGCCAAACTGGCAAAACGCCCGCACCCTGGCCGGCTGGCCGAACAGCCACGACCACAAATCAAGCTGGTGCGGACTTTGATTGAGCAGCACGCCGCCGCCTTCCCCCGCCCAGGTCGCCCGCCAGCCGCCGGACTTGTAGTAAGCCTCGGTGCGAAACCAATCCGTGATCGTCCAATTAATCCGCCGCACCGCCCCCAGTTCGCCCGAGCGGAGCATTTGCCGCAGCCGCCGGTAGCGCGGGTCTGTGCGCTGGTTGAACATGGCCGCAAAAATTTGCCGGGGGTGCCGGTGCGCCGCGAGCAGGCGCCGCGCCTCCGCCAGGTGGGGCGAAATCGGCTTTTCCACCAACACATGCAGGCCCGCGTCGAGCGCGGCGATGCCCGCGTTCGCGTGGTCAAAGTGCGGCGTGGCAATCAACACCGCATCCACTTCCCCCGAGTTGAGCAGCCGCGCGATATCCGTAAACGGCCGGGCGGGCGAAAACGCCGCCAGCTTTTCCGCGTGTCGATCACACACCGCCGCCAGCCGCACCCGCGACACTTTTCCCTCAAGCACATGCCGCGCATGCACCGCGCCCATGTTGCCCATGCCAATGATGCCAAGTCGAACGGGGGTCATGTCGTAGAGGGAATAAGCTTACGGCGACAATCGCTCAATCAGCCACACATTCTTTTCC
>Ga0265320_10000406_pt1 | contig 34391 bp, 29 predicted proteins | sample 4827metaG_FD_202087 | JGI IMG/M metagenome (GOLD analysis project Ga0265320, IMG submission 202087) | Rhizosphere microbial communities from Carex aquatilis grown in University of Washington, Seatle, WA, United States - 4-8-27 metaG | ecosystem: Host-associated > Plants > Roots > Rhizosphere >... | reverse complement strand
AGCGACTCCGGCGCGCCGTACCGAGGCAACCGTGTCGCGAGGAGCTCCGAAACGGCGCGCTCCTCGGCCACGAGCTTCTGGCACGCGGCGCAACTCTCGAGGTGCTCGGCGACCTCGGCGCTTCGCTCGTTACTCAATCGACCAGCGACGTGGTCAAAGACCACGGTCGCGACGTCATGGCACTCGATGGCGCTCATCTCGCGTAGTCCTTGAGTCGCTCGCGCAGAATGCCGCGTGCGCGAAAGAGACGGGATTTGACGGTTCCGGGCGGGCACTCCATGACGTTCGCCATTTCGAGCTCCGTGAACCCTTCGAGATCCATGAGCACCACCAGCCGCGCGTCGGCCGAGAGAGACATCAGCGCGGCTTCGATGTCCTCGGCTACCAGCCCGCGAAGTCGATCGATCTCGACGTCACCGCGCAGCCGATCCCCGTCGCGGAGGTCGTCGTCGGAAGCGTCTTCGGCGTCGATGCCGCGACGCCCGGGGTTGTTCCGGCTCCGGCGCCGGCCGTCGATGAATGCGTTGCGGAGGATGCGGAACATCCATGCTCGCAGATTGCTCCCCTCCGTGAATTGCGCGCGCGCCGAAAAGCAACGCGCGAACGTTTCTTGGACGAGATCTTCGGCGGCGACGGACTCTCGAGTCAAATAGCGCGCGAAATGATGAAGCGCGTCGGCGTGCCGGAGTGCTTCGACCGCGAACGGGGGGTCCGGCGCTCGCCCCTTCGGCATGTCGCGGGGATAGCAGATCGGTCCAGGCGCACCCAACCGGGATTTGCGGGTCCTGGAATCGGGCGAGCCGCCCGCGAAGGCGACGTCGAACGTGGGGAGCGGCTCGCCCATATCGGCTCAAACGGCCGAAGTGGCGATCGGTTCCATCTTGATACAAACACCGAGGCGGCCCACGCCGGGCGCGGCCGCGCCGCGTTCAATCGAATCGCCCGGGCACTTATCATGCGAGCGCCCGGCGCCGTTTGGATGGTTTGACGTGCAAGCGAGACGGCGAGGAGGCGGGCTCGCTTGCCGGGCCGAAGTACGGATGATACGGTTTTGCTGAATTTTATTTGAATCCTGGATGAAGAGTCGAGGAACCTGAAGATGCGTAAACTAACTTGGCTAGGATCCGACGCCCGAACGGTGGCCGTATGCGCCATCACGAGCGTGGTCGCCTGGTCCGTCGTGGCTTGCGGTGGTGGCAGCAATAGCAGCGCACGCGTCTCCTCGGCGGGCGACAGCGGAAGCGAAACGACTCCTCCGAACGGCGGTTCGAGCGGCAAGAATGCCGGCGGCAGTTCCGGGTCGGGCGGCGCGGGATCGGCGAAGGGCGGAACGAGCTCGACGGGCGGCTCGAGCGGGACCGGCGGCAAGTCCGCCGGTGGAATGAGCGGCGGCGGCACCTCGAATGGCGGAAGCGGCGGCGGGCCCGTCACCGTGACGAAGACCTGCACCGGGAGCAACGGGACGTGCAACACGACCCTTCCCTCGGGCGCTCCTTCGCTCACTGCCGGGACGTGGGCCAACATCGGTCCGACCGGAGTTCCTTTCGGCGGCGGTAACTCCGCCACGTTCACTCAGGGCATCGCGATGGACCCGTGCAACGCGTCGACCTTGTACTTGTGCGTGGACGGGTTCGACACGGCCGCGTCGAAGGCGGGTCTCTACAAGAGCACGGACGCCGGCTCGAGTTGGAACTTGGTCGGCGCGATATCGAGCTCGACGGCCACCAACCTCGACGAACCGATTCGCGTGCGCATCGATCCCAAAAATTCGCAGCACCTGTACGTCGTGGACGGCGTGCGAGGGAACAGCGAGGGATTCTGGGTGTCTTGCGACGGCGGCAACACGTTCTACACGCCCGACGGCTTCGCGAACCTACAAACGACTCAGGGGCTCTTCCAGCTCGACACGTACGACGCGGCGGTGGACCCGACCGATTTCAATCACGTCCTCGTCACGTCGCATTCGGCGTGGGGCTGGACGGACACCAAGTGGAACACGGCCTCCGGCGTTCTCGAAAGCAAGGACGGAGGCAACACGTGGACCGCTCACGCGCCTTCAGCGTCGAGCTGGGGAACGGGCCACGCGATCGCGTTCTTGTACAACCCGGCGCTCAACATCGGCGATGCTAATACCTGGTTGCTCAGCACCCAGGGCGGCACTCGCTATCGTACGACCGACGCGGGGAATACTTGGACCGAGGTGAGCAGCGCGGGCGGCATCGAGCACGGCGGTGGAACGATCTACTACGATTCGAAGGGCGTACTTTACGCCTCGGGATACCCCTCGAATCAGCGCAGCACGGACAACGGCGTCACCTGGACGGCGATCGGTTCCGGCTCGTCCGGGTTCACCGCGATTCTCGGCGACGGCACCACGCTCTACACGGCTCCGACCTTCGGGCCCACGGCGTTCTACACGTCGCCCGAGAGTGACGGGACGAACTTCACCGCATTCAATTCGCAAATGTTCGATCAAGGGCCGTTCGAGCTGGTCTACGACTCGGCGAACAAGATCCTCTACTCCGGCACCTGGCAGGCCGGAATGTGGGCACTCAAGGTGAAATAGTCCGGCTCGCGCGGCGTCCGCGACGCGGTCAGGTGTCGCGCGCCACGTGCGCGACCGCGATGCGATAGAACGCGTATCCGTTCGATTCGAGCGCGTAGCGGGCACGATACGCGTCGGCTCCGACGTCCTCGTCGAGGACGAGACCGAACGAGCGTAAGAACGACTCGGTCTCCCGGGGGTCGAGCCCGTAGGTCCAGGGTTCGCCCAGTCGTTTGACGCGTTCCCTCGCTCGCGCACCGCCGGGGAAGTGCACCGATCCGTCGAGCACCCCTCGGTGCATGTACGTGAAAATCAGTCGCCCGCCGGCTGCACTTTTGCCGACCAGGGAGAGGACTTTCGAAACGGCCGCGTCGCTCAAGTAGTTCGTAACGCCCTCCCACACGAAGGCCGTGGGCTCGTCGGATTGCCACCCCGCCGCGTCGAGACTCGTCTCGAGGTCGTCCGTGGCGAAGTCGACCGCGACGTACCGAAGCGCCCCGTGAACCTCGCGAGCGCCGAGGCGCGTGCGCTTGACCGCTTGCGTCTCGGCGCGATCGACTTCGAACACCTCCGCGGCGCGAAGTGCCGGCAGGCGGTGCGCGCGACAGTCGTAGCCGGCGCCCAGAATGACGACCTGGCTCGAGCCCGCCCCGATGGCCGCGACGAGCGCGTCGTCGATGAACCGTGTTCGAGCAATGGCCGACGTTCTGGCGCCGGGGACCTGGTAGTCCGCGTAGCGCTCGATCGCTCGTCGAAGCGGTAGAACGCGCGCGAGTCGAGTGGCGCGAAGGAGGCTCGGCTCGAGGAACGCGACGGCGAACGGATCGCGAAAGAGGGGCGGCCGATCCCGGACGCTGCTCTCGAGCGCCCGATAAAGTGCCATGTATTCAGCGGTTCGGCTCGTCGCCATGGGGTCTCCGTTTCACAGGACGATGACGGCTCATATCTACGCCGCAACGGACCATCGCGCCCAGTCCCAACTCGGGTCATCGCCGTGGGCGCCGGTTCCGAAACCTGAGACGAATGCGAATCGACGGAGACGTGGTCCGCCCGTATCGTCGGGCGATGCAAGTCGAAGGCGTGACGCCGCGGGTTCGTGCGTGGCCGCTCGTGGGCGGCGCCGTCAGCTACATGCGAGACCCGCTAGCATTCTTCGAAGGTGCGGCGAAGCTCGGCCCGATCGTCGACCTTCGACTGCCGCCGGTGAAATCCTTCCAGTTCTCCGATCCGGCGGACATCGAATACGTCCTCGTCACGGCTCACAAGGGCATGTCGAAGGACGTCGCCTTGCAGGACCTCAGACACGCCCTCGGCAACGGTCTCCTCACGAGCGAAGGAGAGTCCTGGCGACGTCAACGTCGCATTGCTCAGCCGGCGTTTCATCGAGATCGGATCCGGACGTATGCCGAGCAGATGGTGAGCACGGCCGAAACGGTCGGAGCGGCCTTTCGCGAGGGTGAAGCGCGGAATCTTCACGCAGATTTGATGCGAACGACACTTGAGATCGTGACGCGTTGCCTGTTCGGGTCCGAGCTCGACGACCGCGACGCCAAGGCCATTCTCGTCGCGATGGCTGCGGTGACCGAGCGTTTCGACGGGCCTCTTTCGCTCATTCCAGGCATGACGCGCCTGCCGTTGCCGCAGTTTCGGCGTTTCAAGGCGGCCATGCTGGGCTTCGACCGAGTCATCACGCAGCTGATCGCGCGCGAGCGGGCACGCGGAACCGACGGAGGCACGAATCTCCTGTCGATGCTCCTGGCGGCAGAGACGGAAATGGGAGAGCCGCTCGACGACGTTTGGGTGCGCGACGAGGTGGCGACGATGGTGCTTGCGGGGCACGACACGACGGCGAACGTCCTCGCGTGGACTTTCGCGCTTCTCGGTCGTCACCCTCGGGTCGACGCGAAGCTGCATGCCGAGCTCGCCGCCGTGCTCGGTGAACGCAGCCCGTCGGTCGACGATCTGCCGAACCTGCCGTACGTGGAGCAGGTCGTGAACGAGGCGCTGCGCCTCTACCCGCCGGCGTGGGGGTTCGGGCGCGAGGTCGTCGAACCGTTCGAGCGACGAGGCATTTCCTTTCCGAAGGGCACGCAGATCTACATGTCTCCGTGGGTGATGCATCGCAACGCGGACTACTTCCCCGAACCTCTCGCGTTTCGACCCGAGCGCTGGGCGGACGGTTTCGCGCGAACGTTGCCGAAGTATGCGTTTCTACCGTTCGGCGGTGGTCCTCGCGTTTGTATCGGCAACGCGTTTGCCATGACGGAAGCGACCTTGGTGCTGGCCACATGGGCGAGACGCTTTCGATTCGATCTGGCGTCGAATCGCCCGATCGTTCCGCGCGTGTCGCTCACGCTCGGCCCACGCGACGGCGTTCTCGTGCGACCGCGCCGGCGATGAGCACCGTCGCGGACTCGATCGGCCAAGGTGGACGCGCGTGGCCAACGGCGTAAGCGAACGTCGACCGCACTCGAATCGAGACTGAACGCCACGACGCGAGCCGTCGTCCGCCACATTGCCACGGCGAATGCCGATCTGCGGCCCCTGTAAGGGAAGATAAGGGGTTCGCCGACGTTGGTGCAGCGCTTGCAGAGCCACCACGTCGGAGGTTCCAGGTGAAACAGAGCATCGTCATTACTTCATTGTCTTCTTTGCTCGTCGCGATCGCGGGTTGCTCGAGCCACGGAAATTCGTCGCAACCGACGGCCGCGAGCCCGAGCGACTACGACGACGTCGCGCAGGCGGTCGGTTCCGTCGTGGCAACGACGGGCGGCGGCGGAGAAGTCGGCTCGCTGTCGGATTCGGTCGATCTCGCGGTCGGCGTCGTTCCTCTCGGGTTCGCGATCGATGCGTCTGGCGAATTTGCCGGAAGCCGTCTGGGGCTCGACTACGACTACCAGTTGAGCTGCAAGGACGCGGCGGGCGCCGCCTTGAGCGCCTGCGGGTTCACGACCAATGCCGCGAACGTGAAGGTCGATTGGTCGGGTAATCTGGGGCTTCCGAATTTCTCCGCGGCGGTGACGCGACAAGGTGATTGGTCGCTGTCGGGCCTGCAGACGGACACCGTGCAGTTCGCGGGGGACGGCACTTTCTCGTTCGACGCCAAGTTCACGTCGATCTTTCGCCCCGCGTCGGTCGAATATCGGCTCGACTATGCCGCGACCTACGACGGGGTCACGATGCAGCGGTCTCTTCATCGCGTCGTGGGTGGAGCGATTCACTACTCCATCACTGCCGAACGCCTGGCCGCATCCGACCAGAAGACCGCCGAGGCGACGTTCGACATGGCCGCGGATCTATCGTTCAGCTCCGCAGGCACGGCGACCCTGGTGCTCGACGGGAGTCACCGCTACACCGTCGATACCGGGTCGGGAGCCGTCGCGCGCGTGGGCGCGGAGTGATCGGCGTCAGGCCTTCGATTTGACGAGGTAGCGGAGCAGTAGGTCGACCAATTCGTCGACCAGGGTCGCCTCGTCGATGCCCGGCGGCCGCTCGAGCAAACTGGCGAGCATCGTCGCGCGCACGGATTGATACGCGACGAACGCGGCGGCATCGAGGTTGGTCCGGCGCACGGGCGCACGGGTCGCGACGAGGAAATGGCGAATGATCGCGATCACGCGGAGGTCGAAGGCATGGACCCGATCGGCCTTCGCGGAACGGAGGCCTTCGACGGTCAGGATGCGGTGGAGCGCCGGGCACGCCGAATAGAGTTGAGCGAGACCGCGGACGACGGCGGTCACGGTTTCGCGCGGCGCACGGACGAGGTTTCCTTCGGACAGGACGCTCTGCATGAGCGAGAGCGCTCGCTCGAATTCGCGGTCCTGCAACGCGTCGAGTACGGCGTCGCGATGCGAGAAGTACTGGTAGAGCGTACCGATGCTCACGCCGGCGACTTCGGCGATTCGCGTCGTGGTCGCCGCGTCGGTGCCCTCCCGATCCAAAATCCGAGTCGTGGCCTCCAAAATGGCGTGAACCGTCGCCTGGGATCGGGCCTGGCGCGGCTGTTTTCTCGCGGTGCTCGCTGCTCGTTTGGGCATGACGCAAATTCTGAAACGAACGCGAATGGACCTCGTCGCGGCGCTCGTCCGATAATCTTCGAGAAATGAGGTGAACACGACGATACACGACCGAACCAGGGCTCGCCTACTGATTCGGAAGACCGCTGTTCGAGTCGAGCAACCGGATCTCCGATGGAGCGAATCGCTCCGACTACGTCAGTGGTCAGTTCTCGTGCGATACGTCGTCCGGATCCGGCCCGGGTGCGGGCGGCGGAGTCGTTTGATGTTCGAGAACGACGCAACACGGCTGCTCGTGAACGACGGCGTAACCCGACGCGGGAGACGCGAGCCAGCGCTGAAACGCTCGGTAACCTTTCACGCCGTCCAACCCGGAGCACACCAACTTCAGCTCGGCGAAGCGCGTGCCGGGCCGCTTCCAGCAGAAACGTCCGTTCGCCTGTTCGGAGAGGACGACGAGCTGCGCGTGTCGCTTTTGCACGTCGGATTTGTCGACGCCCATCTCGAATCGCGGTTTCGTGAAGCGAACCGGAATATACGAGTACTCATCGGAGAGGATGGTCGTCTCGGGCGGGTAGGTGTTGGCGAGCCAATCTCCGACCTCGATTCGTGGATCGAACCACCGATTGGCGAGGTTCGCGTTCGCGCGCACCGTGTTCACGACCATGAGGACGATCGAGGCGGACAGCATCGCCAGCGCGAAGCCGCGCCATTCGCCGCGCCGGAGCTTCGAGATGCCGCGCCCGATTCCAAAAGCGCTGAGCGCGATCGCCACCGGAAGGACGACGAAGGCGTAACGCATCCGGCGCATATTCACGTCTTCAGCCAGAAAGCCGAACGTCGTCAGACAGAACACGGCGAGCACCGTCACGTAGCGACGTCGCGGACTCCGGGAAAAAACGCGGAGCCTCGCGAAGAAAGTCCCGTGGGGGGCTCTTCCACGATCGAAGAGCCACTGCCCGGAAAGGGCGACTCCAACGACGAACACCGCGACTCCGACGAGGGAGAAGTCAGCCGAAAAGACGTCGAGCCACGCCAACGGATTCGAAGACTCCGCTCCAAAATGGCCTCTCTCGACGTGTCGGTGGCGCCATTCGAGAGTGTGGATGAACGAACGCCAATCGGGCAAGACGTAAGGATTCGTGAGGAGCCACGCTGCCGAAAACGCGCCGACGACGCCGCCGGCGAGCAACGCGACGCGAAGGGCGAGGCGAGCGGGCGTCGCTTTGCCATCGGCGCGGCGGGAAAGCTCGCCCAGCACGACCCACGCAGCGAGTGCCGGTAGAACGAAAATCCCGCCGTATTTCACGCCGAACGCCGCCCCCGCGAGCGCCGCGGCGGCGAAGACGCGACGAATGGAGTACGTGCCGAGGAGGCACGCCATCGCGGCCAAGATCGCGGCGGCTTGCAAGACGTCGGGGTGGATCCATACCGACGACGCGGAGAAGTTAGGCGACCCCACGAGGGCGATCGCGGCCAAGAGCGCGATCGCGGCGGGCGTACCGAGTCGCCGCTGGACTCGGTACATCAAGAGACCCGCGAGCACCCCCGCTGCAAGCGAGACGAACCGAAGCGCGAAGGCGATGAGGTACACGGTGCGGCCGAACCCGAGGCCCTCGAAGAGGCGAATCAGGCCGTACGCGATCGATTGATAGACTTGGCCGTAGTCGTAGAACCCGTGCGGATACAGGTTGCTCTTCGGGTCGAGGTTTCCGTGCTGCAGATTTCGCAGCAGCATGCCGACGAGGTTATTTTCGTCGTAGTCGAACGCGCGGAGGAGGCGCACCGTGTCCATCGCCACGCCCAGGCACATCACCTCGGACGAGAGGAGCAGCAACAGCGCCGCCATCGCGAGAACGACGGCCGCGAAGGTCGCCACCGCTTCCACGCGCCGACCGTCGCGGAGCGCCAGGCGCGCCGCCGCCTGCCTCAAGAGGTGCGATCGAAACACGAACTGCGGCTGCCCCGCCCCCAAACCGACTTCCTCGATATGACGACTCAGTTGCCCCCCGCTTAGCCGAGGGCAACCGTAGCACCGCGTGCGGTTTCAACATGAAGCCGCCATGAAGATTCGTTGAGACTTGGTGCGCTCAGTCCGCCGCTGCGTCGGCTGACGCGCCGCCGTCGGCCGTCGACAGGCCGCTGCCATCGCCCGAGCTCTTTCCGAGTGCGCACTGCTCGGTCGCCGCATCCATCCGCGGCCAATACATGCCGTGGAGAATGCACATTTCGTTCGTAGCTGCGCTTGGGCCTTGCACGATCTGCTTCGACGTCGTGTTGTCGTAGTTACACGTGTAAGAGATGGAAGACCCGGAGGGCAGGGGGACCGAGGGATCGTACGGAAAAGAGCGCGGCGTCGGCTCGCTCCATTGTGCGCTGTCGTAAAGATCGCCGAGACTTTGCTGGACGGTTGCGTCGCTGGAGGTCGCTTTGAAGTCGACCCCGCGCGAATGCATATGCGACCAGAGCAGGGCCAGATGAATGTCCGTGGAGAGCGGGCAGACGCGCGTCGCGCTGGCCTGCGCGAGCGGCGGAATCACGATGCTCGGATTGTAGAAGAAGATCGAACCGGCCTCTTGCTCGACCTTCTTCGGATCCATCGTGTGAAGCACGAAGGTCACCTTCGGCTCGAGGTCGCTCGTCGTCGTGTTCAAGTAGTGGGACGTCAGGAGCAGCACCTCGCCCGGTTTGAACAGATGCGCGACGCCGGGAGGCAACGCACGGATCGAGTCGGGAGCCTGCGCCTCGTAGTAAGTCCCCTTGAAATTTCCGACCTGTTCGAGGTCGGTGCAGGGATGAACCGTCGCGCCACCGTCGGGAATGGACGTTGAATTCGTCCGAAAGACGAGGAAGTGATGGCTTCCCGGCGTGAAGTGAGATTCGGCGTGATTCACCGCGATCTCGCCGCGATTCGCCGGCAACGCGACGTAGGTGCAATCCGTCGTTTCGCCGCCGGCGGGGACGAATCCCTCGGTGTGAAACGTGACGTCGGCGAACGCCGTGGCGGACGGCGCGTTCGTGGACCCGCAGCCGCCCGTGACGGCGAGGAGCAACGCCGGCGCGGCGGCGCCCCGGAACGTCAGAAACCAGCTTGAAATAGGGTAACTTCCCGTCCTCACAGCGTCACGGGTACGCGAAGGGACCCGCGAAGTCCATGGTCACGTTATCGCGCCCGGACGAGGTGCCGCGCTCGGGCCGTGATCTTGGACGCGCTTGCTTCGACTCGGGCGCCTTGCTAGTTCTTTTCGCACGAACGAGGAGTGCAGTGGAGATGACCGAGATGTATGCGAAGTCCGGACGGCAAGCAGTGAGCGTGCTTTCAACGACCGGCCAAGCGCGAGACGTCGATGTGTTCCTCGGGCCCGCGCTCCATCGCTATCACCAGACCGAGACCCTCGGTGAGCGGCTGAACACCGAAGGCCTTCGATTCTTGCCGGTCGCGCTCGGCGAAAAGGTCGAGCTGCTCCAGATGGACGCCATCGCCGACGTGAAAGTGGAGGGCGCTTCGCCCGAGCTCGAGGAGCTCGATAGCGTGGGAGCGGTCCACCAGAGCGTGGTCGTTCACCTGGCGACGGGCGACACGCTCGCGGGCGAGCTCGTTTATCAAATGCCGCAGGGAAGCCCGCGCGTCTCGGACTTGCTCAACAATCCCAAGTCTCGGTTCCTTCTGTTGGTTCAGCCGGGATGCTGCCACTACGTGAATCAAAAGGCGGTCGTGAGGGTGGAAGCCTGACGTCGTCTCGCCCGGCCGGCGAGGCGCCAGGTCGGATTTCGATCGCGCCCGTCAGCGGGGCGCGCTCCATCGCGTCGTTGCCCGAGCTCCTGGGCGAGAACTCGCTGTTCGCGTCGCTGACCGTGCCGCAACGGACGGCGTTGGCGGCGAGGTTCGTGCGGCGCGAATTGGCGGCGCGCAGCGAGCTGTTCCGTCGCGGAGACGTGCTGCCGGGCCTTGCCGTCGTCGAATCCGGTCATCTCGGGCTCGCGACGCGCAACCTGACGTCGGGCGCGTTACGAGTCGCAGCGACGTTGCGGGCGCCCGACGCGTTCGGCTCGACGGCGCTCGTCCTCGGTGCTCCTTCCGAGCTCGATGTGTTCGCGTTGGAGCCCACGGTCGTTCACTTGCTGCCGAAGGAGATGCTCGGCGCGATCATGCGGCAAGTGCCGGAATTCGCGATCGCGCTCAGCCGAAGCGTGGCCGTCGAAGCGTCGCTCTTTTCCGCGCCGGGATCCATCCCCTGGTCGGATCTCGAACGCTACGTGTTCGACGATCGTCTGTTCGCGTGTCTGCCCGCGGGGCTCGCGGCGAAGGGTCGCATCTGTCCGCTCGAGCTCACCGGCGACACGATGACCGTGGCGATGGTCGACCCGCGCGAGGTCGCGGCGCTCGACGCCTTGAGCGCGGTCGTGCCCGGCGTTCGCTTTCGCGTCGTCGCCTGCGCCGCCGACGACCTCCGGCGATTCGCGGCGGCGCGGCTCGCGGTGCGAACGGAAAGCGACCTCGGGCCGCCTTCGGTCGGCTCCGAGTCGCGCGTGAGCTTCCGCTTTCTCTCGGAAGATCTCGCCGCGACGAAAGACCCGCGCGCGAAGGTTTCCGTCGGGCCTCCTCCACCCGCCGTGAGCGCCATCGAAGAGATCCTCGGCGTCGGGCTCGGCGTCGGCGCTTCCGACATTCACATCGAGCCGGAGCGCAGCGGAGTCGTCGTTCGGTATCGCCTCGACGGCTCGCTCAAGCGACGCAAGGAACCGTTTCCCGGCGACCTCACGAAGGGCATCGTCAGCCGACTGAAGACGCTATCGCGACTCGACATCACCGAGACGCGCCGACCGCAAGACGGTCGCCTCTCGGTGCAGCTCCAATCGGGTCGGCTGATCGATTTGCGCATGTCGACCGTGCCCGCCAAGTTCGGCGAGAAGGTCGCGCTGCGGGTCCTCGATTCGGACGGCGCCGTCGGTGACCTGAAGTCGATCTTCGCCGTCGAGCAGGTGAGGACACTCTTCACGCGCCTGCTATCGCGAAAAACCGGGTTCATTCTGGTCACGGGCCCGACTGGCTCCGGCAAGAGCACGACGCTCTACAGCGCGCTCAACCTCTGTCGAGCCGCGCGAGACGTCAACATCATGACCGTCGAAGACCCGATCGAGTATCACCTCGACGGCGTCACGCAGGTCGAGGTGCACCCCGAAGCGGGCACGACCTTCGCGACGGTGCTACGCGCGCTGCTCCGGCAAGATCCGAACATCATTCTCGTCGGCGAGATGCGTGACGCGGAGACGGCGCGCATCGCCGTCGAAGCGTCGCTCACCGGGCATCTCGTGCTGAGCTCGATGCACGCCAACGGTACGTTCGAAGCCATCGCACGCCTTCGCGACATCGGCATCGAGCCTTACGCCATCGCCAACGGGCTGCTCGCGGTGTTGCACCAACGGCTCGTACAGCGCATTTGCCCCCATTGCGTCGCCCCTTTCGAATATCCGCCGATCATCGTGAGCCAACTCGAGCGTCACGGCGTCCTCGAGCGGGGCGAGCCGACCGTTCTGATGCGCGGCGCCGGGTGCGCGCGCTGTCGCAACACCGGCCTCCTCGGCAGAACCACCGTGTGCGGCTTGCTCCTCATCAACGACGATCTGCGCGACGCGATCACGCATCGCGCGAGCTTGGCCGAGCTCCGTTCCGCCGCCGGTCGCGGCGCGCACATCGAACTGCCGAGCTATGCGGGGGCGCTGCTCCGCATGGGCGTCACCGTCCCCGGCGAAGTGCTTCCGCTCATGCAAAACGTCCAGGACTAGAGAGCTATCTCAAAGTTGTCGCGGGTTCAGGGCTTTGGCCCGCGACGATAGCGGAAAGGTGACCGTGGCTACCGGTCCGCGAACTCGGCCGCTGGCCGACGACGCTAAGCGTTTCGGCCCGGCGCGTTCGGTTCGCTCACGAACGATCCGTTAGGGTCCAAGCATGAGCGAAACCAAATTCGACATCTACGACATCATGGCCTGCGACGTATTTTGGGACTACGGAACGCCTGGGTTGCCCAAGGAACAACACAAGTTCTTGGTCGCGTTCCACGCCACCCAGGGGAAGTTCCATCCTGATCTGGTCGACACCATCAAGTGCTTCGGGCCCGATGGATACGCGACCGAAATCCTCAATCAAAAATTCACGGGAGAGAATCGAAACGGATTCATCCACGACAAGGCGACGGACAACTACTGGTACATGCACAATCGCGCGACCGGCTTCATGAAGGACGGCGAATATCGCATCGAGGTGCACTGCAAGAACGGCGACGTCAAGACGAGGTCGCGGGTTCAGAACGGCGAAGCGTCGCGAAACCTGGTCAAGAGCTATCTCGCGAACGCCGGCAAGATGGCGGAGTCTTTCTCGCCGTCCGAGAGAAAGAAGATGTCCGAAGGCGCGTCTCTGTCGGTCGTCAAAATTCGCTGGTCCACGCTCAAGGAGCTCGGCGGACAGGACGCTTACTATATCCACCGCCTCGCGGAGGGCGCGTCCAAGAGCGAGTGGGACGTTCAGAAGCTCGTCTGGTGGGACAACATTTTCGTTCAGCGGATCGCGGAGCCGACCGCGGGGTTGAACCGAGGCGAAGTCATCGTCAACACGACGCTCAAGCCGAAGACCCCGTACCTGTACTTCGTTGAAATTACGGACAGCAACGCGATGGGGAACACGAACATCTGCATCTTTCAGCCATTTCGCCAGTTCACGACGCCGTCGGTTCAAACTTCCGTGGAGTCCGGAACAGCTAGTGCAACTCGCTAGCCTCCTTTGCCAAGTCGTAGACCAAGTTGGCCACTCGGGCTCGCGCGACCGGAAAAGGCGAACCACCGATGCTAGGGTCGCGACGAGAAGAGGCGGCACCCCATGGAAGCATCTTGTTCGGTCCGCATGGTGCAACCGTTCGTGACGCTCGCCGCCGCGAACGAGTCGCTGAGGGACCTGGTGCCCTCCGAAATCGGGCTATTGGACCGGGACGCGCGCGTCCCACTTCGTCCGTCGCAAGAGGTGATCGCGGTCGGCTCGGAGCGCATGAAAGACCCGACTCTCGGGCTCAAGCTCGGTCAAATGTTGTGCTTCGGCATGGCCGGCGCGTTCGACTACGCGGTGCGCTCCGCGGCGACCGTTCGCGATTCGCTCGTCGTCGCGGGACGCTACAGCAAGCTGATCGCCGAACCGTTTCACATCACGGTCGAGGCGCGCCGGCGTCAGACCGTGATTCGCTTCGACGACGAAGTTCCTTGGTCGAAGGCCACTGCCGACTTCGCACTGAGCGCTTGGTACAGGACGCATTCCGCGGAAGAACTCCCCAAGGCGTCGCGCCCCGAATGTTGGTTCCCGAGTGCCGCGCCCGCCGACACGACCGAGTACGAACGTACGTTTCCGGGAGCGAGGCTGAAGTTCGGCGCGCCGTTCCTAGGGATCGCGTTCGACCGAGCTTACGAAAATGCGCCGCTGCCGGTCTTCGATCCCGTCCTGCACGCCATGCTGTGCGCGCGCGCTGATTCGCTCGTGACGGATCTGAGTCGAATGAGGGCGCTGACTCTGGCCGTGCGCCGCTCGATCGCGCAACTCTTGCGCGAAGGGAAGGAACCCACCGCGCATCAGATCGCCCGCTCGATGCGCATGAGTCGGCGCACTTTCAGTCGGCGGCTCGAGCAGGAGGGAACGACATTCGCCGACGAGTTCGACAACTATCGTCGGAAGCTCGCGCTGGCCTATGTGCGCCAATCGACGGCACCTCTCACCGAGGTCGCGTTTCAGCTCGGCTTCTCGCACGTCGAATCCTTTCATCGCGCGTTCAAGCGTTGGACCGGGAATACGCCGCTGGCGTATCGCCAATCGGGCGACGCGTAGAAGCTATCAGCTGTCTCATAGATCGACTGCGCCCCCGGCTTCGAAGATGCGCGCTCAACGTCCGCGTCTTCGCGAGCGGAAGAATTTTCTACGCCGATGTTGAAGGTGAGGTTTTGTTTTGGTGAAGCGAAGTGAGCGCGCCTTGCAACGTAGTAAGTGTCTTACAACTCAGGGGCATGACATCATGATGCGATCGTTGATTGTGGGCGCCTCGCGAATTGCCGGCGCCACTCTGCTCATTGCTCTGTCGTCGGCCTGTTCCGGTAGTTCGGCGGGCACGGGTAGCCAGGTCAATGGCAACGGAACCGGTGCGAGCGTCGGGGCGGGGGGCTTCGGTGGTTCGAGCAGCTCCGGCGGCGGCGCGCCGAGCTCGGGCGGGTTCCCGGTATCGTCAGGGTCCGGCGGATCGCCAATCGTGTCAGGCTCCGGCGGTTCCGCGGGATTTTCGACCGGTGGCGCGGGGGAGAGTGGCGGAACCGGCACGAGCGAAAGCGGCGGCGCTGCCGCCGGAGGCGATGGAGGTGCAGGCAACGGCGGCACCACGAGTGTTCCCGATGCGGGAAGCGGCGGCGCGAGCGACGCCGACGGGGGGGCTCACTATCCGCCGCGCCCGGACCAAGGTGTCGGTGACGGCACGGACGTCGTTCTCCTCGGCGATTCGTGGATGTCCAACACCCTCGAAATCGAAGGCACGGGCGGAGGCATCGCGCCGGCGCTCGTTCAGGTCGCCATGAAGCCGTATCGCAACTACGCGGTGCAAGGCGTGATGCTCTTGATGGCGGACTCGTTCGGCCCCGCGATTCCCACGCAATACACGGCGGCGAAGGCGGCCAACCCCGACATCAAGACCGTGGTCATGACCGCGGGCGGCAACGACATCATCCAAAATCCGACGCTCCAAGCGTCGTGTCAGATGGGGACGGACCAATGCAAACAGCTCCTGATCCAGATTGGCCAGGCATTGAACACGCTGTGGACCCAAATGGCGACCGACGGCGTACAGGACATCGTTTACATTCAATATGCTGCCGACGTCGGCACGGTTTCGCCCAGTCTCCGCGGCGACAAAGGCGTGCCCCCACCGACCATTTGCACCAGCGGCAAGGTGCGTTGTTACTCGGTCGACACGACCGACGCCGTCATGATGCAGATCGCCGCCGACGGCATTCATCCGCTCCAAGCGGCCAACACGCGCATCGCGCAAGTCGTTTACGCGCTCATGCAAAAAGAAGGCATGCGGCGTTGAGGTGACGTCGGCTGTCGTGGAGCGGGGATGGCGACGCGAAGCTCACGGGTGCGCCGCGAGAAAATCGAGGACGGCGGCGTATTTGGGCGACGTGGCCAGTGAGTCGCCCGTTTTTTCTTTGAGCCCCCAGCACGAGCCGGTGTGCGTGTACTGCATGAACGGACCGGTCATGCCGGCGCCCGAGATTGCGCCGAGGTACGACGTGTAGAGATCGTGCATGCCGGAGTCGTGTTGAAGCGTGGTGCAGCCGCTGCCCGCCGAGAACGAATCCGAGCCGCCTTCGTACGAGATCAACGGAACGCCGGCGCTCGTCGCGCACGTCTTGCTGCTGCTCGTCCAGCCGGTAACGGTGGAGATGGACGAGTTGAGGTCCTGGATCGACGTCCCGCTGAAGTATGGTGCGATCGCGTAAAAATCGGGCTTCGTCCCCTGCGGGTTGATCGTCGCATCGCCGAGCGCGGTCACCTGTGAGTCGCAGGGGCCCGTCCACGCCGCTTGCCCGGACAGCACCTTGACCAACCGCGGGCTGCCTTTGCCGAACACGGCCTCGAACGCCTCGTACATTCGCACGGAGGCGTACACGTAATACGACGCGGACGGCATGCTGCCGGAGAGCCCGAGATCGGACGCCTTGCCGGCGGCGTAGGCGTTCTGCGGAAAGCCCGAGTTCCAGACCTCGTTCGACCACTCGACGTAGACGCGCAGCGACGGATCGAGCTGGTCGTGGACCAGCGTCGCGAGCTTGCTCCAGTAGTCCGGCGTGCCTTCGTGCGGCACGTTCAACCAGTAATCCTTCTTCGTTCGATTGCAGAGGTCGATCTGCCACTCGAATGCGACGGGTTCGTTCTGCATGTCCGTCTTCTGCTTGCGGGTGCTCCACACGGCTTGCGTGTTGTTGGACGTGTTCGTCTGATTCCAGTCCATGAAGCGGAGCACTTTGTATGGCGCGAGGTCGCTCAGGAGCTCCGGCTTCCACGGGTTCTGGGTCGTCGTGAAATCGACGTTGCTCTGAAAGAAATCGTCGGAGCCTTCCCAATCGATGTTCCAGAAGTTCGCGCCGATGAAGAACTTGCTGCCGGGCGCGGGGTTCGCGAGCGTGACGCCGCCGTCGGCGCTCGACCCGCCGTTGCCGACGCTCCCGCCGGTGTTCGTCGCGCCGCCCGTATCGCCGCCGCCGGCGTTCCCGGCGCCTCCAACGCCGTCCCCTCCGGTACCCGCGCCGGTTCCGCCGTTGCTCGCGCCCGCGCCGCCCGTGTTTGCGGTCGAACCCCCGCTCGCCGAGCTCGCGCCTCCATTTGCGGCGCCGCCCGTCGCGTTGCCTCCGCCCGAAGGGTTCCCGCCGCCGGAAGAGGCTCCGGCGCCGCCGCTCGACGTGCTGCCACTGCCGGCGTCGTTCGCGTTGCCGTTCGCTCCCGTCGAGGAACTCGAACACGCGACGACCAACGACGCCCAAACCGCGATGGGCGCGAATCGGGCGTAAATCGCGACGCGCGGCGACGAGCTGGAGTGACCCATTCCTACACGGTACCGCGAGCGGCGCAAAACGGCTCTCGGCCTTTTCATCGCACATTGGACGACGCGCGCCTCGCCTGGGTGACGACGCGCGCGGTGAGTGGCAGCCTGACTGGGTGGCCCCGGTCGAGATCGAAGCCATCGGCGCGCAGTCGATTGCCCTCGGCGTGCGGCCAGGCAGCGTCTTGCTCGTGCACACGTCATTTCGTGAGGCGCGTCCCGTGGAGGGGGGGCCCCTCGGTCTCGTTGCAGGCTTGCGGCGGGCGCTCGGAGTCCGCGGGACCTTGGTGATGCCGACGATGACCGACGGCGAGACGCCGTTCGACCCGCGCACGACCTCGACGTCGGGGATGGGAATCACCGCGGAGCTCTTCTGGCGCCAAGACGGAGTCGTGAGAAGTACGCATCCGGGTGCGTCGTTTGCCGCCGTTGGGCCGCTGGCCGAGCGCATTTGCGCGCCGCAGCCGCTCGCGCCTCCCCACGGCGTCGACAGTCCGGCGGGTCGCGTGCGCGATCTCGACGGTCAGGTTCTACTTCTTGGCGTCACGCACGCGGAAAGCACGATGCTCCACGTTGCGGAAAGCGTCGCGAAGGTGCCGTACTCGGTCACGCACCCGTGCGTCGTCGAAGTCGAAGGCCGGCACGAGCGCGTGGCGATTGCCGAAACCGACCATTGCTGCCGAAATTTTGGGAAGATGGACGAATGGTTGCGTGCGCGAGGACTTCAGGCGGAAGGGAACGTCGGTCACGCGCGCGCCAAGCTGTCCAGCGCACGCGATCTCGTCCGCGTCGCGTGTGAGCATTTACTCGAAGACCGGCTCGTTTTCTTGTGCGCACCAGAAGCGCGTTGCGACGAATGCGATCGTGCACGCGCGAGCGTCGTGGCGAGTCTCGTCGAATAGTCCGGTCGACGTGACCTCGTTTCGGGACGACCTGTCGTGGCAAGTTGCCCCGCGCCGTGTCGAAACGCATCAGAGCAAAACGGCGTTTCTCGCACGAGTTGCGCGGGACCACGATTTGCATCGTAGTCGCGCGTGCGCGTCGCGCGGGTGCCTCCGTCGAACGTGCGATCCTATCTCGGTTGGATCGTAGCGGCGGCGATCCTCCTGGTGTCGGTCGCCGGGTTCGCGTTCGCATTCGGCGAATGGAGGACGGAACGCGAGCTGTCGCGGCGCGACGAGCCCGAGACTGACACGAATATCGTCGAGCCGCCCCACGCGTCCGACGTCCACGCAGCGGCCTTCGCGCAGGCTCCCGAGTCGCCGCCGATCGCATTTCCGTCGCCGCCGCCAGCTGCGCCTGCCCCCGTGGCACCGACGCCGACACCGAGCCCGACTGCGGTCGCGGCTGGCGCTCAAGATGCGGGCGCGCCGCTCGCTCCGGCGCCGAGCGCGTCGGCTCCAGCGCCGGCTTCCGTGCCGTCCACGAAACCCTCTGCGGAGCCGCCGCGGCCACTGCCTGCTCCCTGTGGCGCTACGTGGTGCCCCGATGGCCAAATTTGTTGCAACGCGAGCTGCGGGATCTGCGCGGCACCCGGCGCGTCGTGCACGCAGCGTGACTGCACTCAGAGCTCGGTTCCCGTCAGCACCATCTGCGGCATGACGACGTGCAATGTCGGCGACGTGTGCTGTAACTCGAGCTGCGGCGTGTGTGTGCATCCCGGCGAGACGTGCGATCGCTCGTCATGCGGCGGCGATCTGCAGTATCCGGTCAGCGAGTTGTGCGGGATGACGACGTGCAACGACGGCTTCGAGTGTTGCAACGCGAGCTGCGGCACGTGCGTGCGCCCGGGCGACTCGTGTTCGAAAGATCCGTGTTGAGCCGCGGTCAATGCGTGGCGAAGTACTCCGCGTACTTCGCGGCGGCTTGATCGCCGAACAAGATCTCGCACGCTTCGTGAAGTCCGGCGGCCTTTTTCAGCTGCTCGCGCGAAACAACCAGCGCGATCTTCGAGCGACGCCGAAGAAAATCCTCGAGCTTGGTGATCATCTCGCGCCGTGCTGCCTGCTCGACTTCGCAGCGGATGTATTCGGCGTGTTCGATGAGGAGCGACGCGGCTTCCGGGTCTTGCCGGATGTTTTCCAACAAGCCGATGGCCTGCGCGCCGTATCGCCGCCACAGACGCGTGCTCAGGGGCTCCGAGGAGGTCGGAGACGTCAGCGCGTCCAAGTTCATCAGCTTGGCTTGGTGAAAGAACTCGTCCCTGGTTTCGAGCGGGGGCTCCCCGAACCACCGCCGATGGGGGTAGGGGATCGCGATGCCGAGCCCGCGGATGTGCTCGGACACCTCTTCGCCGACGTTCAAGCAATCGGTGAGCTTGCCGCCGAAGATGCTCACGACGTGTCCGCTCACCTCGATGGCGTGCCGACGAGACAGTTGCATCCAATCCTTCTTCTGCTCGACTCCGGCGCCCGCCTTCACGGCCAGGGGACGAACGCCGCAGCGCTCGGCGATGACGTCGTGTTCGGTCAACGGCGCGGAGAGCCGCAACCGCTTGTTGATATTTTCGAGCACGAAGCGCCGGTCTTCGTCGGTCACGCCGACGTGCGCCGCCTCGACCCGCGTGTCGGTGGTGCCGATGCAAGTGCGCGGCCCCATGGGAATGACGAAGAACAGCCGGCCGTCGTCGGCGAAGAAGGTGAGCACGCGCCGGGACGAGGTGAGCCGACGGACGATGAGATGAACGCCTTTGGAGAGCGCGTGTCGATGGAGCGTCGTCACGCTCAGGCGCGCGTTCAGCTCGTCGGCGAACGGACCGCAGGCGTTCACCAGCCCGCGGGCAGAGAGCGAGAACTCGCGACCGTCGAGGACGTCCCGAAGCGTGAGACGCCAAGCGTCGCCGACCCGCGCTCCGCCGACGACCTCGAGGTAGTTTGCTGCGACGCAGCCGTTACTGAGCGCCGAGCGGACGAAGTTGAAGACGAATCGGGCGTCGTTGTCGTGAAGGTACGCATCGGCGTATTCGATGCCGCCGGAGGCGTCCGCCACGTCGATGATCGGTTCCTCTTCTTCGATTTCGCGCCGCGAGAGCAGGCGAGGGCGCTTCGTGAAACATCCGCCGATGAACCAATAGAGCCAGGTGCCGAGCCAGACCATCCACCGCGGCCACCGGAACCGGCGCGGATGCGTCATGAAAAATCCGATCTCCTGAACCGTCGACGGATAGGAGCGAATCAAGCGGTTCCGCGCGAGACACAGAGATCGAACGAGCCCGAACTCGAACGTCTCCATGTACTTGATGCCGCCCCAGGCGAGGTTCGACGACTGCTGCGATGTCTCGCCGGCGAAATCCAGGCGATCGACGAGCGCGACCCGGACGCCCCGGGCGCTGAGCGCCGCTGCCGACACCGCTCCGTTGATTCCCCCGCCGACGATGCAAACGTCGAACTCCTGGCTCGCGAGCTTCTCGATGTTCGTCTGCCGCAACTTCATGGCTGTTCCAGAGCCGAGAAGGCCACCTCTACAGCGTCTTTCGGAGCCGTGGAACACGCGAAACGTCGACGCGGTCGAGACGGCCTGTTTTCTCACTCAAAACGACAGGCCCGAGGACCGCGGTCGCACAGGGTGGGGGGCTATTGTTTGGTCGGCTCGAGGTCGAGCTCGGGGTACTTGCGAAAGATACCGTCTTCGTTGAAGGGAACGCGACGCTCGGATGCGAGATAGCGAGCGACGCCCGGTTCACTCGCGACTTGCCGCGTGAGCTCGAGGAGCTTCGGCATTCGCCGGTGCTGTCGTCGAACGGCCTTCGGGAAAGCGTACTCGAGCCCCGAGACCAACTGAAAGAGCGACAGATCGACGTATGAAAGACTCGAGCCGACCGCGCGAAGGGGGGCGTTTTCCGGAGCGTCGCTCATGTTGGTCGCGACGACGCGCTCGAAATAGCCGAGAAACTTCGGAACGCGCTCGTCGATGAAGGCCCTCGCGGCTGCGAGCGCCGGCTCACGCTGGTCCTCGTAGTACAGGCCGGCCGAAATCGGATGATGCACGTCGTGCGCCTCGTGAACGGCGTCCATGATCGTGAGCTGGTGTTGGTTCGCCGCGAGTCGACTCGCTTCATCGTCTGGAACGAGGCCGAGTCGTGGTCCCAGAAACAGCAAAATGTTCGCCGTCTGCGCGATCACCAGATCGCCCGCCTTGAGGATCGGCGGCGCGAACGGCGGCACCGTGTGTGCGTCGTCCTTCAGAAATCGGACCAGGTTCTTCTCGCCGCCGCCGTCACCGCTCGCGAGTCGCGCGACGTCGACGTATGCGGCCCCCGCGGCTTCCAGAGCCAGCCGAACGAACTCGCCTCGTCCCTGGATCGACGGCCAATAGTGAAGCTCGTAGGTCGGCGCTTTCTTCGTCATGACGCCTCTCGAAGTAGCACTCGCTTCTCGGCGTCGCCAGCCGCGCGCGGTTCGAGCTGCGTGCTCGCGCGGACGGTCAACTCAAGTGGGAACCGCTCTGGCTACCGACTCGCGCTGGTGCACGACGGCTCGGCAGGGAGCGTCGTGTACTGCTCTCCGAGGCTCGTGAGCATCCCGGCGGAGCCGAGCAGGTCGACGTTGGCGATCGACGTCGAGCGTCCCGAAAACCACGCATACCTGAAAATGTCCGGGTCGCTCTCCAGGTACGCGACGGCGTCCTTCTGGTAGCTCGCTTCGGTCGCCTCGGAGACCGTTCCCTGGTCGCCACACGCGAACTCGGTGAGCCAGATCGGTCGATTGTATTTCTTGAAATCTGCGACGTAGCCCGTCAGCGCGCTCTTCGAGCAGGCGTACCAATGGATCGCGACGTAGTCGATCTTGCAGTTCTCACACGCCGCGAAAAATTGGTCCATCCAGTCTACCGGATTGGTCACGTTACAACCGCCGCCGCAATAGTTCACCGCAGGCGAGACGATGGAGAGATTTCGGCGCGACGCGATTTCTTCGACCTTCGGCCAGAGGGCGGCGGCGGCGGTCGGCGTCAGGTTCGCTTGCGACGTGAAGTTCGGTTCGTTGAACCCGAGCAAGAACTTCGCGCCAGCGGGGATTGTTTGCACGACTTTGTCGACGTCGAAATTGCCGTTCCACAGCATGGGGACGTACTCGACCCCGAGCTTCTGATAGTCGTTCGCCACGCCTGACGGCGGCGTCGACGACCAGTTGTAAAACCACGACACGCCACTCGAGAGCGCCGTCATGTCCGCCGTGGCGCCTGTCGGATCGAACCCATACGCGACGCCCCGTTTGCACGCGCTGGTCTGAGGAGCGGAACCGTCCATCGACGAGGTCGAAGAAGTTCCGCCGGTTGCCGTCGGCGCTCCACCGTTCGCCGCTGCTGCACCTCCGCTTCCGCCCGCGACTCCGCCGGTCGTGCTCGTGGAACCGCCGTTCGTCGCTCCGCCGCTCGCGTTGCCGCCCGTCGAGCTGCCACCGGTGCCCACGCCTCCACCGCTCACGCCACCAGTATCGTTCGAGCTTCCACTCGCGCCGCCCACGTTGCCCGTCCCTCCGCCGCCGGTCGAGCCCGCGGATTCGCCGCTCCCGGCCGCGCCGGACGACCCCGATGCGCCACCGGAGCCGCCCAACGTAGAGCCGGAACTCGAGCCGCATGCGCTCGCGACGAGAGTAAGAGGCACGAAGATCGGAACGAGGCGCCGCATCACTCCATATTTCACACCAGATCGCGCCGCTCGTCTATCTCACTCACGTGAAGCGACGATGTGCGTCGGCGCCGCGCGACGAGCGGCACCGTCGTGGTGCGCTTGAACCGTGCGCACGTGTTCGTCGTGAGCACGTCACGTCGACGCGCTTCAGAAATGAAGACCAGGACCGACGGTGAAATCGAGGTCCGTTCCCACCGTGGAGCCCGAGCCCGACAAGAGCGTGGATTGCGCGGAGTCGAAGGAAGTCACCGAGTTCGGGATATCCCGGAGCGCGACGCCGTGGCGGGCCAAAAAGAGCACTTCGGCGGTGGCTCGGACGCCGACCGAGAAATACTTGGAGAAGAAATAGTCCGCGCCGAGTCCGACGCGGAGGTTGGCGCCATCGACGTTGATCCCTTGGCTCAGCCCCTGGATGGCATCGGAGAGTCCACCAATGACGCTGTAGCCACCGCCGAAAACGAGATACGCCTCGACCTTGTCGAACGGGAGTCGAAGCCCGAGCTCGGCGTCGACGCTATAGAGCTGAAGTGGGTTCTGCGTTTCGGCCCCGAGAAATGCGACGCCGCCACGAAGGCCGAACGTCAGCACGTAGAATCGCGCGCCGAGCCCGAAATCGATCGAGGGCCCGGTCACGCTCGTGGGGATGATGTTGGCCGAGAACGATTGCGCGCCGAGCGAAGACCGGAAGGTCGTCAGATTCGCCGTCTCGTAGCCGACCGCGGCGTCGAACGTGAACGGCTCGCCGTGCCAGGTCGTCGGGCTCCCCGAGGAGGACGAGGGTTGGTCGGCCTTCACGTCGCGCGCGTGCACGACGGTCACGCCGGTCGTCGCGGGTTCGGCAGGCGCCGGCTCCGCTTCCGGAGGGGCGGCGGTTTGTGTCTCCACGTTCGGCGACCCGACGGTTGCGGTCGTCGTCACCTCATCGGCCAGTGCGGTGGTCGCGAGGCTCGCGGCGACCGACGCGAGCATCAGCGAAGGAACGAGGGCCGGATATACAAGATGTCGCATGGTGCCTCAGAGCTCCTGGATTGAGCTGAAGAAGACGAAGAAAAACGAACCGCGGCGCATGTGAAGACCTTTTCGTTCGAGGTGATTTCGATCCCCAAGCAACGGTCGTGCCTTTTTCGTCGAGGTGTGCTCTCGCGCTCTTCGAGGGCTCGCGGCGTGCGAGATTTCGAAGCGAGATGGCGCGGCCGACACGGTCGTCGTCTTCGATTCGCGGCACCTCGCACTCCGACCGTCGCTTGCCGGAGAGCGCACGCGCGCGTCGAGTGTGACTCGATGTCCGCAGAGCCGTCACGCTCACGAGGCAATGCGCCTCTCGCCGCCGTAGCGAGCTCGGTCGCGAAACGCCGCAACGGATCCGTATCGCACGCCGGGCCCAGTGTTTTCTCACGCGCACACCGTGCGGCACGCGTCTTGAAGAGTATCGATGCAACGCAACGGCTTCGAACGTTGCTCTTCATCGAGTCATTCAAGGGAGAAACTACTAAATGGCACTCTTATCTCGGTTCGTTCTCATTGGGGCAATGGGTGGCGCGGCAATCGGCGTGGTCGGTTGTAGCGCGAACATTCACGACAACACCGTGAGCGTCGACGCGACCTTGGACTTCAAGGTCGACTCGACCGTGAACGTGAACCAGCTCAAACCGGGCGATACGGTCGCCGTCAATATGACGGCAACGGGCGTCGCGCTGGTGGACCCGAACACGACGCCGACGACCGCGCAGGCGAGCACCGCTGCTTACTTCAACATCTATCTCGACGACGTCAATTCGCCTCCGATCCTCGCTACGGCATCGACCAGCGTGAGCGTGAAGATCCCGCCGGCCACGCCGCCCGGAATGCATCAGTTGATCTGCCGTTTGCAGAAACACGACGGAACGCCGACGGACCAGGAGCAATCGGTCGAGATCAACGTCATGGCGTCGGCGAGCGTCTCGATTGGTGCCAAAGACGGCGGCTGAGCGAACTGAATGCGTCCCGCGAGCGCCGCGCGTCCTCGAGGAGAGGCGTGTCTGGGGAGCGCTCGCGGAGGCTGGCCGCGCGAACTAACGGTCGTAGCCTTCGACTATTGACCGACGAGGTTCAGCCCGAGGGTGACGACACCGGCGGCGAGCACCAGACCGCCGCATAGATTGGCCCGCCGGACGTCTCTCGCGTCGTTGCCGGCGACGTCGCGGGCGGCTCGCCAGTAGAGCGCAGCGCCGACCGCCACGAGAGCGAGCTCGAGAACGGCCGACGCGGCGGGAAATCGCCAGAGCCCGAAACCGAGTCGCGGAAGGTTCCCGCCGTTGCCCGGAAGGATCGGCATGTCGGCGCGGTGCATGAACAAGTCGAGCACCCAGTGCGAGAAGACGACCAGCGCGAGAACGACTCCGCCGTTCTTCCCATACCGCAGCGCCGCGATGCCTCCGAACAAGGCCGACAGCGCGAGGGCGCCGACGAGCGAATGCGTGTAGTCGGCGTAGATGATGACCGCGCCGTATGCGCCGTCCTTTGCCCCCGCGATTGGCTCGGCGCGCTCGATACCGGCGACGAACAAGGGGACGAAGACCACGTCGAGCCACTGGCAGGCGAGCATCAGCGCCCAGAGCGGCACCGGTCGCGCCTTCGATTTGACCGCCGCCGCGAAACCGAAGTGACCCGCGATCACGCGCGACCCCGATTCCGAGTGGACGGCCACGGCAGCCGCGCGTCCAGGACTCCGACGACTCCGACGAACAGAATCAACCCTAAAATAAAGGACATTTCACCTCTCGCTCGATGCCGGTTGCCGAAGCTTCGATCGGGTCGTTGCTCGGCGCGGGGCCGGCTTGATGCCGTTCAAGATCGTGGCGACGCCGTGCTCGAACGCCGCGTCCAGTCCGCCGCCGAGCCGAAATGCGCCGGCGAGTTCCATCGACACGAACCCGTGGAGAAACGGCGTGAGGACGCGCGCCGCGGCGAGCGCGCCTCGTTCGCCGGCCAGCGCGACGAACGCCGGCATGGTCGGTGACACCGCTTCCGCTCGGAGCTGCACCCCCACTTCGGAGCGGTCCGCGTCGATGCGATAGAGGAGCGCGTAGCCTTCCGGATTCGACTTCGCGAACGCACGGTAAGCGTGAGCTTGCGCGGTCAGGATTCGGATGGGATCCCGACCCGAAACGGCACCGGCAAGACGGCGCGCGAGTTCGCGCCACAACTCGCGCTCGACGGCATCGAACAATGTCGCGCGATCGGCGAAACGCCCATAGAGCGACGGCGCGCGGATCCCGACGGCGCTCGCGATGTCGTTCATCGAGAATCCGTCGCGACCACGACTTTCGAGCAAACGACGAACGGCGGCGACGATTTCCGCGTCCGTCGTCTTCGAGGGGGCAGGCATGGCCGCGAGCATAGAACGGAAGTGAAGACTAATGACGTTAGTCTTAATGTCAAGCCGCGGCGGACGCCGGGTCGGCTGCGATGCGACTCAGACGATGCTGCGCCAGCGGTGCGGCACGTGCTCTTGCACGTTGAACGCCACGACGCGAATCCCGCTCCGAACGACGACGAACGTCGTGACCCCACCATGGTGCGTGATCATCCGGTGAAACCCTCCCGGACGACCCGTGGTGACCCACAAGACCAGCGATCGGATGAGGTTCCCGTGACAGATGAACACTTCTTGGCGGGCGAGGCGAGACGGCTTGAAGAAGCGTTCGATGACGCGTTCGATCCCTCGCGATCCTTCCGCGCGCTTCTGGCGAGGGATCACGAACCCGGGAACCGAAGTGGGAAGAACCTCCCGAAGGACGCGATGTCGCACGACGCGTTCGAGCCCGAGCTTCTCGGCCACGATGTCGGCGGTCTCGATCGCTCGCGGAGCGTCGCTGGACGAGATGGCGTCGATCGGAACGCCGGCGAAATGTGCAGCGACGAAGCCGGCCTGTCTCCGTCCGAGCGCGGTGAGACTCCCGGACTCGAACTCGCCGTCGTAGTACTGGCCGTGGCGGACGAAATGCAGCACACGCCCGTCGGCGAAGGGGTCTTTCGGTGCTGGCCGTCCGTCAGTCATGGGTTCTGCCGGCGAGAAGGCGCGTCAGGGGCGCCCGGCGCCTCGCGCGATCAACTCGTCGATTTCCGTTCCGCGTGCCGCGTCGCGAGCAAAGCCGAAGGTGCCGTGAGCGAGCATCTCGCGGGCGGCACGTAGCAACGCTCCCGACGCGACGCTGGCGAGGACACTTCCGAGACTGATGCGCTTCACGCCCAGCGCGGCGAGCTCGCCGACCGTGAGCAACTCTCGCGGGCCGAGGAGCACGTTGAGCGGGCGGTCGACGGAGGCGATGACGGTTCGAATGTCCCCTGCCGTCGGAAGGAGCGGCGCATACAGCACGTCCGCGCCGGCTTCTTGATATCCCTGAAGACGCCGAATCGTGTCGGCGAGGTCGGGTTTACCGGTGAAGAAATTCTCGGCCCGCGCCGTCAACGTGAACGGAAACGGCTGTGCACGCGCGGCTTCCACCGCCGCCCGCACCCGTTCGATGGCGTGCGATAGCTCGTATTGCGGGGCTTCCGGTCGCCCCGTCGAATCCTCGATCGAGCCTCCCACGAGGCCCGCGGCCGCCGCGAGGCGTATCGTCTCCGCCGCGCGTTCCGGCGCATCGCCGAAGCCGTTTTCGAGATCGGCCGAAATGGGAACGTCGACGCTCGCGCAGAGGCTCTTCGCGTGCTCGAGCACCTCGTCGCGACTCGTTCGATAGTCGGTCTTGCCGATCGAACGCGCGAACCCGGCGCTGGTCGTCGCGAGCGCCTCGAAACCGAGGCCGGCGAGCAGACGCGCCGAGCCCACATCCCACGGGTTCGGAATGACGAAGGCGCCCTCGCGCTCATGGAGCCCGCGAAATGCTCGTCCCTTGTCGAGCTGCGATTGCATGACGAGAACTGTCGCTGATCCGGGGGACCGCGGCAACCGAAGCGCGGCGCGCGCGCCCCTGGGCGATGTGAACGCGCGAATCGCCTGCGCGCGGTCGTCGTCGTTGCTAAGCTGTGGACGTGCAGATGAGGTTTTGCGCCGTCGTGGCGAGCAGCACCGCCCTCGTCGTTCTGGCTTCGTGCGGGCGCACGGTTTCGCCGTTGGCCGACGGCAGCGCGGGTCCACCTACACTCCCGGGATCGGGCGGCGCAGTTTCCGCAGGCAACGGGGACGCATCCGTCCCGCCGAATGGCTCGACACCGTCGGGAGCAGGCGGCGCGAGCGGGGGCGGAGCCCAGGGCGAACTGCCGTCGACGGGCACATTCCACGGCAATTCCGGGCCTGATGGCGGCGTCGCCGGCGCGGACTCGGGTCCATCTCCGAGCCGCGACGCGAGCACGACGAAGCCGCCCGTCGTGCTCCGCAATACTCCGCCTGGCGTCGTAGTGCAGTTCGATCCCGACGAGGTTTACGCGGTCGGCTACGTCAGCGACGTCAATCAATACGCCGGGCCGTACGGCATCGCGCCGATCGAGAACACCGAAGACAGCGTGCTCGCTCTTCCGTTGTTCGGTGAGACCTACCTTCGTCCGACCGACGGACACCTCCTCTATACGACCCAGGGTTCGAACGCCGACGGTGCGACGACGCTCTACGAGTTTCGGCGCGACGAGGCAGATCTCACGAACCTCACCGCCGGCGAGACGGTCGTCGCCGACTCCACCGTCGATTGCGCGACGGTCGCGCCGGGCCCCGGCGGACCGAACCAGCCCGGTGGCGACTACGTCATCGGTCTCGACGGCGTGATCTACTACTCGTGCTTCGTCAGTCTGGGCGTGAATCTCGGGACGCTCGAGAATTGGTACTCCCCGAGCAACGCGCTCCTCGCATCGAGCCTCTATCCCGATTCGGTCGGCGCGGGCGGTCGCGCCTTGGGGGTCACGTCGGGCGGCACAATCACCGTGTACGAGCTCGCGGGCGCAAGTGTGTTCGCTCGACACACGGTGCAAAGCTTGTTCGGCCAAGACGCGGCAGCCGTCATGACGCTGGCCGCTCGCGCGCATTCGAGCGGGTTCTGGGTCGCGCAGGGGCCACCGAATAGCGCGCCGAGCGAAGACGTCTCGTACGTCGACCTCGATCTTTCCGGCGACGTCGTCAGGAGCGGCGTTTACGCGCCGTTCCCCAGCGGGGTCACGGTCACCTACGACCAATGGACGGGTGGATGGCCGGTGATCGACGGACACGGCGCCCTCTATCAATTCGCATTGAACGGAGAGGACGGCGTCATCGTGAAGCGACCGATGTCCGGCGAGAGCACGGTCGTCTACGCGCAGAGCTCGTGGGACGTGAATCATCCTCACCAGGTGTCTCCGCAATTTCTACTCACCGCGCACTGAACGAGAAGCGCGGCATCGTCAGCGGTCGCGTGCGACATCGAACGGCGCGCACTCGAACGGCAGATCCACGCACGGGGTGAGGCCGTTCACGGGGCGTCCGTATTCGTCGCACTCGAGGACGTGAACGCCTTCTGGATTTGGCCCGGTGAGTGCACCGTGAATGAACGCGGAGACGGCGTTGGTCACCGACGGCGCGCGGAGCGGGAAGCTGCCGAGGTACGTGTTGGTGTCGCGTTCGATGAGCGCCAGGGAAAACCAATCGAGGGAGAGCCCGGACGCGCTGGCGTAGCCGTCGGCGACGACCGTGTCGCTCGTGGGCGACGTGGACGATGCGTACGTGAGCGACGGAAACGAATCGACGCGACGTCCGCGCGAGGGACCTCCGGTCGCGTCGAACCAAGCGTCGATCGTCGGCGCGTCGTCGATCGTGGCCGCGACGCGAAAGAGAAGACCCCCGTAGTCCGGAAGGGCGACGATCCGCAGATCGCCGTCGGCGGTCGCGGGGTTGTCGTCCGGATCGCGACGACCGCTGACGACGAGGGTCGCCGCGACGTCTCCCGTCAAATCGACGCTCGCCGTGACGAGGCCGGTCGCTGTGCAGTCGTCGCTGGCGCCGACGAGCTTCACGTCGAACGCGAGCGCAGGGACGCGCGTGTAGGCCGTGACCTCGGTGTAGTCGAGCCCGTCTGCGATGCCGGGCGGAGGCGGCGCGACTTGTGATTTCCATTCGGCGGCGAGCGGGCACCTCACCGTGCTGCCGTCCGGCGCGGCACCCGCGTCCACGCCCGCATCGAGGCCGATGTCGACGCCAGTGTTGCACGAGCTCGCGTCGATCGTGCAATCGGAGCGGCACGTGGGTTCCCCGTACAACCGCGTGCCCCCGGTCGCGTAGTAACACGACGTAGTGGTGAAGTGGTTTCCGTCGCACTCCTCGGTGCCCGATCGGACGCCGTCGCCGCAGAGCTGCACGACGCAGCCACTGAGGTCGAACGAGCACGTCGAGGAACACGCGAGGTGCCCGCCCGGCAAAGCTCCGAGCGACGTCGACGCACACGTCGCGCCGTGAAGCTCGGCTCCGTCGCAGTCTTCGCCGTCGTCGATGACGCCGTTGCCGCACGATGGGCTCGACGCGGCCGCGATGCACCCCGTCGTATCGAGCTTGCAGTCGTTGCTACAGGCGAGCGTCCCGCGTGGTCGGGTACCCCGCGTTGCGACTTCGCACGACGAGTTCGCGACGTTGCCGTCGCACTCTTCGTTCCCGTCGATGAATCCGTCGCCGCACGATTGGGCGCGACACTGGCCCGTATTCCACGTGCAGTCGTCGTTGCACGACACGGCGCCGAAAGGGCGCGCGCCCGAAGTTGCACTCGCGCAGAGCGCGTTGCACCGAGACAGATCGCCGGTCGCCGAGTGGGGATCGCACCCTGGTGGGGGGCCGTCGCACGACTCGGTCCCCTCGGTGAACTGGTTGCCGCATCGTGCGGTCAGATCCGGCGCTCGCGTCAGCTCGAAGGAATAGTCGCTCTCGCCGGCAAGACGCAGGCAAACGCGAACGGCTGGCAAATCCGGCGACAGGGCCGCCACGCGAACGAGCGCGACCGTGGGCGCAGCGCCGTCGTAGGGACCGCCCGCGCCGCCCGCTCCGCCGGTGTTGGCCGCGCCGCCGGTGTTGGTCGCGCCGCCTTCCGACGTCGGGCCGTCCGTCGAAGCGTCGAGCTTCTGTGAAGGCGTGCCGCCGGAGCTCGTTCCGCCAGCGCCGCCCGAATGCGCACCAGCGCCGCCGGTCCCGGCGGATCCGCCGGGCGCACTGCCGTCCAGACCTGCGTCGTGCACGGCGGCTTGCCCCGCGAGATCCTTATCGTTTCCGTTGCAGCCAGTGCTCGCTGCGAGCGCGCACGCTAGCCATTTCAGGCGCGTCGATACCACTCGACGCGGGCGAGCAAGCGCCGTCCGTTCATCTGCCTTCCTCATGCATCGACTCCCGTACGCTCCCGTCGCGCCCACACGCTACGGGAACGCGCGAACGATAGCACGGCAACGCGACCTCGCTTTCGAGCTTCACGACGCGGCGGCTCGACGCCACGCACGTCGATCGCTCACGGTTCGCGGCGTGATCACGATGAGCAAAACGCGGCGCAGAAAACGCGCGCGACGCGTGCTGGCCACAAATGCGCTTCCTTTTTGTCCCGTTGTGTCTGGTGTCCTCGGCGCAAGTTCTCTGCGAAATGAATGACGGCCACCGACGCCTAGACGCCGAGTCGCAGGCGAAGCGGGTGCGGGTTCAGAGCGAAAGCCCCGAAGACGCCAGTAGGCGGGCGATTGTCGGCTTTGATCGCCGCGATGAGCGCGTCCCTTGACTTCGCTATTTCTGGGACCATCTGGCGACAAAGCAAGGCCACCTGGGAAGGGAGAACCCCCGGCGCGCATCTTGCTCTTCTATCTTCTGCGCGAAGGAAGCACCCGCTTTCACGCGAAGGAAGTAGCCCCATGCCATTGCCCGAGGTGATGAACAGTCAAAGTCCGATCTGCATCGAGCCGCGGTTCCGGCACTCGTACGTGCGCGTCGACGGCGTTCTCTTGCACTTCGCGACGCTCGGCGAACCCAGTCAAAAGACGCCGCTCGTGCTCATTCATGGCTTGAACGACTCGTATCTTGCGTGGAAACGCGCCGCGCCCGCCCTCGCGCTCGATCGACAAGTCTTCATGCCGGATCTTCCGGGCTCGGGGCTCTCGGAGCGCCCCGATGCGAGCTACGAGCTCGGTTGGCACGCGAAGATGATCGAGAAATGGCTCGACCGAATGGGACTCGACAAGGTCGACCTCGTCGGACACTCCTTCGGCGGCGGCGTCGCGCAACGTTTGCTGCTCGATTGTCCCGAGAGGATTCGCCGACTGGTACTCGTTGCCCCAGGAGGACTGGGCAGTGAGATCACCTTGGCGCTTCGGCTCGCGTCTCTCCCAGGCGTGGTCGAACTGCTCGGTCAACGCTTCATGGCCTTCGGTACTCGACTTGCGCTACGGAAGGCCCGCGCCGGCTTGTCGGAACGGGATCTCGACGAGCTCGGCGCGATGAACGGGATACCCGGTTCGGCCCGAGCGTTTGCGCGCACCGTGCGCGACGTGATCGATTGGCGTGGTCAGCGGCGCACGTTCTTCGAGCGAGCGCATGAATTGGGTGTCATGCCGCCAATCGCCGTGTGCTGGGGTGATCGTGACTCGATCATTCCCGTGGCGCACGGTGCGGCGTTCGCGCAAGCGGTCGACGGCGTGGTGTTCAAGCGCTTCGAGGGGGCGGGACATTACGTCCACGACGAGCAACCGGCAGCGTTCGCGCAGACCGTTCGCGAGTTCCTCGATGACCCGGGGATCCTGCCGGCACGCCTCAAGAAGAGCGAAGGGTTGCGAGCTATCGCGGCGGTTTTGCCGCAGCTTTCACAAGATCACGCTCCCGTTTCGGAGGGTCGAGGAGCGTCTTCGAAGCGTGCGTCAGGCGCACTTCATGCATTCATCGATGACGAACGAGGAATGCATGCTCGCGCCGCAGACATCGCCCAAAGAACACTCCATCAGCCGACCGCACGGTCTCGGTAGGCGCCACCTCGCGCCGGGAGACGTCGTCGCCCACAAGTTCCGCCTCGAGAGGCTTCTCGACGAGGGGGGTATGGGAACCGTGTGGGTCGCCCACAACGTCGATCTCGACGTACGAGTTGCCCTCAAGCTACTGCGGCCGGACGTCGCACAAGCGTGTGCTCGCGATCGCATGATGCGCGAGGCCCGCGTCGAGGCGCGACTCGAACATCGCGCCATCGTCCGGGTGTTCGACTGCGGCGAGACGGAAGACGGTGCTCCGTTCATCGCGATGGAGCTCCTCGAAGGGATGTGCCTCGCCGACTCACTGGAGAAAAATGGCCCGATGCGCGCGATCGAGGCGGTTCGCACGCTCTTGCCGATCATCGACGGGCTCGACGCCGCGCATGAACAGGGGATCGTTCACCGCGACGTGAAGCCGGCGAATATCTTCCTCGCGCGCGGCGCCCAAGGGCTAAAGCCGAAGATCGTGGATTTCGGCATCGCGACGTCGGGAGGGTGGGCGAACGGCCCGCAGATCACCCTCGAAGGAACGGTGATGGGCAGCCCGGCGTACATGGCGCCCGAGCAAGCGCGCGGTCTGTCCGACGTCGATCATCGTGCGGATATCTGGGCCATCTCGGCGGTGTTGTACGAGGCGGTGACCAACTCGCCGCCGTTTCACGGCGAGAGCTTCGACGCGCTCCTCCGGTCCATCATTCGAGACGAAGTGACGCCGTCGCGCGGTCCGGAGATCCGCGGCCTCTGGCCGATCCTCGCCCGAGGGCTCGACAAGGATCGCGAGCGTCGCTTTCAGTCGATGCGGCAGTTGGGCTCGGCATTGGCGCAATTTCTTCTCGATCGAGGGGTCACGGACGATGCGACCGGCGAGTCGCTCGCGCGGGCGTGGAGCCACGACGGTGCCTCGACGTCGCACGAGATACCGGCAGCGCGCCGCCCGAGCCCGCGCCCGAGCATCGCTCACATGCAGTTGCGCCACGATCTCACGGCAGCCCGTCGATCTTCGCCCGCTTCCGAGGAGGCCCTGCGGAGGGAGCATAGTGTCCCTCCGGTGTCGAAGAGCCCGCGCGTCACCCGCGACGACGCTCCCGCGCCACCGAGCGCCTTGCTCCGCATCTCGGTCGCGGCCCTGGTGATGGCCCTTGCCGCTCTATTCGTCATTGCGCTTCGACGGAATGGGGACCCGGTCCCCAATGCTCAAGCCGCGCCCGCGGACGTCGTCCAAACGTCGACCGTTTCGGGGGGCAGTGTTTCGATGACCGGCCCTGGTGGCGTTCTCGCGGCGAGCCCGGAGCGCGCGTCGGCTTTTGCCTCGTCACCGGCGCTCGTAGCGGCCGCCCGACTTCCGGAACCCTCCGTGACTCCGGTCGCGACCCCCGTGCCCGTACCGGCGCAGCACGCGCCGCGCGCGACCCATCGAGACGCGAGCGCGGCCCTCGGTCTCAAGGCTCCTTACTAGCGCGGCTGCTTGGGACGGCGAACGGCGCGCACCGTGCCGCTCTTGCCACCGCCACAAAATAGCCGATCGCGGCCGTCGGATTCGAGACCGGTGACGATGGCGCCAGCCGGGAGGGTGAGGGCGGCGAGCACCTCGCCCGATTCCGGATCGACGCGGCGCAATTGGCGGAGCTCGCCGCCGTCGTCTTCCCAGGTGCCAT